>Ga0210407_10000975_pt1 | contig 28588 bp, 22 predicted proteins | sample IncBWC27MmetaG_FD_150860 | JGI IMG/M metagenome (GOLD analysis project Ga0210407, IMG submission 150860) | Forest soil microbial communities from Barre Woods Harvard Forest LTER site, Petersham, Massachusetts, United States - Inc-BW-C-27-M | ecosystem: Environmental > Terrestrial > Soil >...
TTTCTTCAGCTCGAAAATTGTGCGGCGGCGGATCACATCGATGCGGTGCTCGATGAACAGCTTGATCATCGCGATCAAGCCCAGTTCGCGCGGCTGCCCGCCAACAATAGAGAGCAGGATCATGCCGAACGATTCCTGCATCTGGGTGTGCTTGAACAGATTGTTGAGGATGAGCTGCGATTCCTCGCCGCGCTTCAGCTCGATGACGATACGCATGCCCTCGCGCGAGGATTCATCGCGCACATCGGAAATGCCTTCGAGCTTTTTGGTTTGTACCAGTTCAGCGATGCGCTCGATCAGCCGCGCCTTGTTCACCTGGTACGGAATTTCCGTGATGATGATGCTCTCGCGGTCTTTTGTGGTCTCTTCGATGGCGGCCTTGGCGCGCATGGTGAAACTGCCGCGGCCAGTTTTGTAAGCGGCTTCGATACCTTCGCGGCCAGCGATGTACGCCCCGGTCGGAAAATCTGGACCGGGCACAATCTTCATTATTTCTTTGAGCGTCGTGTCAGGCTTTTCGATCAACAAAATCGCTGCTTCCACGATCTCCCGCAAATTGTGCGGCGGAATGTTGGTGGCCATGCCGACGGCGATGCCGCTCGCGCCATTGACCAGCAGGTTCGGGATGCGCGATGGCAAAACGACCGGCTCTTCACGCGTCTGATCGAAGTTGGGAATGAAATCGACGGTCTCTTTTTCGAGGTCGGCGAGAATGTCTTCCGAAATTTTTGCCAGCCTGGCTTCCGTGTACCGCATGGCCGCCGGTGGATCGCCGTCAACGGAGCCGAAGTTTCCCTGCCCGTCAACCAGCATGTAGCGCAGGTTGAAGTCCTGCGCCATGCGCACCATCGCGGGGTAGATCACCGCTTCACCGCAAATCTTGGCGCATTTGCGGTAGCCGCGATTGGAAGCCAGGCCAAGGTCGTTCATGGCCACCAGGATGCGCCGCTGCACTGGCTTCAACCCGTCGCGCACGTCGGGAAGCGCGCGCGCGATGATGACGCTCATCGCGTAATCGAGGTACGACTTCCTCATTTCTGCTTCGATATCGATCGGAAGCAGTACTGATGTGTTTGTCTCGTCCGCCATTTCCCCTCACCGTTGCTGAAATTCTCTTCTATGGGCGAGGGCAGCCCGCCGCGACGGGCCCCCTAGTAATGCTCTAACCCTTAGCGCCGCGCTCGATCACGTATGCCTTCACGGTGTCGAACGCGTCCGCCGAATTTGTAAACCGCCGCGCAGCAAAATGCTCTTCCAGTTGCAGTAAAAACACTTCGCGCTCTTCGTCACCAGTAAGTTCAACCGCCACGCCACCGTCGTTGTCAGGCGTAGTCGTTGGCGTCGCGCGAAACTCACTGCAACTCAAGCCCCGCAAACCTGGCAAGGTCGCCCACCCCAACTGATAAATCATGGCTGGCTCTCGCTGCGCGGCCGTAAAACGAAAAAAATCACCAGACCGAAGGCCACCACGATCAAAAGCCCGATCGAGTCGGCGACCAAGAAAGTCCGCCAGCTCCCGGCCGCTGATGCGTCGCCCAGTCGCACGGCTCCGCGCCAGGCGCGAAATTCATTCACCAACCGCGGAAGGCGGAATCCAAATGTGGCGACCGCCGCCAGGAGCAGGCCCCAACGAATCGCGCTGCGAACGGAGCCAGCGTCAGCTTTGGAATCGACCGGCACGTGCTAAATATCCAGATTCACGACTTCCAAGGCGTTATCCTCGATGAACTTCCGGCGCGCTTCGACGTTTTCGCCCATCAGGGTCGTGAAAATATCTTCTGCTGCAACGGCGTCTTCGAGCTTCACCTGAAGCAGCGTGCGGGTGTCCGCATTCATGGTCGTGTCCCATAATTGCTCGGCGTTCATTTCGCCCAGCCCTTTGAATCGCGTGATGGTGAAATCCTTCTTGGCGTCCTCGACCACGTAGTTGAGCACGTCGGTTACTTTTTCTTTCGTCACCTTGTCACCATTGCGCGACACGGTGAACGGCGGATGATTGAACTCCTCGATTTGCTTGGCCAGCCCGCGCAGCCGTTTGTATTCCGCCGTCGACGCCACCGCCCAGTTGATCTTCTGGCTGTGCGGCGGGCCGAACTGGATTTCGTACAGGCTGTGTTCTTCGTCAAAAATAATCTTGCCTTCGAGTTTCAGCTTGGTCTTTTCCAGTTGCTTCAAGAGTTTTTCTAGAGCTTTCTTTTCCTCGAAATCGGTTTTCTTCTCGAGGCCGCTTTCCACCAGCAGTTCGACGAGACCGGGTTCGCGCAGCCTGCGGCCGAGTTTTGCCGCCGCCGCTTCGTACTCCTGCACATTCAGCAGGAAGGAAGTCAGCTTCGCCCCCTCGAGATTCACTCCTTCCTTGGCTTTCACGACGTGGTCTTCCGTGGCGCGCTTCATCAGCTCGCGCGCGAAATCGCGATCGTCGCGGATGTATTTTTCGGTCTTGCCGCGCTTCACGCGGTAGAGCGGAGGCTGAGCGATATAGATGTGCCCGCGTTCGATCAATTCCTTCATGTGGCGGAAGAAAAAAGTCAGCAGCAGGGTGCGGATGTGGCTGCCGTCCACGTCCGCGTCGGTCATCAAAATGATCTTGTGGTAGCGCAGTTTGCCAGCGTCGAAATCGTCTTTGCCGATGCCGGTGCCCAGCGCCGTGATGATGGCACGAATTTCTTCGTGCCCCAGCATCTTGTCGTAACGAGCTTTCTCGACGTTAAGGATTTTGCCCTTGAGCGGCAGGATCGCCTGATACTTGCGGTCGCGGCCCATCTTCGCCGAGCCGCCGGCCGATTCGCCCTCAACCACGAAGAGTTCGCAGCGCGCCGGATCGCGTTCCTGGCAATCGGCGAGTTTTCCCGGCAAGCCACTGGAATCCATCGCGGACTTTCGTCGCGTCAATTCGCGCGCTTTGCGTGCCGCTTCGCGCGCTCGTGCGGCATCAATGCACTTGGAAATAATGCGGCGCGCCACGGTCGAATGCTTGTCAAACCATTCGCCGAGCTTTTCATTCACCAATTGCTCGACGTCGCCCTTGATGTCGCTGTTGAGCTTGCCTTTGGTCTGTCCTTCAAACTGCGGTTGCGGCAGCCGCACGCTGACCACGGCTACCAGGCCTTCACGAACGTCGTCGCCTGTGATGGTGACTTCGTCTTTTTGTTCCTTCAGCATGCCCGCCGACGACGCGAAATTGTTGATCGAGCGCGTCAGCGCAGAGCGAAAACCGGAAAGGTGTGTGCCGCCATCGACAGTATTGATGGTATTCGCGAAAGCAAAAACGTTTTCACCGTAGGTATCGTTGTACTGCAGCGCGATTTCGATTTCGACAGCGCCGCGCTTTCCTTCGATATACACCGGTGAATCGTGCAAGGTCTCTTTTCCACGATTCAAGTGCTTGACGAACTCCGTGATCCCACCGGTAAACTTAAATTCCGCGGTCTTTTCCGTACGCTCATCGGTGAGCGTGATCTTCAAGCCCTTATTCAAGAAGGCCAGCTCGCGCAGGCGCTGCGACAAGGTGTCAAAACTGTAGACCGTCTTTTCAAAGATGGATGGGTCGGGGTGAAAAGTAACCTTCGTTCCGGTTTTGCGCGTTTTTCCGGTCTGCTTCAGCTTGTTGGTGGGCTTGCCTTTTTCATAAGTCTGTTCCCACACCGCGCCATCGCGCGAAATTTCCAGTTCCAGCCAATCGGAAAGTGCATTGACGACCGAAACGCCTACGCCATGCAAACCGCCCGAAACTTTGTAAGTGTCGCTATCGAATTTTCCGCCCGCGTGAAGAACCGTAAGAACGACTTCTGCTGCGGGGCGCTTCTCCGTTGCATGCATATCCACGGGGATGCCGCGGCCGTTGTCGACCACGGTGACCGACTCATCGGCGTGCACCGTGACGTTGATTTCATCCGCGTAGCCCGCCATCGCCTCATCGACAGAATTGTCCACCACCTCCCAAACAAGATGGTGCAAGCCCATCTCTCCGGTCGACCCGATGTACATCGCGGGGCGCAGGCGCACAGCCTCCAGGCCGCCGAGAACCTTGATCGATTTCGCGTCGTACTTGTGGCCGCCTTGCGGCGTGCCCCCCACGTTTTCTTTGTCGCCCATGTATTCTCCTTGCCGAGCAACCTCTCGCGTACCTGCGGCGTTGGACAGACTCCGCGTAATTCGGAGTGCGGGTCCGCGCTCAAAACTTTTTTTCAGTGAAGCAAGGAAGGCGTGCTTGCGGAATGATCCGTACGTCGCCTCACCCTGTGATCCCGGTTTCGCACAGCGAATCCGAAACTCGTAGGGTTCCTGCTCCATCCCATCTCGCGCAGCGAGACGTGGCGAAGACTGATGTTTCTCCAGGTCAGCGACCCTAAGCCTCTGGCGCGAAGCCCAATTCCTGGATCCCATTTACCTGGCGGACGTGTCGATTTGGAGGAATCCGGAAACGAATCGACAACGCATTCAGTATAACTGATACGAGGTGTTATTCTCAAGGCCGGAACGGGAAGAAAAGCGCTCTGTAAGCTATTTATTTTGTGCTATTTAGAGCTACTTTGCGGATTTGGCAGGTCTCGAAGAAAACTCGAGTCTGGCATGAAATCTGATCGGCTTTTTCGCGGGAATCGGTGTTTCCAGCATCCGTCGAATGGTGCCAAGAATGGCCTGAAATCTTGCATCGTAGCGCTTTTCCATCGCGTCAATTTTTCGGCGCAACTCTTCGTGAGTCGTGGGCATCTCGCGAAGCCGGACGAAGGTTCGCATGATCGCGACATTCACTTGCACGGCGCGCGCGCTGCGCAGCACGCTGGAAAGCATAGCGATGCCCTGCTCTGTGAAAGCAAAAGGAGCATAGCGGCGGCCGCCTACGTTAAATCAAGAAGTATGTCATTGATTGATAAGAGAGTGCCGAACGCCGTTTCAGGTGCACGAATTCAGATACGCATGGGCATGATGATGTAGCGGTAGCGGTATGACTCGTCGGCCAGAGGACGCATCTGTCCGGCGGATTGTTCGTCCTTCAACTCGATGCTGATCGGACCATCGGCGGCGGCGCCCAGGAAATCCAGCATGTAGCTGGAATTGAAACCGATGGCGATCGGCTCGCCCTTGAATTCCTTCTCAATGGTTTCCTTGGCTTCGCCGTATTCCGGGCTCGAAGCGGAAATCTCGATGCCTTCGCTCGAAACGGCGAGCTTTACGGCGTGGGAACGCTGGTCAGCAAGTTGAGAGACGCGGCGGACCGCATCGCTCAATTCCGCCCGCTCGATCACCACGTTCTTGTTATTATCCCGGGGCAGCACAGCTTCGTAGTTCGGGAACTGGCCGGTGAGAATGCGGGAAATCAGCAGTCGATGGCCGACCTGGAAAAAGAGGTGGCTTTCGTCTTTTGCGAATTCGATCTGTGCGTCGGAGCCGGCAGCGCTGGAAAGTTTTTCGACTTCGTCCATAGCCTTTTTCGGGATGAGCACTTTTACTTCGCCATTCAGGCCCGTAAGTTTGTGATCGGTCTCGGCCAGTGCCAGGCGGTGGCCGTCGGTCGCCACCATTGCAAGCGTGTCCGGCTTCAGGATCAGCAGTCCGCCATTCAAGGTGTAGCGTGATTCCTCCATCGAGATTGCAAATTTCGTTTTTCCAATAAGGTTTTCAAGAATCGGAGCGGGAATCTTAACCAGTGTGTGCGGCATCACCGGCAACGCGGGGAAATTCTCTTTCGCCATACCCACCAATTTATATTTTTTCTTGTCGCTAACGATCTCCACCCAGTGGTTCTCAAGCAGCTTGACCTTGATCTCACCCTCAGGAAGCAAGCGCACAAGTTCCAGTAGCTTTTTTGCAGGGATAGTCCCGGCGCCTTCTTTCTTGATCTTGGCCTCGCAGGACGTACGGATACTCAGCTCAAGGTCGGTGGCCGTTATCGTCAACTGGCTCCCTTTGGCTTCGACCAATAGATTCGAAAGAATGGGGATCGTGGTCTTGCGCTCGACGACGCCCTGCGTTGTCGATAGTTCGTTCAATAGCGCGGACTTTGTGACGCTGAATTCCATCGATTGGTGTTCCTCGCGTGCCGTTCCGGGTGCGGTCATTGTGAATTTTACCCTCGATCAGGCCTGGGACAAGGCCTTTCCCTGCTTATTTCTACCGCTGCCGTACTGTACTCGCTTTTGGGCAAAGTATAAAGCCTGCAACGCGTTCCATGGCTGTGGAAATAGGTGGGAAACACAGCTTCAACCTCAATGCTCAAGGTCGCGCACTTCGGTCCAAACAATCCACAACTAGCAATCATCAAAGCAATATATTTTAAGAATGATTCGACACTATAAAGCTTGTTGTTGTGATGAACGCTGTGAATCTGTGGAAAGCTCAGAAACTCCAATCACACACTCCATTTACAAAAGCTTATTGTCAGTGGCTGTTTGTGAGTATCGCGGAAAACAATCCCTATGCCGCCCGGCTCATCCTTGATTTAAGCATTTTATTCTCTATCACCAACATGTTTTCCGCATCTTTCTCAAGCCTTCTCCACAGGGCGCTGCTGAGGAATCAGGAGGGGATATGGAATCACAAAACACGGCAATCGTCATTGCAGATAGAAAATAGGAAACGCAGGCCGAAGAGCGGCCTGCGTTCCTGAAAAGTGCGAGGCGAAATGCCCAGTGAGCTACTGCAACGCGTCCATCAGGCGCGTAATCGTGCGATTCAGGTCTTTGTCGGACCGGCGCAACTCTTCAATCTTGTTGATGGAGTGCAAAACCGTGGTGTGATGCTTACCGCCGAATTGTCGCCCAATCTCCGGCAGTGAAGCGGTAGTGAGCTGCTTTACGATATACATTGCCACTTGGCGCGGAAAAGCAATCGCGCGCGTGTTACTGCGGACCTTCAGGTCCTGCTCCCGCAGATTAAAGTGTTCACTCACGCGTTTCTGGATCAGGTCGATGGTGACGCGCTTTTCCTGCGAAGCGATGATGTTCCGAAGCACCTGCTGAGCCGTTCCTAGCGAAATTGTCGCACCGGTCAGCGAGGCGTAAGCCATCAGCCGCGTCAAAGCACCTTCCAACTCGCGCACGTTGGACTTGATGGCCCGCGCGATGTATTCCGCCACGTCATCCGGCAGGCTGAAGCGGTCGTTCTCCGCCTTTTTCTGCAGAATGGCGATCTTGGTCTCGAGGTCGGGCGGCTGGATATCCGCGATCAATCCCCACTCGAACCGCGAGCGCAGCCGCTCTTCGATGGAATTGATGTCCTTCGGCAGGCAGTCCGAAGAAATTACAATCTGCTTCTGCTGCTCGTAGAGCGCGTTGAAGGTATGAAAAAACTCTTCCTGCGTGCGTTCTTTTCCGGCAATGAATTGAATGTCATCGACCAGGAGTACATCCACGGTATGAAACCGGTCGCGGAAACTGATCATGCGGTCGAACCGCAGCGAATTGATCACTTCGATCGTGAATTTCTCGGCGCTGACGTAACTCAACCGCATCGCCGGATTGCGCTTCTTGATAGTGTGACCGATAGCGTGCATCAAGTGCGTCTTGCCCATGCCCACGCCGCCGTACAGGAACAGCGGGTTGTACGCTTTCGAAGGCTGCTCTGCCACGGCGCGTGAAGCGGCATGCGCGAACTCGTTGGACTTGCCGACCACGAACGAATCAAAGGTGTAGCGCGTATTGAGTTGGTGGTCGCTGCTCTCAAAATCCAATTTTGCCTGTTTCACGCCGGAGACCACGGGCGCCGCCTGCACTGGCTCTTCTTCGGTGCAAACGTACTGCACCTTCATGTTCGGCGTGCCAATCTCATGGAATACCGCTTTGACAATGTCGCCGTAAGTCCGCGTCAGCACCTGCCGGAAGACGGCGCTGGGAATCTGGATGTAGAGAGTGTCACCTTCGGCCCGGTTCAGCCTCGTCGGCTGGAACCAGGTCGTAAAGGTGTTGATACTGACCCGGGACTTCACCCGTTCAAGGAATTTGTCCCAGGAATTCACAGTTTCGCGCTCGCGCCCCGTTTGAGTAGCTGTTGTCATCGGAAAAGAATAGAAAACCCTGCGCTATTTCCACAGTTGTGAAAAAGCTGTGGAAAGCAGCTCCATTCGTGTCTTTCTTCAGGCTTCGGGATTCTTGCCCGCGCCGGAACGCTCTGGCTTGCCCCTGTCGTTCCACGCGCGGCCCGTCTGGAATCGTCGGCCTACGAACCGCCGTTATGAGTCAGCGCGGGATTGTCTCTGATTGGCGCGTGCGGGGCAAGAGAAAAATAGGGGAAGCCATTCACCAGCTTTCACATGCCATGCACAGTTTTTCCACAAGCACAATTTTTGTGCAACCGCTCTGAATGATGCTGAATTTCGCGGCATTTATGAACATATTTTAACGCGGCTCGCGACATCTGCACAGACGGCGTGCAGTTTTGCCTGAGGAAAACTCGCGCTATTTCATAATTTTTTTATCTGGCCGCTCGAACTCAAAAATGCCCAGTGGGTCGTTCCCGATGATTAGACGGTCCTTCTCCACGAGAATGGTGTTGGCTTCGAGCCGCGCCCCTTGCGGCGTGTAAATTTTGTAGGTCGCGCGCCGGTTTCCTTCCTTATCGAAGTGCAGCAACGTGTTGTAAAGCGCGATCCACACTTCCCCGTTTGCCGGATCCACGCCCACCGCCGTAAGAATGCGCTTGAACGAGGGCTGTAAGCCTTTGCTCTCCTGGCGCAGGATTTCCTTGCGCGCGGCCTGCGCGGCGGGCATGGCATCCATTGCGGTGTACTGGATGTCCTGTCCCGCGTAGCCGAGGCGGTCATATTGCCGCACCGTCGGCTCCGGCACGTAAGCAAACGCATAGTAGAGATGCCCCTGGGCGTCCGTGGCAAGCTGTCCGATGTTCAGGAAGCGGTTCAGCTCCGCGCGTTCCGCAAGCGGCTCCGGATCACCGAACTCGCGCACGTCCCGGCCGTTCTTGTCAAAGACGATCACCAGATGCGGCTCTCGAAGCGTCCCCACGGCCACTTCGCCTTCTGGCAGGGCCGCAACCGAAGTAGGATTCTTCACGAGGATCGAACGAAGCGGCGTGCCTTCCGGAGAAAAAATCTGAATGAGATTCGCGCCGCGGTCCGCCACATAGATCTTTCCGTCGGCAGCTCCGTCGCAATCTTCTCCGAACGTGATCAGAGGACGGCCTTGGCTGGCTCCGCTCGCCCCAACTCCAGCCTCGTTGATCGACAATACTTGCTTCCCCTGTGCGTCGAACACCAGCAATCCCGGCGATGGCGAAGCCAGAATGTATAGCCGCCCATCCGCGCCCTTCTTCACTGCACGCAGTCCCGGGCCCACACCCGGGAAGACCCGCTGCTTGGCCACCAGGTCGCCTTCATCCTGGGCAGCCGCACTCCAAGCGACGCACGCCAGCAGACACATCACCGCAATCAATTTCAAGATTGGCCCCACACTCTTTCGCATGATTCTTCAGATTACTACGGACGTGCGCAGGTTGCCCTGCGTTGCACCCCCGTGCCCGTAAGCATTAATCAATACGGAAGCGGAGGCGCTCGATGGAGCGGGCGCGCAGTCGGCCGGCGGCATTGCGTGGACCGTCATCGTCGGTCTCGATCAGCACGCAGTTCATTTGGACATCGCCGGAAGCCACCTCGAACCGCGCCGGCAGCCCATTCAGAAATTTTCCGATGATGCCATTGCGGTCCATTCCAATCACGCCGCCATGCGGCCCGGTCATGCCCACGTCCGTGATGTAAGCCGTGCCTTGCGGAAAGACGTGCTCATCGGCAGTGGCCACGTGCGTGTGCGTGCCGACGACCACAGTCACCCGGCCATCGAGATACCAGCCCATGGCGATCTTCTCGCTCGTGGTTTCCGCGTGCATGTCTACGAACACAAAGGCGACATCTTCTGGGATTTTCGCAAGCTCCGTGTCGGCTTTCCGGAAAGGATCATCAATCGGGGTCATGAACACGCGCCCCTGCAAATTCAGCACCGCGTATTTCACACCGTTCTTCGCCGCGCCGACGTAGAGCCCACTGCCCGGATTGCCTTCGGGGAAATTTGCTGGCCGCAGCAGCCGCGGCTCATGTGGCATGAACTCCAGAATCTCTTTCTTGTCCCAACTGTGATTGCCCCCGCTAAGGACGGCGATGTCCGTTTTCAGCAGCTCTTCGGCGATTCGCGGCGTGATGCCAAAGCCAGCCGCTGAGTTTTCTCCATTGGCGATAACCAGGTCGATCTGTTGTTGCGCGACGATGTCCGCCAGCCGGTCGTGAACGATCTGCCGCCCCGGTGAGCCGACGATGTCCCCTACAAAAAGTACGCGCATGAATCCTTTCGCACCGAAACACAAAAATGGAGCGGACCGCTTGGCCGTGGAGAGCTAGGCCGTGAACCTCTGAAATAGTAGGGCGCCACGAGCCAACCGTTAGGCTTTCCTGCCCCGCTCGCATGTCTTACTCCGGTCAAACTGGATAAGACCCGCCAGCGGGACAGGCCGTGCACACGGGCTGTCTATCCGCAGCACCTCAGAGATTCGTCATTGGTTCAAACAGCTTTCGCACCCTCACCTGCTTCGAAGTACCGCTCCACCTTCATTGTAGCCGCAGCGCCAAACCCACGTCCAACCGACCTGTCACCCTGCCTCCAAAAGGTTTCACTCCACCCGGCGCAATGGCGGAGTTAGAATCAGTGCCAGCAATCGGAGGGAGCATCATGCGCAACCATCGCCGGTCCACCATCGCCTCAGGACTGCTCTTCTTTCTTCTCACTTTTCTACCAGCATTTCTCCGAGCGGGTACCTTGTTTGCCGTTCCCCCAGATCAGCTCGGCAGGGTGAATTTCCCCACAAGTTGCACCGCCCAAGTGCAACCCATGATCGAAAAGGCCGTCGCCCTCCTCCACTCATTCCAATACACGGAGTCAGGAAAGACTTTTGCCGAGGCCTCAACGCGCGACCCCCAATGCGCCATCGCTCACTGGGGAAAAGCCATGGCTCCTTTTTACCAGCTATGGGAATTCCCTAACGATAAGACTCTGAAAGCGGGCCGCAAAGAAATCGAGACAGCGCAAAAGCTCCGTTCGGCCAATCCACAGGAACAAGGCTTCATCACCGCCGCCGCTGCGTTCTTCCAAAAGAAATCAAAAATGTCTCACGTCGACCGCCTCAAGGCCTACTCCACGGTCTTGGAACATCTTTATCGCGAAAATCCAGGCGACGTCGAGTTTGGCGCCTTCTATGCTCTATCGCTCGTTTCCCTGGCGGAGGAAGACCACGACAGCGAGATAGCTGACCGGCAGAAAGCCATCGCCATCCTCGACCCGCTTCTCCAGCAGCATCCGGACCACCCAGGCGTCGCCCACTACATGATTCACGCCACTGATCGGCCCGAATTCGCCGGACAGGGTCTCGAAGCGGCCCGCCGCTACGCCGCCATCGCTCCTGACTCCGCCCACGCCCTTCACATGCCTTCGCATATCTTTGTCCGCCTCGGCTTGTGGCAAGACTCCATCGCATCGAACATTGCCGCAAACGCCTCCGGCGCCCATGCCGCGGAAATGCACCTTGCGGAATCCCACTACCAGACTCACGCTATGGACTTCCTCAGTTACTCCTACCTGCAAAGCGGCCAGGAAGCCAAAGCCCGCGATGTGATTGAGCATGCGAATCACGTCGTTGGCGCGACCGATGAAATGAAAGCCGGTGACCGCGCGTATCTTGCCGCGCGAACTGCGCTTGAGTTGCACCGCTGGAAAGAAGCGGCCGCTCTTCCGGTTGCTGCGAGCCGTGAGGATTGGCAAAGCACGGTGGCATGGGCGCGTGCAATCGGTGCCGCGCGTAGCGGTGATCTAGCCAGCGCGGAATCGGACGTCAAGGAACTCGGTCAGCTCGTCGCCGACCGCGAGAAACGCTCCAAGAAGAGCGGTTACGCAGGCTCCGGAGAGAAAGCCACTGACCTGCGCGAAGCCGAAGCCTGGCTATCCTTCGCCAAGGGAAAACCAGACGAAGCTCTTCAAGTATTGCGCGCCGCTGCTGACCACCAGGACAAAAATGGCGGCGAATCCGTCAGCGTCCCCGCCCGCGAAATGCTCGCCGACATGCTGCTGGAACTCAACCGACCTTCCGATGCGCTCGCTGAATACAAGACGGTACTGAAAAATTCGCCGAACCGCTTCGACGGTATTCTGGGTGCCGCGCGCTCCGCACACGCAACTGGCGACGCCGGCGGTGCTCAATCGTATTACGCCCAACTGGCGAAAGTCTGTGGCGCGGGCGCCGATCGTCCCGAACTAGCCGAAGCGAAAACCTATCTCGCCCAGAAATAGGCAATCATTCTCGTTCTTGCTATGCGCGCGTGTTGACGAGTCAGACTCCCCCGTGCGTTTACATGCATCCGGCTCATTGAATCTTGTTGTGCTGCGCGTTTCCACCCCAGGCATACCAGCCGTCGGCATCCTTGTTTCCCGTCTTCAGGCAAATCAGCCGCCCATCGGAAGTTCCCACGTACACATTCCCCTTCGCCAATGTAGGCTGAAAGGCGATCGGTGCTTTCATCGCATAAGAAAATCCTACAGTGCCATTGCTCTGCTGCACTGAAACGAGGTTTCCCGCAGCTCCCGCAAGGTACAAGTAATCGCGGCCCACTGCTGGCGGCGAAAAAACCTGTCCACCCGGCATACCGTGTGCGCCGACGACTTCCGTCTGCCACGATTGCCGTCCGTCCGACGCCCGGACGGAATTGATGTAATTCCCTTGAGCATTCAGAATCTGCCCCTTGCTCACCGCCGCGCGCGAGCCCTGAAACGCCCACGCTCCAACCACCGAATTTACCCCCACCGCTCCGTTTGCCTCTGCTAGCTTTGCGGATGACGGTGCCGCACTGAAGCCCACGGAAGAATCTAAAGAATGCATCGCCTGCGCCGAAAGAGCCACGCCACCGCCGTTTCCTTCCTTCAGATATTCGGCTTTGCTCTTGGCGATCAATTCTTTGTCACGCGTGTTTCCCTGTTTGGCGTCCACACGCGCCAGCCCTTCGACCGTTTCTTTTCCAGTCAGCAACTTGCGCGTCTCGTAGAGCTGCCCATTGGCAATCACCGGCGCGCTGGTCGCCGCATTCACCTTTACCCACAACACCGAGCCATCCGCCGCGTTCAGCGCATAAGAACTCCCATTGAACGTCGTGAAATAAACCGTCCCATCGGAAATGACCGGCGCGGTGATTACGTCGCCGGAAATCTCCTGCTCCCAGATGTGCCGGCCCGTGCTAAGTTCCGCCGCGAGCAGCCGATGACTGCCGCCCGGCGACGCCGCCCGCGGATGATACTCCGTAGGCTTTGCCGGCCTGCCAGTCGCCGCCGGATGCGCCATAAACAGCACGCCCTTATCAATCGCCGGCTGGCTCATCAGCGGATCGCCCAGCCACTCTTGCCAGATCACTCGCCCCCTTCTCTCGTCCACCACCACCAGCGTGCAGCTCTCGGTGTTGAATGCCACCATCCCCTCCGCCACCACCGCTGCAGTCGGCCCATCGTCGCCGGTCTGAATCTTCCAGATAATTCTTCCCGTCTCAGCATCCAGCGCATAAAACTCGTGGGAACCATAGCCTCCGCCAACAAAGAGCATCCCATCCGCGTACGCCGGTGTAGCGATAGGCCGCCCGCCGGGAAGCCGCAACACCCAGCCGGTTTTTCCGTCCGGAGTGCCGAACGAGGCAGCCTCCAGATCCCGGCTCGTCGCCGGCAGATTCACATTCATGGCCTTGCTCAAATCAATTCGTTGCGCAGCCGGCTTGGCAGGCGCGTCGACGATTTTGCTCGTCGTCTGCGCATCAGCTTTGGCCTGCCGCGCCTCTGGCGGCGACAGCAGGGCAGAAACACCCATAAGCAAGCTAATGCTGGCGCAAAGCGAGAGCGTCAATACATTTGAATTTGAAGAAGACATCGGAACCTCCAGAGCGCAACGCGCCTATTACCGGCAGTTGCGCTTGGAGTTAGAACGGCACAGGCAAAAAATCTTGCAGGCAAACTTTAGCGTGGAGAACCCGTGGACGAGCCGGTCATCTCGCTTTGCAATGGCCAGCCCGTCCATCGAATAGCTCTCGTTCTTAGAAGTGGAAGCCCAACTCCGCTGTATACGCCCGCGGCGTGACAAAATGCGTTCCGCTGAACGTTGACAGGAAGTTGTACAGTGCGGTCTTGTTCGTTAAGTTGATGGCTGTGAGGCGCAGGCTCCATTTGTATCGGTCGCCGTGAAACAGGTTGTCGTCGCCGACGCTCATGTCGAATAGGTTGCGCGGTTTTACGCGCGACGGATTGTGATCGGGGTTGTTCGTGCCATTGGCGGCAAGATTCAGCAGTGTCGAGCCCTGCGGGGTGGTTAGAGGGCAACTAGTGATGGGATTGTTGATTGTGGCGAATGTATTGCCACAAAAAAGCCCGATCGCGGTCTGCTGAGCTCCGTCCAAGGGAGGACCTCCATTGACCCCGGTGATGGCCGTCTGAAAATCGGTAACCAAGGGGTTGCTGGCCACCAGGCCGCTATCGTATCTCCAGTTGAAGGCCAACCAAGGCAACGTCTTCCACGGCTGGTATTGAAAATGGGTCGTCTGATTGAAGGCCTGGTCGTGGTCGATGCGGAAGACTGACCCGCCTTGGCCTACGGTTGCGCCGAGTCCGCCCACTTGTGGCGGGAAGTACCGCGCCCTGACGTGAGCAAGCACCACGAGTGCTGTAAATCCATGAAAATTCGGCATGCTCACGCGCACGGAAGGCCCGTCAATCTTCGAATTTTTCCAGGCGATGGGGAAGAAGATCGGCGTGTTGCCGAACGCGGAGAAATCGTACGCGTTGTGAGTGTATTTCCACAAATAGTCCGCGTCCACCACCACGTATTTTCCAAAAGCTTGCTGAAAGCCGGCGTTGAACTGGTTCCGCTGGCCTGAGCGAATAGGCGCTTGTAAGTTCGCACCGCCGATCACGTCAACGATGATGGGGTCACTTGCTCCCAAGCTTGCCAGAATCAAGTTCTCATTGAACGGGGTCTCCAGAATGCGCGAATAGGAAACACGCAGGACCGAGTTGGTCTTCTTGACGTTGTAGGCCAGGCCCACGCGCGGTTGCGGTTGACTATCGTGCACGATTCCGCGATAGAGATCCTCGCGGAATCCCAGATTGAAGGCCCAATTGCCCACGCTGATTGTGTCTTGCAGGTACAGCGCGAGCTCCTTAACATCCGTGTGACCGCGGAAGGGAAACAGTGTGGTTTGCGTGCTCGCGCAAGCGTCCTGCGTTTGCGCTGCCGCCGTGAGCACCGGTCGCGTGAGGTCAAAGCAACCCAGCGCCGGGATAAAGGCGGGAACTGTAGCCCGAGCATCTGTGCCATCGTTTGGCTCGAGCGTTCCCGTGCAGTTGCCCAAAAACGTCGGCGTGGAGCCAGTGAACGGACTCGCGTCGGACGCATTCAGACACACCGCATTGAAGGCGGGATCGGTAACTCCAAAGTTGAAATTTTCTGTCAGGAAGGTGTGTTGAAACGTGGCGCCTGCCTTGATGTTGTGCTTTCCCTTCACGTAGGACACGTCCGTGCGAAGTCCCGCGTTGGTCAGTTTTCGTTGCTGATTGAGCGTCGCTGAAGAACCGCCGGGAATGACTCCAGTGCCGTCCGCAAACACGTTTCCGCTCGGGTAGTAATTAAACCGGTCCTGGCGGACGAAACCGCCGAAGGTGAATAGCGTCGTGGTGCTGATCAAGCGTGTCCACACCGGGGCGATATTGAAGGTCTTGATCTGCGCACGCTGGTCCTGTGCCGGCAGAGGAGTGCCTGTGAGAGGATCGCTCACTCCAACGTTCAGGTTATCAATCGTATTCGGAGTCTGGAACCACGAGCGCGTGTATTGAAAATTCGTGTGGATCGAATCCGCGCTGGTTACGTTGTAATCGACGCGGTCAAATAGGTTTTCTTCATTGCCCTTGTCGTGGATGGCGTGCAGTTCCGGTGGGTCGAGAAACCGGCTGCTGTTCAATCCGCTCGCAGCGATGAAGTTTCCCCACTTTTGCCCGCCGAAAGCCAGCCGGAAGCCCCCACTGACCGAGCCGAAGCTGCCGTAGGAAGAGTAAACCGTGCCCTTTGGCTTGGTCACCCCGAGGCCCGATTGCGTCGTCACCTTAATGACCAGGCTGGTCTTGCCGCCGTATTCAGCGGGCGGCCCACCGGAGACTGCTTCCAGTGACTGAATGGAATCCAGCGGAATCTGGTTCGAGAAGACTTTGCTTTGCTGATCCGTAATCGGCTGGCCGTCAACGGAAAACGAATTTTCGGCGTGATCTCCAAGTCCGTGGAAAAGGCCATTCGAGTCCGCTACCACCCCCGGGGTCGCCAGCGTCACCAACGAACTCACCGAAGATGATTGGCTTTCCAAAGGCATCCTGTCAGTCAACGCTGTGTCTACGTCCGTATGAAAGCTGGGATCCTTCTCCACCAGGTCTCCGCCATTCGCTTCCACCGTTATGCTGGTTGCCGCCGTTCCGAGCTTCAGTCCCACCTGGACGCTAGTAGGTACGCTGGAGCGTACGTCCACGTCCTGCGTGTACGAAGCGAAAGCGGTTGCCGTCACCACCAGGTGATATGTGTTGAATGGTACGTTCGTGAAACGGAAGCCCCCATCGCTGCCCGTGGTCGTCTCACGCTGATAGCCGGTCACGGAGTATGAGATTTCCACCTTCGCGCCCACAACCACGCCGGCGGAGGCATCTCGTACCACTCCTTCGATCGATCCAGCATTGCCCAACTGCGCTTTCGCCGGCCCTGCCGTCAACAACAGAACAAATCCCAAAATCACAATCGCGCAGATACTCAAATTCTTAGACATTTTTTCTCCGTCCCTCCGAGGGTTATGTGTGGTTAATGTGGATAGAGTCCGCCTGGAAAAATGGCGGAGACGCTGGCTCTTAGGTAGACCAGCGCACGGAAATACACTTCAAGCCAGGAGCATGAAACTAGACGGTGGGAGGAGCGCGGCCGGCGCGATGCAGAGAGAACGAATCGCTTGGCGCGGCGTGCCGCGGCAGCGAAGAAAACCAGCTAATGATTTGCGGCGTGCTGTTGAAGTCCAGCCGGGCGGCAGCCAGCGCAGGGATATGCAGCGCTTGGCAGGTGTGGCAAGCCGTATCGGGCCCATTCGTATGTTGGTGGAAGAGCGATCCGCCCGCCGCAAAATAGAGCAGCGCAGCGCAAGCCAACAGCGCCAGCGCACGGCGCAACGAAGTTCGCCCGAAATTGGTTTGCCGCAAAGACATCTGTCTACACTTAACCTTAGCACTTTAGACGTACGAGCAATCCCGATGGTTGCTCCCCATGCTCTAAAAGTGACCAGAGGATTTCAATCAATGCTCCACTCTTTCGCACTTCAACCACACCAAACTACTTAATTATTTCAAATAGGCCTTCACGATATCGATCAGTTCCTCAGCGGCGGCTGCCTGAGGAGAATCCTTGGCACGATTCGGGTCCAGGACATGGAACCAGATATGGCCCTCGACCAACTCGGCCATCAAGCCGTTCAGCGCTCCTCGGCAAGCAGCCACCAACTGAAGCACATCAGCACATTCGTGCTCTCCAGCCAAAGAACGCTCAATGGCCTCGACTTGTCCCCGGATCCGACGAACGCGGACCAGGAGTTTCTCTTTGTCCCGGGCGGTGTGTGCCATGAGACCGCTCCTATACTGTCGTCCAGTATAGTATGTAAATGCTAGAAAGACAAGGGTTTACCGCTTGACCCCGCAACCTTCCGCACCTAAGCTTCGTCTTACTACTCACGTGCAGAACAACACTCGGCGCATTCGCATCTTGGTATTACTCCTCGGGGTTCTCTTCCTCGGCGCGCAGTTACACTTTTGCACGGAAGTGACGGCCACTCCGTCCGCTTCCCATGTCTGCCCGCTGTGCTCAACCGCGAGTTCCGTCGTCGCTACTCAGTCGCCGGCCATCGCCATAGTGCCGGTCACGAACCGGTTTGAAGTTGCTCCAACAATCGTCTCGGTGTCCTCGGCAGTTCCGCGCGCCACCTCACCGCGCGCGCCTCCCGTTCTCTAGCCTTCTGCGGTTCTCCTATAGCAATCACCAAGTTCTCTACAACAAAGGCTCAATTCCGTAGAACTTTAGGAGTTAATGTCATGAAACGATTCGCTGTTCTGTCTGCTCTGCTTCTATTCTCTTCGATTGCGCATGCGCAGGAAGCGCCCTCTGCGCCGGCAAAGCGCGACGTTTCCCCCGCAAACGCGGAAGACGCGCGCATGAAGGCGCTCGAAGATCAAGTCCGCATGCTCGCCGGGGAGGTAGCCCTCTTGCGCAGCGAGCTTAAGGAATTTCGCGAATCGAAGTCACCGGAACAACTGTTGCCCCCGCAACTTCTTCTGGCTTCCGCGCACCCCCAACCGGGTATGCTTGCCTCCGTTGCCGCCCCGGCAGCTCCTCAGACCACGCAAACACAGACCTTCGGAGGCGCCTCCGGCAACGCAAAACTGCTCAATCCGGACATCAGCCTGATCGGTGATTTTATCGGCACGGCTGGACGCAACACCGTTTCGCCTTCACCTTCGCTCCAGATGCACGAAACCGAGGTCGGCATGCAGGCCATCATCGATCCCTACGCGCGCGCCGATGCCTTTCTCTCCTTCGGAGAAACCGGCGTGAACGTCGAGGAGGCCTACATCACGTTTACTTCTCTTCCTGCCGGCCTACTTTTGAAAGTCGGCAAGATGCGCGCGGCTTTCGGCAAGGTCAACACCATCCACAATCATGCTTTGCCTTTCATCGACCGGCCGCTGGTGACCAACAATCTCGTCGGCGGCGAGGACGGCATCGATGACGCTGGCCTGTCGCTCTCACGTTTCCTGCCCGCACCGAAGAATTGGTTTCTGGAAGGCACTGCTCAAGTTTTTCGCGGCGATTCGGATGATCTCTTTAGGGCCTATCGCAGCCAGGACCTGAGTGTTGTCGGCCATCTCCGCGCGTACCGCGACTTGAGTGAATCGACCAACCTCGACCTCGGGGTCTCCTATTCCCGCGGAAACAGTGCAGGCCTCCAGACGGCCTCGAATCCTTCCGCTTTCTTCACCAACCTCTATGCTGCTGACGCCACCCTTCGCTGGAAGCCTCTGCGTCGCGCGATCTACCATTCGTTCCTCCTCCGCAATGAATTTTTTTGGAGCGCCCGGGATCAGCTCTCACCAGCCAATTTTTTCCAGACTCAACATGCCTTCGGCTTTTATTCCAATGCCGAATACCGCGCCAACCGCCGATGGACACTTGGCGGCCGATTTGACCGCAGCGGCCGCGCCACCAATGCTTCCCTGACCGACACTGGCTTTTCCGGTATCCTGACCTACTGGCCCAGCGAGTTCAGCCAGATCCGCGGCCAGTATCGTTACGGCCATTTGTGGGACACGCCCAACGATCGCTTCACCAACGCCAACGAATTTCTTTTCCAGTTTCTTTTTGTGATGGGAGCGCACGGCGCTCACCCGTTCTAAGCTGTTCCAGGAGAATTCGATGCCACGCTTATTCACAAACACTCGTCTCACCGCCATCGTCTTGTCGCTAGCGCTCGTGTTCGCCCTGCTTTGTCCTCTCACTGGGAGCGCGGACAGCAAGATTCGCATCATGACCGCAACGACCGACCTGGCTTCACTCGCGCAGGAAATTGGCGGCGACAAAGTGGACGTCGAATCTGTGGCTCGCGGCTATCAAGACCCGCACTTCGTTGATCCCAAGCCAAGTTTTCTTCTCAAGCTCTCGAAGGCCGAACTCCTCATCGTCGTTGGCCTCGAACTCGAAATTGGCTGGCTGCCGCCGCTCATCACGCAGTCCAGTAATCCGAGGATTCAGGTCGGCGCGCCCGGTTATTTCGACGCCTCCCGATTTGCAAAAATCCTGGAGCTTCCTACCGGCCAGGTGACTCGCGCCGAAGGCGACGTTCATCCTCTTGGAAACCCTCATTACTGGCTGGACCCGGACAACGGCTTGCGCATCGCTAAGGGCATTCAGAACAAGCTCACCGAGATGCGTTCGAATGATGCCGCCTATTTTGCCCAGCGCTACGATGCGTTTGAGCAGCGCCTCAAGCAGTCCGAGCAGCAATGGCAGGCGCAGATGAAACCTTACGCCGGCCGCAAGGTCGTTACCTACCACCGCTCCTGGCCCAATTTCGCCGAACATTTCGGCCTCAACGTTGTCGGCTACGTCGAGCCGCGCCCGGGCATCCCTCCGAGCCCTCAGCACACCGTAGAATTAATCGGGCAAATGAAGCGAGACGGCGTGAAGATCATCATGGTCGAGCCGTATTTTGACTTAAAGACGCCCAATTCCATCGCGCGCGAAACCGCCGCGCAAGTGGTCGTTTTGATGCCCTCCGTTGGCGGCGAAAAAGAGATCACCGACTATTTCAAGTTGTTCGATTACGACATCGCCAAGCTCAAGAAGGCGTTTGACGAGACTCACTAGGAGAGTATTCGATGGAGATTCTGCCGTTTCTGATTTTGCCGTTCTTGGCGAGCCTGATCCTGACCGGCATTCATTCCTATCTCGGAGTTCATGTTGTCGAGCGAGGCGTTATTTTCGTGGACCTCGCTCTCGCGCAGATCGCTGCGCTCGGCGCCACTGTCGCCATTATCGTCGGGATGGACCCCCACGGCCGCGGCTCCTATTGGATCAGCCTCGGCTTCACGTTTCTCGGCGCCGCCATTTTCGCCTTTGCGCGCACCCGCCGCGGCCATATTCCACAGGAAGCTTTCATCGGCATAGCTTATGCCGTTGCCTCCGCTATGGCGATTCTTCTCATGAGCAAGGCCACCGGCGAGACCGAGCATCTCAAGGACATGCTCGTCGGCAATATTCTCGCCGTCTCTAGGCCGGAGGTCATCAAGACCGCTCTGCTCTACAGTGCTGTCGGACTCTTTCACTTTATTTTCCGCAAGAAATTCCTGCTCATCTCCATGAACCACGACAAAGCCGAACAGACCGGCCTTAACGTACGCTTCTGGGATTTTCTCTTCTACGCTTCTTTCGGATTTGTGGTTACCTCTTCGGTGGCCATCGCCGGCGTCCTGCTCGTTTTCTGCTATCTCATCGTTCCTAGCGTTGGCGCCATGCTCTTTGCCGACCGCATCGGTCCGCGCCTCGCCATCGGCTGGACCATGGGCACGCTGGTCTCCGCGCTGGGCGTCTATCTCAGCGTCCAGCTAGACACGCCCACCGGCGCCACCATCGTCGTCACTTTTGGCGGCGTCCTCATCTTAATGTTTCTATTGCATCTCGTCTTGCACCATGGCAGGCCCGCCCGCGAATTGAAAGGCAGCGTTTCCGCCCATCGCGAGCTAGAAACGGCGGCCTCCTCCTCGCGTGAGGCGTAAATTTCCGAATTGAAAGTAGAGCTCTACTTCTTCTCCGGCTGTGCCGTCGGCGGCAAAATCCCATTCAGCCGCAGATAGATCGCTTCCGTCGCATAGTGGTCTGTCCAGCCGCCGCCCAGTGCCACCAGCGCCCCGCCTCGCGACATCGGCCGGTTTCCGAACATCATGAATTGCTCTCCCAGTTTCGAATCATCCACCTTGTCCAGCGCCGCCGCGCAAAACGCAAACGAATCCTTCACCGCAGCCACCAGTTTGTCCTTCGGATCTGTCTCCGCTATCTTCACGTCCGGTGCCGCTTGCCCGGAAATCTTCGAGCAGAACGTATTGTTCGATTGCGCGATGTGCATCACGAGGTGTCCAAATGTATTCATCTCCGGCGAAGGCTTGAAGCTGTATTTCTCCGCCGGCATCGCCTCCGCGGCCGCCACCATATTTTTCTGGTATCGCGCCACTCCCGCTTTCACGAACCCGCTCACCGGATTCGCTACCGGCGTCATGTCCGGCGCCGCGCTCGCCGCTGGTGCCGCCTGCTGCGCGAACGCGCTGCTCGCCGCCATCAACACCGTCATCCCCGCCACCATCAGACTCAAACGTGTCTTCATTGCTTCCTCCCCTCACTGCCGAATTCGTTTGGAAGCATACGCCCCCGGCTACTGCCGGACAAGCGCCGCTCCCACTGCGCCGTTAACCTTCACGGCGCCCCTTCTATTCCCATTCCCTTGGAAACATTCTCTGTCCTGCCCCGTCTCTACCTATAGCTATCTATAGGAGTTCCATGCTCAAACCCAAAAATGACCTTCTTCAGGGCACCCTGGCCCTTCTGGTTCTAAAGACCCTTGCCTGCGGCCCTCTCCACGGCTACGGCATCACTCTTTATATCCAGATGGTTTCAAAGGACTTCCTCCGCGTTGAAGAAGGCTCCCTCTATCCCGCGCTCCACCGCATGGAGCAAGACGGCTGGGTCAGCGCCGAATGGGGTCTTTCCGAAAACAATCGCCGCGCCCGCTTTTATCGCCTGACCGCCAAAGGCCACAGGCAGCTTGCTGAAGAAGAAAAGAACTGGGAACGCCTCACCCAAGCCGTCGCCCACGTTCTCTCGTTCGCTTGAAAGGAAGGTGCCCCGTGTCCTTGCTTGCCCGCCTGCGCAGCATGTTGAGAAGGAATCGCTTGGACCAGGATCTTGATGAAGAGTTGCGCTCGCACCTCGAAATGCGCGCCGCGGACAATCTTGCCGCCGGAATGCCGCCCGAACAAGCCCGCTACGAAGCCCAAAAACGCTTCGGCAATACCACCCTGCTCAAGCAAGACGCTCGCGAAGTAGACATCGTACGTTGGCTCGACGAAGCCGCACGCGATTTTCGCCATGCCCTCCGCATGCTTCAGCGCAGCCCGGGCTTCACCACCGTCGCCGTCCTCACACTTGCTCTCGGCATCGGCGCCAACACCGCGATTTTCTCGGTGATAGATGCTGTCCTCCTGCGTCCTCTTCCGTATCATGAGCCGGACCAATTGGTGATGGTCTGGGAAAACAATTCCCAGCATCCCAACCCGCACAACACTGTCTCTCCGCCCAACTTTCTCGATTGGCAAAACCGAAATACTGTTTTCTCCAGCATGGCCTATATGTTCGACGGGCGCGATAACCTTACCGGTAACGGCGACCCTCAAGAAGTCGTCGTCCAGGACGTCTCCGCTAATTTCTTTTCCCTCCTCGGCGTCAGTCTTCTCCTCGGCCCTGGCTTCACTCCCGAAAACGGCCAAGCTGGCCACGATAACGTCGTCATTCTTGGTTACGGCATTTGGAAAGAACGCTTCGCCGGCGATCCCGCCATCGTCGGAAAATCCATTGTGCTCAACGGCCATCCCCAAACCGTCGTCGGTGTCGCGCCCCAGAATTTTCAGTGGTTCATCAAGGATGGTTCGCTCACCAGCGCAAAGCCGCAAATGTGGTCGCCCTTTGTTTTTCCCCAGTCGTGGAGCAATCACAATGACATGGGCCGGTTCATCACTGTTGTTGCCCGCCTAAAACCTGGCGCCAACCGTTCCCAGGCGCAGACCCAGATGACCGCCATCGCCTCCCAGCTCGAGCACGAATATCCGGATGCCGATGGTCACTGGGGCGTCAACGTCGTCTCCCTCCGCGACCAGATCTCCGGCGAACTGCGCCCCGCCTTGCTCGTTCTCTTTGGTGCCGTCGCGTTCGTCTTGCTCATTGCCTGCGCTAATGTCTCCAGTCTCCTACTCGCCCGCGCCGCCAGTCGCGAGCGCGAGATGGCCATTCGAACCGCCATCGGTGCGAGCCGTTGGCGCATCGCCCGTCAATTGTTGATGGAAAGTTTGTTGCTCGCCTTGATTGGCGGCGGCATCGGCGTCGCACTCGCCGTTTGGGGCACCAACGCTCTCCTCGCGGCCAGTCCCAGAAATCTTCTCGACATGCACTCGGTCTCGATGGATCTGCCCGTTCTCTCTTTTGCTCTCGCCGCAACTCTCCTCGCCGGCTTGCTCTTTGGTTTTCTCCCTTCTTACATCTCCGCGCATTCGCGCATTTCGGAAACTCTTAAAGAAGGTGGCCGCGGCACCTCTTCCGCTAACCGTCGTGCCTTTGCGCGCAACGCTTTCGTCGTGGCCCAGTTGGGCCTCGCCCTCGTCTTGCTCACCGGCTCCGGCCTTCTCATCCGCAGTTTTGTTCGTTTGATTGGTGTTGATCCTGGATTTGATACCGGTCATCTTCTGACCTTTAAGGTCTCGCTTCCTCGCGCAAAATACGGAAAAGACCCTTTGTGCTTGGCTTTCTTCCAGCAGCTGCTCGCCAGACTTTCCGTGGTCCCCGGCGTCCGCTCCGCCACCATGGAGAGCTTTCCTCCTCTCGCCGGCCTGGGCGCCGCTACGGCCGTGCACCTCCTCGGCCAGCCGTCGCTCGCCCTCTCCGATCTTCCCGTCACCAACGTCCAGGTCGTTGGCTCCAACTACTTCAACACCATGAATATTCCTCTGCGCGCCGGCCGTCTCTTCAATGCGCAAGAGCTCGCCCAAGAGAGGCATGTGACCATCATCAATCAGGCTTTCGCGGACAAATATCTCCATGGCCTCAATCCCCTCGGCCAGAAGGCCGCCATCTATATGAAGAGTCTCTCGGAAAATGAGCTCCAGCCCTCGGAAATCATCGGCGTGGTCGGGGACGTCCACCAGCTCGGCCTCGATACCACCCCCGAACCCACTGTCTATTGGCCTCACCCAGAGCTGGTCATGTCAGGAATGACCATTCTCGTTCGAACCGCAAACGATCCGCTATCGATCGCATCGGCAGCGCGCACTGCGCTTCAGCAATTGGATCCAGAGCTTCCCCTGGCCGGCGTCGCCACCATGGACCAGCTTCTCGCGGACTCCCTTTCTCGCTCGCGTTTCACCATGCTTCTGCTCGGAATTTTCTCCGCAGTCGCTCTTGTCCTCGCTGCCGTGGGCATCTATGGTTTGATCGCCTACAGCGTCACCCAGCGCACCCAAGAACTCGGCATTCGAATCGCTCTCGGCGCCCAGCGCCGCGATGTCCTCCGCCTCGTCCTCGCACAAGGCGCGCGCCTCACTCTCCTCGGCGTAGCCATTGGTGTTTTCGCCGCGCTCGTCCTTTCGCGCCTCTTGGCCACACTGCTTTTTAACGTCAGTGCCACCGACCCGCTCACTTTCGCTGGCGTCGCCGCCTTGCTCGCGGTCGTAGCTCTTTTGGCGTGCTTCATCCCCGCCCGCCGCGCCACTCGCGTGGACCCGATCGTCGCTCTCCGCTACGAATGAGGCACACTTGGAGTGCGGCGGCTCGCCGCCGCTTTTCCTCCAGAGCCATGAACTCTAGTTAATTGCGGAATCCAACCTCAGGCAAGATTCTTCAGCGTCTTCTCGATCAGCTCCGCTGTCCCCGCGTAAGGATCTCCCGGGCTGTCCCACTCCATTGAAAAATACCCTTTATAACCATGTTTTTTCGCGATCCCAAATGTCTTCGCCAAATCTACGTGCGCGATTTTGCCCTGCTCGCCCGCTTCTATTTCCTTCACGTGCGAGATTCCATACGCCTGGGCAAACATCTCATCGACTCCCTTGTACGCATATTCGTCATCGTGCGCCGCCACCGAATTTCCAAAATCCGGCAGCGCCCGCAGCCACGGGTTGTTCACCTTTTCGATCACCTTCACAATGAAGAACGGGTCTTCGCTGACCGCGTCGTCGTTCTCCAGGTGCACCACCACGTTTTTCGTCGCGCCGTACTCCGCCACGCGCTTCAAGCTTTCCGCCGTTCGCTCCACGTCCGGTTTCGAATCATTCGCCGCGGGAATGTGCGTCCGCACGCTCGGCGAGCCGAGCGTCACCGCCACATCGATCCACTGCTTGCTGCCCGCGACCGCGCGATCCCGCTCCGCGCTATCCATTGCATATGGGCTGTGCTCCCCGTCCACCGCCATGTTCACGATCGCTCCGCCCGTCTTCGCCACCGACGCGCGCAACTCCTCCAGGTACGCCTTGTCCAACGAACGGAAATGCGGGCTCCACGGCTCAATCTTCCTAATATTGAATTTCGCGCTCACATGCGCCGCAAAATCTTTCAACTCCATCTTCCCGCCGCCGCTCTTGTCTTCGCGGCTCGCGATGAATTCGCGGAACGGATACGAAGCAATGGAAATCCGTTCCCGCGCCGTCGTTGGAAACTTCACGCTCGGCCCTGCCTCCGCCGCCAGCGCCGTTCCCATCCCCGCAAATGCGTCCGGCCACAGTCCTGCGCAGATGCCTGCCACCGCCGCGGAACTCGCCGCCTGCCCCAGAAATCGCCTTCGTGTTGTATGCCTCATAGGCGCGCCAGTCTATGGCCGATCCAATCTTTTGTCACTAGTTGCCGAGAATCTCCATCCGTGCGAAAGTCCCAACGGCATATTGCCTTCTAACCCATGCCCGTCTCGCTCGAAAATTCGCAGCTCATCTACCGCTCCCTCAAATCTTGCGGCATTCAACTGCTTTCCGCCCTCCCGGAAACCTGGCTCGTCCACCTCATCCAAATCGCCGAAGACGATCCGCAAATGACTCTCGTCCGCCTCGCCAAGGAAGAAGAAGGAGTCGGCCTCTCTGCCGGTGCGCACTTCGCCGGCGCCAAGTCCGCCATGCTCATGCAAAATCACGGCTTTCTCGCCTCCATCAACGGCATCGTCTCCTTCGCCCACCTTTACAAAATCCCGCTATTGATGCTCATTTCCTATCGTGGCACCTTTGGCGAGCGCGATCCCTGGCAAACCCAAGGCGGCAACGTCACAGAGCCTCTCCTCCGCGCTCTGAGCATTCCTTATTCTTTCCTCGACGCTCCCGACTCCGTCGAAAAGCGCATTCGCCAGGCCCACACCCTCGCCGAAAGCAGTCTTCAGCCCGTCGCGTTGCTCCTCGCGCGTGATTTGATGTGGGTCGAATGATGCTGCGCCTCGACTGCCTCCGCGCCATTTACCCTGATCTCGAAAAATGTCTCGTCGTCACCATCATGGGCGCGCTGCCCGCCGAGCTCCAATCCCTTGGCCATCGGCCCAATTTTTTCTATTTGCAGCACGCCATGGGACTCGCCTCTTCCACCGGTCTCGGCCTCGCGCTCTCTTTGCCCCACCAAAGAGTGATCGTCCTCGACGGCGACGGCTCCCTCCTCATGAACCTCGGCAGCCTCAGCACGCTCGCGCGCTATAAACCGAAAAATCTTCTCCACATCGTCTTTGACAACGAGAGTCTCCTCTCCGTCGGCGGGTTCCCCACTGCCACCAGCACCGGCACCGATCTCGAAGCCATCGCCCGCGCCGCCGGCATCCCAAAAACCTGCACTGTAAGCACCGTTGAAGATTTCGCAACCGTAGTCCACCAGGCCATCACGCATGATGGGTTGCAGACCATCGTCGCCAAAGTCGAAGCCGTCGGCCCCAAAGCCTTCGTCACCGACCTCGGCCTCCTCGAAAACCGTTTCCAGTTCCGCCGCTATATCCAATCCCTTACGTCAAAATCTAGCTGATGCGATCTGGAGGTCCTCATGTCTGAAATCCTTCTCCAACTCGTCGAAGCACTCCACTCCGGCCGCTTGCGCGTCGTCGACCTCACCCTGCCGTTGAGTTCCACCACGCCCCTCCTCCCGCTCCCCGCGCAATGGAACAACACTCCGCCCTTCACTCTTCGCGAACTCTCCCGCTACGATGCTCGCGGCCCCTTCTGGTATTGGAACGCCTTCGAAACCGGCGAGCACACTGGCACCCATTTCGACGCCCCCGTCCACTGGATCACCGGCAAGGACCTCCCCGACTCCTCCGTCGACCGCATCCCGCCGAAAAAATTCATCGGCCCCGCCTGCGTCATCGACGTAACAAAAGACGCCGAGAAAAATCCCGATTTCCTCCTGACCTCGGCGCATATCACGAATTGGGAAGCCACACATGGGAAAATCCCGCCCAACTCCTGGGTCCTCCTCCGCACCGGCTGGTCCAAGCGCACCGATCCCGCCCAATACATCAATTTAGGTGAAGACGGCCCGCACACCCCCGGCTGGGCCAAAGAATGCTCTCAATTTTTAGCGAACGATCGCGACGTCCTCGGAGTAGGCGTCGAAACGGTAGGCACCGACGCCGGCCAGGCCGCCAAGTTCGATCCACCTTTTTCCAATCACTGCGTCATGCACGGCAGCGGAAAATTCGGCCTGGCCAGCCTCTGCAACCTCGACCAGCTTCCCCCCACCGGCGCCGTCGTCATCGCCGCCCCCCTCAAAATCGTCAACGGCTCCGGCAGCCCCCTCCGCGTCCTCGCCATCACCCCGTAATTGCCTTTCGTAGCGGCGGCCTTCAGGCCGCCTCTCTTGCGCCTTTTTCTCCTCCGTCATTTCGAACGGAGCAAGCCGACGCTCTTTCCTTCGCATTCACTCCTGCGCACTCTTCTCCATCTCGCGGTTTTTGCGAGATGAATGCGTCGGCTTGCGCAGAGAGACCTCTTCGCCATCCCGCGTTTTTCGCGGGATGAAATCTCTCCTCCTCTTCGCTTTTTCCTGACGTTCAGACGTTCCGACCTTCAGACGTTCCAACGCTCCGTCATTTCTTCACAAACACCACGCAATAATCATTCTCCGGCCAATCCTCCACAATCTTCTCCACCTGCAACCCCGCCGCCTTCAACTCCTCAATCACAATTTTCTCCGGAATCCCATGCCCGCCCCGGTTGCTAGGCACGCCTTC
>Ga0210407_10000978_pt1 | contig 28554 bp, 25 predicted proteins | sample IncBWC27MmetaG_FD_150860 | JGI IMG/M metagenome (GOLD analysis project Ga0210407, IMG submission 150860) | Forest soil microbial communities from Barre Woods Harvard Forest LTER site, Petersham, Massachusetts, United States - Inc-BW-C-27-M | ecosystem: Environmental > Terrestrial > Soil >...
CGCTGATGGCGATATTTCGCTGGACGTGCCAGAGGCGGGGGCCATCGATCTTCAATTCGGGGTCGATCGGTGTAGCGGCCACGGCCGCGACCACTGCGTCGGCGCGGCGCAACGACGAGCGCGGCTCCCGCAGGCGGCCGGCGGGCAGTAGTCGATCGCGAGCATCTTCGGGAGACAGCAGGACGATATCGAAATCACGGGCTAGAGAGCGGTGCTGGAAGCCGTCATCCAGAAGGTGCAGCTGCGGGCCGAACTTGTTTTCGGCGAATCGACCGGCTGCATAACGGCTTTCGCCGACGATGACCGGGCAGCCGAGGCGCTTCGCTATCAGGATGGGTTCATCGCCGAAGTCGCGCGGCGAACCGTTCGGATCAACCTCGAGCACGCCGGTTGACTTGCGTCCGTATCCGCGAGAGAGCACGTCGAAGGGGATGCCGCGCTGTTGCAGGAGTTCACCCAGCAGGATTACAAAGGGAGTTTTGCCCGACCCGCCGACGGAAATGTTTCCGACGCTGATCACCGGCGCGGACAGTCTTTGAGTCTTGAGGATGCCGCGAGTGTAAAGGCCGTTGCGGGCGTGTACGACTGCGCCGTAGATTGCGCCAAGCGGGTTCACGCGGGGTTTACCTCGTGAGATTGCGGCGCCAGTAATTCCTGCAACTTCTGGACGGCGAGTTGGGTGGCGCCGCGCTGCGATTGCAGAGTTTCGGCGGCGCGGCGACCGAGTTCCCGGCGCTGGCTGTCGTTCGCGAGCAACTCCAAGATTGTAGAACTAAGATCCGATGGGCTGACGACGCAGACTGCGGCGCGGCTCTTGAACAACTCCACGATGTCGCGAAAATTCTCGGTGTGGGGCCCGACAAGAATCGGGACACCAAAGTGCGCGGGTTCGATGATGTTGTGTCCGCCACGGGGAACCAGGCTGCCGCCGACGAAAGCAATGTCGGCGAGGGCGTAGAGGCTGGAGAGTTCGCCGATGGAATCAATCAGCAAGATGGCCCCAGTCAAAGAATCTCCGCGCCATAGCGAGCGCCGGAAGAATTTGATGTTCGATTGCTGGAGCAGGGCTGCGACGCTGGCGAAACGTTCGGGATGCCGGGGTGCTAGCAGCATAACGGCTGCGGGATGTGCGGCCAGTACACTCTGGAATGTAGCGATCAGCAGCGCCTCTTCACTTTCGAGAACGCCCTCGACGGTGCTGCCACAAACCAGAACCGGGGTCGATCCGGACGCCGCCAGGGACGATCGCAACTGATCGATGATCGGTGAAGGCACCGGTGGAGGAATATCGTATTTGAGATTTCCGCCAACCAAGACTCGATTCGCGGCCGCGCCGATCTCGACCAGGCGGCGGGCGTCTTCGGGGGTCTGGGCGAGAAAAAGATCTACATCGCGAAGTATTTTGGTCAGGAACTTTCGCCACCGCCGGTAACCGGGGAGTGAGCGGTCCGAGATGCGGGCGTTCACGATCGCGATCCGCGCACCGGAGCGATGCGCAATCCGTAGGAGGTTGGGCCAGAATTCGGTTTCGGCGATTACGATGGCGCTGGGGCGGAGGGCGGCGATCCAGCGCCGCGCGGCGAATGCGAAATCCAAGGGAAAGTAGAAGATGTTTTCGGCTCCGAAGCGTGCGCCGGCGAGCTTTTGGCCGGTGTCCGTTGTGGTGGAGATTACGATTCGATGGCCCGGAAACTGATTACCGAGGGCAGGCACCAATTCGCTGACGGCAAGAACCTCGCCCACCGAAACCGCATGGATCCAGATCGAGGGTTTTGTGGAACCGCGAAAACGCTCCGGCACCGCGCCGAGCCGTTGCCACAATCCCCGCCGATACTTGCCGTGGCGGAGCATCTGGAAAAGCCAGTAGGGACTTCCCACCACCAGCACCACTGCCAAGAGCGCGCTGTAGAGGAGGTACATTGAGGAAAGGACATTCTAACCGCGAACCTGCCCCGAACTGCGAATTCATGGCGTCGGCGTCGAGGCACCGAAAATGGCCGGGCCGCGCATCCTATATGCTGAGTTGCATATGAAAGCGTTTCCACGCGTTCGATTCTGGCTGGTCCTGGCAGCGGTTTTGGCGGTGCCGTTGCTGTGCCTGGCGGCGAAGGAATTTTCCATGCCGAAGACGCAGCCGGCGTTCAGCTATCCGGCGCACGACCATCACGCGAACGAGAATGTTACGGTCGGGCTCGATCCTTATGACGACGCGGAAAAGGCGAAGATATTTACCATCAATTACCGCGACAATGATCTTCTGCCCGTCTTGCTGGTCATTACCAACGACAGCGACCAACCCATCGAACTTTCGAATATGAAAGCGGAGCTGGTGACCTCGGACCGCACCAAACTGAGTCCGGCTACGGATGACGATATTTTGCGAAGGATTACGCACCCTCGCGCGTCCGGCGCGCGGGTTCCGATTCCATTTCCCACCAAGCGGGTAAAGGGCGGGACGAATTCGAAAGAGTTGGACGAGATTCAGACTGCGCAATTTAAGGCCAAAGCCGTAGAGCCGCGCAGCTCTCAAGCTGGGTTTCTTTTTTTCGACGTCTCCGATCTGCTGAATCCACTGGCGGGGGCGCATTTTTATCTGACGGGAGTGCGGGATTCGTCCGGGCACGAGCTGATGTACTTTGACGTCGAGATGGGGAAGGCAGTGGCGATTGGGCAGTGACTAGTAGCTAGTGCCCCCGCCTCGGTTCGTTCGCAGAAGCTTTCGCCTTCGCTACCACCGCCCACTGACCACTGCTTTATAATTTCCGATATGGCGACATCTGTAGAGAGTTCTGTGGCGGGGCGCGCCAAATACGAACCCGTGATTGGCCTGGAAGTCCACGTCCAGCTGCTGACCGAGAGCAAGATTTTCTGTTCCTGCTCGACGCGCTTTGGCAATCCGCCGAATTCGAATGTTTGCCCGGTGTGCCTAGGGCTACCGGGCGCGCTGCCGGTGCTGAATCGCAAAGCGGTGGAGTTTGCCACGCTGGCGGCGATGGCGCTGAATTGCGAAATCCGCGAGACTTCGATCTTCGCGCGTAAGAATTATTTTTATCCTGACCTGCCGAAGGGCTACCAGATCTCGCAGTACGACAAGCCGCTGGCGGAGCATGGATTTATCGAGATCGAGACTGCGGCGGGTAAAAAGAAAATCGGCATCACCCGTGTTCACATGGAAGAAGACGCGGGCAAGAGCCTGCATGAAGGCTTTGTCGGCTCATCGGACACCACGGCAATTGATCTGAACCGCAGCGGGGTCCCGCTGATTGAGATTGTCAGCGATCCCGACATCGCTACTCCCGACGAAGCTTACGAGTATCTGACGCGGCTGAAGGAAATTATTCTTTACACCGGGGTGAGCGATTGCAATATGGAAGAAGGCTCACTGCGCGCCGATGCCAACATCAGCGTGCGGCCGCGGGGACAGGAGAAATTCGGCACCAAGACCGAAGTGAAAAACGTCAATTCGTTCCGCTTCATTCGCGAGGCGCTGGAGTACGAAATTGAGAGGCAGATTGGCGTGATCGAAGGCGGCGGAAAGATCACGCAGGAGACGCGGCTTTATAACTCGGTTGAAGGCAAGACCTACGGCATGCGATCGAAAGAGCAGGCGCACGATTACCGCTATTTTCCCGAACCTGATCTTCTGCCGCTCGTCGTGGACGAAAAATGGCGCGCGGAGATTCGCAGCACGCTGCCTGAACTTCCGGAAGCTCGCCGCAAACGCATGATGGCGGATTACGGCATCACCGCGCAGGATGCGCATGTGCTCACTCTGACCAAATCGCTGGCCGATCAGTTCGAGTCGGCGGCGAAGGCGGCGAAGAATCCCAAGCGGGTGGCGAATCTGGTGCAGAGCGAACTGATGGGAAGGCTGAAGGCGCAGGGGTTGGAGATTGAGCAGTCTCCGGTGACGATGAAGGGCGTGGCGGAATCGGCTGATCTGGTCGAGTCGGGCGCGATCTCTGGAAAGATGCTGAAGGATTTGTACGAGCTCTGCTTCGAGCGTGGCAAGGACTTCCCTGCCGTGTATGAAGAAGAAGGGCGGCCTGAGCAGTCGCGGGATACGTCGGCGCTGGAGAAGATTATTGACGAAGTGATCGCGGCGAATCCCAAGCAGGTCGAGCAGTATCGCGCGGGGAAGAAAACTGTGGCAGCATTTTTTGTTGGGCAGGTGATGAAGTTGTCCAAAGGGCAGGCCAATCCGCAGATGGTGAATGAGCTGGTGGGGAAGAAGCTGGAGTAGATCAGCCCCGCCGGCGGTAATACACCGCAAACTCAAATCCTGGATTCGGCGGGAATAGCTCTGCGATTTTGCGGAGGCGCTCGGCCAATGCTGCGGGCGCGAGCAGGGGGTAATCGCGCTCGCGTAGGTCTTGGTAATCCACGTCGAGAAACATCGATAACAGATAAATCGAAATCGCGTCCGAGAAGGCGGCCGCGAAGTATTCGTTCTTATGTTTTTCGGCGTCGGGGGCGGGGGCGGTGGAGAGTTTGCGCGCGTCCATAGCGTCGAGCGACGTTTCGCCGCGGACGCGGGCTTCGGCCTGTTTCCACACCAGGTCGGCAAAGTCCTGGGAGACTCCGGCGCGCTCGACGAAGGCATGGCCTACGTTGATGTAGAACTCGAAGGCGATGGAAAATTTGTCGTCCATCAGGCGGGTGGAGATAAAGACGCACTGCGAGCCGCCAAGTTCCAGATTGCGATGGCAGACCGCGCTGTCGCTGAGCGCAACGTCGTAGCGGTCGGCGATGACGGTCTGGTCTCCCTGATTGACGGTGAGGGGGACGAAGTAATACGCCTTGCGCTCAAGAGCCGCGGCCACGGGCTTGGGAACGACGGACACCATGCGATCGACATCGGCACCGGGGATGTTCATCTCGCCGGCAACGGCGTAGCAGATTCCGTTAGGCGCTTGCGAGACGGGCGTATCCCGGACGACTTCAGTCGGAGGACGCGTGATTGCATTGACGGCTTGCGACATTCTCAGCATTCTAGCGCACCGGGGGTTGGGCAGTGCGAAAAGTAGGCCCCGCTCCTGGCCGACCTGCCGTGTGGATTAGACTATTTAGAAATGACGCCTACCGTTAAAACTCCCCGCCGCCCCCCCCGTTGGTACCTGATTCCTGTCCGGGTGCTGCTGGTGACGTTCATCGTCACGCTGCTTTCGTTTGCGGTGAGTTTGCTCCTAGGGATTTTGGGAACGCTACTCGCGGCGAAACTGCGCCGGGTTTCTCCGGACATGACTTTTGCTTACCGGGACGTCGCCCTGCCGGTAGCGGCGACGGTGGCGGCGATTGTGTTTGTCTCGGCCTGCTTCATGGAAGTTCGGCACTACCGTCAGGGAAGAGCGCTTGCCCAGATTGAGCGCGCCGGCTGAGATGGCGCAAACTGACATGACGCAAAAACCTCGTATCGCGATTCCTCTTCCTCACGGCGGCGATCCCGAATACGCCGATCGGGCGATTCCGCAATATGAACGCGCGGTGGAACTTGCTGGAGGTGAGCCGGTGAGGATCCCGCTGGATCGTTCACCGGCAGAAGTGATGAAGCTGATTGAGCGCTGCGATGCGGTGCTGCTACCGGGAAGCAAGGCGGACGTGGACCCGGCGAAATTCGGCGCAGTGCGACATGAGAAGACCGACCCCGCCGATCCCAAGCGCGACACCGTCGATGAACTCTTGTTGCAGGACGCCTACAACATGCACAAACCGGTGCTGGGGATTTGCTATGGCTTGCAGATTCTGAACGTCTATCGCACAGGGACGCTGGTGCAGCATATTGAGTCGGCGGTGAATCATGAAGCGGGGCGGAAGATCCCGGTGGCGCATCAGGTGGAGATTGAGCCGGCATCGAAACTGGCGGAGATTCTCGGCCCTTGGGAGGGCACGGCTTCGAGTGCCGCTGGGGGACATTCCGGGAAAGGCACGAGTTCCACTCGTGCCGCAAGCGTGCCTAATAGTGGCGGGGCTTTTGCCCCAGATGGACGGCTGATCATCCCCGCGAACTCCAGCCATCATCAGTCTGCCGATGTGATTGGCGATGGACTGAAGATCACCGCTCGGTGCCCCGAGGATGGAATCGTCGAGGCAGTCGAGGGAACATCGCCGGACCATTTCGTGGTGGCGGTGCAATGGCACCCGGAGCGGTCGTTTGAGGATGATGACCGGTCGCGCAGGATTTTCCGCGCCCTGGTGGAAGCCGCGAGGGAAAAGCATCGGGAGTTGGTGGGAGAGTTTGAAGCGACGTGATCAGATTTGCCAGAGCACGGACATCAGAACTTCGACCCCGATAAGCATGGCGACAACGCCGATCCTAGACTGAAACTGCCGGGCCGCGTAAGTTGTCCTGCTCATCGCCCACCGCGCCGATAATCCCGAGATCACGATCGGGATTGGAAACAAATATGGCCGGACGACGCCGTGACGATGCAACACGACATAGACAAACGCCAATCCCACAAGGACGTAAGTTCCGAAGAACATCCGTGTGCGGCTTTGGCTAACCCTTTCATCCGGCTCAGCTAACAATCGAAACATATCCCTCACTATACGATCTTCAACACAACTTTTCCAAAGTTCTTTCTCTCCAGCAATAGCCGATGCATCCCCGCCCTCTCCATCGCCGGGCACTTGAATGCAGCGGTGAAGCGCTGCTCCACCCAAAACCATCCAGAACCGGCCAAAGCCAGCATTTCCAGGTCCGGGCGGGTAGTGGCGCTGCCGCATTGCCGGCGGGTATATACTTTTTGCCATAAATGTTGTGCTCCTCGATGGATTGAGGAAACGGGGCCTTTTCATCTTTTAATCGCGGCCCCGAATAGAAGACGCCGGCTGGTTTCGCTATGGCTGTTTACAGCCGGCAACGGGGCATTTCCGCAAAGCAGCGGGCGCTCTGGGGGAGCAGTGCTGTGGACTTATTATTGATTCGTTTAATTTTTGTCATTTTTGTCGCCATCACTTGTTACCTGATCCATCCCTTCGGCGGGAATCAAGCGCTGAATTCTGCGATTGGGGCGCTGCTCGGAATGGCGATCGTAGTTTTTGAATGGCGCCTGCTGCGCGTGAGCCTGAAGCGGCTGATCGGGGCGGTGATCGGCAGTATCCTCGGAATTTTTGGCGCCTACCTCTTTGCCCTGGTCATTCGCAACAGCCTGTTCGATAGTCCGCTACGCAGCTTCCTGCAGATTATGGTGATGCTGCTGATGGCCTATGTCGGCTTGATTGTGGGCGCGAATAAAGGCGATCTGCTGAACCTGGCGGCGCTGGGCGGAATTTTCGGCGGCGAGAAGCAGAGCAAGCGAAGCTACAAAATCCTCGACACCAGCGTCATCATTGACGGCCGCATCGCCGACATTGCGGAGACTGGGTTCCTCGACGGAATCGTGGTCACGCCGCAGTTTGTGTTGCGCGAACTGCAACTGGTTGCCGACTCGGCCGATTCTTTGAAGCGAAATCGCGGACGGCGCGGGCTCGACATTCTAGCGCGACTTCAAAAAATCCCCACACTTCAGGTGCAGATTGTCGAAGACGATTTTCCCAGCGTGCGCGAAGTGGATTTGAAATTGATCGAACTGGCTAAACTTTACGAGGGGAAAATTATCACCAACGATTTCAATCTGAATAAAGTCGCGCAGTTGCAGGGCGTGCAGGTGCTGAACATCAACGAGCTGGCGAATGCGCTGAAGCCGATTGTCCTGCCGGGCGAAGTCATGCGGGTGTTCATTCTGAAAGAGGGGAAGGAATACAACCAGGGCGTGGCCTACCTTGACGACGGAACGATGGTGGTGGTGGATAACGCGCGTAAGACGATCGGCAAGACGATCGACATCTCGGTGACGTCGGTGCTCCAGACGACGGCGGGGAAAATGATTTTCGGCAAATGGGATGAACGAACCGGATCGCGTAGCGACACAAGGCCGGCCCTCACCCCTGTCAGCAGCCCGGTGCCTGAGCCCAAGAAACAGATTGTGACCGCCGACCAGCCCGCGGAGTGAGAATCAGGGAAGGACAACGGGAGCAGCGGAGTCCACGACGATCGCATTTCCCTGGCGAGTACCGGTCACATTGGCCCGCTGACCGGCGAGTCGGTCGAGCACATCATCTCTTCCGGTCAGCAGGTAGCGCCGGTCGCCGTCCACCAAAACGTACTTTGCACCCTTACGCACACACGTGCGGGCGCACTCGGCTGGGCTTTGGTGGGAGCTTCTCAGGTGGCGGGCGCCGCAATATGAGTCAGTGATCATTCCGTTGAACGTGGCGGCACCGGAATTCGGGGGCGATTGCGCCCCATTCTGGGCAACCTTTGGCTCCTGCGATGAATACTGATGGTCTGCGAGCACGACCGAGCCGCCGGCGACGATGATCGCAAAGGCAAGCGCCGCGCCCAACGCCGTCAGGACGCAGAACCCAATGAGCGAAATCAGCGACCGCGCGGGTTTCATCATTCCTCCAGCAAATGGGCGGCGCTCGGCCAAGTAAGGATGTAATTTTGTTGCCCAAACCCGGGTTCTGGTTGCATAGGTGGATTTGAAGCGGTATATACTGTTCGCCCCATGAAGGTTAGCGTCATTATTCCCGCGGCTGGGCTAGGCACCCGGATGGCGGCGCCCGCCAAGGGCCGGAAATCTGTACCGAGCAAACAATTTACACAGCTGGGCGGAACGCCGATTCTGATCCACACCCTGCGCCGGTTTGCAAAGAGTCCCGAGATAACCGAAATTGTGATTGCGCTGCGCCAGGCGGAGATCGCGCCGTTTCGAGCTAGGCTGGAAAGGGAAGCGCCGGAAATTCTGACGAAGAAAACCGTCCTGCTCGAAGGCGGAGAGTCGCGGCAGCAATCGGTTGCCAACGGACTGGCTGCGGTTTCGACATCGGCGCATCCTGACGATATTGTTTTGGTGCACGATGGGGTGCGTCCGTTTGTGACGGAAGAAATGATTCACGAAGTGATTGCAGGTGCGAGCAAGTACGGCGCAGCCATTGCTGGAGTGCCGGCGGTGGATACGGTGAAGCAAGTCGAGCGTACCGCCGAGGGAGCTTTGATTCGCGCGACGATCCCGCGGGAAAGAATCGTGATGGCTCAGACTCCGCAGGGTTTTCGTTTCAACGTGCTCAAGAAGGCGTTCGATGAAGCCACAGCTGACGGTTTTACAGGAACTGATGAGGCTTCACTGGTGGAAAGGTCGGGGCATCCGGTGGCGGTGGTGATGGGCTCGCCGCGGAATATTAAGATCACGACGCCGGCAGATCTCGAACTGGCGGAGTTTTACTCGCGGACGGATTTGAAATGAAAATTGGATACGGGTGGGACTCTCACGAATTCAAGGCTGGCATTCCGCTGAAAATTGGCGGCGTGGAGATTTCTCATCCGAAGGGACTGGGCGGGCATTCGGATGGAGACGTCCTGCTGCACGCCATCACCGATGCGCTGCTGGGGGCGGTTGCGGCTCCGGACATTGGTACTCTGTTTTCACCTTCCGACGCGCGATGGAAGGGCGCTGACTCCGCTGTGTTTCTCGCGGAGGCCATGCGCCGGGTGAAGGCTGCGGGATACAGAATTGTGAATCTGGATTCCACTCTTATTCTGGCGGCCCCGAAAATTGGTCCGCACACGGCGGAGATCCGCAAACATGTTTCCGGATTGATGAATGTTTCGCCGAACTGCATCGGCATCAAGGCAAAAACTCCTGAGGGGCTGAACCTCGACAATGCCGCGATGGCGCAGGTTGTGGTTCTGCTGGAAGAAACCCCCAAGGCTCCCACTCGCAAGACCGGTGTGCGCAAATCCTGACTTCTTAAAGCAAAGAAATCCGCGCGACAAATTGTTGACATTCCATCCTGCTAACCTGCGCAGTCGGAGTTCGTCCAACTGCTAAGCGCGGGAACCGCAGGCCAATCGTTTCCGTATAGAAGTGGAGAAGACGGCAGGAGACTGTCTGCTGCCGGACCATCAGAACAGAAAGAAAAGAAGAAGGGGTAAGGGACTGCCTCACGTCGGTTTGGCGGCCAAGTGAGAACAATCCCTGCACGGAAGAGCGCGCCGTTGTGTGCGAACTCGTCTGCTCAACCCCGAGGCAGAATTGTAGGCCTTGCAGGGCAAAAGGCAAGCTTTTTTGCAAGCCGACGCGGCCGCCACTAGCCGTTTTCCTGGCGATTCCAGGAAACAGGAGGAATGGTGAACGCAACTCTGAAGGCGAAGCACAGTTTGAAAGGCATTCTTCTGGCGGGCGTGGTCTTGCTCGCCGGAAGCGCATTGGCGGCCAGCAAAGGCCCGTTGGAAATCAACGAGACGGTCAGTCTTGCCGGACAGCAACTCAAGAGCGGGACTTACACCGTGCAGTGGGACGGAACGGGAGATCAAGTCCAGTTGAAAATTTACCAGGGCAAGAAGGAGGTCGCTTCCGGTTCAGCGCGAGTGGTGGCCCTCGACAAAGCGACGCCGCTCGATGGAACGATTTTGCAACGCAGCGATGACGGAACGCTGGCAATTACGCGAATCAACTTTGGCGGCAAGAAGTTCGCACTCGAACTCAGCGGCGAGGGCAGCGGCTCGGGCGCAGCCGGCGCGGCACGATAAGTTGACTCCACTCTGAACGACCTTTGGCGTGCGAAGGGCAGACCCGCGGTGCTGTTAAAATCACAGAGCGATGGTTCTGCCTTTCGTCCGCGATTTATTTGCGGACGCGGAAAGACTGCCCGGGTTTTCGCGCGTTACCTCCCACCTCCGGGCGAACGCGGGGCGGATACGTGTCTCTGGACTCAACCCTTCCGCCAAATCCCTGCTGATTGCCCAGCTTCAAAAAGCTGCCGCGCGGCCGCTGATTGTGATCGTGCGCAACAACGAAGCGGCGGACGAACTCCTACCCGTTGTGCAGGCTTTTTGCGAATTGGTTGGCGGTAGCTTGTCGGAAAACGTCGTTTCGCTTCCGGTGCGCGATGTGCTGCCGTTCCAAAATCTTTCCCCGCATCCGGAGATACAGGAGTTGCGGGCGATCGCGCTGTGGAAGATTGCGACCGGGGCCGCTTCTGTCGTTATCGTGCCGGTGGTGGCGGCTGCGTCGAGGGTGAGGCCCGCTGAATTTTATTCCGGCTTAGCGCGCACCGTTCGCCGCGGCGAGAGCCTGGAGACGGAAAGTCTGCTGGAACATCTCAATTCGGTCGGCTATAACTCCACCGACGTCGTCGAGATGCCGGGCGAATATGCTTTGCGCGGCGGGATTCTCGACGTTTACTCGCCGGAAGCGGACCGGCCTGTGCGCATTGAGTTGTTTGGCGACGAGATCGAGTCCATCCGCAAGTTTGATCCCGCTACCCAGCGGTCTTCTTCCCCGGCGGATGAAGCTGTGTTGCTGCCGCTTTCGGAAACCCCGGTCAGCGAGGAATTGCTGGGAGCGATTCATGCGCGGCTTTCGGGGAAGCGAATACGCGGCTCGGACGAAATCATCGAACAAGCTGTCCGGCAAGGCGGGGTGACGGTGTTTCCCGGCTGGGAGTTCTACGCGCCGGTGGCGGGATCAGTGGGAACGGTTCTCGATTTGATGCCGAATGCGTCGGTGATTGCCGATGAGCCGGAGTTGTTGCAGAGAGAATTCGACGCGGCGTGGGCGAAGATCGAAGAAGCTCATGACCGCAGCGAGATCGGAAACCTCGTCCGGCCAACCGATCTTTATCTTGCGTCGGAGGAATGGTTGAGCCGGCTGCAATCCGCGCCGGGGGCGGATCTTGATCATCTGGGAATCACCCGGTCGGATGACATCGAGACCATTGAATTTCATTCGCAGCCCAGCCCGAGGTTCCACGGGTCCCTTCCTCATCTGCTCGAAGAAGTGAAAAAACAAATTGCCGAGAATCGGCGAGTGCTGGTCGCGGCGCCCAATATCGGCGAAGTTGAACGGCTGGCGGACTTCTTCACCGAGTACGGAGTGTCCTTCCGCTTGGGCAGCCGGACGCGTGGCGGGGAAAGTTATGCCGACGAAACCGCGTACTTCGCCGGTGAGGTGCTTACCACCACGCTGGTGAAGGCTTATATCCCGGACGGAATGATTTTGCCGGACGCTGGCCTGACTATTTTCGGCACGCGCGATCTTTTTGATGAATCGCAGTCGGTGGCGGCGCGTCCGCAGCGGCAAAAATCGAAGACCTCGGCATTTCTTTCGGATTTTCGCGACTTGCAGGTTGGCGACTATGTGGTCCACGTGGAGCACGGGATCGGGCAATACCAGGGGCTGAAGGAAATTAATCAGGGCAGCGGCGACACCGAATTCATGCTGCTTGAATATGCGGAAGGCGCGAAGCTTTATGTTCCGCTGACTCGGCTTGACCTGGTGCAGAAATATCGCTCGGCCGAGGGCGCGAAACCGGTGCTCAGCCATATGGGGACGGCGGCGTGGGCGAAGACGAAAGCGCGCGTCCGCAAGGCCATGCAGGACATGACCGAGGAACTGCTGAAACTCTACGCGCAGCGTAAGACCGCGCAGGGCCACAGCTTCCCCGCCGACAACGAATGGATGCGCGAATTCGAAGACGCGTTCGAGTACAGCGAGACGGAAGACCAGGCGACGGCCATCGCCGATGTGAAGCGCGACATGGAATCAACGCTGCCCATGGACCGGTTGCTGTGCGGAGACGTGGGTTACGGCAAGACGGAAATCGCCATGCGCGCGGCCTTCAAAGCCATCAACGATAACAAGCAGGTTGCGGCCTTGGCTCCCACGACGGTGCTGGCGTTCCAGCATTTCGAAACTTTCAAGCAGCGCTTCGCAGTGTTTCCGGTTTCGATTGAAATGATCAGCCGATTTCGATCTCCGAAGCAGCAGAAAGAAATTCTGCAGCGCGTCGAGGCGGGCAAGGTGGACATTCTGATCGGCACGCATCGGCTGCTGTCGAAGGACGTTAAATTCTCCGACCTGGGGCTGCTGATCGTAGATGAAGAGCAGCGCTTTGGAGTGCGGCACAAAGAGCGGCTGAAGCAGATGCGTAAAGAGGTCGACGTGCTGACCATGTCGGCAACGCCGATTCCACGCACGCTGCATATGTCCATGGTCGGACTGCGCGACATGAGCGTGATTGAGACGCCGCCGAAAGACCGCATTGCGATCCAAACAATCGTCGCCAGCTGGGATGAGAAGTTAATTCGCTCGGCGCTCGAACAAGAAATGGAACGGGGAGGCCAGGTTTATTTCGTGCACAACCGCGTGGATACGATCTGGGAGATTGCCGCGAAACTGCAAACCCTCGTGCCGGCCGCACGCATTATTGTTGGGCACGGACAGATGTCGGAAGGCCAGCTGGAAAAAGTTATGTTGGGATTTATGCGCCATGAAGCCGATATTCTGGTGGCGACTACAATCATCGAAAACGGGCTGGACATTCCGCTGTGCAATACGATTTTGATTAATCGGGCAGAGCGTCTGGGACTTTCAGAGCTGTATCAGTTGCGCGGGCGGGTGGGGCGGTCGAACCGGCGGGCTTACGCATATTTGCTGATTCCGTCGGACATTGAACTCACGCCGATTGCGCGCAGGCGGCTGGCGGCACTGAAAGAATTTTCTGATCTAGGAGCGGGGTTCAAAATTGCCGCGCTTGATCTTGAGCTTCGCGGGGCTGGAAATCTTTTGGGAGGCGAGCAAAGCGGGCACATTGAGGCGGTCGGCTTCGATCTTTATACCCAGATGCTGGAGCAGGCGGTGCGCGAGATGAAGGGCGAGGCTGATCCACAGCCACAGGCGCAGTTGAACCTGGGACTTAACATTCGCATCTCGGCCGAATACGTGCCGGAAGAAAATCAGCGGCTGCGAATGTATAAACGAATTGCCGGCGTAGAAACCGACCGGCAGTTGGCGGACGTGGAAGCGGAGTTGCGTGATCGTTACGGCGAGCCTCCGGTGCCGGTGCAGCGGCTTTTGCGCTACGCCGCGCTGCGGCTGCAGGCACTGTTGGGGGGCGTGACGGCGATTGAGCGGAAGCGCGACCTGGTCAGCGTCAAGTTCCGCGCGGACGCGCCGGTGGATCCCGGCAGGCTGGCGGAGTTCGTGTCGTCACATCGCGGCGCGCAGTTTCTTCCTGACGGAACGCTGAAATTTATCGCCAAGGGGCTGGGGGCGCGGGAACTACTGGAACAACTGCAGAGTCTTTTGCAAAACTTGTTTGAGCCCAAAGGCTCACCTTCAGTCGCCTAGGACGTCCATATCAAATTCAGTCTGATGACATTGGTTGTGAAAAGCGACCTTAAACTTTGTGATACGGTTTGTAACGGAGACCCATGCGAACTATTTTCAGACTTGTCTTGCCAGCTCTGGTTCTTTTTTCCGCAGCCGCGACCGCGGCAACTGATCCTGCCGCCGATTTCAACGCGCTGGTGGATAAATATTTCGACTTTTATTTTGCGACGAATCCTTCGGAGGCCACCCAGGTTGGCTTTCACCAGTACGACTCGAAGCTGGAAGACTATTCCGCGGCCGGTCGCGCCAGGGAAATCGCCGCCCTGAAAGACTATCTGGATAGGTTCGAAAAACTGGACCGCTCTGGTCTTTCTCCCGATACATCTGCCGATTTGGACTGGATGATCAGCTCGATTCACGCCGAACTGCTGGAGCTGGAAAACATTCAGATGTGGCGGAAAGACCCGGACAGTTATACCGGGGGCCTGACCAATAGTATTTTCGGACTGATGAAGCGGAACTTCGCGCCTCCCGAACAGCGGCTAAAATCGGTCATCGACCGGGAGCGGCAGTTCCCGAAAGCTTTGGATGCGGCGCGGCAGAATTTGCAAAATCCGCCGCACATTTATACCGAGATTGCGCTGCAACAATTGCCCGACGAAACTGATTTTTTCCGCAAGGACGTGCCCGCGGCGTTTTCGCAAGTTACCGATCCGAAGCTATTGGCGGAGTTCAAGAGCTCGAATCAGGTTGTGATCGCGGCTTTTGGAAGTTACCAGAAATTTCTTCATGACACGGTTCTGCCGCGTTCGAACGGCGACTTCCGGCTGGGGGCGGAGACTTATCGCAAGAAATTGCTGTACGACGAAATGGTGGACATCCCGCTCGACCGGCTGCTGGAAATCGGATATGCGAATTTGCGCCAGAACCAGCAGCACATGAAAGAAGTTGCGGCGCAGATTGATCCCAATCGCACGGTTGCGCAAGTGCTCGCTGATCTCCAAGACCACCACCCCGCTCCGGACCAGCTACTGCAGGCGTTCCGCGATACTCTTGGCGGCCTGCGGCAATTCATCGAAGAAAAGAAGATCATCACCATTCCGCCCGGCATGCTCCCGATTCTTGAAGACACGCCGCCGTTCATGCGCGCGACCACCGAGGCTTCAATCGACACCCCCGGGCCGTATGAAACCACGGACAACAAGGCGCTCTTCAACGTGACTACCCCCGATCCCAAGTGGACGGCGGCACAAACGGAAGATTGGATGAAGGGCTTTAACAACAGCATGATTCCCGGGACTGCGATCCATGAAGTTTTCCCTGGGCACTTTGTGCAATTCCTGTGGATCAATCAGTCGTCTTCGAAAGTGCGTAAGCTGATCAATTGCGGGAGCAATGCCGAAGGCTGGGCGCACTACTCCGAACAGATGATGCTGGACGAGGGTTACGGCAACGGCGATCCCAAACTGCGAATGGGGCAACTGGAGGACGCGCTGCTGCGGAACGCGCGCTTCATCGTCGGAATCAAGATGCACACCGGCACCATGACTCTGGCTCAGGCTGAGCAGTTTTTCGTCAAGGAGGGATATCAGACCGCGTCCGTGGCCAAGGTGGAAACAAAGCGCGGCACTTCTGACCCTACCTATCTGGTCTATACACTGGGAAAACTACAAATTCTGAAGTTGCGCGAGGATTATCGTAAAAAGGTGGGTGCGGATTTCAGTCTGCTGGAATTTCACAATCGGCTCATGCAGCAAGGCGGCGTGCCGTTGAAGATCATCCGCAAAGCAATGCTGGGAGACGACAGCCCAACCCTGTGAGCTCCATCGAGAGCAATTCTTGGTGGCATTGAAGGCAAGCGATGACGATGAAAGTGTGCAAAGCGGTTTTCCCCGCAGCTGGGCTGGGCACGCGTTTCCTGCCCGCGACCAAAGCGCAGCCCAAGGAAATGCTGCCGTTGGTTGATAAGCCCATCATTCAGTATGGCGTAGAAGAGGCGCTGGCCGCGGGTTGCAACCAGATCATCATGATTACCGGGCGCGGGAAGCAGGCGATCGAAGATCATTTTGACGTCAGCTTTGAACTGGAGAGAATCCTCGAAGCGCGGGGAAAGACTGAACTGCTCAAGGTGGTCCGCCAGATTTCAGACAGTATTCACGTGGCTTACGTGCGGCAAAAAGAGGCGTTGGGTTTGGGGCACGCCGTGCTTACAGCGCGAGAGTTAGTCGGCAACGAGCCATTTGCGGTGCTGCTGGCCGACGATGTGATTGACGCCGAAGTCCCGGTGCTGAAACAAATGATGCGCGTCTTCGGGCAGACGCAGTGCTCGGTGATCGCGACCCAGGTAGTGGAAGGCGCGGCTATTTCCGCCTACGGGGTGCTGGACGCGAAGCCGGTGCCGGGCAATCCCAGGCTTTATGAAATCCGCAACATGGTTGAAAAGCCGAAGTTTGAGGAAGCTCCGTCGAATCTGGCGATCATCGGCAGATACATTCTGACTCCGGCGATTTTCGACGTTCTCAGCCGTACTCAAACGGGCGCGGGCGGAGAGCTGCAACTGACCGACGCCCTGCGGGGGCTGCTCCAGCAGGAAAAAATGTATGCCTACGTTTATGAAGGCAAGCGCCACGACGCCGGGGACAAGCTGGGGTTCCTCAAGGCGACGATTGAGTTTGCGCTGAAGCGCGAGGACTTGGGCGGACGGCTGCGGGAATATCTGCGGACACTCAAATTGGATTAGGCCCGTGTAGGTCGGACACTCTTGTCCGACGCTTTTGACTTTGGCATTGGGTTGGCAGATTCGGCCAGGACATCAAAATCAAGATCTAAGTCAAAGGCGTCGGACAAGAGTGTCCGACCCACACGGGTTCACTCTACACGCTTTCCTTCAGCTTTCGGGATTTTTCCTCCACGCCCTTCGCCAGCTTCACTTTGTGGTCCTGAAGCTTTTTCGCTAGTGACGGATCGGCGGCGGCGAGGATTTGCGCTGCGAGGATTCCGGCATTGGTCGCACCCGGTTTACCAATGGCGACGGTTGCGACCGGAATTCCTGCCGGCATTTGCACCGTCGCCAGGAGCGAATCCATTCCGTTCAGCGACGTCGAAGGAATGGGCACGCCGATGACCGGCAAAGTGGTGTGCGCGGCGATCACTCCGGCAAGATGAGCAGCGCCACCAGCGCCGGCAATAATGACACTGATTCCGCGTCCCGCTGCGCCGCGCGCGTATTCCGCGGTGCGGTCGGGAGAACGGTGCGCGGAGGTGACGTCAATCTCGTAAGGAATTCCGAAACCTTCCAACGCCTTTCCGGCCTCGCGCATGATCTCAAGGTCGGAGTCGCTTCCCATCACGATGGAAACCAGCGGTTTGCTCATACACTCCTCTATTTGTTCAGCGCGCGGGCCGCGATGTCTTTGCGGTAATGCGCGCCATCGAATTTAATTTTCTCCACGGCTTCATAAGCGCGATCAACCGCGGCTGGCAAAGTTGCCGCCCGGGCGGTTACTCCCAGCACTCTTCCTCCAGCGGTGTAATAGTCGCCGTCGCGCGTGCTGGTGGCGGCGTGGAAAACCTTCACGCCTTCGAGTTTGTCCGCTTCTTCAATTCCTGTAACCTTTTTTCCTACCTCAATCGTACCCGGATAACCGCCGGAAGCCATCACCACGCAGACGGATGCATCCGGCGACCAGTGAAAATCGCCTTCGCTTACCCGGCCTTCGATAGACGCTTCAATCGCCTCGACCAGATCGCTTTCCAAGCGCATCAGGATGGGTTGGGTCTCCGGATCGCCGAAGCGGCAATTAAATTCCAGCACCATGGGGCCGCGGGCGGTCATCATCAGCCCGCAGTAGAGGATGCCCTTGAATTCCATTCCTTCGGCCTTCATGCCTTTGACCACCGGACCGGCGACATGATGCAGCAGCCAGTGAATCATCTGCTCGTCGAGCAGGCCGGGGAAAGAGTACGCCCCCATGCCGCCGGTGTTAGGGCCAGTGTCGCCGTCACCAATACGCTTGTGGTCTTGTGCGGCGACCAGCGGCGCGACGCGGTCGCCGTCGCTGAGTACAAGGAAGGAGATTTCGTCGCCTTGCAGGCATTCCTCGATCACTACTCGCGCTCCGGCCTCGCCCACCATTTTTCCGGAAAGCATTTCGGTTGCGGCAGCCGTGGCTTCGTCTTTGGTCTTGCAGATAACCACACCTTTGCCCGCGGCCAGACCATCGGCTTTCACTACGACCGGCGCGCTGAACCGAGAGAGCTCATGCTTGACCTCCGCCGTGGAATTGCAGATCGCGTAACGCGCGGTGGGAATGCGGTGCCGCTGCATGAACTCTTTTGCGAAACTCTTACTGGATTCGAGCTGGGCCGCGGCTTTGGTAGGTCCGAAAACAGGCCATCCGCGCTTGTTAAATTCATCCACGATGCCGAGCTGAAGCGGAACTTCAGGGCCTACGACCGTAAGGTCGGGCTGGATGTGGTTCGCCACCGCGAGCAAGGATTCCACACTCTTCAGGTCGGCCGGAATACATTCGGCTTCGGCGCCGATTCCGCCGTTCCCCGGTGCGCAATAAATCCTGGTAACGCGCGGAGACTGGCGCAGTTTCCAAACCAAAGCATGCTCGCGGCCGCCGCTTCCAATAACCAGGACTTTCATAAGCCAGAGACACAAGGGTAGGGGCAGAAGGAAATCTGTGTCAAACCGGGTTTCAATTTGCTTCTCGGAATGGCGGCCGCTAAGAGATTGGCAGCGCCAATGGAGGGAAGGGCGTCAGCGCCCGTCGAGTGTCATGAGAAAACTCAAAAGTCGTAAGATAATCATTCGCACCCTATGGATGACCACGCGCTAGATGAGAAAACAGCAGCGCATGACGAAAGCGAGGCTGGCCATCGCTCGCTCGAAGGCATGCACAGCACCGTTGCGGTGCCACATCATCAGGCTGGCTTTTGGCAGCAGTGGCGCGCGTTCATTGGGCCGGCGATTCTGGTCAGCGTCGGATACATGGATCCGGGCAACTGGGGCACGGACCTGGCGGGCGGGGCGCAATACAAATATGGCCTGCTGTGGGTGGTCGGGCTGGCCAGCCTGATGGCGATTTTCATGCAGGTCATCTCCGCTCGGCTGGGCGTCGTCACCGGAAAAGACCTCGCGCAATGCTGCCGCGACTGGTATCCCGCGTGGACGCGCTGGCCGAATTGGCTGTTCTGCGAACTTGCAATTGGCGCATGCGATCTGGCAGAAGTGCTGGGTAGCGCGGTCGCGCTCAATCTGATGTTCCACATCCCGCTGCTGTGGGCGGTGATCATCACCGGGCTGGACGTTTTGCTGCTGCTGGCCTTGCAGCGCTTCGGCATGCGGACGATTGAAGCCGTCGTGGTGCTGCTGATCGCGACCATTGCGGTTTGTTATTTCCTGGAACTGTTCGTGCTGCCGGCGACCCATCCGGATTTTATGGAGATGGGGCTGGCGCTGGTAAGTCCAAATTTTCGCCGGGTCGGGATGATTTACGTGGCCATCGGCATCATCGGGGCGACCGTCATGCCACACAATCTTTATCTGCACTCGGCGCTGGTGCAGAGCCGGCAACTGCAGAAGGACGAGCGCTCCATCCGCAGTGCGATTCGTTTTAACACCATTGACTCGGTCACCGCGCTCGCGGTCGCTTTCTTCGTGAATGCAGCGATTCTGGTTCTCGCGGCAATGGTTTTTTATGGCAAGACGAGCGTCATTGCGGCCGGGGGCCATCTCATCACCTTCAGCCCGAGCAGTGACTGGATTCGCATCGCGTACCTCACTCTGGCGCCGCTTCTGGGAACGGCCGCTGCCAGCACGTTGTTCGCGGTCGCGCTGCTCGCGAGCGGACAAAGCAGCACCATCACTGGAACGCTCGCCGGGCAAGTGGTGATGGAAGGCTTCATGCACTGGCGGCTCAAGCCGTGGCTGCGCCGGCTGATTACACGCACGCTGGCGATTATTCCGGCAGTGCTGATCATCGGGATTCGCGGCGACAGCAGCGTGAATGACCTGCTGACGCTGAGTCAGGTGGTGCTGGCGCTACAACTTCCGTTCGCCATGTTTCCGCTGCTGCACTTCACCAGCTCGCGCGCGAAGATGGGAGCGTGGAAGAGCGGCAAATTTCTGATGATCGCCGGATGGGGAAGCGCGATCCTGATTACTGCGCTGGACATTTGGGGATTACCGGATTCGATCAAATCAGCGTGGCACGTGATCATCGGAAGTTGAGGCGGATTCAGAGAAGCTGGAAACCAGAAGCTAGGAGCTAGAAGCTGATGTACAAAACCATTCTCGTCACCGTGGACGGTACTGTCACCGATCGCGCGATTATCGAGCACGTGAAGCAACTGGGGAAACTCGCACAGAGCCGGGTGGTCGTGCTCCACGTGGCTGACGGATGGGCCGCGCGGACTTACGGCCCGGACGCAGTCAGCCGCGAGATTTCCGAAGACACCGCGTACCTGAAAGATGTTCAGCAAGAATTTCAGTCAGCGGGTATTCCCGCCGTCGCCGAAATGGCCTACGGCGAGCCCGCAAATGAAATCATCAAGTGGGTCAGAGAAAGGGGATGCGACCTGGTCGCCATGAGCACCCACGGGCACCGGTTTATTGCCGATTTCTTTCTGGGCACGACCGCGACCCGAGTGCAGCACAATATTAGCGTTCCGGTGCTGCTGCTGAGGGCGAAGTGAGGAGGGCGGCTCTTGGCTCTTAAGTTCCAGGCTGCTGGTTGCCAGTGGATTAAAGTTCGATTTCAAGAGCCAAGGACCAAGAGCCAAGAGCTGCTTTCCCCCAATTTCTGCCGTAAACGACTAAACTAATCTCATTGAAACTAGCTAGGAAGACCTTCTAATGAACAGCTTTCATTCAAAATCCACACTCGCGGTCGGCGGGAAGGACTACGAAATCTATCGGCTGGACGCGCTCGACAAGCAGGGCATCTCGACAATGCACTTGCCATTCTCACTGCGCATTCTGCTGGAGAACTTGCTGCGCACCGAAGACGGGCGCAACGTAAAAGCCGAGGACATCCGCGCGCTGGCGGCGTGGAATGGCAAGACGAAATCCGAAAAGGAAATTGCGTTTACTCCCAGCCGGGTGCTGATGCAGGACTTCACCGGCGTTCCGGCGGTGGTGGATTTGGCCGCCATGCGCGACGCGATGACGAAATTGGGCGGGGACCCTGCGCTGATTAATCCGCTGCAACCGGCTGAGTTGGTGATTGATCACTCGGTGCAGGTAGATGAATTCGGAAAGCCGCAGGCGTTTGCCATGAACGCCGAGCTGGAATTCCTGCGCAACAAGGAACGCTACGCCTTCCTGCGCTGGGGGCAGACGGCGTTTCGCAATCTGGCGATCGTTCCACCGGACACGGGCATTGTGCATCAGGTGAATCTGGAATTTCTGGCGCGGGTTGTATTCGTGAACGAGGCGGACGGCAAGCGCGTCGCCTATCCCGACACGCTGGTCGGCACCGACTCGCATACCACAATGATCAACGGCCTCGGCGTGCTGGGCTGGGGCGTAGGCGGAATCGAAGCCGAGGCGGCGATGCTGGGGCAGGCGGTTTCCATGCTGATCCCGCAAGTCGTGGGCGTGAAGCTCACCGGACGTCTGCGCGAAGGCGCAACCGCGACGGATCTGGTGCTGACCATCACAGAAATGCTGCGCAAGCATGGAGTGGTTGGGAAGTTCGTCGAATATTTTGGCCCCGGCTTGCAGGATTTGCCCCTGGCAGATCGGGCGACCATTGGAAATATGTCTCCGGAGTACGGCGCGACTTGCGGCATTTTTCCAATCGATCGCGAGACACTGACTTACCTGCGGCTCACCGGACGTTCCGACGAGCAGATTGCGCTGGTCGAAGCCTACGCGCGCGAGCAAGGAATGTTCCACGACGCGAACACACCGGAAGCGAACTATTCCGAGCTTTTGGCGCTTGATCTTTCTACCGTGGAGCCGAGTCTGGCGGGGCCCAAGCGTCCGCAGGACCGGGTGGCGCTTTCGGATGCCCGAGCCTCTTTCGAGAAGGCTCTGCCGTCGCTGATTAAGCCCGGCAAGGGCGAGGCAGTGGCTTCGGGCAACGGGCATTTGAGTCATGGCAGCGTGGTCATCGCCGCGATCACCAGTTGCACCAACACTTCGAATCCATCGGTGATGCTTGCAGCCGGCCTCTTGGCCAAGAAGGCCGTCGAACGCGGGTTGCAGGTGCCCGCGTGGGTGAAGACTTCGCTGGCTCCGGGATCGAAAGTGGTGCGCGATTATCTGGAGAATGCCGGGCTGACGCCGTATCTGGAAAAATTGAAATTCCACATCGTGGGATACGGATGCACCACCTGCATCGGAAACTCCGGCCCGCTGCCGGAAGAAGTTTCCAAAGAGATTGACCGCAAGAATTTGGTGGTGGCCTCGGTGCTTTCGGGAAACCGGAATTTTGAAGGACGGATCAATCCTGACGTGCGCGCCAATTATCTGATGTCGCCGCCGCTGGTGGTGGCGTTTGCGCTGGCGGGGCGAATTGATGTTGATTTGCGCAAGGACGCGCTGGGCACTGACAAAGAGGGCAAGCCGGTTTTTCTTGCCGATGTCTGGCCGACCCAGCGCGAAGTCGAGGAGGCGGTCGAGCATTCGATTTCTTCTGACATGTTCCGCAAGAGCTACGGCGAAGTTTACGAAGGTGACGCGCACTGGCGCGGATTGCCAGTTCCAAAAGGCGACACCTACGCTTGGGACGAGCATTCCACTTACATCCGGCGCGCGCCGTATTTCGACGAGATGAAGCGCAAGCCCGGCGCGGTTGGCGACATCAAGAGCGCCCGCGTTCTGGCTGTCCTTGGAGACAGCGTGACCACCGACCACATTTCTCCGGCGGGTTCGATCAAGAAAGACAGTCCGGCAGGAAAATATTTGCAGGAGCACGGGGTTAAGCCGGGGGACTTCAATTCTTACGGTTCGCGGCGAGGAAATCACGAAGTCATGGTGCGCGGGACGTTTGCCAACGTCCGGCTGCGCAACAAGATGGTCCCCAACCTCGAAGGCGGATTCACCCGGCACCTGCCCGGTGGCGCGGAGATGTCGATTTTTGAGGCGTCAGAAAAATATATTGCCGACGGCGTGCCGCTGGTGATTCTTGCCGGAAAAGAATACGGCTCCGGCTCCTCGCGCGACTGGGCGGCGAAAGGGCCGCTGTTGCTGGGCGTCCGCGCCGTCATCGCCGAAAGCTACGAGCGCATTCACCGTTCGAACCTGGTCGGGATGGGAATTCTTCCGCTGCAGTTCTTGCCGGGAGAGACTGCAGAATCGCTGGGTCTGAGCGGCGAGGAAGTTTTCGAGATCAGCAGAATCCGTGAACTGGTGGAGAATTTCGCCTCCGGACAGCGGGTAAAAGTGCGGGCAGGCAAGAAAGCATTCGAAGCAGCGGTGCGAATCGATACGCCACAAGAGGCGCTTTACTATGCCAACGGCGGGATATTGCAGTATGTGCTGCGGCAGTTGGTGGCGGGGAAGCCGCAGCCGGTGCACGCCTGAATTCGCTGTGTCTGACTGCTATAATCGGCAATTACCCTCATGCCCTCTAAGCGCCTGATTCGCTCCACTACAGTCTTGTGTGTCCGCCGCAACGGCAGTGTGGTCATGGCCGGGGACGGGCAGGTCACGCTGGGCGAAGCGGTCATCAAGCATAATGCCAAGAAAATCCGGCGGCTGTATCAGGACAAGATTCTGGCTGGGTTTGCCGGCTCTACCGCCGATGCGTTTTCGCTGTTCAGCCGCTTTGAGGCGAAGCTGGAGCAGTATCATGGGAACATTGGGCGGGGCGCGGTCGAGTTGGCCAAAGACTGGCGGACGGACAAGTTTTTGCGGCATCTGGAAGCGCTGCTGCTGGTTTCCGACAAGGAGCAGACGTTTTTGCTGAGCGGCCAGGGCGACGTGATTGAGCCGGACGGCGGAATTGCCGCCATCGGCAGCGGCGGGCCTTATGCCCAGGCAGCCGCCCAGGCGCTCGCCGACCACACTCAGCTTACGGCCCGGCAGATTGCTGAGGAAGCGATGAAGATTGCCGGGAAAATGTGCATCTATACCAATGACAAGGTTACGGTAGAGGAATTGTGAGGCAGTGGTCAGTGGGCGGTGGCCAGTGGGCAGTAAAGTCACAGGCGAACACTGGCAACTGACCACTGACCACTGATTTTTATGGCCATTTACTTACCTGCAACCGCCGACGAAGAACAGCTTGCGCTCGACGATCTGACTCCGCGCGAGATTGTTGCGGAACTCGATAAGCACGTGATCGGGCAACACGCTGCGAAGCGCGCCGTCGCTATTGCCTTGCGCAACCGGATGCGGCGGCAGACGCTTACGCCGGAACTTGCCGAAGAAGTCATTCCCAAGAACATCATCATGATTGGACCGACGGGCGTCGGCAAGACGGAGATCGCGCGGCGGCTGGCCAAGCTGGCGAATTCGCCGTTTTTGAAAGTGGAAGCCTCGAAATTCACTGAAGTCGGATATGTCGGGCGCGACGTGGAATCCATGGTGCGCGATCTGGTCGAGATCGCGATTGACAACATCCGCGCGGAGAAATTGGAAGACGTTTCCGACAAGGCCGAGCTGAACGCCGAAGAGCGTTTGCTGGATATTCTTCTTCCGCCGGCTGCACCGTCGCATCCTGAGCCGGGGTTCACGCTCGAATCATCCACCGGCGATTCGTATTCGCGCACTCGGGAAAAACTGCGCCAGCAATTGCGCGAAGGCAAGCTCGACGACCGCACGGTAGAGATCGACGTGCGTGAGCGGAATTTTCCCTCGTTTGAAATCATCTCCAATCAGGGCGTCGAGGAGATGGACGTCAATCTCAAAGACATGCTGCCCAACATCTTCGGCCAGCGCACCAAGAAGCGGAAGATGAAGGTCAACGAGGCATTCGAATATCTGATCACCGAAGAAGAGCAGCGCCTGGTGGATATGGACCAGGTCACGCGCATGGCGATTGATCGCGTGGAAGATGCGGGAATTATCTTTCTGGACGAAATCGACAAGATCGCTGGGCGCGAAGGCGGCCACGGGCCGGACGTTTCACGCGAAGGCGTGCAGCGCGACATTCTGCCCATCGTCGAAGGCACCACGGTAAATACGCGCTACGGCATGGTGCGGACCGACCACATTCTGTTCATCGCAGCGGGAGCGTTCCACGTTTCAAAGCCCAGCGATCTGATTCCCGAGCTGCAAGGGCGCTTCCCGATCCGCGTGGAATTGCAATCGCTGACCATGGAAGATTTCATCCGCATTCTGACGGAGCCGAAATCTTCGCTGGTCAAGCAATACACGGCGCTGCTCGAAACCGAAGGCGTGAAGTTGGAATTTACCAAAGACGCGCTGGAAGAGATTGCGCGCTTTGCGTTCCGGGTGAATGAAGGCACGGAGAACATCGGCGCGCGGCGGCTGCATACGATCATGGAGCGGGTGCTGGATGAGATCAGCTTTTCGGCCTCCGACAAAAAGGGCGAGCAGTTCAAAGTTGACGCCGATTACGTGAGCAAAATGCTGGCCGACATTGTGAAGGACCAGGATCTGAGCCGGTACATCCTGTAGTCTGCATGCGCGTGCGAGGACGCCCGTGCGTCCACGAGCTGGTTTCTGGAGCGACGGGCGTCCCCGCCTGTCAACCGTCGGCGATGCGAAATGGTAATCTGATCGCCACCGCATGAACAATCTGATTGCGAAGCTTGGTGTGTGCCTGTGCGCGCTTGCGCTGTGTACCGCCTGCGGCACTCCGGGAATTCCGTTGCCGCCGTCGCTTGAGCTGGCGCGGCCGGTGAGCGATCTGCGAGCGGTGCGCAAGGGCAACACGGTTTATCTCACCTGGTCGGCGCCGGAAGCAACGACCGACCGGCATAACATCCGGCATCCGGGCGCGACCGAAGTCTGCCGGACGGTGGGGACAATCCTGCGCGACTGTGGGATCGCGGTGGCGCGAATCCCATTCGCGACAACTCCCGCGGCAACCAAAGCCGCGCCCAGACCTCAGTTGAGTTATTCCGATCAACTTTCTCCAAGTCTGGCGCAGGGAAATCAAACTGCGACGGTTGTATACGCGGTGAGCGTGCTGAATTCCTATGGCAGAAGCGCAGGACTCTCGAATCAAGTGCAAGTGTCCGCTGCGCCCACAATGCCGCCCCCAGATGACTTTCAGGCGCAGGTTACTGCAGAAGGAGTGCGGCTGAGTTGGAAGGCGATCGCGCCGCCACAGGTTGCGGGGCTGAAATATTTGTACCGGGTGTATCGCCGCCCGTCAGGAACGAATACCGACGCCGTTGCAGGAGAAGTCGCGGTGACCGACGAGTCGTCCCCGAGTTTTCTTGATAGCGGTTTCGAGTGGGAGAAGACTTACGACTACCGGCTTACGGTGGTGACAGTGGTTGCGCCGGAAAAGGGGACCGAGCAGCAGGTAGAGGGCGATGACTCGCCTGCGGTCACTGTTATTGCCCACGACACATTTCCGCCAGCAACTCCGGCAGGATTGCAGGCGGTTTTTTCTGGCCCGGGACAGAAGCCGTTTATTGATTTAATCTGGGCGCCGGACACGGAATCTGACCTGGCGGGTTACAACGTTTACCGGCACGAGCAGGATGGGCAGGCGGTCAAGTTGAACTCGGACGTTGTGCAATCGCCGGCGTTTCGCGATACCGATGTCCTCGCCGGACATCAGTATTTTTATTCCGTCTCTGCGGTTGATGTGAGGGGGAATGAGAGTGCGCGCTCCGAAGAAGCCAGCGAAACCGTGCCAGCGCAGTAAGTATTGGCTAGACACTAGCGCTTAATTCTCACCTGCACCGGAGTCCCATCCGTCAGAGTTCCGTCAAGTAATTCGATTTTTCCATCGCGGACGATGCCGTTGAATTCCTGGCGGGAAGCTTCGGCCGGCGGCTGCAAAGCGCGAGCGGCATGCCGCCCGGAACCCTTGTCCATGGCCTCGTTCGCCAGTTCATCGGCTTCACGATTGTGGCCGCGCAGGACGTGCTCGATCTGAAACCACTCCAGCTTAGATATCAGCTGGCTGGCGCGGGCATGAAGATCGCGCAGCGTCGGCTCCTTCACTTTGTAGATGCCCTTGATCTGGCGCACCATGAGTTCGGAATCGCTCACCACTTTAAGGGCGGGGTGATGGTGCTCGACAGCGTATTCCAGCGCGCCGATCAGCGCCTGGTATTCGGCGACATTATTGGTTTGCAGGCCCAGGTATTTGCTGAGGCCTGCGACCTTGTTTCCCTTGGAATCCTGAATCACAACCCCGTAACCGGACGGCCCGGGATTGCCGCGCGCGCCGCCGTCGGTGTGAGCGATGAGGTAGTTCTGGGGGGCCGGTTTCATTGCTTCACCTTCCTGCCGCGAGCCTGGTTGCAAGACGCGCGGGGAGACTGGCGGCGAAGATCTTTTCTTGTGCGGAACGCACGTCGTAGGGGACGCGGCAAAAAGTTATGACCCGGCGGTCGGTATCGAAGACCGCGAATGCGGCGCGCCAGTCGCCGTCGCGTGGCTGCCCGACCGAGCCTGGATTAATCATGTAGCTCACTCCTGTTTCGATTTCAAAATCGGAGGTTTCCTTCAGCCCAATGCTGGGGTATTCGGGATGTGCGGTCTCGGCAAATCCGTTGCGCAGCACGAACGCTCCCTGAATGTGGGTGTGTCCGAAAAAAGTTATGGTTACGTCAGAGCTCAACAAGGCCGGAAGCGCATCTTGAATCAGGACGACGTAACGGTCTTCGTCATCGGGTGCGCCATGCACAAATTGCACCCCGTCCAGCTGAGGAAGAGTGAGCGGACCCTGAGGCAGGACGCGAAGCCAGTCCATGTTTTCACTAGTGAGCTGCGCCCGGTTCCAGAGGGCGGCCAATCCAGCGATGGGATTAAAACTTTCCACGTCGTCGAGTCCAGTAACGACTTTGTCGTGATTGCCGCGGACTATAGTCTGGCCGGTCGTGGTCTGGCCAGTCGTACCTTTGCGGATCGCAGCGTTGCCCTTCCCGGTTCCGCCAAGTACGGCGCCTCCGAGTTTACGCACCATGACGGTGACTTCGTTGGGGCTGGCGCCGTAGCCGACAATGTCGCCGAGATTCACGATAGCGTCATGCGGCGGCGCGGCTGCCAGCGAAGCTTCCAGAGCTTCGAGGTTGCTGTGAATGTCGCTGAGCAGGAGTATGCGCATCGTTGATCGAAATCAAGATCAAATCAAAATCAAAATCGAAACCAAGAACTTGCGATTATACGGGAGGGTTCACCACAGGGCATCGGGCCCAATGCCCGGGGCTGATTTCAGCAAGTGAAGGAAGCTGGTCGCGACACGCGGGTATGCGGAGACCGCAGCGCGGTTCGAAGGCACATCCG
>Ga0210407_10000979_pt1 | contig 28547 bp, 26 predicted proteins | sample IncBWC27MmetaG_FD_150860 | JGI IMG/M metagenome (GOLD analysis project Ga0210407, IMG submission 150860) | Forest soil microbial communities from Barre Woods Harvard Forest LTER site, Petersham, Massachusetts, United States - Inc-BW-C-27-M | ecosystem: Environmental > Terrestrial > Soil >...
CCGGCAAGACGGTTCTGATCGTGGATGACGACCCGCGTAACATTTTTGCGATCACCAGCCTGCTCGAAGCCGAAGGCATGAGGGTGCTCATAGCGGAAACCGGCAAGATCGGAATCGATATGATCGAGCAGCACCCGGAGATCGATATCGTCCTGATGGACATCATGATGCCGGACATGGACGGCTACGAGACCATGAAGTTGATCCGGAGCGATCCGAAGAAGCGCTACCTGCCGGTGATCGCAGTCACGGCCAAGGCGCTCAAGGCAGATCGCGAACGCTGCATGACCGCCGGCGCGTCGGATTATCTTTCGAAACCGGTGGACGAGTCGCAGTTGGTTGATCTGATCGGAATCTGGGCGAGCGGGTCAAAGCCGCAGACTTATAGTCAATAGTCATATGATTAAGACACGAGACGCCGAACCGAAGCCGTGGGAAAGCCCTCAAGAGGAAGCCAAATGAAGGTTGGGAGTTCTCCGGCAAGACGAATCCGCCCGGCTGAGGCAACCGCCAGCATTCTGCTGGTGGACGATCGCCCCGCCAACCTGCTTGCCCTCGAGGCGATTCTCGATCCGTTGGAACAGCGACTGGTCAAGGCGAATTCCGGCGAAGAGGCGCTCAAGCATATCCGAGAGGAAGACTTCGCGGTCATCCTGATGGACGTGCGGATGCCGGAGATGGACGGTTTGCGCGCCATCGAACTGATCAAACAGCGTGAGGAGTCGGCGCGAATACCGATCATCCTGCTGAGCGCAGTATCGATCGACAGTTCCGATATAGCCGGCGGGTACGCTCGGGGCGCGGTGGACTTCATGCTGAAGCCGTTTGAGCCCGATATTCTGCGCTCCAAGGTCTCGGTCTTCGTGGACCTGTACCTGAAGGAGGCGACGATCAAGCGGCAGGCCGAATTGCTGCGCCAGCGCGAGCGGGAGGCATTCGAGCGCCGCAGCGAGCAGCGCTTCAGGTCGCTGATGGACGCGCTGCCGCAATGCGTTTGGGCGGTGCGATCGGACAAGCAGTTTTACTATCGAAATAGGATCGCCGCCGACTACACGGGCGCGCTCGAGGACGAGCCGGTCTCCTATGCCCGGCTGCTCGCGCAAGTACATCCCGAAGATAAGTCGCTGTTGGACGCGGAATGGGAAGCTGCAACCAGCGCCGAGTGCGACGCCACCTTCCAGGTCCGCCTTAAGCGTCATCGCGATAACGAGTTCCTCTGGTTCCTGTTCCGGATAGTGCCGATGCGGGAATCTGACAAAGTGACCGGATGGATCGTCGCAGCGACCGACGTCGACACGCAGCATCGCGCGCTGGAGCAGGCCGAGGCCGCGAACCGGATGAAAGAGGAGTTCCTGGCGGTCGTGTCGCATGAGCTGCGCAATCCGCTCAACGCGATCAAGGTCTGGACCCATCTCCTGCGCCAGGGAACTCTCGATCCGAGTAAGAGAGAGAAGGCTATGGAGACGATCGAGCGCAACGTCGATCTCCAAACTTCGCTCATCGAAGATATCCTCGACCTCTCGAGCATCGTGCGCGGCAAAATGAAGCTGACGCTGCGTCCGCAGCTGCTTGCGCCGATAGTCGAAGCGGCGATGGCGGCGGTGAAACCCGGCGCAGAAGCAAAGGGAGTGGAACTTCAGTTCGAGTGCGAAACTCCCGAGGTCGCGGTCAGCGCCGACACCGAGCGCCTGCAGCAGGTATTTTGGAACCTGTTGTCGAACGCCCTGAAGTTCACGCCCCGCGAAGGCAAAGTGATCGTTCATGTCAGTACGCAGGGACATCAGGCGGTTGTGACGGTGTGCGATACCGGGCAGGGAATCAGCGCGGATTTCCTGCCGTACGTGTTCGATCGTTTCCGCCAGGCCGAGCGTCCGTACACTCGCATCAATGGCGGACTTGGGCTCGGGCTCGCGATTGTGCGGCAGCTGGTCGAATTGCATGGCGGCAACGTCACCGCGGAGAGCGAGGGCATCGACAAGGGCGCGACGTTCCGGATTTCATTGCCGGGCAAGGAAAAGGCGGCCGAACCTTATCTCGAAGACAATCACGCCAACGGCCGCACTGAGCTTCTGCGCGATCTGTCCGTGCTGGTCGTGGAAGATCAGTTGGATTCGCGCGAGGCGCTGGCCGAGGGATTGGAGAGTTTCGGCGCGCGGGTACGGACTGCCGCATCGGTGAAGGACGCGTTGCTCTGCCTGGAGAACGAGACACCGAGCTTGATGATAAGCGATATCGCGATGCCGCTCGCGGACGGATTTGAGCTGATCCGCAGAGTGCGCGAACGCATCTCGAGCGAGGAAATGCCGGCGATAGCGATCACCGGTCTGAGCCGCCCCTCGGAACGGATAAAAGCGATCGCAGCCGGATTCCAGGTATGCCTCCCGAAGCCGGCCTCTTTGGAACTGTTGTCAGAGTCGATACAGCGGCTGACGGCGCGCCTCTAGCATCCAGGGTCCGAATCGTTTCACGGCTTCTGCTCCGGCACTTTCCCGCCTTCGCGACGGGCTTCAGATAGTCCGATCGCGATTGCCTGCTTTCGGCTCCGGACCTTTTTTCCGGATTTGCCCGACTTCAATTCCCCCCGTTTCATTTCATGCATCGCGCGCTCGACTTTCTCAGATGCCTTTTCCCCGTATTTTTTTCGCGTCGATTTCCTTGGCATGCAGATCACCTCGATTTTGAATAGTAGCTAGAGCGCGCCTCAGCGGCGTTCGCGGATGATTAATTGAGCAACCTGCGTGCCGCCACAAGAAAGTTATTCCTTTCCGTGCACTCGATCGAAAAAAGTTAAAACCTCAGCAAGATTTTCAGAGCGACAGTATTTCCCGACGCATTGAGATAGACCGTGCGCATCGCCGTGCGATTGAGCGCTCGATCGATAAATTGACTCTCAGCGTTGGGATACGAGCTTCGAAGCCCGCGTGGGATTAGGCAAAACGTAGAGTGCGCTGGAGAGGATCGGAAATTGCATCATGCCTCAATTGACTGCTTGTGAGGTGCCACATGCGCCTGAACACTTCGGTGTCTTGTCGTAGCCGCGAATACTGCGGCCGAGTCCTATCGGCAATCGTCGGCTCTCTCGTTCTCGGTTCCATCGCGCTATGCGGATGTTCACAGACAAACTATCAAGACCGGACATTCTTTCGAGACGAATACGGGGTCGACACTCACGGACGAAAGACCTGGTTCGATCACTTGGTCGAACTTGATCCCGGCACCCTCACGACACACGTGGCCGCCGACTACGAACAAGCCGCACCGGAACGGATTGCGGTTCTTCCTTTTGCCGACCGCGGCGGCGCGCAATACGTTGTCGATAAAATCCCGCTGACCCATCGCAACGGGCAGGCGCAAGCCGACTGGGCGTGGACGGACGCAAACCGGATGCGCCGCGCCGTCAATGGATACCTAGCATCGCGAGAGTTCCTTGAAGCAAATATGATTCAGGTCGATGCGGTGCTTAGAGAGCACGGAATCGATTCAGAAGAAAAACTGGAGCAGGTTCCTCCCCAGACGCTTGGCAAGTGGTTCGGCGTCGATGCGGTCGTGTACGGCGATGTCACTCACTACGAAGCTTACTACGCCTTTCTGATTTCGGCATGGCAGGTCGGCGCCAGCGTCAGGATGGTCTCCGCGCACAACGGCGAAGAGCTCTTTTCGGCCGATGGCAGTCGGTACAGTGTGAACTTCATGCCGGCGTTCGATCCCATCGATATAGCGATTAACTCGGGCCTTTCGCTCCTGGAGCTGCGCGACGTAACACTCGCTCGTGCTGAGGAAGAGGATGCGCGCGAAATCGTGATGCGATTGCCCAGATCCGAAAAGCTGAGAAGCGAGTTGATCGAGGAAGCGCGCAATCGCCAGAACGAACTGGAACTCGACGCGGGAAATACGAACTGACGCCGTCCAACACCGATCCTGTGGAGAAATCATTGCGGCGCGATTGCAGAATTGCGCGCAAGCGCTAGTCTCACGACCGCTTGGCAACGTTATCCGAACAATCGGCGCCCCTTGAGGCCGCCCATTCGCGCGCCTCGGGCCCATCGAGCTTCGCGTTGCTTATGCTCGAGGTGCCCCGCACCTTCATCGCGGCAAGCCTCCTCGTTCCCGCCCTCCCCTTCCTGCAGCTTGCGCCGCGCGGTGATGGACACCCAGTGCTCGTCCTTCCCGGGTTCACCGCAAGCGATGTCTCGACGCGAGTCATCCGCCGCTACGTCTCATCGCTAGGCTACGAGTCTTATGGATGGAAGCTGGGGCGGAACTTCGGTCTGGCCGGTGGTCTGCGTAAGCGGTTGATGGAGCGATTGGCGGAACTCCACGAGCGGCATGAGCGCCCCGTGAGCATCGTGGGCTGGAGCCTTGGGGGCATCTATGCGCGCGAACTCGCCAAGCTGATGCCCAAGTCGGTGCGACGCGTGATCACACTCGGGAGCCCGTTTGGTGGCGAGCGGCAAGGTTTCGATCCGTGGATGGTTAGGCTGCTGACCGGCAGAGAGCTCCATCCCCACCTCCGCAATCGCTTGAATCGCCTGCATCCGCCACCGCCGGTTCAGTCCACCGCGATTTTTACGAAGACCGACGGGATTGCTCCGTGGAGAGCTTGCAGAGAAAGCGAGGCCGCCTCCACGGAGAATATCGAAGTGGTCGCCAGCCACTGCGGACTGGGATTTCATCCTGCGGTTCTCTACGCAGTTGCCGATCGCCTCGCGCAACCCGAGGGCGCGTTCGTGCCTTTTGATCGGGGCGGCCTGCGTCGCGCCTTCTACAGCTGACAGAGTCCGACACTTCACACCGGCATTTAATCCTCGGTCTATCATCCGTTAATGCCTTGGTAACGTTCGTTTGAAAGGAACAGACGGACTCAAAAATCTGCCCCTTAGAGAGGAGAACCCATGCGGAAGCCCGCGATTGTAGCGTTGATAGTATTGGCCGCGACGATCAGTCCGATCCAATTCGGAGTGTCATTTGCGCAACCCGCTCCAGCGGCGAGTAGCTCCGCGAGCACCCAGATGGCAGACAAGGCCGCGGCCATGAAGACGTTGGCGGACGCCAAGAAACGCTTTCGGACAATGCGCAAGCACTCTTCACAAGACCCTCATGCGCAGGCTGACTTGGACCGCCAAATCAAGCAGATCAATGCCCTGACGGCCAAACTCAAAAAGGGTGAAGATGTTCCGCAGAGCGATGTTGATGCGGCGGTAGCGACGCCTCCTGGACTGCATTGATTCATTAGAAAGAAATAGACCCTGATTGCCGCTCCGGTGTGCGTCAGCCTAACCGATCACTCTGAGCCGCGAACTTTCGATCGGAAGGATCGGCAATAGAGCGAGTTCGAAATCTTCCATCGCGCAATCTTGCCGCTTCAGGATTTTGAAGCTCCCGTTGATTTCAGAGACGACTGCGGTCCGTTCCAGGGCAGCCTTGTCCACCTGGTCGACGAGATTGCCGCACAACCACATGTGCGGCGCGACCATTCGCAAAACGTTCCCGCACCACGGCTCGGTCATTCTCCGCTCCGTCAGTGCACATTGCTGTTCGAGCAGGATGCCCCGGAAGAAATTGAGGATGCTCATCTTCTCGTAAATCGTGGCCTCATAGCCATCGGCACGGTCGAAACGAGGAATCCAAGTGGAATGCGCGTGCCACGCCTGGATGGGAGAACACTTTGCCGCGAACGCATCGAGGGTCGCCTTCATGTCATCCGCGGAGGTCTCCAGATATTGAAAGCACCGCTCATGTGCGATCGTCCAACTGAATACATGCAACGTGTGGCCCTGCTTCACGCCGTCGAACTTGCGCCCGCGCATCTTGCCTACCGTCAGCGCCATCACGCGTTCGTTATATTCGTTCCAATCCGGGTCAGGATCCCTCGAAGCGATCTTTCTGTCGCGGAGCGAGTAGCTAAGTCCCATGCCGGCGACCGGAAATTCTCCTCCGGCCTCCACGAAGTCAACGATGACTGTCTGATACTCGTTGCCGTACTCGAAGAACTTTCCCCACGCCTTGTCATCCACGATCGATGCGATCGGCCATGACTTCTTCAACTTGCCGACATGAAAAGCTTCGGTCATATGCCGTTCAGCGCGAATTCGAGCCTCGCCGGTCTTGCCCAGAAGCGGACGAAGCCAGCCCTCGAGGTACGATCGACAAACGTCGAGCGTCGCCTGTCCGCCGTCGCGCAGGATTGCTACGTTGGCCGCGATCGCAGGGTGATCGAGCCCGCGCTCGCTCTGAATGCTCTTCTGCTTGTACTCGATATCCTGAAGCCACACCTTGTGCTGACGCTCTCGCTGTTGCGACTGCTGGCTTTGGGTCAAAGCCCTCGCCTCCGAGCTAGGCATCTGGCGCAAGTGCTGCTGGCCGGATTTCCGAACGAGTAAATCCACGAGATGATCCGGTAACCGCTCCTCAAGGAGATCGGCCGTGTCATAGGATGTCTTCGGATTGAGTCCCGAGACCACTGGCATCCACGTCGATTCGACCGCCGCAACGCGCGCCGCCGGCAGGTCATACGAATAGCCGTTCTGCGATCCCGGCCGTAACGTTACTTTGACTTCCCACTCGCCCGCTATTGAGGCCGACAGCCCAAGCTGCAGAACGACGAGGATCTGCGTGGTCCGATCGGGAGTCATCGACGGAACCATCAGGTTGGGGTACTCGGCGGTGTAACTCCGGGACTCTGACGATTGCTGCGCGTCCGGGGTCAGAACAAAGCGCTTCGTTTCAAGATATGCCCGCGCGACTTCGACAGTCGCATCCTTGGGAAGTTCGTATCCGCCAACGATTTGCCCATTGTGGAATTTGGCGCCATTCATGAACCCCTTCGAGAATGCCAGCCCATCGGGCCCGATAACTTCGACGGTCGCAGTCCCGCGGCTGAATCCCGCGCCTTCGCTCAGCATCAGCCACGTCAGCAACTCTTCATTTCCAACCGGCATCGGCCAGCTCGCCGGATAGACCAGAAGCTTTCTGCTGTTATCCGGATCGAAATAGTTGCGCAGCGAAATCTGCCCGGCGAGCGGAGCGGGTCGCGCCGCTGCCTTCCTCGTGAAATACAATGCGGCTGCGATGGAATCCGGTTCGTCCGCGAAATCCACATAGTGCATTTGCGGCCGGTCGCCCGGGAGTCCGATTAGCCCGCACAGATTGGTAATCGTACTGTTTGCGAACGCCGTCCGTTCTGTCGCCGCATCCTCGATCTGTTCCGTCGTAAGCGCTTTTCCGAACACCTTGTTCCATTGCGTGACGCGTGCCTTGTCGCTCAGCCGCTTCAGCGGCCCGCTGTAGCTTTCCACGTCCGACATCAGCAGATCGATCTGTCTGCCGTTGCTGAAAACGACAAACTCGTAGCTGTCGCTGTCATACAGGCTGGTGAAAACCGTGCCCGTCTTGAGCAGCCGCGACGAGGCCAGCGCCGCATCTTTCAGCTCGCCGCTATCGAGGTCCGCATTCGTGCTGTCGTAAATCGAGATGTAACGTTCGCCGTCACGTGCGAGCAGAATCACATGCTTGCCGCCCGCGGGCGGCGCCTTCTTTGCTCGCTCGTAGCCAAGTTTTGTGTAGGCGCGGCTGATGGCCTTGGCCGCATCGCCGACGCTCCCGCGCCACAGGATATGAACACTGGCGCACGTGCTTCCCATCAAGATGCTCCCAACGCAAGCTGGCCAGCATCCGCAAACTGACCGAAGCTATCGCGGCTCGCTAATCTAACCCGCCGCTCCTACCGCACACTCGTGGCATGAAGACTCGCCGGCGGAGGGGGTGGGATTCGAACCCACGAGGGACTTTCATCCCTGCCGGTTTTCAAGACCGGTGCCTTCAACCACTCGGCCACCCCTCCCGACTAATTTCACAGTTTCGCAATTTTCGGGGCCGGTTGATCGCGCGCCGGATCCCACAGCTTGATACCGCCCAGCAGGCCTTCCGTATTGCTCACCACTTTGACGTTGGGCGGCAACTTGAAGTCGATGTCCGCGGCGTTACCACCGCCGATGTAGAGTCGGTCGAAGTTGAAAGTCTTTCTGAGCTCGTCAATTGCTTCGCGCAAATGTTTGTTCCATTTCTTCTTGCCTTTCTTCTCGAGCGCCCTGACCCCAAGTTCGTCTTCGTAGGTCTTTCCTTTGCGAAATGGGTGATGCCCCAGCTCCATATGAATCCGATGGCCATCGACAAACAGCACCGATCCAAAACCGGTGCCGAGCGTGATCACCAATTCGTCGCCATGACCGGAAACGCACCCGAGGCCTTGCACGTCAGCGTCGTTGGCGATCCGCACCGGCATCCCCAGCTTTTTTTTCAGCGCCGCTTCGAGTGGAAAGTTGTTCCATCCCTTGCCGAGATTCGGCGCCGTGTAAACCACGCCGTACTTGACCACGCCGGGAAAGCCCGTGGACGCGCGGTCGCCCGAGCCGACCATCTTTGCGAGTTCCGCGATTATCGCGACGACCTTTTTCGGCGTCGCGTTGTGCGGCGTTTTGATCTTCTGCCGCTCGGACACCATCTTGCCCTTTTCATCGAGCGCCGCCGCCTTGATTCCGGTTCCACCGACGTCCACCGCGAGTGTGATCAGCGGCTTTGCCGCCGAAGGCTTTGCCGGCGGCGTCTTAGGCGCCGGGTTGAGCGTCTCACCTTTCGCATTTATGTTTTTCTTCATCTACTCTCTCCTCGCGGTGAGAATCGTCGATCGGCGTGGTTGCGCGTAGTTAACGCTCGCGATTGGTTCGTTTATATACCAAATCTCACCCTCGCAAGCATTCCGGCCGCGCACCCGCGTCGAGCCGAGGTAATCGGAGCTATACGGGAAGGTCGCATCGGGGATGAACCGGCGAATAGCAAGTTTCTTCGCACTTGAACAAGCGGGCACTACGGTTAGACGAGAGGTGCTCGCGGGCGTGACCACGTTCGTCACGATGTCATACATCATCGCAATCAATCCCGCGATCCTGAAAACCGCCGGCATCCCCGAAGGCCCCTCGATGGTCGCCACGGTTATGACCGCGATGATTGGCACGTTGATCATGGGCCTGTATGCAAATCGGCCCTTCGCAATCGCGCCGTACATGGGCGAGAACGCATTCGTCGCGTACACGGTGGTGCAGTTGCTCGGATACAAATGGGAAACCGCGCTGGCGGCGGTCTTCCTGGCCGGCGCGATGTTCACGCTGTTGACCGTGGCGCGCGTTCGGCAATGGATGGTCGATGCGCTCCCGCCGGGTCTCAGCTACAGCTTCGGCGTCGGGATCGGTCTCTTCCTCGCTTTCATCGGATTGAACGAATCGGGAATCGTCACGGTCGGCGTGGCAGGCGCGCCGGTACGACTGGGCAATCTCGCGGCGCCATCGGCGGAGATCGCGATCCTGAGCTTCGTGCTGATCGCCGTCTTGATGCTGCGCCGTGTGCCGGGCGCGATTCTGCTCGGCATCCTGATCTCCGCGGCCGTCGCGTTCGCGACCGGCGTCGCCGCCCCGCCCGCGAATTGGATCAGTATGCCGCCGAATCCTGCGCCGATCATGCTGAAACTCGACTTGCACGGCGCATTGAGCGTCGGTTTTTTCGGCGTGCTGCTGTCGATCTTCGTGATGGCGTTGACCGACACGATGGGTTCGCTGATCGGTGTGTCGGCGCGGGCGGGATTTCTCGACGCCGACGGCAGCCTGCCGCAGATCGAACGCCCAATGCTCGCCGATGCGATCGCAACGATGTTCGCCGGGCTCGCGGGCACCACCACCGCTGGCGCGTATATCGAATCCGCGGCTGGTGTGCACGTTGGCGGGCGCACCGGTCTGACCGCGGTGGTCGTCGCGGCGTTGTTCGGGATGTCGCTCTTCTTTGCCCCGACGGTCGGGGCGATTCCTGCGGCCGCTTACGCCCCGGCGTTGATCATCGTCGGCGCCATGATGATCACACCGGTGCTCAAGATCGACTTCGACGACTACACCGAACTGATTCCGGCCTTCACGGTGATTGCGCTGATGAGCTTCACTTACAACATCGGGGTCGGAATCACCGCCGGGCTGATCCTCTATCCGATGTTCAAGCTGGTCGCGGGGCGATGGCGCGAAGTCCACGCGGGACTCTGGATTCTTTCGGGATTGTCGATACTTTTCTACATCTTTTACCCTTACCAATAGAGGGAAATCACCTAACGACACGACCCAGCCGATACTAGATATTACCGGCATGAATTGACTTCCTACCGTCGCGGATAATAGCTTTTTGATCGGTGGTGTTGTGGTCGAGTAGGAAGAGAAGCAGCGGGGGGAGTAGGTGAAGATGAGTACATTCACCAAGCAATTCGCCAATGCCGACGAGTACGAGGAATGGCTCCTCAATGTCGGCCCTCGGATCAACGTCCTGTCCATTACGAACCCGACCGGGAAGCCGATCTACCGGCAGCGGACGCTCTGGATGAAGGGCGCCAGTAATCCCACAGATGCGGCGCCAAACACATCCGGTCAGCAGGCGAGCTCGGAAATCACCGTAAAATACCAGACCAGCGACCGCAGCCTCGCGCCGGCAAAAAGCACGACCACGACCATGGCCGAGGTTGCGATCGTCGTCGCAATTTTCTTCGGGATGTTCGTTTTCGCGATCATGAAATTTTGATCGCTCAAGCCTGCACCATTTCTACCGCTTGAATCATTCGCCGGTGGCAGTCTTCATTCGGCGCTGACGCTCTTGGGCGCTGGACTCAACGAACCGGGAACCCGCGCGATGTGTCCGGGCGCGAGGCGCAGCTTGCGCGTCTGCTCGTTGAACAGTTGCGCGTAGACTCCCGCCCGCTTCACCAGTTCAGCATGAGCGCCGACCTCGACCACCTTGCCCTTGTCGAGCACGACGATCACGTCCGCATCTACGGCGCTGGCAAGCCGATGCGCGATCATGAACGAGGTCCGTCCCTTCATCAGGCGGCGCACTGCGTCGTGGATGAGATTTTCCACTTCCGAATCGAGTCCCGACGTCGCTTCGTCGAGGATTAGGATCGGCGGATTTTTCAGAAACACCCTTGCGAGCGCCAGCCGCTGCCGCTGACCGGTCGAAGGCCGCACCCCGCCCTCGCCTATCATCGTACCCAGCTTGTCGGGCAGCGACTCGACGAAATCGCGGATGTTCGCCTGCTCGAGTGCCCGCCACACCTCCGCGTCTGCAGCACCCGGTCGCCCGTATTGCACGTTCTCGCGAATCGACGCACTGAACAGAATAGCGTCCTGCGGAACGATACCGATCGAATCGCGCAGCGACTTGAGCGTCACCGTCGAGATATCGGTGCCGTCGATCAGGATCCGTCCCGCGCCGAGTTCGTAAAAGCGCGGAATCAATCCCGCGAGCGTGGTCTTGCCCGCGCCGGAGCGTCCCACCAGCGCGACGGTCGTCCCGGCCGGCACGTCCAGGTTCACATCGTGGAGTATCGTTCGCGCCGGCCCGCCGTCGAGCGGCTTGTAGCCGAATTCCAGGTGCTCGATCTCGACCCGGCCGCTATTTACTTTCAGCAACGCCGCTCCGGGCGCGTCGTGTACTTCGGGCGTCTCGTCGAAGAATGCGAAGATTCGCTCGATGGCCGCCAGCGCCGTCGCCACGATTACCGACAACTCCGAGAAGCGCTGCAGCGGAAGGTAGAGCGCGGGGAGCAGGCCGAAGAACGCGACCACGGTTCCGATCGTCATTTTGCCGTGCATGATCATCAGCGCTCCCGCCCATACAACGATCAACGGCGCACCGCGCGAAATGAACTCGGTGAGCATCTGATGCGTCGACGAGAGCTTCACGCTCTCGATCGTCAGGTCGTACATTTCGGTAGTGCGCTGATGGAACCGGCGCGCCTCGTCGGCCTCGCGCGCGAAGGACTTCACCGTCGCGACCCCGGCGACTCGCTCCTGCAGCTCGCCGGAGAATTCTTCGACGACTTCCTGCAGGTCGTGGCTGGTCTCCTTGATCTTCGGCGACAGAATCCTGATCACCGCGACATAGAATGGAACGATGATCAGCGAAATCCACGCCAGCCGAACGTTCAAGGAGAACAACAGCCAGACCACGAAGCCCAGCGAAACGCCGTCCATCCAGATGTTGATCATCGCCGAGCCGACGAAATTTTGCGCCATCGAGATGTCGGAAATAAATCGCGAGACAACCGCGCCAGAGGTCGTGCGATCGAAAAACGAATGCGACAGGCGCTGCATATGTTTATAGAGCGCGTAGCGCAGATCGAAAATCAGCCGATGGCCCGCCATGTTCGCCCAGTAGTTGCGGAAGTATGTCGCAATCGCCTGGACGAAAAACAGCACGAACAGCGCCGCGGTCAGAGCTTCGAGTTTTGCCGCCGAACCGGTGCCAAGATGCATCGTCGTGGCGATCGCGATGCACCAAACATCAATCCTCTGGTTCCAGTGCTCGAGATGCGGCTGCGGAACCAGCAAAACGTCGAAGACGTATTTGAACGCGAGCGGGAATGCGAGCGGCAATGTGAACTTCAGAATTCCCATCACCGACCCGCCCGCAACCAGCCACAGATGCGGCCGCACGTAGCCGAGAAACCGCACCAGCGCGGTCTGCGGAACTATCCGATTCGAGAGGCGCGCGAAGAATCCGCGGCTACGTTGGTCAGGTTCGTCGGGAGCTTCAGCGGGCTCCCGATCGGAACATTCCGGCGACACCGCCCCACCGGCAATCAGCGACGAACTAGGATTTGGCATGCGGCACAGTTTAGCAGCCGCGCACGGGCCAGAAAATACTCCCCGTGAATGCCAAGTACGCTCCGACTAGTGGCAGGAGAGTTTGGTTACTGGTCAATTTGATCCCGCAGCACGGACTGGGGTTTCGGTTGCCAACGGCGTCACTGAGGCCTGAATACATCGAGATGCTTCAACATTGAGATTCTTTTGGCGGCTTTTTTCACAGACTGGAAAACTTCAAAGTCTTTTTGCGCTTTGAAAACAGTAAATCTGCTGGTGCGCGTAGCACGGACGATCGGATCCTTGAAATTGAACTTTCCCGCAAGTTTCCCGTCGAGACCGTTGGCCCGAAGAAAATATAGAATCCAAGCGATTAGATAGCGGTTTTCCGCTTCGGCCTTGGACAGCTGCTCAAGATATTTGACGAGATAGTCTTCAATGTCCGACGAATGCGCTTTCCCGAATGGCGATCTCAGGATCGTTTCCAAGATAGCAAGAACCATCGGAAACGCCTTCGTCCGTCGATCGGCCAGCATCAGTAACAGACTCACTATCTTTGGAAGGGAGCGTTTAGTCAGCTGCACTCTGAGGCCGCCATACTTCCGGTCTACTAGATCCGCCAGAAAGCGATCGATGACGCCGGACTGCAATTCGCTATCAATCGCTACTACCGATAGGTACACCTCTTTAAATCGCTTAAACGAATAGGGTCTCTTTGGCCGCGGATTTGACGCGTTGTATCGCGACACCCATTCTCGAAACAGCCCGCTAGGCAACTCGTGAAATTTCGTCTTCTCATCGTTGAGCTCGAGCCGGTATTCTTTTAGCGCAGCTTGCAATTCCTTGACGACCGAGCGCCCATCTTCTCGGGTTCGAGCGAGTATTCGGTAGTCATCTTTGAATCGAACAACGGAGACATTGTCCGCGAGACCCCGTTTCGTCATTTGCTTGGACAGCAGGCGATCGACACCCGAGAGCACGACTTCAGATACGAGGTCTGATACTGCCGGACCGACCGGAATTCCATTCGTGCAGCCATCGTTGGCACTCTGGAAGAGCTTGTCCAATCTATTTCCAAAGAATGTAAAATTGTTGCGATTTGCGGGGGTTCGAACCCGCTTCTTTCCGTGGATCGCCCATGGAATGCTGTGGGTGTAGATGGATGAGTAAAAGTTCTTAACGTCGGTGGTGATGAGGAACTTGAAGCGATATGCAATCGAAGCGATGTCATGCTCGGCCATCTCGATAAACTCGTAAATCATTCGGCCGCTTCGAAGACCACCGATTCTGCCGCGTTTTCTCGCAGTCAGAGGGATCGGGAAACTATACGAGCAAACCTGATTTCCTCCGCCAAAGAGCGAAAGCAACAGGGCATCCCAATTCTTCGCGATCGTACGTGCGATGTCGGAATGAATATCGGGATGAATAGTTCCAAATGTTCGATCAGTTACTTCGGTCTTCGGAAAACTGATTTGTACGTACTCGTCAACGCGCGGCCGAAAGCCAGCTTTCGAATACTTGAAGTAGTAGTCCTTCTTATAAGGGGGATGGGAGGTCACCGTGAAGCAAGGGGGGAGGACGTAAGGTTCAGGAAAATAGCCGGTCGTGACCAACCAATCGTAGATATCGCGACGCTTGAGTGCCTTTGCTAAGGCGGCGGTCTTTCGTAAATGCTTACGTGGCGATGGCGGCACTTCCGGATTACCTGCTTGACAATTAGCTAACAGCCCGACGAGTGCAGGATAGCGGTTCGTTGGGCCTGGCGCATCATCGCTTTCCGCTCGGAACGGACGCGATCTAGAAACGTCGTATTGAGTGAAGAAACGCTGTAGCTGAGAGTTCTACGCGGCCGAGATTCGATCGATCATCGCCGGGATGCGGCTACGTCCCGCGTGCCCCGCGAGGCCGGCCGCTGCGATTCTCTCCATGTACTCGCGCACTGCGAGCCTGATGAACTTCGCGGTCGCGATGCGGCCTTTGTCGACCTGCGCTTTTTCCAGCCCGCCGCCGCATATGATGATCATCGGCTCGAGCAGTTCGGGACTTCCGATCAGACCAAGTAGTGCGTGCTCGGTGTCGTCGAGATATTCCTCGATCGTATTCACCTCGAGCGGGCGATGCTTCAGATGGTAGCAGAGCTGGCCGAATCCGTACGCGACCTGGCGCCCCGCATCCTGCATCGCGTACTTCATGATCGCGCGATCAACTTCGGTCGGCGCGAACGCCGCGATCTGCCGATATACCACCAGCAGGAAACCCGCGAGCGTGAGGTTGATCGACACCGAGCCCAGCGGATACTTGTCCGCCCACAGCCATTCCTTGAGGCCCTGCTCCGCGGTCGCGCTCGCACGCCCGAGGCCGGTGCCGCCGTACAGTGCGCGCTTGCGAAACGCTTCCAGCAGTCGCGACGCGTCGAGCATCTGCGCGCACATCCAGCTTTTCTGCTCGAGAAAATCCTGGTTGATCAGCGGTACCCATCGCGACGGAAAATCCATCGAGACGATCTGGCATTCCTGCAAAAACGTGTAGAGCTGCGAGCACGCCACTTCCAGTTCGTGCCCCAGCGGATGCTCGTGCAGTACTTTCCACGGAACATCAGTCGCCGGCACCCAGCGCCGCGCCTTCGATTCCTCGTAAAGCTGCGTGACGTTGTCCGACCACACGTCCGACTTGCGATTGACGACGTAGCCCATGTCCGGCAACTTGCCGTATTTTTCGCTGCCGCGCGAAACCATCGACTGGCTGTTCCGCACGTTCTCGGGAATATTGGTGTAGCCGTAACTTCCGATGTCGAGGTCCTGGTACGTGAGCCCGCGCTTCATGTTCGACGGATGCCCCTTGATGCGCTCGGTCTTCGCCTCGTACCAATGCAGCGACAGGTTGCCCTGCATCACCTGGTTCGCCGCTTCGAGGACGGTCGCGTCCTCCGTGTAATCCTTGTCCGCGTAAAATGCCACTAAATTTTTCGCCTCAGAGCTTGATTCCTGCCGCTTCCGCCGCCGCGCGCCCCATCTCGTACATCTTGTAAAGCTTGGAGCGCTCTTTGCGCTCTGGCATCCCGCACTTCTCCAGCCGCTCGAAATGCTCCTGCATCTGCTTCAAGTTGAATTGAGTCGTTATCTTGATTCCCTGCTCGATATTCTCTTTCTTGAGTCCGCCGCCCGCCAAAATGATGAACGCCTCGGTCAATTCGGTGGCGGCCGCTCCGGCAAACGAGATATTTTCCGCTTCATCAAGATGCGCGTGCAGGACTTCGCGCTTTTCCGGAAAATGCTCGAGCACATACTTGAAGTGCTGCATGCCGTAGCCGACGTGCCGCGCTTCATCCTGCATCACCAGCCGGAAAATTTTCTTGTCGACATCGGTCGGCGACAGATATTCGCTGAAGCGGAACAGTGTCAGCACGTTGCCTTCCGCGACCAGATGCAGCGCGACCGACATTTCGCTGAACGAATCGGCATCGCGCAGATGCTTCAGCGCCATCTCGTTGAGCGGACTCGCCTGCATCAGGCCCCATCCAGTGGTCAGCGCGCGCTTTCGGAAAACCTCGGCATGACGCGCCTCGTCCATCGCCTGCGACGCGATAAACGCGCGCACCTCGATAAAATCCGGGTTCAGCCGCGGCAGCCACATCGCGGGCGTATCGGTCGCGATCATCTCGACTTCAGTCAGGAACGTCATCAATTGCGAGAGCGCCTTGCCGGTCACCTCCGGCATCTCGACGCCTTCGAGCCGCTCCCACGGAATGTCGGTGGTCGCGTTCCACTGCCGGCTGACAGCTTCCTCGTAATAGCTTTCGGTGTTGAATGCCCACAGCTCGCTCTTGCGCGAGACCCACGGCTGCGCGTCCGGCACTCCGTCGGGAATCGCGGCGCCGCGCGGCGCGTACGATCGATTCGAGCGCACTTTCTCCGGGATGTCAGTGAAGCCGTACGTCCCCATATTGAGGTCGCGATACGTCAGCCCGCGCCGCGGATTCGCTTCCTCGGGACTGATCTTCTCGGTCACCGCCTTCATCCACGACAGGTCCATCTCACCGGTCCTGATCGTGTAGAGCCACTTGTCGATAAAGTCCTTGTCCTCGGTGAAGTTGGTGGTCGAAAGATATGCCATCGTCGCCGCGCCTCCGCGCCGTGGTCAGAAACTCACGTCGAGCTTGCTCGACAGATCGAAAAATTCCTGGATCGATTCCATGAAGCGGTACAGTTTGTCGTGCCCGTCGGGATCGTCGTAAACAATTTTCAGCCGCTCGCCAAAGTGCGCGAGCGTGTTGATATCGTGCGCCGAGTCCGCCTCGCCGTTGCGCTTGATATTTTCGATCATCTCGCGCCACACCCGCGAGTCACCCTCGATCTGAAAATCGACTTTCTTCAGATCGATCGCCGGCACTTCTTTGATATTTTTGAGATCGAAGACTTCGAACTCGAGCACAAAGTTGCGCGCCTTGCCGTTGAGCCCGACACTGACCCCGAAGGTCGTGTCGATAAACCCGAGCCGGCGGAACTTCTCTTCGTTCGCCGCCATCTGCGCCTTGAGCGCCTCGAAATATTCCGTCGAAGGAAAGCTAATCGCCATAATTCGATGAACCCTGCCGGTCTCCAAATAAATTGATCACTTGTGATCAAATGTTAAGAACAAACCGCTGACAAAGGCAAGGCAGGCCATGCCCTGCACCTCGGGAGGGCCGGATCGTTGTCGCCGTCAGATACCTATGACCGCTCCGTCAATGCGCCGAGGCTTGCTTCACTCCGCCCGATGCAATTTCGTCGTCGATAATCTCCGAGAACTTATCAAGCGGCTGCGCACCGACCAGCGGGCGCCCGTCGATAAAAAACCCGGGGGTTCCATCGACGCCGACTTGCTCTCCCGCGAGCTGATCCTTCTTTATTTCCTCGATATGCTTCCCCTTGTCGAAGCACTCGTTGAACTGGGTCGTATTCATCCCCAATGTTTTCGCAGCCGCCTTCAAGTCCGTCGGCGTCAGCTTGCCCTGGTTGGCGAACACCGAATCGCGGTAGGGCCAGAACTTGTTCTGATCGTTCGCGCATCGCGCGGCGTTCGCGGCGTCCATCGCGTGCGCGTGAAATGACAGCGGAAAATCCATGTGCACCAGGCGTACCTTGTTGCCATACTTGGCCTGCACCTGCTTGACCGTGGCCTCGGAAGCCTTGCAGTACGGGCACTGGAAATCGGTGAACTCCACGATCGTGATCGGCGCGTCCTTGGGCCCGATCGAAGGATGCCCGCTGCTGTCCACCGCCATGCGCTTGGGCTCGAGCAGGATCTTTACCGGCTCGTTCTTGCGCAGCCGATCCAGCATCGCCTGCCGATTCAGCATCGGCATCAGTTGCGGCTTGGCCTGGGCGTACGGCGGCCATTGCGGCGTCTTGTTTTGATCGTAGAATTTCTTCGCGTCGGCGTCGGTCACCCCGGATTTGCCGCTCGATTCCTTCTTGATGTAGTCGTCCACGCTTAGCTTCTGCTGCTGTGCGGCCTGCGACAGTAGATAGTCCTCGGTCATCGACTCGAGCGTCTTGCGCCGGATTTCGAAAGTCTTGTCGCGAACCAGATTTTCGACGCGTTTCGCAAGCGCTTCGCGCAACTGATCCACTTGCGGCTTGACCTTCTGATCAAGGTCCTGCTCGGTGATCTTGTGATCGCCGACCGTTGCAACTACCGTTTTCGGGTCGTCTGCCGAGGCGCCCCGCACACCGAGCGCAATACATACAAGTGCGGTCGCGACTATGGCGGGCCAAGCGCGCGCCAGGCTAAAAGGCGAATTGTTAGACATGACTCTCATGCGGGTAATGTTCGAACTCCTTCTGGGATGTTGATAACCGATGAATACTACCACGCGGCGGCCAAGATGTCGCCGTGCAAAATATCTCAAGGAAATCTCATGACCACCCGCCAAAAACACATCCGTCACGGCGTCGGCAGCGTCCGCCCCTACCTCTACGGCCGCCTCGATTTGCCCATCATGCTGCGCCAGGCATTCGGCGCCGTCGAGTTGGAGCGCCTGCCGGTGGGCAAAGGATTTCACATCGAGGCAAAAATCGGCGATTCGATGGTCGTGCTCGAGGTCGGCGACCCGCCGCACCCCGGCGGCACCCCTGCCTCGATCTATGTATATGTAGATGACGTCGATGCTGCCTACGGTCGCGCGATCGCCGCGGGCGCGACCTCGGTTTCCGAGCCGTCCGACAAGCCCTACCAGGAGCGCAGCGCGGGCATCAAGGATTCCTACGGAAACATCTGGTACATCGCCACTTACAAAGGAGTAACCGAAACTTGAATCCGAAATTTGCCGCTGCAATCGCGATACTGATTCTGACCGTCGTCGCCCTTCCCGCCAACTCGGCAATTGCCGGCGACGAGACCCGACTCAGCGTCTTCGCCGATTGCCATTGCTCCGATCCGGTCGGCTTGGCTTTCTGCTCCGACTTCAAGACCAAGGTTCAGGCTTCGACCGCATACCGGCTGGTCGAAAAGCCCGACGCCTACGGAATCGGGGTCCACTTCTGGTGCGTCGATTTGTTTGACGGACTCCCCGGCGTCGACAAAAAACTCGTCGGCACGATGTCCGCGGTCTCGGTCGCGTTTACGATCTATGCGGCCGACCGCTTACCGGGCGAAGTTTATGAAGACTCGTCCGTATTCCGCGTCGGCAAGGGCGCCACCGACGAGATGTCGCAAAAGGTCCTCTCCGCAGTGGGCCAGCTTTCCACTGCCAACAAGAGCGTCTTCGAAAATATCCGCGCAACTCCGAAAGCAGCAGCCCCGGCACCAACCCCGATGGTGATCCAGTAACCCGCCGCTCCCGCGGACTCTTCTTCAAACAGGGGTTCTTTTGATCACGGCCGCCGCGTCATACGCATGGCCCCGAGACGCAGTTTCGCGACCTTTGAACATTTTGATCGTCGCGATGACGACGGAACTTCCTTCGCTGGGCGTTCCCGTGTTCACCACCACAAAGTAGTTGTACCCGTTCTGCACGGTTACCTCCGCGCACCTTCTGAGCAGGTAGCTCTGAAGCGTCTCCGGCGTACTAAACATATTGCCGCGGAAAGAGACTTGCTCGACATTGTCGTTCAGCCGCCGCTCGGAGTATCCCCCGCTGGCGCCGTCGGGCTGGTACGCTGTCGCACATCCGCTCAGCAAGCAAACCACTGACAAAGCAACCAACTTGATCCGCATTCGCATCGATGTTCCCTCCCCTACAACTAGCTAGAACAATATTACATCTAGTAGAGCGGGAACCAAACGCGCCTGCTCCCGATGCCTGGCGCAACGCCGCGGCCAACCTTTCGCGCCGGTTGCGCGAGGCCGCAAATCCCCTATTCTTTACCGATACCCGCGCGAGAGTGGCGGAATGGCAGACGCGCTGGACTTAGGATCCAGTGCCGCAAGGCGTGGGGGTTCAAGTCCCCCCTCTCGCACACCTCAGTACATATTCTCGAACGACGGGGGTTCGTTGGTGGGCGCGTTCGGATTGCGGATAACTGCGCGTCCGGTGGAACTCACCGCGGCAGGCGAAGCGCTCACTTGCGGCGTCTCGCCTGCATCGCCTGGGATACTTTTGGCGACGGCCACCGCGTCGAACGCTGACGCAGGTTTGTTGTCTTTGAACATTTTGATTGTCGCGCTGTCCACTTGCGAGCCGAAAATATCCGTGTTGCTTTCGTACGGCCCTTCGTTGTTCACCAGCACGAAGTAGTTGTACCCGTTCTGCAAGGTCACATCCGCGCACCTTCTGAGCAGGTAGTAGTGAAGCGCCTCTGTTGTAGTGAACCAATTGCCGCGGAAAGAAACTTGCGCGGTGTTGTAGTTCAGCCGCCGATCCGCGTATCCCCCGCTGACTCCGTCCGGCTGATACGCAGTCGCACAACCAGCGAGCGCGCAAACGACCGACAATGCAAGCAGCTTGATCCGCATCCGCATCGACATTTCCCCACTACGAACGGCCATCTTGAGAATACACGTTGAGGCCGGTCGTTACACGGTCGAGGAATCGCGGATTGGGTCGCGCGCGAAAAAAAGCAGACCCCGGCGTCGTAGAATCAAGTCCCCCCTTCGCGCACTTCTCAATACATATTCTCAAACGACGGCGGCTGGTTGGTCGGGGCGTTCGGATTCACCACAATCTTGCCTCCCGAGGAACTGATCGTGACCGGAGGCGGCGGTGGCGGCATCCGCAGCTCCGTAAATTCCCCGGGCTGAGATGGCGTCGCGCAACCGGCGAGCAGGCATACCGCTAACAAAGCAACCAATTTTCGTATCCGCACTGGAGTGTCCCTCCCCTACAATAAGCTATGATTGGTGTACACTAAGTACGGTCCGCAATCAAGCAGATCCGCATGTCCAGTTTTCCGGCCGCCGATTAAATCACTGAATTCGTAACCAGTTCAGCGTTGATTCCACGCTGACCGCAGTTTCTCGGCGTCGGCTTGTCCTTGCCGGACTCCCGCTTTCGCAGCATCGACGCGCCGGCTCGAGTCCATCAAGTTGAGGCCGAACGCCTCGAGACTCTTCTCGTCGGGTATGATCAGTTCCACCTTGGCGCCGCCGTCGCGCAGAATCTTCACTTCGTTGTCGAGGATCTCGCCGAACCGGCGCGCCATGTCGTTGTTGCGCGGACCTGCGGTCACTGCCACCACGACGACCGTATCGTGACCCTTCGCGAGGTCCGCGTTGGTCGGCGATCGCATCCCGCCGTCCATGTATCGACGCCCGCGAATCGTGACAGGCGGGAATATTCCCGGCACCGCGCAACTCGACGCCACCGCGCGCTCGAGCTCGACTCCGGAATCCTTGCTCCAGACTTGCAACGAACCGTCGGCAGTGTCGATCGCGGTGCATTCGTACTTGCGATTCGGCCATTTCTCTTGCGGAATCATTCGCGCGAAGTTGGCGACCCAAACGTCTTCGCTCATCATGGTCGGCGCTGTGAGCGCCCACGCGCCGATTTCCGCGCGCGCCTGCTCTGGCGGCCGCCGGCCCGAAACCAGCTCCTGCATTTTGTTGATCAAGGTCGCAAGATCAGGCGCGGGTCCCGACGGAGTCGGAGCAGTTCCCGGCCCACTCGACATCATCGGCGCGACCAGGCTCTCCGCGCTGGCGCCCAGCGCGAGTTGAGCGCCGACCACCGAGCCTGCCGAGGTGCCGACAATGTAATCCGCGCTCGACAGGTCCACACCTTTCTCCGCAAGGCCGGCAATCAACCCCGACTCCCACGCGATTCCGACCGGCCCTCCGCCGCCCAATACCAATGCTCGTGTCATCGTTCCTCCGAAGAAGCAAAACCGGCGCGATCCTTCGCGTCGCCGAATCCGGTCTCCCAGCTTGAGCTGAAACTAACGCAAACCGATCGATCCTGACAGGGTCAATTTGCGGCTAGGAAAATGAAGTCCGGGCGCTCGCGCGATCGCGAGCGCCCCGTGCTACGTATGCGTGTGTTACTGCTCGGGCACCAGCTCGACGCGCCGATTCTGCGCGCGCCCTTCCGCGGTGTCGTTCGGCGCAACGAAGTCGGTCTTGCCGTACCCGTGCGGGACCAGTTGGCTCGACGGAATCCCCGCCCGCTCGAGATAGTCAACGACGGAATTCGAGCGCCGATCCGAGAGCCTCAAGTTGTACGCCTCGCCGCCGATCGCATCGCAATATCCGTTCACATCGACGGTGACGTTTGGATTGGCCTTCAAAGTTGATGCGGCCTCATCCAGAACCGCGGCATCGCCCGGCCGAATCTTCGACTTGTTGAAGTCGAAATGCACTCCGCGCAGCACCAGCTTTTCCCTGACTGGCGGCGGAGGTGGCGGCGGTACCACTGCTGGCGGAGGAGGAGGTGGCGATGGAGGCGGAGGCTGCACGATCGGATCGCACAGGTAATGCCCCGCGACTCCGCCTACGATCGCGCCGATTCCCGCACCCGCGAGCGAGCCGCCAATTATTCGCGAACGCGACCCGTCAGATCCTTTGGTCGATTCGCTGATCCCATAGCCGGCCCCCGCGCCAATCGCGGCGCCCGCTGCTATCCCCGCGACTGTGCACCATCCGAGTTCGCGATTCTGTTCCAACCGCGCGCAGCCCGACAAAAGCAGCGTCAGCCCGAGCGGCACGACCAACAGGTACGAACTTCGCGATCGACTATTCATGTCCCCTCCGCAAGCGATGATTTTCTGGCTCGCGGCGTAGGATGTAGCGCGGGCAATAGCTAATAGGGAACAGAGTAATCGAAATTTAACTTGATGTCGGCGAAGTTAGTAATAGGTTAACGGAATGTGACTACCGATCTGGCTACGCAGGACGAGCCGTCACGCCAGATGCGGCCGCACTTCGGCGTCGAAACGATCGAGAAATTTGTCGAGTTCGCTCGTCAGCGGACTGATCAGAATCTCGTCCACTCCGATCGCGGCGAATCGATTCAGATAATCCGCGAGCTCCGCCGGCGGCGCCAGGATGCCCTCGACGTATCCTCCCGTCTCCGTCCGCTTCGGCGCGAAGCCCGCGTACACGCGATGACTTATCCTGAACCCTTCGAGGCTGCGCTCGCGCCGCGCCGCGAGTTCGCGTATCCATCCGATTCGCTCCGCGACCTGCTCCGGATTCATCCGCGTGCCATGCCATCCGTCACCGAGCTCCACCGCCCGCCGCACCGCGCGACGGCTGATACCTCCGACCCAAAGAGGAATCGTGCCCGCATCAGGACGCGGTCCGAAGCGCATCCCGCTCACGTCGAAAAACTTCCCGTGAAATTCCGGAACCGCCGCCGACCACATCGCACGCATCAATGCGATCGCCTCGTCGGTGTACGCGCCCCGATTCTCGAATGAAACCCCAAGCGCGCGAAACTCCGCTTCCAGCCATCCGCTCGCCACGCCCGCGACCACCCGCCCCGACGACAGCCGATCGAGCGTAGCCAGTTCCTTGGCCAGGTGAATCGCGTTGCGATACGGCACCACGATCACGCTGGTCGCAAGCTTGATTCTGCTCGTCAGCGCCGCCACGTATGCCAGAGTCGCGATCGGTTCCATGATCTCGAGCGCCGCGATCCGCCCGCCCGACTCCGGCACCATCAGGTGATCGCTCACCCAAATCGATTCGTAGCCCGCCGCCTCGGCGCGCCGCGCAATCCGCGCAATTTCCTCGGTCGCCGCCCCGATTTGCGGCAGATGAAGTCCGATCTTCGTAGCCGTCTCCTAGTCGATCTTGTCGCCCGCGAGTTTTGCGAGCAGGAACTGCGCCGTCGTCGGGTCTACGTGCATGGACTTGACGCACAACTTCATCGCGCCCCGGTTGTCGTGCTTCGCGATCAGCGCGAGCAGTTGCGATTTCAGCGGCTCCTTCAGCTCCGCGTATGCGTGCTCGGCCCGGTCCTTGGCAATCGCGCGCATCTTTTCCTTCTTCATGAATACCGCCATCCGCGCCGCGGTCGGACACGGCGGAATCAGGTACCATCGGCCCCCTTCCCGGCCGATCTCTTGACTGATCGTGATGGTATTGGCCGCGGCCGTGTACTCGAATTCCATCACATGCGTTCGCGGCACCGGATAGGTCGCCATCTTCGACGGCCCCGCAGTGTCCGGCGGAATCGCGCTGACGTCTATCTTGTAGTCCTTCGGAATCCCGTAGCGGATTTGTTTCTCGAGCCACTCGTCGAGAAATTTCTGCTTGTCGCCGTCGAAGCACTTGAGCGTAGTCGGCGGAATCAGCGTGCGCATCTTCGTCACATCCTCCGCCTGCACGGATTGCACATACTTCTCCGCAAACGCCCGCTGCTCAGGCGTAGCTTTCTCTTCGCCGGTATCGGTCTCTTTGCCCGCCGCCTGCTCCTTAACCGTCGCCGAAGTCGCCGCCGGCGCCGATTGTTTCGGGGCGCCCGCCTGCTGCGCTCCCGCCCTCGTCGACGGGTTCGCGATCACAACCACCGCCCACAGAAAAATCACCATCCGCCAAAACTTCAAGTTCTTCACTCCCGGATCACTCCCTAACGCGCGATCGGTCGCTGATTTTCGATCGCCTACAATTTCACGAAATCCACCCGACTCTGCAAGATCCACCGTTCTCAATAGCCTCGCCCTGACCCTATGTCATTATGAGCGCAGCGAAGAATCTCGGATCTTTCTCTGCGCAAAACACTTCAACTCAGCTTGGGGCACGCGAAGCCGAACTGCTCCGAATCCAAAGGCACGCCCGCAAAGAGCAGAGTGCGCGAATCAACTGACTACACGCGCCTCCCCCACGCTCCCTTAAAAAATCATCTTGAAGAATCTGGAATCTGTTTAAGCTGCTCGATCCACGCCGCCGCTTCGCTATCCGACGGCGCCCGATAATCTCCACGCGGCGAAAGCGATCCGCCCGATCCAACCTTCGGCGCATTCGGAATGCAGCTGCGCTTGAACTGGCTCAGCTGAAAAAACCGGTACAGGAACGTATGCAGATGCGCCTTGATCGTCGCGATGTCGTATTGATTCCTACGATCTTTCGGAACGTCCGGCCACGCGCCCGCGTCCTTGTCGCGCCACGCCAGCCACGCAAGGAACGCGACCTTTGGCGGCGGGTATCCGAATCGCAGCGTGTAGTAGAGAAAAAAATCGTGCAGCTCGTACGGCCCGATCGTCGCCTCGGTATCCTGCGCGGGATGCGCGTCTTCCGCACCGCCGGGAATCAGCTCCGGACTTATCGGCGTCGCGACGATTTCCAGCAGCGTCGCGCTCGTCTCCCTGCCGAGACTCTCGGTCTGCGCCAGCCATCGAATCACGTGCTGGATCAGCGTTTTCGGCACGCTCGCGTTGACGCTGTAGTGCGACATATGGTCCCCGACGCCGTACGTACACCAGCCAAGCGCAAGCTCGCTCAAGTCGCCGGTGCCGACCACCATCCCACTGCGCAGGTTCGCGAGCCTGAACAGATGACTGGTCCGCTCGCCCGCCTGCACATTCTCAAACGTGAGATCGTAGACCTGCTTGCCCGCGGCGTACGGATGCCCAATGTCCTTGAACATCTGCATGCACGCCGGCCTGATATCGATCTCCTCGACACTGCACCCGAGCGACTTCATCAGCCGCCGCGCCTGCTCCAACGTCCTTTCACTGGTCGCGAAGCCGGGCATCGTGACCGCCAGAACGTTTTTGCGCGGCTTGCCGATCCGATCCATCGCGCGTGCGCACACCAGTAGAGCATGCGTCGAATCGATCCCGCCCGAGATTCCGATTACAACTCGCTCCAATCCCGTCGAGCGCAGCCGCGTCGCGAGACCTTGCACCTGGATATCGAAAACTTCGGAGCATCGCTCGTCGCGCGTCGCCGGATCCGACGGCACGTACGGAAATCGTTCGTAGCTGCGCTCCGGCAGCATCTTCCCGCGCCGCGGCAGCTCCATCGAAAATGTAATCTGCCGAAAAGCCCGCACCCGCTCGATCTCGCGCCGCGCCGTGTCGCCGAACGTGTTCTGCCGCATCCGTTCCTGCGATAGCCGCTCGAGATCTATTTCCGCGCAGATCAGTTGCGGCTGATCCTTGAAGCGCTCCGACTCCGCGATAATATTCCCGTTCTCCGCTACCAGCGCATGCCCGTCCCACGCAAGATCGGTCGTCGATTCACCAGCGCCGGCCGCGGAGTAAACGTATGCCGCCAGACATCGCGCCGATTGACTCGCAACCAGCGCGCGCCGGTAGTCCGCTTTCCCAATCGTGATATTCGACGCCGACAGATTCAGCAGCACCGTCGCCCCCGCGAGCGCCGCATACGACGACGGCGAGATCGGCACCCACAGGTCCTCGCAAATCTCCGCGTGAAAACTTAAGAGCGGCTGCTCCTCGTGCCGAAAGATCAGATTGTTCCCGAACGGCACCCCGCGATGCTCTCTCAGATCAATTGCGTCGCGCGTAGCCGCATCCGCGGAGCTGAACTGCCGCGGCTCATAAAATTCCCGGTAGTTGGGAAGATTGGTCTTCGGCACAACGCCGAGAATCTTCCCGCGATAAATCACAATCGCGCAGTTATATAGATGATGCTCGACCTGGATCGGCGCCCCCACGACGGCGACGATCGACAGTTTCGCGCAAGCCTCGACAACTTTGCCGATCGCATCGAGACAACCGTCGAGCAGCGCCCGCTGCTGAAACAAATCGTCGCAAGAATAAGCGGACAACCCCAACTCCGGAAACAGCACGATCGCACCCTTCCGCTCCGCCGCCTCTTTGATTAGCGCAATAGTACTTTCCGAATTAAAGGCAGGATCAGCCACCCGAACCGCCGGCACTCCAACCCCGACTCGCACAAAGTCGTGATTATAAAGGTTGAAGAAATTGCTATTCCCAGCCACGCGATACCTTCAGAGAAGACTGTGCCGCTTGCGGGCCGTCGGTACAAGATTGCCCGAAACGACGCCTGATCGAAGCGGTCCCCAACATCATCCCGAAACGTCGCTGACTTCACTGCCGTTCTGCGCTTTTTTGTCATTCTGAGCGAAGCGAAGAATCCCGGATCTTTGTCGGCGACTGACGACGCACCCCCAACCACGGCGCATTCCGCGAGGCCCGCTTCGGCCAATCCGTGATTTTTTCGCTCCGCTCGCAGAACAACAGAAAGAACAGAAGCCGCGAATCCCTCGATTTTTCAGCTACTTACCTCGATGAACAAATTGTTCAGTCAAACGTAACGCCTATTTTAATGAAGAGGATCGCAACGGGAGGCGCGAAGACGACGATGCTTTCACTGCCATCACATCAATACACCGACACGCTCGACTCTCGAGCGCAGCGCGACAGCCGCGACAAATGGAAAAACCGCAAATCCAACCTCGGCGACCGCCTCGACGAAATCGCAATCTTCACCTTCGTCGCCTTCGCCCTGATGTACGTCGCGGCCGCCACTTACGGCCTCTTCTGGTAATGGCATCGACCCCCGAGCGACCTGGCGGGGCCTCCTCCGCAATGAAGCGGACCCCCGCCAGGCATTTTTCCATAGCGGGATCACCAAGCTCGCAAAACTTAACTCATCTCCGAAAAAGCCGGCCGGCGCGTCCCAAGGGGGGCCGCGCCCCGGCTCATTAGCGCGGTGAGGATCCAGACCGCTACGCGCGTAGCGGTCTGGCTCTCCTCAAATCACCGGCGACCCCGGATCCAGCCCGAACAGCCGGATTGTTTCGGGTGCTTTTGCCGCGCGAGATGGGGGGCGATCGGGCGGAGCGGGAGGCGCAGATGGCGCGGGAGATCCACGGAGAGGGGTTAGCGTGCAAAGTCTCTCAATCACTTCGCATCAGGCCGGTGACGCCGGCGACGAAGATCGCGCTCAGCAGCCATCCGGCGATGATCTGGAGCCAGAGATAGTAGAGCACCAACGCGCCGGGCAGAGTTAGCCGGTAGCCCAATAGTGTGCAGTGTCCCTCGGCTGCGGCTTTCGGCCACCAGTAGTGCTCCTGGTGCAGGTTCACGAAAGGCAGAAAAACATCGAGCGAGTAGAGGAACGGATAGAGTCGCTCGTAGTCGTCTCCGCTTTGCGCAACCGGAGCATTCTCGGGATAAGTCGGGCGCATCACGCCTGCGCGCTTCGCCGCAGTGACTATAATCCAACCAGTCACGATCACCGCGAGCGACCAATAGATCGCCAACAAGGGGCGATGCCCGTATCCGATCGTGTTCTTCAGGAAGGCGCCCCAAGAACGGGCGATCAATCCGTAGCGCGAATAGCGTGCGTCTTGCTCAGCGATCAGAACCTGGGTTGCTTCGCTGTCGAGACCGGATTCGCGATACACTTTGGCCAATTGCCGGTACGGCTGCGGTTCAAATCCGCCGCGCACCTGCGGCTGCAGGGAGATCCATCGCATGCGATCCAGCACCCCGAGCGGCGATCCTGTGCCGAAGCTGTCATAGGTGA
>Ga0210407_10000980_pt1 | contig 28543 bp, 19 predicted proteins | sample IncBWC27MmetaG_FD_150860 | JGI IMG/M metagenome (GOLD analysis project Ga0210407, IMG submission 150860) | Forest soil microbial communities from Barre Woods Harvard Forest LTER site, Petersham, Massachusetts, United States - Inc-BW-C-27-M | ecosystem: Environmental > Terrestrial > Soil >...
ACCATCAACCGCTTTTGTTCGTCCGGCCTGCAGGCGATTGCCATGGCCGCGGAAGGCATCATCGCCGGACGAGCGGAAATCATGGTCGCTGGGGGCACCGAATCCATGAGCATGATTCCCATGGGCGGACACAAGGTCTCGGCGAATCCGTGGCTTGTAGGCAACTATCCCGACGCGTATCTTTCCATGGGCCTGACCGCGGAGCGGCTGGCGAAACGCTTTGGCATTTCCCGCGAGCAGGCCGATGAATTCTCATTGAACAGTCACAAGAAAGCGATTGCTGCTATTCAGGCAGGCAAGTTTGACGATGAGATTGTTCCCGTGCCGGTAAGCTTCACCACCCCGAACGGTTCCAAGCCCAAGCGCACGGAGATCATCTTCAAAGTGGATGAAGGCCCGCGCGCCGACACCTCGCTGGAAGCTCTGGCCTCACTGCGACCGGCCTTTCACGCTAAAGGGAGTGTGACCGCCGGCAATTCGTCGCAAACTTCAGACGGGGCCGCGGCTGCCGTGGTCATGTCCGCCGACAAAGCCAAACAGCTTGGCATCAAGCCGCTGGTGCGCTTTGTGTCTTTCGCCACCGCCGGTTACAAGCCTGAAGAAATGGGACTGGGTCCGGTCTACGCAATTCCCAAGGCGCTGAAGATCGCGGGGCTGACGCTCGACCAGATAGACGTGATCGAACTGAACGAGGCCTTCGCCGCACAGGCATTGTCCGTAATAAAGGAAGCTGGAATCGATCCGGCCAAGGTCAATCCCAACGGCGGCGCTGTCGCACTGGGACATCCCCTTGGTTGCACCGGAGCCAAGCTCACGGCAACGATCATCCGTGAACTCAAACGCAGGAATGCGCGCTACGGGCTGGTAACGATGTGTATCGGCGGCGGCATGGGAGCCGCGGGCATCCTGGAGAATATTTCGTAGGCTCTACATTATCGCGCGGGTCAAGAAGATCGGGTGATCGCCGTGATCGGATAATCGGGTGATCGGAAAGCGGCAGCCCGAAGGGTTTACAAGCTAACAGCCAAAGGCCAATAGCCAAAAGCTAATGGCTAGCTGCTAGAAGCCGGCAACTATTTAAAGGAGAAATCTATGGCAACGCTCGCAATTCCGGCCAGGACCAAACTTGTCGGCGGAAGTTTTCTGATTGAAGAACACAGCCTGGACGATGTCTTCACTCTGGAGGACTTGAGTGAAGAGCATCGCCAGATTGCGCGGACCACCCAGGAGTTTGCGCAGAATGAGATTCTCCCCAACGTGGAGAAGATCGAGCACAAGGAGTTTGCCGTCACGCGCGAACTGATCCGCAAGGCGTGCGCGATCGGCATCGCCAACGTGGACATTCCGGAAGAATACGGCGGCTCCGAGATGGACAAGATTTCTTCCTCCATCATCGCCGAGCATCTCTCCGTTTCCGGCAGTTTCAGCGTAAGCTTTGGCGGGCACACCGGCATCGGCACGCTGCCGATCGTCTACTTCGGCACCAGGGAACAGAAGGCCAGGTATCTCCCCAAGCTGGCGACCGCCGAATGGATCGCGGCCTATGCGCTGTCTGAATCCACTTCGGCATCGGACGCCATGAATGCCCGCACCAAAGCCGTCCTTTCGCCCGACGGCAAAGAATGGATTCTGAACGGCGAGAAAATGTGGATCACCAACGGCGGCTTTGCCGACGTGTACATCGTTTTCGCCAAAGTTGACGGCGAGAAGTTCAGTGCTTTCATTGTCGAGCGTAAATTCCCGGGCTTCCAGGCCGGCGCGGAAGAAAAGAAGCTCGGCATTCGCGGCTCGTCCACGACGCCCATCATCCTCAATGATTGCCGCGTGCCCAAAGACAACCTGCTGGGCGAGATCGGCAAAGGGCATGTGATTGCCTTTAACACGCTCAATATCGGCCGCTTCAAACTGGGGGCGGGTGTTGTTGGCGGCGCGCGTAACTCGCTGCACAACGCGATCGTGTACGCCAAGCAGCGCAAAGCTTTCGGCAAAACGCTGGCGGACTTTGGCATCATCAAGGAAAAGATTGCCAACATGGCCGCCGGAATCTATACCGGGGAAGCCATGTCCTACCGCACCATCGGCATGATTGACGCGCGGCTTTCGGATGTAGACAAGAATTCTCCCGATGCTTACAAGCTCAATGCCAAAGGCATCGAAGAATACGCCGTCGAGTGCTCCGTGTTGAAAGTCTGGGGATCTGAGCTGCTCGACTACGTGGTGGATGAGACAGTCCAGATTTACGGCGGCTACGGGTTCGTGGAGGAGTATCCGGCTGAACGGGCATATCGCGATTCGCGCGTGAACCGCATCTTTGAAGGCACCAATGAAATCAACCGCATGCTGATTCTTGACCGTCTGATGAAGCGGGCCATGGGCGGCCAGCTTGCGCTCATGCCGGCCATCAAGAAGCTGACGGAAGAGATCATGTCCGGTCCGGGCAGCGCGGAACCGCTGGAAGGACCGCTGGCCGCGGAGCGGACCATCGTCGCGAACGCCAAGAAAGCCACGCTTATGCTGGCCGGAGCCGCGGTCCAGAAGTATATGACCGGCCTGGCCGAACAGCAGGAGATCTTGGCGGCGATCGCGGACATGGTGATCGAAACCTTCGCGATGGACTCGGCTGTCCTTCGCACACAGAAACTGATTGCCAGCAATGGCGAAGCCAAGTCACAGCAGGCGATCGCCATGACCCAGGTGAGTCTGACCCGGGCGATGGACCACATCGAATCCGCGGCCAAAAAAGTTGTTGCCGCGGTGGCGGAAGGCGACATGCTGCGGACACAGTTGGTCATCTTGCGGCGGCTATTCAAGTACGAGCCGTTCAACGTGATCGCCCTGACGCGGCAGATTGCCGAACGCGTGCTTGACGCCGGAAAATATGTAGCCAACTAACCCCCACAATTTCTGCATCACACGGCGGCTGGCACGCATCTAGAACCCAGCCGTCGTTTTCAGTTTGAAGAGCAGTCTCTGATCGCCGATTTACAAAACCATTTATGAACACCGAGTGTCAGCGTGTCTCTGATCAACTGCGCCGGGCCTTTGTCGGAGATCCCTGGCATGGCGATCCTTTGCAAAAGCTGCTGGCCGGCATTACTGCGCGACAGGCAAGTGCTCGTCCTGTGGCTTCGGCCCATACGATTTGGGAACTTGTTCTGCATATTGAATTGTGGACGCGTGTCGCGCTTGAAGCCACGCAAGGCGTCCCGATGCCGAAGCTCTATGGAACAGAGAAAGACTGGCCCACTGCAGCGGACACCAGCGCGGCTGCCTGGGCCGCCGCGACGGACCGCCTTTTCGAGACCGCTGAGCAGCTTGCGCGGGCCATGGAAGCATTCGGGGACGAGCGGCTGCAGGAAGCCGTTCCCGGGCGGCAGAAGTACGACTTTTATTATCTGTTTCACGGGATCGTGCAGCACAGCTTGTACCACGCCGGGCAGATCGCGCTGCTGAAGAAAGTCCGGACTTGAACCACCAGCATTTGCGAGGTTATGTCGCAGTCTGGTAAACTAACTAACTAACTAGTTAATTAATTAATTTTAACCTTGAAACCAGGCCCGAGTTCCGGCAGCAGGGGCCTGAATTCACTCGGCGATAAGCGACGGGAGGCGGGAACGGGGCGTATGCATCTAAACCCCAGTACTTGGAAGAAGACCATGCGGACAAAATCTCTCCTCATGATTCTGCTGCTCGTATGTGTTGCGGGCAAAACTGCATCGGCGCAGTTGACGGGCTCTGCTGTCCCTGCTTCAAGGACCACGGACCAGCCCACTGCGGAAACACGGCAATCCCTGCCGCCTTCACTGGATTCGTTCAATGGCAGCGGCATCGTGGACAAACCCGTTCCCGGCGCGGTTCGGCTTTCGCTGCTGGATGCGATGGACCGCGGAATCAAACATAATCTGGGGCTGTTGCTTTCGCAGCAGCAGACGGAGAGCGCCCGCGCGGAACGCTGGCGCAATCTAAGCGCGCTCTTGCCTCATGTGTCCGCGGGTTCCAGTGAGAACGTGCAAAAGATCAACCTTGCGGCGTTTGGTATCCCCATCTCGATCAATGGGTCCACGCTGGTTGGCCCGTTCAGCGTGTTCGATGCCCGCGCTACGATGAGTGAGACTCTCCTGGATTTCAATCTGCTGAACAAGGTGCGTTCTTCCGCTGAAAGCGAACGGGCCGCGAAGTTTTCTTTGCAGGACGCCCGTGAGCTGGTCGTGCTGGTTGTAGGCGACCAATATCTGCTGGTACTGGCTGATGCTGCACGGCTGGAAACCGCCCAGGCGCAATTGAAGACAGCGATGACGATTCTCGACCGCACCCGGGACATGAAGGCCGCGGGCATGGCTGCCGGTATTGACGTGTTGCGTGCCCAGGTGCAGATGCAGGCGCAGCAGCAGCGCCTGCTGGTTGCGGAAAACCAACTGGAACGGCAGAAAATGGTGCTGGCCCGGACCATTGGCCTTCCGGTCTCGCAACAAATTGAGTTGTCGGACAGCGTGCCTGCTTCGCCCACGCCTCCTCTGGACCTGGACGCGGCGCTGGCCCGCGCATACACGCGCAGGCCGGAATATCTGGCGGCGCAATCGCGCACGCGGGCGGCCGAGCTCACCGTCAAGGCGGCGCAGGGCGAGGCTTTGCCGACGGTGCAAATGAACGGTGACTACGGGGCGATTGGCCGCTCGCCGGGATCCGCCGAGCCAACGTACACAGTTGCCGCGGGCGTCCGCATCCCGATCTTTCAAGGCGGACGCGTGAGGGCGGAGGTGTCGCAGGCCCGGTCCGAACTGCGCCAGCGGCAAATGCAGCTTGAAGATTTGCGCAGCAGGGTTGAATTTGAAGTCCGTTCGGCCTGGCTGGACGTCAAAACTTCCGCAGATCAGGTCGAGGTCGCCAGGCAGACCGTTACGCTGGCGGGTGAGCAACTCATACAAGCGCAGGACCGTTACGCGGCGGGCGTCGCCGGAACTCTGGACGTGGTGCAGGCGCAAGAGGCTGTGGCCACGGCAAATGAAACTTATATCCAGTCCTTATATCTGAATAATGTGGCCAAACTCTCGCTGGCCCGGGCGCTCGGTGTGGCCGAACAGCAAACGCGGGAATTTCTGGGAGGAAAGTAAAGTGGCAGAGATCGTGACCGTTCCACCGCCGCCGGAAGAAGATGACCGGGGAATGCAGCGTCCCCGGGTGGTCCAGGAACCGGGAAAAGCCCCGGAGAAAGCGTCCAGGAGCGATTCTGGAAAAGGGCCGGCCGGTTTTTTCAGCGTGTATCCTCAAGCCAAGTGGGTCCTGGCCGTCGTAGTGCTTCTGGTAATTGCCGGAACGTATGCCGTGTGGAGATACTATTCCGTTCGGGAATCCACTGATGACGCACAGATTGACGGTCACATTGATCCCACCAGCCCGCGTGTCTCCGGCACCGTGCGGCGCGTGCTGCATGAAGACAACGACGTGGTTGCAGCCGGCGAGCTGCTCGTGGAACTTGATCCGAAGGACTATGAAATCGCGGTGCAGCGCGCCGAGGCGGAGCTGAAGGACGCGGAAGCCAACGCCGCGGCCGCTCACGTGAACGTTCCGATCACCGCGACCAGCAGTTCCGGGCAGCTCGCCGCGGCCAACGCCGGGGTGATTGCGTCGGAAAGAGAAATTGATTCCGCGAACGCGCGCGTGCGGGAAGCCCAAGCCGGATATGAAAAAGCATCCGCCGACCTGAAGCGCATCGCGCAGCTTGTCCAGCGCGATGAAATTTCCCGCCAGGACTACGATTCCGCCGTGGCGGCGGAGAAATCCGCCAAGGCTGCGCTCGACGCCGCCCGCGCCAATGTGGCCATGGCCACCGGCCGCACCGCGCAGGCCAGGGCGCAGGCGCAATCCGCCGAGACCGTTCCGGAACAGTTCCGCTTGACGCGCGCCCGCGCCGGATCCGCGTACGCTGAAGTGGACAAGGCGCGCACGGCCCTGGCCCAGGCGCAACTCAATTTGACGTACACAAAAATCTACGCTCCCGCTTCCGGAGTTCTCAGCAAGCGCAGCGTGGAGCCGGGGCAGGTAGTGCAGGCCGGCCAGCCGCTGTTCTCGCTCGTGAACATCGATGACATCTGGGTCACGGCAAACTTTAAAGAGACACAACTGAGGAAGATGAAGCCGGGCCAGAAGGTGACGTTCCGTGTGGACGCCTACGGCCGCGACTACACCGGGGTTGTGGAATCGGTCAGTGGCGCTACCGGCGCGCGCTTCAGCCTTTTGCCGCCGGAAAACGCCACCGGCAACTACGTCAAAGTGGTGCAGCGGATACCGGTGCGGGTCCGCATTGACAAGGGCCAGGACCCCGGCCGCCTGCTGCGTCCGGGAATGTCCGTGGAACCAACCGTCTTTATCCGATAAGGCCGGTCATTGAATGCCTGACAGTCTCAAGCCCGCGATCAATCCGTGGATCATTGCCATCGCCGTGATGCTCGGCACTTTTATGGAAGTGCTGGACACCACGGTGGTGAATGTCTCGCTGCCGCATATCGCCGGCGATCTTTCAGTGACGCCGGAGGAAGCCACCTGGGTCCTGACTTCCTATCTGGTTTCGAACGCGATCGTGCTCCCGCTCACCGGATGGCTCTCCAGCAAGTTCGGGCGGCGGCGCATTCTGTTGATCTCCGTTGCCGGCTTCACCGTCTTTTCCGTTCTCTGCGGGATGGCGCCCAACCTGCCCGCGCTGATCGTGTTTCGTGTCCTGCAGGGCGCCACCGGCGGCGGTTTGCAGCCGATCTCGCAGGCCATTCTGCTGGAAGCGTTTCCGCCGGAAAAACGCGGCAAAGCCATGGCCTTTTGGGCGTTGGGAATCGTTGTCGCGCCCATGCTGGGGCCGGTCGTGGGCGGCTGGATCACTGACAGCTACAGCTGGCGCTGGCTCTTCTACATCAATATTCCCATCGGCATTGCGGCCGTGGTCATGGCCATGCTGTTCATTTTCGATCCCCCATATCTTCGCCGGGGCCGGCAGGGTGTGGACTACTGGGGCATCGGTCTGCTCGCGCTGGGAATCGGCGCGCTGCAGATTATGCTGGATAAAGGACAGGAAGCCGATTGGTTCGCGTCGCACTTCATTACTATTCTGGCGACGCTGACTTTCCTGGGCGTGGCCGTCTTCATTATCCGCGAGCTCCTGGCCGAGGACCCCGTAGTGCATCTCAGCGTTTTCCGGAACCGCACGTACAGCACCGGTGTGTTTCTCATGACCATAGTGGGCTTTGTGCTGTACGGCAGCACCGTCCTGCTTCCGCTGTGGCTGCAGACCGTCATGGGCTACTCCGCGCTGGAAGCAGGCATGGCCATGCTGCCTCGCGGGCTGGGATCGTTTCTCTTCATGCCCGTCGTAGGCATATTGATGAGCAAGATCGAACCGCGAAAGCTGCTGGCGGCGGGACTGGTCGTGGCCTCGGGCAGCCTGTATCTGCTCTCTCGGCTGAATCTCAATGCCGGTTACTGGGACATCTTCTGGCCGCAGCTGCTTCAGGGCTCGGCCATGGGGCTGCTGTTCGTGCCGCTGACTACCATCACCAACGATCCCATTCCCCGGCACGAGATCGGCAATGCCACCAGCCTGTTCAATCTCATGCGCAATATCGGCGCGAGCATTGGGATTGCCACCGTGACCACTCTGATTGCGCGCCGAGCCCAGGTACACACCAACGTCCTGGCCGCCAACGTGAGTCTCGATAATCCAGCGGCGCGGGCCGCGCTCTCTTCCGCGCGTAGCGCCATGATGGCCCAGGGCGCCGACCCCACCATCGCAACCCAGCGGGCCTATGGCCTGGTCTTTGGCATGGTGCAACGCCAGGCGGCCATGCAGTCGTATATTGACGTGTTTTTTCTGCTCGCCGTTCTCTTCATCGCCTGTCTTCCTCTCCTCTTTCTGATGAAGCGTCCCACCAAGCAGGGCAAGGGAGCAGATGCTCCCATGGCGCACTGAGACCAACACGGGTCTGGTTCGAACGCGCTTTTTCCCCGCTGGACTGCCCTGCGCGGCATATAATCCTTGCACTGAAATTCCCAAACTGCGGCTCGTGAGGGTCCTTACCATGAAAATTCTTTCTGGCACGGTCGTTGCTTTAGTTTTTGCGGCCACTCTTTCCGCGCAGACTTTTCGCGGCGCGATCCAGGGAACGGTCACCGACTCCGGCAAAGCCGCCGTCGCGGGCGCGGAAGTTACCGTTACCAGTCCGGAGACCGGACTCAAGCGTACCGGCGTCACCAATGACTTTGGCGAATACAGCGCCACGGAATTGCCGCTCGGTACGTATGATGTCACCGTAAAAAAATCCGGGTTTCGCACCCAGACGGTGAAAGGGATCAAGGTGGAAGTCTCGGCAAGCCAGCGCGTGGACGTTCAACTGGCCCCCGGTTCGGTGAGCGAGATTGTTGACGTCGCGGCGCAGGCCCCGCTGGTGAACAGCGAAGAGAACAACATGGGCGGAACTCTCGAGGCCGAACAGTTCAGCGAACTGCCCGTCAACGGCCGCGACTTTACGAAGCTTCTGGTCATGGTGCCGGGCTCGGGCGGCGATCCTTCCGGCGCGGCGGATTCCGCCGGATCGTTCGGCCTGTTCAGCATCAACGGCAATCGCGGACGGTCCAACAATTATCTGCTCGACGGCACCGACATGAATGACGGCTACCGCAACCTCCCGGCCATCAATCAGGGCGGCGTCTTCGGCACGCCGGCGACCATCCTTCCCGTGGATGCACTGCAGGAAATCTCCATCATCAACGCCACGGAAGCGGAATACGGCCGCAGCTCCGGCGCGACGGTGAACATCATTACCAAATCCGGGACCAACTCGCTTCACGGATCTGCCTATGAATATTTCCGCAACAACGCGCTGGACGCGCGCAACTTCTTTAACGCCGTCGGCCAGTCGCAGAATGTCTTTCATAACAACCAGTTCGGCGGTTCCCTCGGGGGACCGTTCTGGAGGAACAAGAGCTTCTGGTTTGTGGCGTACGAGGGCCAGCGGGAAGGCGTAGGCATTCCCGCCGTGGCGCGTGTTCCTACGACGACTGAGATCAACACTTCGATCGCCAACAACGGCGGAGTCGTGAATCCGGTCATTGCCGCCCTGTTGGCGCGCAAGCCCTGGCCAACGCCCAACCAGGCCCCTGACGCCAACGGCAACAACCTGGTCGCCTCGGACAAGGCCAAAAACCGCGTGGACAGCATGATTGCCAAGGTCGACCAGCATTTTGGTCACAGCGACCTGCTCACCGGGCGCTACTACTTTGGCAACAGCGACCAGAGTTTCCCCCTCGGACTGGTGGGCGGCGGCATTCTTCCGGGATCGAATACCGTGACTCCCACGACCTTGCACATTGCTTCGGTTTCCTTCACCCATGTGTTCAATCCCAAATTGCTCGCGGAGGTCCGCTTCGGATACAACCGTTTTGCCGAGCAGTTTTTTCCCCAGGACAAGACCTTCAATCCTTCGATCATCGGTCTGAACATGGGTACTACCGCGCAGGACTTTGGGTTGCCGCAGATCAACGTTGGTCCTTTCGCCACTCTGGGTTCCAACAGTTCGCTTCCGCGCGGCCGTGTGGACACGAACTGGCAGTTCTTCAGCAACTACACCTGGATCGCCGGACGCCACAACTGGAAGTTCGGCTACGAATACCGCCGCACCACTGTGGACGGTTTCTTTGACGCTGGGTATCGTGGCAAACTCGGTTTCAGTAGTTTGGACTCTTTCATAGCCGGCAGTCCTTCCAGCGGCCGTCAGGCGCAGGGAAACTCCACGCGCAACACTTTTCAGGACAACGATTCGCTTTACGTGGAGGACACCTTCCATCTCTTTCCGCGTCTCACTCTCAACTACGGGCTGCGCTGGGAATACTTCGGCGTGATTGGCGAAGCCAAGGACCAGTTCAGCACCCTGGACGCCACAGGTGCTTTGCAGCTGGTGCACCAACTCTATCCGCACGATTACAACAACTTTGCGCCGCGCGCCAGCTTTGCCTGGGACGCCTGCGGAAACGCCAGGACTGTGCTGCGCGCGGGATGGGGAATGTATTATGACGGCTTCTCCCAGGATTTCTTCGTCGGCCAGCTGCCTTTCAATACTTTCAACGCCGGGCCGGCGTATAACGGAGTCGGCCCCAACCCCATTACGTTCAGTTTCTCTCCGGTTGCAACCATTCAGCCGGGAGTCCGCGTGTTTGACCCGGCAACCTTCGGCGCCACGGACGTTTTCACCGTGGACCAGAAGATGCGCACGCCTTACATCCAAGTCTACAACCTGAACCTGGAACGGGAGCTGGCGAGGAATGTCGCGTTGCAGATCGGCTACGTCGGTTCCGCCGGACGGAAACTTTTCCGCTACGTGGACCTGAACCAGGTCAACCCGGCCACCGGGACCGTGGCATTTCCCAGCCTGGGTTTTGTGAACCAGTTTCAGTCTTCTGCCAGCAGCAGCTACAACTCTCTGCAGACCTCGTTGCGCGTCCGCAACTGGCACCGCCTGACTACCAGCGTGAACTACACCTGGGCGCACTCCATTGACAACGCCAGCGACGGGCAGGACTACGTCCCCAACGCCACGCAGCCGGACAACAGCTTCCGCCCGGACCGCGAGCGCGCCAGCTCCAACTTTGACATGCGCCACCATTTCACCGCGACCTTTAACTATCAACTGCCTGATCTGGGACACATGAAATGGGTCAGCTCCGGCTGGGGCGTAGACGGCGTGCTCACTTTGAATTCCGGCCAGCCCTTCAACGTCAACTACCTGTTTGAAGGAAACTTCAACAACAGCGGCGAGTTCTTTGGCCGTCCGGACCTGGTCGGCAATCCCTTTGCGGGGACTAAAGCGCCGGGCCAGTTCTTAAACCTGGCGGCGTTTCACATACCCTGCACCGACGATGGAACCGGCAGCTGTGTTCCGGGGACGCAACATTTCGGCAACCTGGGCCGCAACGCGTTTGTCGGACCTACGTACAAGGACCTGGATTTCAGCATGGTCAAAGACACCAAGCTGACCGAGCGGGTGAGCATGCAGCTCCGCGTCAACATATTTAATGTCCTGAACCACCCCAACTTTGCCAATCCTCTATGGCCAAGTTTCGGCGTGGACTTTCTTCAGAACGGCATTTTCGTAGATCCAAAGACGAGTCTCTCCACAGGACGCGGCAGTGGCTTCCTGCCGATTACCGCCACGCCGGACGTTGGCGTGGGCAATCCATTTCTCGGCGGAGGCGGCTCACGCAACATCGAATTGGCACTGCGGATCAAGTTCTAAGGGGAAGCACCGTCATCGGATAAAAACCCTGACCGCGGATTGGACCCAGCAGGGCGCACACAAGGCCGTGACGCGCTGGTTGGGTCTGAGGACCAGGCACGACGCACCGGCGAATCTGGTTGCCGCGCAAAATGACGAGATGGCAATCGGCGCGCGGGAAGCCCTGCGCCAGGGAGTGCCCGAGAGTGAACTGGCGTTGTGGATGAGTCTGTCTTATCTCGGCTCCGTCTGCAGTCCCGATACCGGCCCGAAGTGGATTCGCCAGGGTTTGCTGACTGCGTCCATTATTAAAGCCAAGGTCCCGCCCCCGGAGCGCACGCTGCTCTCTCCAACATCCTGCCCGGAAATAGAAAAGCTGGTTGCCAGACCTGCCGCCAGCTTCCGGTGAACGCCGCCTCCCTACCTGCGCTGCGTTATTCCGCTCGTGTCACTCCAGCCCGGCATCGTGTCGAGCCTGACACAGGCTCCTCTGCGTACATTCCTCTAATCAATTTGCAATGAGTCACTTACGGGAGATCTTCCATGTGGGCCTAACCTTGCTTTTGTCCCAGTGACTGTCGGCTACGAAACGAACGGCCGGCAAACGTCACAAGGACAATGAGGTGATTTATGTGGGTGGTCTACTTTCTGGTTACGGCGGTATTCCTGTTATTTGTCATGAGCCTGCTGCCGGAGCCTCCGGTGAGAAGGCGGAGAGACGAGTAGAACCACGTCCATGAGAAACCTGTTGGTTCTGATGGCTGCCGCGAACTGCTCCTGCCGTAAGATAACTCCGCCCGCCGACTATTCTTCCGGCCACTCGGCCACCGCGGCCGCGCTGCGGTTCGGGGTCCGCGGCTTTCTCGGAGCGGTGACGTAGGCGAACGGATCTTCCGGAGGTTCCGGCTCTTTCCGTTTCCTGACTCGTCGCAGGAGTGCCTGGAGCCTGGCCTGAATTCGGCGATAGATTAAGGACCGCATAGCATCCTTTCGGTGTTTGAAAGCGTATCACGCCCCAGCGGTACGGAAGTCCTGTTTTGGCCGGCGACCTTCGCGATTACCGGGAGCTTATTCCGTCCGCCGGCCGCAACTTCTTCGCAACTCAGCCGATGACATAGGTGAGGTCTTGTCCATGGAAAACCTTTCCGCTTTGGTGCTTTCGAATGACGCTGGCGTTGTGGGGCTGACCAACAGAGTTTTTGACGACTATGGTTTTGACGTCAATGTGGTGCATACCGCCAGCGCGGCGCGGGACTTGATCAAGCGCGGCTCAGTCGATCTGGCCGTCTATGATAACGACGTTGACGGCGCCATGGACCTTGTGGCCAACAAAGCCAATGGCAATCCCCGGATGGTGTTTGCCATGGTGCGCCGGGAAAAACGCCCCGACCTTCAAGGCCGGCGGATCCACTTTGTGGTGCAGAAGCCGTTCACCGCGGATTTCTTCGTAAAAAGCCTGAAAGCGGCCTACGGCGTCATGTTGCGGGAGAGAAGAAACGCGTTTCGCCAGAAGCTCGGCGTTTCCGCGTCATCCGCCGTGGTGGGTCAGGACAGCGGGCAGCGTTCCCTGTCCAACGTGACGATCGCCAACATCAGTAAGACCGGACTGAGACTTACAGCCGGAGAGTTGCTGCCGCTTGGCGCCACGCTGCAGCTCGGCTTCACCCTGCCGGAAGACGGCGAATTGACGGTGGTGAGCGGGGTCATCGTGTGGGCCTGCGACAACGGCGGCGCGGGCATCCGGTTCAACCATGTTGCGCCGGCCGATCAGAAGAAGCTGAATCTATGGATTGACTCCAAACTGCCGATTGATTCGGACTTTGTTCCCCGGAGCAACAGCCCGTGGCGCGGTGGAACAAACGCTGTGGCGCGTCCGGAAACGAACGCAGACAGCGCCACCACGTAGGCCCGGCCAGCGCGAAAGGCTTTCTACGCCCGCGCGAAATCAATAAATCCGCGTTCCGGATCCGTGCGGACAAGCTTGACCCGCAGCTTGTCTCCCACGTCGAGTCCCTGGTGGCCGCTGATCAGCAGTCCTTCCACATGCGGACCGAGCGCGCGGACGAAGGTGCCATTCGGCGTAACGCCGGTGACAATTGCGTCAAAGCTCTGGCCGACCTTGCTGGACATGGCCACCGCGGCGATCCGCTTTGCCATTCCGCGCTCCACCTTGCGCGCCGCATCTTCTTTCAGTGTGCAATTCTGCGCAATGGCGGCCAAGTCACCATCGGAATAAGGACCAGGCTGCTTCGCCAGCACGGCCTTAACCAGGCGTTGGGTAATCACGTCCGCATAGCGGCGGTTGGGCGCGGTGGAGTGAGTGTAATCCTGCACGGCCAGGCCAAAGTGCCCGATCTCAGGGGCGCCGGCGCGCTCGAGTACATACTCGCCCGGCCCCATCAGTTTGATGACTGCCAGTGACAGGTCAGGGAAGTGGTCGGGATCGGCGGTCCGTTGCTTGGTCAGGAAATCATTCAACGCTTTGGAGTCCGCCACGGCCGGAAGTTTCGTGCCCTTTTGCCCTGCGAGTGCCACGATGCGGTCCCAGCGCTCGGGAGTCTTGACCACGCGCCGTATGGATGAAACCTTTCTTGTCTCGAACATTTGCGCGACCACTCCATTGGCCGCGACCATGAAGTCTTCAATCAGCTCCGTGGCCAGGTTCTTCTCCTGCCGGGCAATGTCCACGATCTTCTGGCCGTCCATCACGGGACGCAGCTCCGTGCTTTCCAGAGTCAAGGCTCCGTGGCGAAAGCGTTCCGCCCGTAGCGCCTGTGCGGCCTCGTTTTGAAGCTTGAGCTGGGCCTGGAGTTCGGCGGAGGCAGCCACTTTGGCCGGGGCCGGGCCGGCGTTTTCCAGCCATGCGCCCACACCGTTATATGCGAGTTGCGCCTTGTTGCGGACAATGGCGGGATAGATGTCACTCGAAGTAACCTGGCCGCCTGGATTGACCGTGAATTCAACGACGTGGCACAGCTTGTCGCTGCTTTCCAGTAGAGAAGAAGCCCCGGTGGAGAGCTGCTCCGGCAGCATGGGGAAGATGATCACGCCGGCGTACACCGTGGTGGTCTCCTTGGCCGCATGGCGGTCGAGCGGAGAGCCTTTGGGCACGAACGCGTCCACGTCCGCAACGCCGACCAATACCTTGATCTGCCCATCAGGCAGTCGCTCGGCGACCTCAATCTGGTCGAGATCGCGCGAGGTGTCATTGTCAATGGACGACCAGAGCAGCTGGCGTAGATCGCGGACGTCACCACCGGGCGAAACCTTCGGTGGCTGGGCCATGATTTGTGAAAGCTGTTGCCGGGCGTCCGCCGGAAATTCCGGCTCAAAGCCGTTCTCCAGCATGAGCTTCCGCGCCGCCGCCTGGAGATCAATGTGAGAGGGAGTGGGGTTGTTCATTGGTTTCAGAGAAGCCCAAGAAGCTTACCACGACGCCCCTCACGCCCATGTCTAAATCCGGACAATGCGGTTCGCGCCCACCACCAACCCGAGCGTGATCAGCGCAATCGCCACTTCGCCGAGCGCGCCCACCACAAAAGGACGAAGGCCCTGTTTCTTCATTTCGCGAAAGTTCGTGCTCAGACCGACTCCGCCAAAGGTCAGCAGGAAAGCCCAGCGCGAAAGGTTTCCCAGGTCCGTGATCTGGCCTTTGTCAAATACTCTGCTGGTGGCCAGCAGAGACACCAGTAAAAAGCCGAGCACGAATTTGGGAAACTTCTGCCAGAGAAACGCGGCCTTGTTCTGCACCACCTCCCGGCGGTCGCGGGTGGCCCAGTAAATAGCGTAGGCCAGTACCACAAAGCCGATCATGGCATTGCGGGTGGTCTTGGCCAGAACGGCGATTTTGGCGGCGGCATCGGAATAGAGCGAACCCGCGGCCACGGCTTCCGCTGTGTTGTCCACACCCAGGCCGGCCCACAGGCCATACACCTGGTCGTTCAGGTGCAGCCAGTGCCCGATCACCGGGAACGTGAACAGCGCGATCGCGCCCAAAGCGAGGATGGCGGCAATCGAGAAAGATGCGTCTTCGTCGTCGGCGTCTATTGCGCCTTTGGTGGCGATGATCGCCGATACGCCGCAGATGGACGAGCCCACGGCGAGCAAGGTCGTCAGCTTGGGCTTGAGTTTGAAGATCCGTCCAAGCAGCGTCATCAGGGCGATGGCCAGCGCCAGCTCAATGGCCACCAGAACCAGGCTTACTCCTCCCAGCTTGAGCACATCTCCCAGCAGGAAGCGCGAGCCTAAGAGCACGATGCCGGTTTTCAGCCAAAACTCGTAGGTGGCCACACCGGGCTTGAAGAGTTCGGGGACGCCAATGGTGTTGGCGATGAGCAAGCCAAGCAGGATCGCCCACAGGACATATTCAATGTTGGGGACCGTGAGGTGGTGGGCCTTGGAATAGCGGGTAATGCTTTGTTCCAGCAGTTTTCCCAGGAAACCGATCCCTGCCAGCAACAGGACTCCCGGCACAAGACGCAGAAACGACCAGGGGAACCTGGCCGGCACAACTTTGGGTAAAGCGACAGAACTAGCCATTTGTCTTCTCCATATCTCTCATCTCCGGGATTACCAGGGAATGTGTTTCAGCGCGCCCAGCCAGACCAGGGCGGCAAGCGCCAGTCCGGTGGCCACGGACAAGATATCTATGGAAATGCGCGGTGCGGTCGCGGCGCGCGGGGGTTGTTTGCTTTCCGGTTCGGGCATGGATACTCCTTTAATAAGCAGAGGTTGAGATGCAACGCAAAATAAAAAACCCACTCACGTCTGGTGAGTGGGTTTCCTGCAAGAACTTTGAAAGAAGCCTGTTTTAATCACTCGCCAGAATTGCCGGGTCCGCAGCGCAACAACACATGCAGCTACAGAAAACAACGCAATTCTGGCAACAGCTCTTCATCTCTTTGAGTAGTAACAGGATCGGGCGGCGGTTGTCAAATCGGGAGGCCGGGCGGGCGGGATCAGTGGGTCCGCGTTTTTTGGGAGAGCCGCTCCACCGATTCAGGCAGGATGACATCGAAGAATTGGCCGCATCTGGGGCACACAACCTGCTGCGTCCCGGGAGAGAGGGTGGCCGTCTTGATGACCGGAAACGAGTCGCCGTAAGGGCATTCCAGGAATGTGATGTCGCCGGCAGCCATGAATTCTCCTTCGCAACTCTCACCATAATTAACACGGAAACCGGGGACAAGTTACATCAGTAACGGACCGAATCACGCCAGTAACCCCGTCGCCTTGGCTCGTCCTTTTTTCCACAGGCTAAAGGTTTGGTGCTGGCCGTCCGATATCTAATTCAGGCATGTCATGAACACGATTAAAGTACTGGCAATCGAAGATAATCCGGACGATGTAGAACTGGTAAAGCGGGCACTTCGCGGCAGGGATGGCGAAGCGTTTGAGATCACCATCGAATCCCGGCTTTCCGACGGGCTGGAAGCCCTCGCGACCGACGACAAGTACGACGTGGTGGTGCTTGACGTGAAACTCCCGGACAGCAAGGACCTCGTGGATGCGGTGCAGCGAGTCGGCAGCGCGCGCCCTGGTGTGGCCATCGTTGTCATGACGCCGAGTGTGGAAGAGAAAACGACCTTGCAGGTCCTCCGTGCCGGCGCCGATGATTATCTGTTGAAATCCGAAATCGGCATGGCAGTATTGCCGCGGGTGATCCGTTACACGGTGGAACGGCGCCGCGCGCAGGCGCAATTGCGCCGCGCGGAACAACTGGAGATGCTCAATCAGCTCAGCGCCGCGGCCATGCATGAATTCAGCAATCTGGCCCTGATCATCGCCGGCAACGCTGATTTATTGGCCTGCCCCGACGAAGGGGCGGATTTGCCCCGGATTGCAAGCATCAAGGTGGCGGTGCGCAGGATGACGGTCCTCATCCACAGCCTGACGAACTTTACCCGCGGACAGTCCCCCGGCCAGCTGCCGCGCGTTGACATGGTGGCCGCTCTGGCCAACGTGCAGAAGATCATCGACCGCAACTCGCTCGACAACTCCGCCAAAGTTTAACCGTCGATTAGTGGTCTCCTCCGCTGCCTGCAACTGCGGGCGGCGCGGCAACGCTCGGTTTCTCGCGCACCAGGATGGGCAGCCGCGGGAAAGAGAAAGTCCCACCGGCATCGTCAATCACGCTCACCTGGCAGGTGTAGAGCCCGGGCTTGAGCTGGGCCACGGGAACGTCAAACTGAAACACCGCCGCTTTACGCTCGGGAGTGTTGACTTGCCGGGTTTCCACCAGCGGCGTCTCAAAGATCTTTACTTTTCCACGGAAGAACTGGATGCTGGTGAGCAAGTGGACAGGGTTCTTGAGCGCCGCCGCTTTGTCTTTTGCGTCGACCGCCTCAGGCGGCGGAGTTTTGTCTCTTACCGGATCGTACACTTCATAGAAGAAGTAAAGGTGCTGGTCGGTGGTGAAGACGTGGGCGATGTTGGGAATCAGTTCATTGCCGTCGCGCACCAGCGGGTTGCGGCTCTTTTTGGTGGAAGGCTGGACCTGGCTGGCGAGCACCACGGAACTCATCTTTAGCGGGGCTTTCCTGATTTCCGGCACGGTAAACGCGGTTTCAAACGAACCAATCTTGCCGCTCTGATTTTCCCGCACGACGAATTTGAAGTGGTACTTGCCCGGCGTCAGGATGAAGCCGGTGCTGTACTGGACGTTCTTGCGCCGCACTTCCTGGGAGGCATCCAACGAGAGCTTCACTGTCTCGCGTACCGTGCCCACCGTGCGTTTCAGTTCGTCCTGGACCTCGCCCATGACATCGAGAGCAGCTTTGTCTTTTTCCGCGTTCTTGGTGAACGGGATCTGCGAGCCCGGGACCACCAGGGCCACCGGGACATAGAAGTGGCCCTCATCCAGCCGGAAGTAGGCCGCTTCCATGTACACGGCGACGTCGGTGCTGGCCAGGTCCGCGGCCATCTCTTCCTGAAGCTGCTGCTCTTTGTCTTCCGCGTTGAAGTGCTTGAAGTCCTTGGGCGCGTAATAGCCCTTGCGGAATTCAAGATTGATTCCCGGCCGGTTGACTTTGACCTGAATATGGCGGAAGGCGCCGTCTTTCAACGGATTGTTGCTGGTGTAGCCAAGCACGTAATAGACGGACGTATCCTTCTGGACGCGGTCAAACACCTGACCCAGGTCGTTGGTGTCCAGGAAGGCTTTGCCTCCGGTGTCTCCAGAGAGCGTAACCAGTGTTTCCTGGCTGGCGAAGTTCGAGTCGAGCGAGTTCTGCACCGCCGCGCCGGAGTACATGGCGGTCCCGCGCAGGCTGGCCGTGGCGGCCGAGCCTCCTGGCGGCAAGGCTTCGAGTCCGCGCGAGTCCATGGTGTAGATGGCCACGTTGGCCTTGACCGCGGTGTTGACAGCGGCACGCAATGCGGCTTCATTCTCGATTCCCGTCTGGGTCATGCCGCTGCTGAAGTAGATGATGGACTTCCGCTGATTGAATTTGGAAAGCACCTGGCACAGCGATTGCAACGCCTGCAGCTTGCGGTCGGTGTTGAACTGGTTGTATTCGGTTTCGTCCGGCGTGTAAGCGTTTCCGGATTCTTCGATGCCGTCGGCGTCGCCGGTGGCGCCGTTGTCCATGCCTTGCCCTTCCGAGTGGGTGTAACGGTTCAAAATGCGCAGCAAGCGCGCCTGGTCGTTGGTAAAGTCCTGGTCGAGCCGCAGCGACGAACTGAGCGAGACAATGGCAATCTGGTCGGACGCGGTCATCTTATTTTGGACGTATTTCCTGGCCGCATCCACCGAGCGCTGTACCTCATCCGGCTGCATGGAGGTGAGATCGAAGAACAGCACAATCGCCCGTTTGTTATTCAGCGCCTCTTCAGCGTCTTTGCGGGTGAAGATCGGTTGGGCCGGGGCGTCGGTCTGTCCATTGACGCTCTGCTGCGTGGGACCTGCGCCATTGCCCGCGGTCATCGGAGTGGTGTCGAGGTTCTCGTAGTCGAAACTGGAGATGCGCTGCGGCTTGCCGTCTTCGAGCAGGCTGAAATCGCCGGTCTTCAAGTCCGTGACAGGTTTTCCCCGTTTGTCGCGGACCACTACGTTCACCAGCACCAGTTCGCTCGCAACTCGCAGCCGGAAGTTGCCCTGGCCGGCCGGCTGCTGCGACTGCGGCGCCGGGGTCTGTGATGTAACGGCTCCAATCAGCAGCGCAGCCAGAAGCGTGGTGGCCGTTATCTCTCGCGAGTCAGGAAAAAGCCGCGATATTCGCATATGCTTTTCTCTCAGAACCTGTACCTTGCCGTCAGCGTTGCTTTGCGCATGGTGCCCGCGGACACTACCTGGCCGAACGTCGGCGATCCCAGAGTTGTATCAATCGAGGTAAAGTTGGCATGGTTGAATACGTTGTTTGCGCCGATGCGCAGTTCCAGGTTCTGCGTTTCCTTTACCGGGATGGTCTTGGACAAAGCCATATCGAAGCTAACGGTTCCGGGACCAATAATGATGTTGCGTCCGGCATTGCCGAACGGTCCTGACGGCGCCGCGAAGGCGCCCGTGTTAAACCACGCCTGGATACTATGGTCGCTGAGTTGAATGGATTGTCCCGGGACAACATTCGGACGCGCGGCCCCCGTGACACCGCGGCCCAGATCGGAAGCGCTGCCGAAGAACCGCGGTGAAAACGGTGTCCCCGAACCCAGAGTAAGGTTGCCGCTCCAGGAAAATCCGCCAAAGGCCTTTTGCTCCCAACTGTCGGCTTTCAGCCAGCGCTTCTCTTTGCCGAAGGGCAGCTCGTAGGAGCAATCCGCCGTGAAACGGTGCCGCTGATCGAAGCTAGAGAGACCGCGTTCCGCGGCGAGGTCCAGACTGTTTTGCGCCACCACCGTGCCGCCGCCGCCGATGGAAGAAGCATTGTCAATCGACTTGGAATACGTGTACGTGCCGCCTGCGGAGAGGCCCTTACGCATCCTCTTGCGCACGCGCACCGTGCCCGCATGAAGGATGGAGGAGCCTTCTGAAGATTCAAACAGGAACGGCGACACGCAGGAAGTTGCCAGAGGCGTGATCGGTGTGCAGGGTAGAAAGATTGACTTGCCGGTCGCGGTCTGGTCCGGGGCGGAGACAATATCCAGGTGTGTTCCCTTGGCGCCGGTGTATCCGATGTTGATGACCAGACTCGTCTTTATTTCCTGCTGGATGTTGAGGTTCCACGTCTGCACATAAGCCAGCCGGTAGTTGGGGTCGACTGCGTACGTGTTGGTGATGTGGTTGGGACTCAGCGGCGTGGCGGGGAAACCGTTATGCAAGGTCAAGGAAGTCGTAGTCGGCGCGGGATTGATCTGGGCCACGGCGAACGGCGGTTGGAAGCCAAGCTGAGTAGCCATGAGCCCGTATTGGGCCAGGTTGTAGTTGATCCCATAACCGGCGCGCACCACCATCTTGGAAAGCGGCTTCCAGGCAATGCCCGCGCGCGGAGCAAAATTATTGCGGTCCGGACGGATCAAGCCTGCGGGAAACTGTTTGCCGGTGATGGGCCCGGTCTGTCCGGGCTGCACCGGGGCCACGGCGCTGAAGTCTGGTGCAACGTCCAGATTCACCAGTTGCTTGTTGCCTTCCACATACGGAGTCACATGCTCATAGCGCAGCCCCAGGTTCAAGCTGAGGTTCTTGGTCATGCGCCAGTTGTCCTGGAGGAAAAGGTCCCAGGAATTGGCGCGGAACTGGTAGTCCTGGGCGCCGAACTGGATCGAGGTCTGTTGCGCGAATCCCAGCAGGAAGTCGGCAAAGGGGGCGCACGGAGCCAGAGGAGTGCAGTTGCCGCCGTTGGTCGCCGCTCCGGTAAACGTAAACGTTCCGCGGGCGTTGTTGGCGTTGGTCACGTCATAGAACAGGCGCCGGAAGTCCCCGCCCGAGATCCAGGAGTGCTTGCCGTGGGTCAGGCTCATGGAATCGCTGATGGTATAGGTCTGGTTGGTGCGGAACGCCGGGGTCTGGTCCTGCAGGCTGCTGAATTCGGGAGCAAAACCCAGGACCGGCAGGCCGAAATCGGCAGGCAACTGGGAGACGCCGCTGATGCCCAATTGACCTTCGATGTTGTTGACGTTGGTGAACCCGTTGACCGTATTGGTATTGCTGCGGTTGTAGGTGAAGCGCAAGGAATTCAGGAAGAGGCCTTTCACCGCTGAATAACCGAAATTAGCGTTGTAATTGTGGGAAGTGAGATGGCCGCCCAGTCCGGGGAAGGGATTCAGAATGGTGTTGCGGACATCGTTGAAAACGAATCCTCCGTTGATGCTGTGCGACCACTTTGGCTTTTGTTTCTTCTGGTTCTGTCCCTGTTGTTGCTGCGGACGCTGCTGGCGTCTTGCTCCGAAGATCCCGAGGAGGCCCTGGTCCGCGCCAAAGCTGTGATTAAACCGAACGAACGCCGTGTCCAGGTGGCTGGGACTGGCTGACACGAAATGAAAATTCCGGCTGGTTCCGGGAAGGTTAGGCTGCGGAATGAACTTGAGCAGCTGCGCGGCCGCCGGACTGATTGGGACCTGATTGTTCGGGAACGGACTGTGCGTAACAGGATTCATCAGTTGCGTCGGAAGGGACGAGAAATCGCCGCTGCGCTCGGCCAACGACGGTACGGTCGAGAAAACGTCGTAAGGATTGCTGCTTCGACTGCCGGTGTAACTGCCAAAGAGAAACGTTTTGGTGCCGCCGTGATAGATGTGAGGAATGTTGAGCGGACCGCCTATGGTTGCGCCGAAACGGTTCTGGTTGTAGTCCGCCTTATCTTCAGGCTGTCCGTTGAGGGAAAAAGGCTTGGCATCGAAGGTCGAGCCGGAGTAGGTATAGAAGATGGAGCCGTGCGGCTTGTTGACGTTAAAGCCGCGGCCGCCGCGGCCACCGGGGCCGCCTCCCATCATGAAGACCATCGGGCCGCCTCCGCCGTCCCCGCCGCCAAAACCGCCACCACCTCCGCCCAGGATTTGGATGTTTCCAATCTTCCCGCCGCCCAGGTCTACGGTGCCACTGCCTCCGCCCTGGCGGGAGAGCTGATCGCGCAATTCCGCCATGCGGTCCTGCATCTCGCCGGGATCAAATGTCGGCTGCTCGTTTCTGCCCATCGCTCCGGACACCGCGACCGACTCGTTGCTGCCTTCGGCGGCCAGGCCGGCATTCGGTAATGCGATCGAGCTGGCGTCGGTTGCGCCCGGAGCGCCGGCCAGATCACCGTCTCCGCCCGCGGATAGCGACAGCCGCTGCATGCCTCCTCCGACGGCCGCTCCCTGCTGGGCCAGTTTTTGCTGCTCCTGTTGCGCTTCTTTTTCCGCGCGCGACTGCAGAATCATGCTCAAGTCCGCGGTGCCGTTGCGGTTCTGGTCGTTGAGAAGAAGTTCCTGCGTCACCGGAGCGAAGGCCGCAAATTCCGCCCGTACAACGTAACGTCCTTTGCCCGTCACACTGAGCTTGAAGCTGCCATCCACGTCGGTCGAAGTGATGTACTTCTTGCCGGTGAGCGTATTGGCCGCGGTAATGGTGACGCCCGGAAGCGGCGTAGACCCTGACTTGACCGAGCCCGCGATCTCGCCGTAAGGACTGGACGGGACTTGAACAGGAGCCGTCGCACCCTGCGCGGCCGCGGGCGGCGTGCTTTGCCCTGCGAGCGTCGTTGTGGTTACCAGACACGTCAAGAGAAAACACGCTGCGTATGTGAGAGACCGACGGGGCATTCCTTCTTGGGTTCCTTATTTAGGCGGATCGGTTGCAGGCTTCTGTGTTTCCGGCGGTTTCTGGTCTCCGGGTTTTCCACCCGGACCGCCGATCATCATCTGCATACGCGGACGGCCCACGACCAGCTCTTTGGGAACAAAGACGCCGTTCTTGATTTCCCCCGCCCCGCGCACAAATTCGCCTACAGTGATATCGGCCAGCGTGATGCTTTCCTTGCCTTTTTTAAAGGAAGTGTTTTCGTCCACTTCGATCTCCTGGGTTTGATTGTCCGGGCGGGCGATGGTGAGCCTGGTTTCGTTGATGGCTTTCACTTCGCCGGCGATGAATTTCTTTCCCAGGTCTTCCGGTTTGAACTGGGACATGGGTCCCTGTTGCATGCGTTGCTGGACCATGCTGGGATCGACCACGGCGACGAAGCTGGCTTCCATAGTCTGTCCCGTCAACGGTCCGCGGGCAAAGACCGTGTCGCCGACTTTGATATCGCTGGCGCCGGCCTGCTGGCGGTCTTTCATAATGCGCGTGCCGTCACTGACGTTGAGCGTAACCGGATCGCCGCCCGCCAGCGGCGCCACGGTGATCGAACCCTTGGCAATGGCCGTCACCTTGCCTGCGACGTTGTCTCCCGGAGGCATGCCCGGGCCCTTCTGGGCCACCGCGCTCGCCGCGGTCAAGACCAGCAACTGGATGAGAATGCCAACTCTTTTCATAAGTCCTCGTCAACTGAGATGCGGCCTTACACGTAAAGACGCGCACCGGGCAAAAAAGTAAGTCTAGGATCGCGCCGTTTTGCAGTCATTATAGGTGGCTGCGTAAGGCGGGCTTGTAATTTCGATGTAAAAAGAAGGAAGAAAAAAAATGGATTTGACAAATAGATAGTAGGAAGTTGGGAGTCCGTGCGTTTGAAGTCAAAACCGTTTTCAGATCGCTCACCGGTACGCGGCGGCCTGGATGCTGTACAGCTCCGAGTATGGACCGCTCCTGGTCATCAGCTCATCGTGCGTGCCGAACTCCACGAGCCGGGCGCCATCGAGCACAACGATGAGATCGGCCATGCGCACCGTTGAGAAACGATGGGAAACCAGGACCGTAATGCGCCCGCTGCCGCTGTCGCTGGCGCCGCGCGACGCTGCGGCGTAACGCTCGAACAGCGCGTGTTCCGTCTCCGCGTCCAGCGCGGCGGTGGGTTCGTCGAGGACCAGCAGTAGGGGCTCATCGCGCATGAAGCCACGCGCCAGCGCGAGCTTCTGCCACTGGCCGAACGATAGTTCGACTCCGCCCGGCCACGTCGGTCCGAGTTGCGTGTCGAGGCCCGACGCCAGACGGGCGACCACGTCGCCTGCGCCGGCACGATCGACAGCCGCGACCACCGCAGGCTCGTCGTCCAGTTGGGGAACGTTGCCCAAACCAACCGTATGCCGCGCGCGGAATTCGAAGCGGAAAAAATCCTGGAACGCGCCTGCGAGTCTTGCCCGCCACTCGCCGGCGGGCACGCGCGCCAGCGGTGTGTCATCCAGCAGAATCGAACCAGAGGAAGGTTCGTACATCTTCGCCAGCAGCTTGACCAGCGTGGTCTTGCCGGCGCCGTTCTCACCTACGATTGCGACAACCGCGCCCGCCGGCAGCGCTACCGATAGATCATCCAACACCACGCGTGATGTACCGGGATACACGAACGACACATGGTCGAGCCGGATGCCGCGGCGCAACACGGCCGGGACCGGCAGGTCGCCCGCCGCCGCGACGGAAGCGGCGTAGTCCTCGAGCCACGCGAGCCGCCGCGAGCCGTCCATCCAGAACCCGCGCAGGAACCCAATCTCGCCGACCGTGGCGCCGATATACGCCGACAGCCGGGCGCCTGCGGCCAGCACCAGCAGCACCAAGGCAGCCGGCGCGCGGAGGCCGGACGACACGAACACCACCGCACCCACATACGCCAGGCCGAATATCGCCCAGGCCAGCATGTGCCAGAACGCCGAACCCCACCGGGCGGCCGCCACCGGCAAGTACCAGCGCTCCCACGCATCGCGGCGATCAGTGACCAGGCGCTCTCCGATGCCCGTGACCCGCACTTCCTTTCCTGGTGGCGCCGTGGTGGCGATGGTGAACAGGTGACGCGCCAGCCGGCTGGTTTGTGCTCCACGCTCCTGCGCGGACCTTTCGACCGCGGGCCGCCAGGTTGAGGTCAGCACGGTCGGGACCGCGAACACCGCCAACAGGATGAGCGCCGGGTGAATCGAAGCCAGCAGCGCCATGGTCACGCCCAGCCGCAGGATCCACCCGAGCGTGGAAAATACCGACATGTACATGTGGTCGAGCACGAACACCTGGTTGCGGAGCATGGACAGCCGGTCGAGATACTCCGGGCGTTCCTGGTGCGCGATGGTCGCGACCGATGCCTGGAGTCGGGCGACGTGCGACTCCAGCGCAATGGTCACCTTGTCGCGAAAGCGGCGCTGCACGCGTGTGCTGACCGTGCGCAGAAACCACGTCGCGGCGGTCGAAACTCCGAGGCCAATCGCCGCTCCCTCCACCATGCCGGGCCGGTGCTCGAGAATGCCTTTGCCGAGCAGCATCAGCCACAACGCGAGGAGCGCATCAGGCAACGCGGCGAGCTGCGAGAGCACGAAGGCCCAGAACATCAGGCGCGGCTCGTGACGATACCCCAGCCTGCACAACCGCCACATGGACCGCAGCGCGGGAGGCAGAGGTTCGATCGTTCCGACCATACGGCTTTGTTCAGGAGAGGACGTCATACGTCGCGCCCTCCTCTTCCGGAACGTTGAAGCGCTGCGCCTGCATGTCGAACATCGTCCGATAGCGCCCGCCGAGCGTCATCAGTTCGTCGTGCGTGCCCAGCTCGATGACCCGTCCGTGTTCGAGCACGCAGATACGGTCGGCGTGGCGGACGGTGGAGAAGCGATGCGAGATCAGGATGGTGGTGCAATGCCGCGTTGCGGCGAGCAAGCGATCGAAGATCTCCGCTTCACCGCGCACGTCGAGCTGCGCCGTCGGCTCGTCGAGAAGCACCACGCCCGCGCCGAGCTTGACGGCCGCCAGCGCGCGGGCAAGCGCGATGCGCTGCCATTGTCCGCCCGAGAGGTCGGTGCCACCGTCGTACCCGCGAGCGAGCACGGTATCCAGTTTCGCCAGGTTCGTTGCTCCCGCCGACTCCAGCGCGGCGCGCACCACATCGTCCGGCGCGCCTGCCGGCGCCACGTTGTCACGCAGCGGAAGCTCCAGGCGGATGAAGTCCTGGAACACGGCCGCGACGCGCGACCGCCACGACGCCAGATCGAACTCGCGCAGGTCGACGCCGTCAATCTCGATAGCGCCGGACTGCGGATCATACAGCCGGCACAACAGCTTGGCGAGCGTGGTCTTGCCGGCGCCGTTCTGCCCAACGATGGCCAGCGACGAGCCGGCGGGAATGGTCAGATCGAAGTGCTTCAGCACAGGCGCGCCCCCGGGATACGCGAAGGTGACATCGCGGAGACGAATCTCGCGCGCCGGTGTCGCGTCCGCGAGGCGATCACCGGAGCGTAGCGCACCAGCGGGACGCATGGCCGGCTCAAGTCGCAGCACCGCGGCGACTGGGGCAGCCGCGCCGTCGAGCGCCCAGCTGAATCCGCCGAACGCGATCATCGAAACGCCCACGGCACTTTGTACGTAGACGACGAGTTCCCCGAGACTGATGCGGCCGGCGGACGCGGCGCTCGCCAGTAACCAGAACACCAGGACATTCGCGGAGACAACCAGCAGCACGCTCCAGATCACAGGACGTTCGCGTAAACGCGTGGCCGCGTACTGCAGCTCGTGCAGGCGGGTGCGCCGGGCGACGAAACGGTCGATCGTCCAGCCGGCCAGGCCGAACAGCCGCAACTCTTTGCTCGCGGGCGGGTCCACCGCCAGCCGGTAGGTGTAGTCGGCGTCCCGCTGCGCGGCGCGCACTTCTTCGGTGTTGCGGTCGTGCCAGATCGCACTGTCACTGAGAATCCAGTGCGTCGCCAGCCACGCGCCCCCGAGCACGATCGGCGCCCACCACGCGTATCTTGCAAGGATCACGGCGCAAGCCACGCCGCCGATCATCTCCGCCATGCCGCTTGCGATGAAATCCATAGAGATGGAAAGCGGTGGGCCGGTCATTCCGAGGTCAAAGTCGCGCGCGACGGTGAGGTCGTTGGTGAGCTTCGGGTCCTCCAGGTGTCCCATGCCCGGCGGGCGGACGCAGGCTTCGGTGAGCCGGTCGTAGAGCCATGCCGCGGTGCGGTCGCCAAGGTTGGCGCTGACCGCCTGATGAATCGGGCTGAGGATTTGCAGCAGCACGAAGATCGTGCCGGCAAACGCGAGTGGGCCCGCGAGAGAATGGCCGCGTTGCACGGCGCCGACGAGCACGCCCATGGCGATCGCGAACGCCGCCGGCAGCGTCCCCCGCAGCAGGAGGGCCGTCCACCAAGCCGCGGCGAGGCCAGGGGCCGCCTTCGGCAGGACGGCGAAAAACTTCCATTCCTTTCGTCCTGTCAGTGACTGGAGCACGACGGTATTCTGCCACAGAACCGGCCGGATGGTTGACAGTCCCCGCCGACTTCGCTAGCATAAACAGCGAAATGGCTTTCCTGGCACACCGTCATCATCACCATCATCATGCGGCGAGCGTGTCGGCGGAGGCCTGTAGCAACTAAAACAGCGCACTCATAGGATTCGAAGGCCCGCCGGAACGCAAAACGGCGGGCTTTTTGATTTTTGCGGAGATCTTTTACGAGGGACAATATGGACCTTGATTTTCACAAGATGGACGGCCTGCTCCCAGCCATCGTGCAGGACAACGCGACTGGAGAAGTGCTGATGGTCGGTTTCATGAACGCCGAGGCTTATGCCCGGACCACGGAGACTGGGTATGTGACCTTCTATTCACGTACGCGCCAGAAACTTTGGACCAAGGGCGAGACCTCCGGCAACCGTCTGCGGATCGTCACCGCGGTGACCGACTGCGACCGCGATACGGTCCTGCTGCGGGTGGTCGTGGAAGGTGATGGCTTGGTTTGCCACACCGGGACCAAATCCTGTTTCACCGAACCGCTCATGATGAAGCCCGCCGGGGTGTCGCGATGAAATTGCGCGTGGGAATTCCCAAAGGCAGCTTGCAGGATGCCACTGTCGCGCTGTTCAAACGCGCCGGCTTGAATGTATACGTCAGCAGCCGTTCGTATTTCGCCGGCACCGACGATCCCGAGATTGAATGCATGTTGATACGGGCGCAGGAGATGGCGCGGTACGTGGAGCACGGCGCCCTGGATTGCGGCCTGACCGGAAAAGACTGGGTCCTGGAAAACGGCCTGGACGTGGTGACCGCCGAAGAACTGGCGTATGCCAAACAGAGCATGGGCAAGGTCCGCTGGGTGCTGGCGGTGCCGGAAGACTCGTCATTTCAAAAGCCTGAGGACCTTGCCGGAAAAATCATCGCCACCGAACTGGTCAACGTGACGCGCAATTACTTTGCTTCGCGCAAGGTCCCTGTCAAAGTGGAGTTTTCCTGGGGCGCCACGGAAGTCAAGCCGCCCACGCTGGCCGACGCGATCGTCGAAATCACGGAGACCGGAAGTTCGCTGCGCGCGAACCG
>Ga0210407_10000981_pt1 | contig 28538 bp, 32 predicted proteins | sample IncBWC27MmetaG_FD_150860 | JGI IMG/M metagenome (GOLD analysis project Ga0210407, IMG submission 150860) | Forest soil microbial communities from Barre Woods Harvard Forest LTER site, Petersham, Massachusetts, United States - Inc-BW-C-27-M | ecosystem: Environmental > Terrestrial > Soil >...
CAAAATCCAGGCTTGTGTGAAGAAACAGGACGAAAGCGCTGTACGAGCTTCCATGGCGGAGGCGGAGAAAATCGGAGTGGACTCGACGCCCACGCTCTTTATTAACGGCGAAAGGATCTCGGGCGCCGTTCCGGACGCTGCCATGCGGACCCTGCTGGACCATGCACTGGCTGAAGCCGGACAGCCGGCGCCTGCATCCAGCGCGAAGAAGTAGATTCCGTGAAATTGAAGCCAGGTTCCGTACCAAATTTAAACTTTTCAGGAGGCCGCTTGATCCAGGCGCTGAAACCTTGGGGCAGTCTGTGCGTTGTCACACTGGCGGTGATGTCTCTGGCCAGCAGTTGTAACCATGGTGGCTCTGACAAGGACGTGGTAGCGAAGGTCAATGCTTACAAGATCAGCCGCTCCGAGCTTGATAAAGTATTCAACCGGCAGATTGCGGGCTCTCCGCAAAAGCCGAATGCCGAACAGGAAGCCGCTCTTCGCTTGCAACTCCTGGAGCAGCTCATCGGACAGCAGATTTACCTGCAGAAGGCGGAAAAGCTGGGTATCGTAGCGACTGACGATGAGGTGGAAAGCAAGCTGGCGCAGGACAAGGCCCCTTTCACCAAAGAAGAATTTGAAAAGAAGCTGAAGGAAGCGGGCTTTACCGAAGACGAGCGAAAGCAGGAGATCCGCCGCAGCCTGACGATCGAGAAACTGTTCAACAAGGAGATCGCGGCCAAAGTCACCATCACGGACTCTGACATTCAGTCCTACTACAACGACTACAAGTCGCAGTTCAACATCATCGAGCCGCAATACTATCTTGCCCATATTTTTGTGAGCAACCAGCCCAATGTGCCTTCCGGTGAGATTCCCGGCAAGGCCCAGAATGACGCGGAGGCGCGGGCCAAGATCCGGATGATTTACAACCGCCTGCAGAGCGGAGAGGACTTTGCCACCGTCGCAAACCACTACTCTGAGGACCTCAACACGGCGCGCGGCGGCGGAGCGTTTCAGCAGCCGTTTGCAGAATCGTCCTTACGCAAGGACACCGACGCCGCCAGCCGCGATGCCGTCCTCAAGCTTAAGGCCGGCCAGTTCAGTGACATCGTCCCTATCCCCACAACCCAAAAGCCTCTTGGCTACCGCATCATCAAACTGATCGCGAAGGAAGTGGCGGGCCAGCGCGAACTGAACGATCCAGCCGTGCAGCAACTGATCCGAAACCAATTGCGCAACCAGCGGGAAAACTTCTTGCGCGCGGCTTACGATGAAGTCCTGCGCGACGGGGCAGACGTCCGCAACTATTACGCTGAAGATCTCCTGAAAAACACCGGCCAAAAGTAGACCTTCAGGCCGGAGCGAAGGTGTTTCTCGAGACTGGGTTAATTGCCCCATGAAGTCTCGCATCACCGCTTGCCGGCATGTCATAGTGGATAGGTTATTGGTGCGGCTGGGCGCTCACTCCACCTCAGCCAGGACCTGGCCGGCTTCCACCAGAGCTCCCTCGCCGACGTTGAGTTTCTTTACTCTGCCGTCTTTGGGCGACTTCAATTCATTCTGCATCTTCATGGCTTCAATCACCAGCACACCCTGGCCGGCTTGAACTGCGTTTCCGGCCGGAACCAGGATACGGAGGACTTTCCCTGGCATCGGGGCGGTGATTCTCTTCGGTCCCGCGCCGGCGCCATTCGCACGGCGGCGCGAGCGCAACGACCGCGGGTCGCGGACCGTGGCGCCAAACCGCTCACGACCTATGATTATGCTGGTCTCGGCGGCCGTGCTTTCCTGCTTCACTTCATAAGATTTGCCCCGCACCTGGACGGAAAGCATATTGTTCTGGAGCGCCACCACATCGAGAGGGAATTCACGGCCATCTATTCTGCAATGCCAGCCTGGTCCGGAGCGCGCCACTTCCACGGAGTATATTCTCTCGTTGATGGTCACTTCGTAGATCATTTGGTCCGCCGGCCTTCTGCGCGCCCGGCTGTCTTCCATTGCGAGCTGGAAGCTGGTGGTGCGCCTTCCGGCCGCGTACCATTACGCCCGCCGGTTTCACCGGATGCAACTGCTGCAAACAGCGCGGCAGAAACCGCGGCAACTTCCCCGTTTGCGGACGCGCGGGCGCGCGGCGGCGCTGCCAGCAACCGGTCGAGGAAGCCGGTGTCAATCCGGGCCGCCACAAAATCCGGATGCTCCAGTATTCGCCGGAACAAGGACAGATTGGTCTTGATCCCGCCAACAAAGTACTCATCCAGCGCCCGCCTCATGCGGGCAATGGCCGTAGCACGGTCCGGTGCGTGGACGATCAATTTCGCAAGCAAGGGATCGTAATCGAGGGGTACGCGCCAGCCTTCGTAAACCCCACTGTCTTCGCGGACACCCGGCCCCGATGGCCTAAGGAGTTGGGTGATTTTGCCGGGGGAGGGGAAGAAGCTATTGTCGGGATCTTCGGCATAAACCCGGCACTCGATCGCATGGCCTTGCAAGGCGACATCTGCCTGCCGGAAGGGCAGTTTTTCTCCAGCCGCAATCCGGAGTTGCAAGTGGACCAGGTCCAATCCCGTAACCAGCTCGGTGACCGGATGTTCCACCTGCAATCTGGTATTCATTTCCAGAAAATAGAAATTACGATCCTGGTCGACGAGAAACTCCACTGTTCCTGCGTTGGTGTAGGCTGCGGCCTTCGCCACCTGGACGGCCACCTGGCCCATGCGGCGCCGCAGGTCTTCGTCTACAAACGCAGAGGGCGCTTCCTCAATTACTTTCTGATGCCGGCGCTGTACCGAGCATTCGCGCTCGCCAAGATAGACAAGATTGCCGTGTTCGTCGCCCAGGACCTGGATTTCAATATGACGCGGGTCCGCGATGAGTTTTTCGAGATACACTTCGCTGTCCTGGAACGCGCGCTGGGCTTCGCTCTGCGCAGCTTCAAACGCCGGCTTGAGTTCCTCCGCGGCACGGACCAGGCGCATGCCTTTGCCGCCGCCACCGGCGGAAGCTTTGATCATGACGGGATAGCCAATCTCAGCAGCGACATCTGTGGCCTCGGCAAGGGAGAGGCCCCGCGCGGAGCCGGGCACAAACGGCACTCCGGCGATCTGCATGGCCTGGCGCGCGCGTGTCTTGGAGCCCATCAGTTCCATGGCGGACGCCGTCGGACCTATGAATTTGATTCCAGCCTCCGAACAGGCGCGGGCAAATCTGGCGTTCTCTGAAAGAAAGCCGTAGCCGGGATGGATGGCATCTGCACCGCACCGCCGGGCGGCTTCGAGAATGCGCGGGATGTTGAGATACGATTCTGTGGCTGGCGCCGGACCGATGGGATACGCCTCGTCGGCGTGAGTAACGTGCAGGGCAGCGCGGTCAACCTCAGAGAATACCGCGACAGAAGAAATACCCAGCTCCTTGCAGGCGCGGATTATCCGGACCGCGATCTCGCCGCGATTTGCTATCAGGACCTTCTTGAACATCGGACACACAAAGAAACCAATGATTCTAATTGATCCGTGCGTCGCGTCCTAAGAGCCCTAAAACAAAAGCCCCTCCACGCGGGAGGGGCTGAATGTGAAGAGAAAAAGCTTACTTTTTCTGATCGGGGTTTTGTGACTGCTGCTCCAGAATGATGCCGCCACGATTGCTTTTCTTGGCAGCCGCTTCGGCTTTTTTCTTGCGCGCAGCCATGGCTTTGTCCGCCCACTGGTCGGACATTTTTCTGTCGGCAGCGGCCGCCTGGGGGTCGTCACACTCGGTATCGGCCTTGCGCAGATACAAGAGGTTCACATAGACCATGGCATCGTCGTAGTCGTCGCGCTTCTGCATCGCCGTCTGCAGCGTATTCATGCCTTCGTCAATGACCGGGCCGTCTTTGGCCTTGATCTCAGCGCACACCTGCGACTGCTTGCCGCCCTTCAGCGGCTCTTCCACCTTTAAGCCCAGTTTTGCTTTCCGCTCCGCGATGTCCCGGTACACCTGGTTCCAGTCAATCACTCCGACGGAGTAGTAGGCCTCAGGATTGTTGGGATCGCTGGCGATTGACTTCTTGTAGTACTCCCTGGCCTGGTCGAATTGCTTCATGTTCATGTACAGATAGGCAATGCCCAGCAGGCTGTTGGGGTTGTTGGGGTCGTTCTTCAGGACATCACTGTACTCTGCAATGGCCTGACGGGCATTGTCCAGGTTTTCCTTGGTGTCTACGCCGGGGACGTACTGCTGGGCGTACGCAGTGGCCAGATACAGCTTGGCCACTTTCAGGTCGGGATCATAGTTCACGGCGTTCTTGAAATGCTCCATGGCGACCTCATAGTTCGCAGTCTTATAAGACTGAACGCCCTTGTTCAACTGGTCGCGGGCCCGCAATTTGTTGCACCCTGTTGTGGCCAACAGCGCGGCTGAGACGGCCAATGCCGCCGCAAGTCGTGCTCTTCTGTTCATGTTCTCTGCTCCTTGGCGGAGTTAGGTTCCTGACTGGTACTTCCGAATTGCACAATGCGGGAGCCGCCCATGCGCCGTTCCCGTACTGAGGAGGTACACTTTACTGCCCAGATTCAATCTTCGCCGTCATCAAGCCGATCTTATCTATCACCTGGGTACCGTGGGCGATATCAATGACCTTGGCCACGTACTGGAATTCCACGTCGGGATCACCATTGACGAACATGATGCGTTCGGCGCGGGTCTTAAAAATGTTGGTCAACTGGTCGTTTAGCTGGTCCCATGGCACATCGGTCTGGTTGATCTTGAGCTTGGGCTGGCCGCCGTTGGGCGGTTCAATAACCTGGACGACTACCGTGCGGTCGTCCTGCGGTGGTGGCGTATTGGGTGGCGGGGGCTGCGGGACCAATGCCTCCAGTCCGTTCGGTGTCAACGGAGTGATGACCATAAAGATGATCAGCAGCACCAGCAACACATCGATCAGCGGAGTAACGTTGATGTCCGCGGATTGCCCGCCTTTCGCGCCTCCCATTGACATTGCCATGAATAATTTCCCTCGTACGGCCGCAAGGGCCGGATTTCAATCTGCTACTGCGGGCCCATCACGTTGGTGTTGCGCCTCTGTTCGGTCAGCAGACCCAGTTGGTCAACGCCGGCCGCGCGAACGTTATCCACCACGTCCACGACGGATTTGTATTTGGCGCGCGCATCCGCCCGCACGTACACCATCTTGATGGCGCGGGTACCCAGACGGTCTTTCACCTTCTGGGTCAAAGTACCGATATCGGTAATTCTTTCCGCCTCCAGGAAGATCACTCCCTCTTTATTCACCGCCACGATGACGGAGTCTTCCTTGTCCGCGTCTTCCATTTGTTTCGGGTTGTTCGCCTTAGGCATCTCCACGCTGATGCCGCGCTGGAGCATGGGCGTGATCACCATGAAGATGATCAGCAACACCAGCATCACGTCCACCATGGGTGTGACGTTGATGTTGGAGTTGACCTTCGCGCCCTCGTTCCTGACTGCAATTGACATGGTGTGCTCCTGGGCTTACTTACGGCCGCTTCTCTTCAGGAAATAGTCGACCAGTTCGCTGGAAGAGTTGTCCATCTCCACGTCAAACGCTTCGACCTTGCCGGTGAAATAGTTGAACATCATCACGGCTGGAATGGCCACAAACAGGCCCAACGCGGTGGTGACCAGCGCTTCAGAAATACCGCCGGCAACCGCCCCCAAGCCGGTGGCTTTGGTGGTTGCGATCTTGTTGAACGCGTTGAGAATACCGATGACCGTGCCGAGCAGTCCAACGAACGGGGCAGTGGAGCCGATGGTGGCCAGACCGCCGAGACCGCGCTTCAATTCCGCATGAACAATGGCTTCGGCCCGTTCCAGAGCGCGTTTGCTGGCTTCAATCTGCTCGCCCGGAATCTCCGTGGAGTCGCCGTGGGCCTTGAATTCCTGCAGGCCGGCAGTAACGACTTTTGCCAGATGGCTCTTTTTGTTGCGTTCGGCGACGCGGATGGCCTCATCGAGTTTGCCTTCGCGCAGGGCCCCGGCCACCGCGGGGGCGAACTGGCGTGACTGTTTGCGGGCCGCGCTGAATGCGATTGCACGATCAATCATGACGCCGATGGACCAGGCCGACATGATGAACAGTATGCCGACGATGGTAAGCGCCGGCCAGTTCATGATCTTTAAGAGTGAAATCGGGTCAGTCCAGTTGATGCCGCCTTCACCTTCGGCCTGGAACATCATGAAAGCAGCCAAGTGCGCCTTGGCCAGCGTAAGAGTTGCTAGGTTTGCTAAAAGCATGGGTTTAGGTTTTCCTCCTCAGAAACTTTTTAACGCGAGCGTAACTCTCCGTGGAGTTCGCGAATGTTCTCGCCGTCCCGTCTTCAAACGGCGTTGTCTGCCGGACTCTAAGGGCAACTTTCCCCGTTGCTCCCGCGTCCGCAAGCTGCGGGCCTACATGTGGAACTTGACCGTAATGGTGGTCTCGATCTCCACCGGTTCTCCGTTCAACAGATACGGGTTGTACTTCCACTGTTTCACTGCTTCCAGGGCGGCCTGTTGCAGAATGGGATGCCCGCTCACTGCCCGCAAATCTTCAATGTTTCCCGACTTGCTGATTTTTGCCTGCAGCACAACGTCGCCCTGAATGTGGGCGATCCTGGCCATCTGGGGATACAGCGGCTCCACGCGGTGCTTCAGAAGCCCGTCCGACACGCCCGATGAAACGCGAATCCTCTCCGGTTTGACCGGCGGCGGCGGCGCTGCCCCACCGATTCCGCCCAATACTCCACCTACCTGGCCTCCGGGCACACCGCCCACAACTCCACCAATAACACCGGTGGACGGCGGCGGGGCCTCACTCTCTTCGATCTTTGTGATGGTCTTGGGTATCTTGCTGGGTGTACGCAACTCGCCGTTTACGATCTCGCTCACGTGGCGCACCACGGTGGGAGTCGGCGGCGGTGGCGGCGGTGGTGGCGGCGGTGGCGGTGGCGCTGTAAGGAAAGCGTTCAATTGCCCATTGGGCAACGCTTCCGTAATAAGCAACGGTATCAAGACCAAAACGCCGATGAGCATACACTGAAGGCCAAACATGAGCACTTTGGGCCAGGCTCTGGTTTTGATCCTGCCGGCAGATTCCACTAAGCTGTCTTCAAACATATCGCTGCCCTCCAAATCCTAGGGACTCTTCCACTACCATTGGACACCGGGAGTGCTGATTTTGATCCCAAAGTGCCAAACTTCCGACCTAGGCCTTCGCCTTGACCGGCATCCGCCGCCCGGACCGGCTGGCACGCCAATCCTGGTACGCCACCAACATGGGTGCGGCCACCGCAATCGACGAGTACGTGCCAATTATGATGCCGATTACCAGGGCAAAGGAAAATCCATTCAGTACTTCCCCGCCAAAAAGATACAGTGAAAGCACCGTCAAAAACGTAAGTCCGGAGGTCAAAATGGTCCGGCTCAGCGTTTGATTGATGCTTCGGTTAACGATTTCAGCCAGACTCTCCCGCCGCATCAGTTTTACGTTCTCACGGATGCGGTCAAACACCACAATGGTGTCGTTCATGGAGTAGCCGACCAGGGTAAGAACCGCGGCGATAACAGTAAGCGTAATCTCCTTGTTCGTCAAGGAGAAAGCTCCTATGGTGATTAAAGTATCGTGAAATACCGCCACCACGGCCGCGACTCCGTAGATCAGTTCAAAGCGGAACCACAAGTAGACCAGCATGCCGATCAGCGAAAAGAAGACCGCCAGCTCAGCTTGCCTTTGCAGCTGCCCGCCAACTTGCGGACCGACCACGGTCGTGCCCTGCACGCTGAAGTTGCTGCTATAGAAATCCTGTTTCAGCGCTGCGGCAACGGGAGCCGGGACTACGCCTGTCAGCTCGTCCATGTTTTTGAAAATACCGTTCTTCGTGCGGTACTCCTTAATGGCTTGTGCCATTTTTTTGTATTCATCCGGCGCGGCGCGAGTGGGGTCGCGCTGGACCAGCGCGGCCGCGACGTCATCTGCACCAACATTGTTCAGGTCCTTCTTGCCCGCTTCCGCACCCGTCGCCAACGATTGAATGATCAGGTTCTGGCCGCGCGAAGTGTCGGATTCGCTGGTATCTTTCTGGTCCAGAGCGATCAGCACTTCATTTTTGCTTGCATCGTCGAAGGTCTGAATGCGGGCGTTGTGCAATCCAACGCGGTCCAGCGCCGCGCGAATGGCGGTGGTATTGGGTGTGCTGGTGAACTTCACCACAACGTTTGTGCCGCCACGAAAATCAATGCCCAGTGGCACCCAATCTCCCGTCTTGTGGTGCCGCACGGCCATGGAGACAATTCCGGCTATGCTGAAGATCAGCGAGAAGCCGAGGAAATACCACTTCTTCCCCAGGAAATCTATTTTGGTATTGCGAAAAAATTCCACTTTGTTTTATCAACCCTCGAACTAGATACTCAGCGCCGCTCCACGCTCTTTGCGACTGAGTATGAAATCAAAAATCACGCGGGAAACAAAAACTGCGGTAAACAGATTGGCCAGCAATCCGATGATCAGCGTCAATCCAAAACCACTCACCGGCCCCTTGCCAACGAGGAACAAAATGAGCGCTGAAACCACAGTTGTAACGTGGGTATCCAGAATCGTTGTCCAGGCTTTGCTGAAACCCTGGTCCACAGCGGCTGCAGGCGTCTTACCCTGCCGGAGTTCTTCGCGAATGCGCTCAAAGATAAGGACGTTGGAGTCCACACCCATGCCCACCGTCAAAATTACGCCGGCAATTCCCGGCAAAGTGAGCACGGCGCCGAAGAGGCCCATGCATCCCAGTAAAAGAATGAGGTTGAAAATGATGGCCAAATCCGCATTCACGCCGGCGCCGCGGTAGTAAATGAGCATGAAGATCATGACCGCCAGCATGCCCCCAATCGCGGCCTTGACTCCCGAGCGGATTGAGTCGGCGCCCAGAGACGGCCCGACGTTACTCTCGCTTAGGTTTTTGAGACTGGCGGGAAGAGCTCCGGACCGAAGCTTGATGGCCAGGTCCTGTGCGGTCTGGTCGGTAAAACCGCCGTCAATACTGCCCTGGTCTCTAATTTCGTTCCTGACACTCGCGGCCTCAATGACTCGATTGTCCAGAACAATGGCCAGACATGTGTTAGGAGATCCGGCTGCCTCATTGTGCGTGCTTGTCCACTCTCCAAATGTCCTGCCTGCCGCGGCGGTCAGACTGAACGATACGTTCGGCTGATTGGTATCAGGCTTTCGTCCCGCCTGAGCGTCCCGGACGTCCGTGCCTCCAACGACGGGCACGCGGGAAACCAGATACACGCGTTCGGTGTCCTGGGTCTGGCTTCCCACACTTTTCCCTGGAACCAGGATTTGGTCCGATGGGAGAACGCCGCCGCCTAGCGCCTCGGCTGCGCTGGCGTAACCGCTGACACTCTGACAACCGTGCAGTTCCAGCCTCGCGGTGGTTTGAATGATTTCCTTGACTCGCGCGGGATCGTCCACACCGGGAAGTTGCACAAGGATTTGATAATTGCCCAGACCATTTTCCTGAATCACCGGCTCACTGACGCCCAAACTGTCAACACGATTGCGGATGGCCTCAATGGATTTTGCCAGGGTGTCCTGTTTTATGGCCGTCTGACGGGTGGGCTTCATCACGACTTTCCACGACCCCTCGGCCCCCTGCACTACGTCGTAATCCGCGAAGAAGTCCTGCGCAATTGTGCGCAACTGGAGGCCGCCGTCGGGCGTGAGGCCCTTCACAACAATTGTCGCTGAATCAGGTTTGGAGAAATCTGTAAAGGTAAGACCTTTCTTCTTAAGCTGGTCCTTGAGCTGTTCCATGGCCCGGTCCGATTCGGCGCCGATTGCTTCATCCACCATGACCTGCAGGATCATGTGCGTGCCGCCCTTGAGGTCCAGTCCAAGGTTGATGCTTTGCTTAAGGCCACCCACGAGACCTTGTTCCTTGATCGCCGGGATGCTCTTTCCCCAGTCATTGCCAAGAAAGATAAGCGCCGTGAAAGCCAGCATCACGGCCACGATAATTGCCAGTTTTGTTCCTAAATTCTTCTGCATGGGCTGAGATTCACTTCTCTGATTTCGTTGGTTCTTCTTCGCGCGCCACGGACACAATCGCTGACTTTGCCACTTCCAGCCGCAAGTTGTCGGGCGGCACGCGGAGGTGGAACGCATCTTCCTTCACGGCGATGATGGTGCCGCGTATGCCGCCGCTGGTGGTTATCTTATCTCCGGCTTTCAGCTCGCTCACCATTTGCTGCCAGCGTTTCTGCTTGCGCTGCTGTGGCAGAATGAGCAGGAAATACATGATGCCGATAAAGAAAACCATCGGCAGGAGCAGGAAACCCAGTCCGCCCTGCCCCCCGGCCTGGAACAAGAAAGTACTCAATTGATTTTGCATGATCGTCATTTATACCGCTTTAGCTGAATCCCGCAGCCGCACGCACACTCGCCGGAGCGAGGGAGACGGCAAAAACTAATTGTCACCGCTGATGACTACCGCCTGGGCCTCCAGCACACGGCTCTTCTCATGCCGGAGTAATTCGGAGGTTTCTAGCGCTTGATTCAGTACCGCTCAGGCATGGGCACGTTTCCTGCGAGCAACCCTGAGCACTTCCCAAGTGGTATAGCATGACGTACAGTCCGCATAGTGTCAAGGTAGTAGGCCAGATTGTGAATGGTGTTTAACAATCCTGCGAGCGGTTCCCCGGCCACAAACAGATGGCGAAGATAAGCCCGGCTGTAGCGTAAACAGACTTTGCAGCCGCACTTGGGATCCGGCGGCGACTGGTCCTGCGCATAACGGGTGTTCTTGATGTTCATCCGTCCTTCAGAGGTAAAAAGCAGTCCGTGGCGCGCGGCGCGCGTGGGCAGCACGCAGTCCATCATGTCCACGCCCATGGCGGCGTATTGCACGATCTCTTCGGGATAACCTACGCCCATCACGTACCGCGGTTTGTCTTTGGGCAGGACTTCCAGCGCCGCAGCGATCATGTCTTTCGTCTGCTCCCGCGGCTCGCCCACGCTCAGACCGCCGATGGCGTAGCCCGGAAAACTCACCTCTACCGTGCGCTCCGCGGATTCCCGGCGCAGGTCCGCGTGCATGCCTCCCTGGACAATTCCGACCAGGTCCTGGACCCTGCCCGAGGCGTTTTCCGCCCAGGGCGCTTCGTGTTTATGCGCGGCAAAATAATCCTTACAGCGCTTCGCCCAGCGCAGAGTCAATTCCATCGAGCTCCGGGTGCGCTCGCGATCGGCAGGATGTTCCGTGCATTCATCGAACGCCATAATGATGTCGGCGCCCAACGCAATCTGGATTTCAATGGAACGTTCCGGAGTAAAGAAGTGGGACGATCCGTCGAGATGGGAGCGGAACTCAACTCCGTCTTCAGTGACCTTGCGCAGCTTGCTTAAGCTGAAAACCTGGAACCCGCCGGAATCGGTAAGCAGCGTACGCTCCCAACTCATGAACTTGTGAAGGCCGCCTAAATTGCGGACCAACTCATGCCTGGGACGCAGATATAAATGATATGTGTTGCCGAGAATGATCTGGGCACCCAGTTCTTCCAACACGTCCTGAGGCACACCCTTGACCGACCCTACAGTTCCCACTGGCATGAACACCGGCGTTTCGACAACGCCGTGGGTCGTGTTGAAGCGGCCCAGCCGGGCGGGGCCGTCCTCGGCCTCAATATGGAATGAAGAGTTCACGCTTTCTTGGCGTAACGTTCCGCGATCTTTGCCGGATTGACGACAGTCCGCGTCACTGTGCCGCGGCCAATTTCTTCCACGCCGTTGCGTGCGGTCACGCGGAAAACCAGGAAACGGCCTTCTGTAGTCTCCAACACAGCTTCCGCTTTGACCCGCGCACCAATTGTGGTGGGAGCGCGATGCTCAATATTGATCGCCGTACCTACGCTGATCTCTCCCGGCCCACAAAACGGCAGCAGCGCGTTGAACGCTGCCATTTCCATAAGACCGATCATGTTGGGAGTGGAATAAATCGGCGGCAAGGCCGGGTTGTGATGATTCAAAGTGTGCTGATGCGCGACGGTTTGTTCGGCCTCGCCGCGGATGCCGGTCGGGATGTTTTTTGCCATGCTGAGAATCTATCAAATCTCGGATACCCAGCAAGAAGATAGAATGCAGCAGAAGCGTGAAGAGCCAGAAACAGGAGCTGAAAATGTCAACTTTGGGACTCATCGAATATAAGAATGCGAGCCCGGCAGTGCGCGCGGTTTACGACGACATCATGACCACCCGCAAGATTGACCACGTCACGAATTTCTGGAAAGCCATTGCCCACGATTCAGCAACGCTGAAGCGCACCTGGGAAGCAACCAAGGAAATCATGGCAGCGGGAACGCTGGACCCGCTGACCAAGGAATTGATCTACATCGCGATCAGCGCCAGCAATCTGTGCGAATACTGCATCGCGGCACACACCGCGGGCGCCCGCAAAAAAGGCATGACCGACGCCATGTTCAACGAAATGATGGCCGTCGTAGGCCTGGCCAACGCTAACAACCGGCTGGTTGCAGGACATCAGGTGGAAGTTGACGAGCAGTACAAAACCGGCGGACAGAAATAGCCGCCGACCTGTACGTTGAAATGACGCTGGCCTGGGGTGAAGGCTCCATTGCTACTCAGGTCGTCGTGTCCGCCGGAACTGTGGGTTTGCATTTTGATCCAGCTATCGCGATAGATTTTTGTGCTGCCTCATCGCATGACGGGTGACCGGAAAGAGCTTCCGGGAATGATTACCGGAGGACCCAGATTGCGATTCTGCCGGGTGGCGGTCTCCTCTCCCAATACTTGCAGGCCTGGTTTATCGCTCCCAGTCCAGATCTCAGCTAGCCGCAAGCTCTTCTTGTCTTTCTTAAAGACGAGACGGAACGAAGCTGCTGCCGGATCTGCTTGCGCCCCTGGCAGTTCCCTAGTCATGATTGTGGCCGCCACTACGCGCGTTCGCCCATCCCGCAAGGCCACCAACCCAGGGCCCAGGAAAACAAGCTGGTAATTGCCAGGGCGAAACTTTCGGTCTCCCACTGTGAATTTGAACGGCACGCTGGCTTCAACGAATTGATACTGCCTCGATTCCGCGCGGGCCGGTAGCATTTCGGCCAAAAATAAAAAGATGAATGGCATTAGACTAAATCTTAATGTGTTCTTCATGCTGTCCTGCTTTCTTATGAATAATGACGTTGTTTTCCTGTCTTGCCTGGCCACGGTACTTTGCACTTAGTCCTTTAGACGTTGCATCCCGCAATTTGCTTTTCAAAATCCGCAATTCCTGGCAAAAATGCGTTTGCGACGACATCCCCCGGAGAGCCGTTGCTGGGTTGATATGTGAGATGAACTGTGAGCCTGGTTCTGACAAGTCATCCCCGGTCCCTTTGCGCGTATAATCAGTGATTGCGCTCATGCCCTCGAAATCATTAGTTAATCCAGCCGCAGTCCAGAAAATCCGTTCCACCACGGTTGTCTCTGTCCGTCGCGACGGCAGCGTCGTCATGGCGGCGGACGGCCAGGTTACGCTTGGGGACGGGGTCATCAAGCACACGGCCAAAAAGATCCGGCGACTGTATAACGACAAGATACTCGCCGGGTTTGCCGGTTCCACCGCGGACGCTTTTTCGCTCTTCGCCCGCTTTGAAGCCAAACTCGAGCAATATCAAGGCAATCTAGGCCGGGCGGCCGTTGAACTGGCCAAAGACTGGCGTACCGACAAAGTGCTGCGCCATCTTGAAGCCTTGCTGCTGGTTTCTGACCTTGCGCAAACGTATCTGATCAGCGGCGGCGGCGATGTGATTGAGCCGGATGGCGGCGTCGCGGCCATCGGCAGCGGCGGATCGTTTGCCGTGGCGGCGGCCAGGGCGTTGGTGGAAAACACCAACCTTCCAGCGCGCAGAATCGCGGAAGAGGCCATGAAGATTGCAGGCAAGATTTGCATTTATACAAATGAGAACTTCACGATCGAGGAACTCTCCGCCGTAGAGAAGTCCAAGCAAGGCGCGTGACGCCATGGCAGGCTATTCGGGAACACCGCTGCTCCAGAAGATTGGCATTAAGCCCGGGCACCGGATCATCTTGCGCAATCATCCACCCAGCTTCTTGCAGGAACTGGGCAGGCTGCCGGAAGGCACACAGCAGACGGACAGGCTGACCGGCAAGGCCAACGTAATTGTTTATTTCACTGACAGACGGGCGCAGTTGGAAAAGGATTTTCCCAGATTGATTGAAAGCAATCTCCCGGATGGCATGATCTGGATTTCATGGCCCAAGCGGGCCTCCGGCAAGCCCACCGATCTGGACGAGAATATTGTTCGCGACACCGGATTGGCGCTGGGAGTGGTGGACGTAAAAGTCTGCGCCATTGATGAAATCTGGTCCGGCCTGAAGTTTGTCGTTCGTCTTAAAGACCGGCCTGAGGCCCGCAAGCCCGCAGCGGGGGCAAAGAGCGGGGCAAGGGCCGTTGCAAAGAAAGCAAAGAAGTAGAAGTAAAGGAGCACGCTGTAATGGCAATTTATTTACCCGGAACGGCCGAAGAAGCGGATGTAATGCTGGACGATCTCACGCCGAAGGAGATCGTCGCCGAACTGGACAAGTACGTCATCAGCCAGCACGAGGCCAAGCGCGCCGTGGCCATCGCACTGCGCAACCGCATGCGCCGCCAGAAACTTCCGCCCGAGCTGGCGGAAGAGATCATGCCCAAGAACATCATCATGATCGGTCCAACGGGCGTCGGCAAAACGGAGATTGCGCGGCGTCTGGCCAAGCTGGCGAATTCGCCGTTCTTGAAGGTTGAAGCTTCCAAGTTTACCGAGGTCGGCTACGTGGGCCGCGACGTGGAATCCATGGTGCGCGACCTCGTGGAAATCGCCATTGACATGGTGCGCGAAGAGAAGCTGGAAGAAGTCCAGGAGAAAGCGGAGCTCAACGCCGAAGAACGATTGCTGGAGCTGCTGCTGCCGGCGCCGACGCCGTCTCCGGCTTCGTCATCGAGCACGATCCACGCATTGCCTGCGGAAGACAGTGATTCGACCTCCCGCACTCGGGAAAAACTTCGCCAGCAGCTGCGCGAAGGCAAGCTGGATGAGCGCATGGTCGAATTGGAAGTCCGCGAGCGGTCCATGCCCGCGTTTGAAATCATCTCCAACCAGGGCGTTGAAGAGATGGACATCAACGTCAAGGACATGCTGCCCAACCTCTTCGGCCAGCGCACCAAAAAGCGGAAGATGAAAGTCAGCGAGGCCTTTGAATACTTGATTCAAGAGGAAGAGGGACGGCTGATCGACATGGACCAGGTCACGCGGATGGCCGTGGACCGGGTGGAGCAGTCGGGCATCATCTTTCTCGACGAGATTGACAAGATCGCCGGACGCGAGAGCGGACACGGCCCGGACGTTTCGCGAGAGGGCGTGCAGCGCGACATTCTGCCGATCGTTGAAGGGACCACCGTCAACACGCGCTACGGTATGGTCCGGACCGACCATATCCTCTTTGTGGCCGCCGGCGCGTTCCACGTTTCGAAGCCCAGCGACCTGATTCCCGAGTTGCAAGGACGCTTCCCCATTCGCGTCGAGTTAAAGTCGCTCACCATGGAAGACTTTATAGCCATTCTTACCGAACCCAAGTCGTCGCTGGTCAAGCAATACACGGCCCTTCTGGAAACCGAGGGCCTGCGGCTGGAATTCACGCGCGAAGCCCTGGACGAGATCGCGGCGTTCGCGTTTCGCGTAAATGAAAACACTGAAAATATCGGCGCCCGCCGTCTTCACACCATCATGGAACGTGTGCTGGATGAAGTCAGCTTCAACGCGCCGGACCTGGTGGAAAAGTCGGTCAAGATTGATGCTGACTACGTGCGCAAGACGCTCAGTGATATTGTGAAGGACCAGGATCTGTCACGGTACATTCTGTAGCCTCTGTTTGAAATCTCCAGCGAAGCGAGAGACATCGAAAAGCTCATGAGATCTTACGCACTCATTTCCCTGGTTGCACTGGCCGCACTATTGACCGGGTGCGCCACGCCGGGTGCCCCCCAGCCCCCTTCACTCAACGTCCCGAACGCGGTAACAGACTTGAAAGGGGCGCGCAAAGGTGAGGTTGTGAACCTCACCTGGACCGCGCCGCAGGAAACTACAGACGGTGCGCTCGTGCACGGAAAGCATGGTTCCGGAAAGATGGTAGTTCGGCGCGCGACGGGTGACCAGCCGTCTCCTTCGGTTGTTGATGAACTTCCGTTGCCGTCGGCCCACAAGTCCGGTCCGCCGCAGGCGCAAAGCTTCAAAGATTCTGTGTCCGGTCTCGGCTCCGACAGATCCAGTTTTGCCGTTTATACGGTTGAGACATTGAACGGGTCGGCAAAGAGCGCGGGACCGTCCAATCAGGTTACTGTCCCACTGGTGCCGGTAATGCAGGCGCCACAGGGTGTCCAAGCCCAGGTGACCGCGCAGGGAGTCAGCATCGCCTGGAAGCAAACGGGACCGCCGAAGAACCCAACGCTTCTGAACGCGCGCTACGTCTACCGGATCATGCGCCGCGCCGACTCCAACCAACCCGCTGTCATGATTTCGCAGGCGGACGCGAATAACGAAGCGATGCTCGTGGTTGACACCGGCATCGAATGGGAAAAGACCTATCAGTACTGGATCACCCCAGCCACGCTGTGGGAGGATCCCGCAGGTCACGGTGCTAACGCCAGGGGCGAAGTCCCGGGCGAGGATTCTCAGATCATCGCCGTCACCACGAAGGATATTTTCCCGCCGGCGGCCCCCTCTGGACTTCAAGCGGCATTTTCGGGGAACTTCCAGCGCCTCTTCATTGATCTGGCCTGGACGCCGAACAACGAATCCGATCTTGCGGGCTACAACGTTTATCGCCGCGCCGCGGATGAGCAGCAGTTCAAGAAGCTGAACTCTGATTTGGTTAAACCGCCAGCTTTCCGTGACACTGCGGTTCAACCGGGCGTGAAGTACTTCTATGAAGTAACGGCGGTTGATCTGCGCAACAATGAAAGCCCGCGGTCTGTGGAAGCCTCCGAGACGGTACCGCGAGAATAACAATCTAAATCTGGATTAAAAGAAACAATGAGATATTGCTGCTTTTCCTCGTCCCATTCTTCATCCAATGCCCAGTACGGGCTGGTCGAGCACGCCGCCGGCGCCGATCAGATTACTCACGTTCTGCCGCTGGATACTTCTGGTCTGCCCGACTTCTTGCACCCGCAGAAAATCGTTACGCAGCCACTGGCATCGGCTTCTTTGCTGGCCCCGGTGCGCCCTTCCAAGATCGTCTGCGTCGGGCGCAACTATCGCGCTCATGCCCAGGAATTGGGCAACGAGGTTCCAACCGAGCCGCTGCTTTTCTTCAAGCCGCCGTCATCGCTCTGCGGACAAGGAGACCCGATCGTGCGTCCCAGAGTTTCTGAACGCGTGGAGTTTGAATGTGAACTCGGCGTGGTCATCAAGGAGCGCTGCCGGCATGTGCCGGAAGGCCAGGACGTCCGCCGCTACATTCTTGGTTACACCTGCGTCAACGACGTGACCGCGCGCGACCTGCAGAAGAAAGACAATCAATGGACGCGCGCTAAAGGCTTTGACACTTTCTGCCCCGTCGGGCCGTTGGTCACCGATGAAGTGGACCCGTGGAAGGGCGTCCAGGTCGAAACCCGCGTCAACGGGACCGTGCGGCAATCCGCCAGTACCACGGAATTCATCTTCCCTCTAGACGTGATTATCCGCTACATCTCGCAGGTAATGACGCTGCTCCCCGGCGACTTGATTTGCACCGGCACTCCCGCCGGCGTGGGGCCACTGGTCGCCGGAGACAAGGTTGAGGTTTCCATCGCGGGCATCGGCGCGTTAAGGAATTCGGTGATAGACGGCCGGTAGCGCTGAATGCTTGTTCGGCGATCCAGCGGGCGTTGATGCCCGCGCCAGACCGTTCCCGCTTTAGATATGATGGATAGTAACGGGCAAACGGCGTCCCGTTCCCAGACTTTGATTTATGGAAGCAGCACTGCGTTTCTATCCCTACATTCTTGTTTTGGCCTTCGTAGTCCTCGCGCTGGCAGCTGGCGCGTGGATCCGCGCGGGACGCAAAACGCCGGAGCAGCGCGAGCGGGCGCGCCGTGTGCGCATTAACGCCGTGGGCCGCATTACCGACGGTACGGTCATTGACGTAAACCGAACGGACGAGAACGGCGCCGGCGAGGCCCAACTATTGATCTACCAGTACGACGTCGGGGGAGTGAGCTATGAAGCTTCCCAGGACATTACTCATCTTCGTCATCTGGTGGACCTGCACTCCTGCAAGATAGGCCTGCCAACCTCGATCAAGTACGATCCCGCAAATCCCGGCAACTCCATTGTCGTCTCCGAAAGCTGGAACGGGCTGCGCTCCTGATACGCCTCTGGAAGGTGTTCCCTGGCTGACATATTGGATACCAATAGGAGACCAGCTTGCAATGAATCGCGTCTGTCTGCCGCCCGAAACTGGAGCAATTGCGGCGGTGACATAAGAAGCAGCGGGAGAACCGAGCAGCATTCAAGATTTCGGGGTGACGTCAGAAGGTCATTTGACGGCCAGCGCCGCAACGATCCGGTCAAAGTCTTCCAGAGAGCCGTACTTGAGGATGATCTTTCCCTTGCCTTTGCTGTCTTTGATTTCCACTTTCACGCCAAGAGTACGCTCCAAAGTGCGTTGGGCTTCGCGGACGTTGGGATCCAAAGCCCGCGCTGCCTTCGCCCGGCGCCGCTCCCCGGCTTCGGGATTGACCATGTCCGCTACCAACTCTTCCGTCTGGCGCACGGATAGGCTTTTCGCACTCACCTGGCGGACGGCCTTCTCCAGTTGCTCCGGAAGTCCCGTGAGCGCGCCAAGAACTTTGCCGTGGCCGAAAGTAAGCGCGCCACTCTCGAGCGCGTCCTGCACCGCCGGCGGAAACTTGAGCAGGCGGATGAAGTTGGCGATGCTGGCGCGGTCCTTTCCTGTTCGTGTTGCGATCTGCTCCTGGGTCATGCCGAATTCGCGGCTGAGTCTTTCAAACGCCCGGGCTTGTTCGATCGGGTTCAGGTCTTCGCGCTGCAGGTTTTCAACGATGGTGATCTCCATGGCCTGCTCATTGGAGATCTGCTTTATCACCGCCGGCAGGGTCATCCGTCCGGCCCGTTTTGATGCCAGCCAGCGACGCTCGCCGGCTACAAGTTGAAACCGGCCGTTCGCGCCGGGACGCAGCATCACGGGCTGTACTACGCCGCTGGTCCGGATGGAATCCGCAAGCTCTTTCAGGCCCTCTTCGTTGATACGGCGACGGGTCTGATAGGGATTGGGATCAATCAGCTCGACAGACACTTCCTGCAGGCCTCGCGGTTGCTGTCCCGCGGCGACTCCGACAGCGGCGGCACTTCTGCCCGGAAGGAGTGAATCCAGCCCGCGGCCCAACGCTTTGCGTTTATCGCTCATCTCTCTTCTTTCATCTTTCACGCTCAGGAAGCAGTGCTTGCAGCGGTGAATTTATCCACCAATACCTGTGTGGATTTTTGGCGGAGCACGCGGTCTATAAGCTCCTTGGCCAGACGAATGTAGCTTTCCGCGCCTCGCGAGTGGACGTCATAGAGAAGCGCCGGCTTGCCATAGCTGGGCGCCTCGGCCAGTCGAACATTGCGTGGAACAATCGTCTTCAGCAGCTTGTCGCCGAAAAACTTTTTCAGCTCCCTGGTCACTTGTTGCGCCAAATTCGTGCGCTCGTCATACATGGTCAGGAGCACTCCTTCTATCTGGAGACTGGGATTAAAGCTCTGGCGCAGCCGCTCGACCGTGTCCATCAGTTCGCTAATGCCTTCCAGGGCGAAGTATTCTGCTTGCATGGGAATCAGCACAGAGTCCGCAGCCACCAAGGCGTTGAGCGTCAGCAGATCGAGTGCGGGAGGACAGTCCAGGATGACGAAATCGTATTGCTCCCGCACGGTTGCCAATGCGTTGCGAAGACGGTATTCACGTTGATCGGCGGCGACCAGCTCAATGTTGGCGCCAATGAGGTTCTTATGCGCGGGAAGCAGACTGAGCCCTTCCAGTTCGGTTGGCAGAACGGCTTGCTCGGCACTGGCCTGGCCAATCAACAAATCGTAGGTGCTCAGCCGGTCGGGGTCGCGCGGGAAGCCAAGGCCGCTGGTGGAATTGGACTGGGGGTCGCAGTCAATCAAGAGACATTTGACTTCCGCGGCGGCAAAAGACGCAGCCAGATTGATGGCCGTTGTAGTCTTGCCCACGCCACCTTTCTGATTAGCTATAGCGATTACCCGTCCCATGAGGCATGCCTTTTTTAGAACATTCGACTTTAGCGGAGCGGCTACAAATGTGCAATGCCAGGTCGCGAGATGGTGTTCCACGTGGAACGGTGGAACGGGGCTGGCGGGCGAGACAATTGTTCCATGTGGAACACTGAGCTTTGGCCGCAGCGGCAGATAACTCTTTTGATTCCCGTTTGCCAAAATCCCACTATTGCCCGCCTAAGAACGCCTGGATTGTTCAAACTCAGCCAAAAATTGGGCGCTAGTCCACCTTTACCGTATTGGTTCTTGCCAACTTGGTTCCGGCCAAAAGCACGCGCGAATGCCCTTCAGGAATCGGCACCGGAGTACCCCAGTCCACGCCGGTGGCCAGTTTCTTCACGTCGTTTATCTGGGCCTGACCGATCATCAGTCCCACTCTTCCCCCCGGCTTTACCAGGCTGATCGCCAAACCCAGCGAGGAATCGGATTTCTCTACCGCCCGCATGGTCACCAAGTCCGCGCTTTCACTCTTGTAGCTCTCTGCCCGCCCACGAAAAACGCTGGCATTGCGCAGACCCAGGCCGACGATCACTTGATTGAGAAACACCCCTTTCTTTCCGTGGGACTCGATCAGGACCGTCGGGGTCGCAGGCGCAAAGACGGCCAGCGGTATCCCGGGAAAGCCTGCGCCGGAGCCCACGTCAACCACCAGTTTCGTCGCCTCAGAGTCCAAGAGCGTCCGCGCGGCAAAGAACGATTCGCCAAAATGCCGGGTGACAATCTCTTCAGGGCGCCGCACTGCGGTGAGATTGATTTTGGCGTTCCACTTCAGCAGGAGATCGAGATGAAGCGAGACCTGTTGCAGCTGAGCTGAACTCAGCACAGCAAACGGCTCCAGCAGGCGCGCGATTTCGGCGAAGTCCACGGCGACAATCGTAAACCACTTACAGTGCTGGATTGGCTATTCGTATCTTCGAACGGCGGCCTCGCGCGGAAGCGCCAGCAACAGTTCGCGAACAGTGCGTTTGAGCAGGGGATGCCGGACATCAGGAGCAATCTCGGCCAGCGGTTCCAGCACGAATCTGCGGCGATCCATTGCGGGATGTGGAATGGTCAGATCGGCCGTATCCACCACGGAATCTCCGAAAAGGACGATGTCAATATCAATGGTCCGCGGGCCCTTGGCTTGTGCCCGCCGCCGTCCCATCGATTGTTCCAATGCCAGAATTCGCGTGAGCAACTCCCTGGGCTTGAGTTCCGTTTCCAGACCGACTGCGCAGTTCAGGAATAGCGGTTGCTCGCCCTCCACCTCCACGGGCTCAGTTTCATACAGCGACGAGGCAGCGACAACCGTCCCGACTTCTTCCAGCCGGCGTATCGCCTCCCGTAAATTCCGGACGCGGTCGCCGAGGTTGGAGCCGAGCGATAAATGGACGGTAGACAGGATTCTTCACCTTGGGAATGGGGCTACGCTCGCGAGGGTTGCGGGGCGACGCGGAAGCCGGGAAAGGCTTCCTCTTCTTCCTTGTCAGAAGGTATCGTGACTTCCTCCCACAAAGACCGGTCTTTCAGCAGCCGGGAAACGAGAGCGGCATGCATGGCGTGTCCGGCGCGGTTGGCCACAATCCTGCCGACTATGTGTTTTCCCAGCAGCGCTAGGTCGCCGATCAGGTCCAGTACTTTATGGCGCACAAACTCATCGGGAAACCGTAGCGGCCCATTCTTAACACCATCATCCGTTACCACGATCACGTTTTCTTCGGAAGCGCCGCGGATGAGCCCCAAGTTCTTCATCATCTGCTCCTCGCGCAGAAAGCCGAAAGTACGTGCCGGCGCCAGCTCGCTGCGGTAGAGGTCGCGAGATAGATCGATCTCAAATGATTGCTCGCCAATCGGCGGAGCAAAAGCAATCTTGTAGGCGACTGAGTATCCGGACGCCGGGTAGGCGGCAATAAATTTATTGCCATCCCGGACTTCAGTTTCCCGCAGGATCTTCAGATACGAACGACGCTTGCGCTGCTGCCGCAAACCAGCGTCCAGCACCATTTCAACAAATGGCCTGGCGCTGCCATCAAGAATGGGAAGCTCCAGATTGTCGAGCTCAACGATTGCATTGTCCAACCCAATCCCCAGGAAAGCTGAAAGCAAATGCTCCGTGGTGGAAATCAGCACGCCCGCCTTCTGCAGGCTAGTGGCATAGCTGACTTTTGCGACGTTGCGCCCTACCGCTTCAACTTCAAAATCATCCAGGTCCACGCGGCGAAATACAATCCCTTTTCCCGCAGCCGCAGGGAGTATCCGAAGCGTGACGGGAGCGCCACTATGGAGGCCAACACCCTTGCATTGCACAGTGGTACGAATTGTCTGCTCGAATGACAAATTGATTAAACTACAAGTTATTTCGGATCAATAGCTTACACCTGGTCAATGAGATTACGGTGTTGTATTTTTACAACATACCGTGGTGCGAATGAAACCTATGCGACGGTACATTTGTACTCCACGGCGGAGAATTGCGGGGATGTCCAGACATAACTATTGCTTGCTGCGATCGTAGTTGAGCGGACCCGGATTGAACAGGGAAGCGGCCAGTTGACTGTTGTAAGTCACGGAGGTGACGAAATACTGCCTGTAAAGGTCGCCATTGAATGACACGAGCGTGTTCTGGGGTGTACTCACTCCCTGGATCTTTTTCCAGTTGTCATAAATCTCATCAATCTGGTCGCGGTCCCGGGTTTGGGGATCACGAGTGATGAAGGTCTTTTTTACGGGAAGATGGCTGTCCGTATCAATCAGCAAAGTAACGGCCTCATCCTTGTTGTTCATGATGGTCACGCGCTCTACGCTGTGGTTCTCCGCCAATCCCGGGCCTTCATAGAAAAACGCTGTGCCGGGATCTGAAAACCAGTTCCGAGCGATGATTTCCAGCGCGTAATGGCGGCGTAACATGAAACGGCGCAAGGCGTCGTCCCTATTCGGATCCAGCGCCTGGGTCCCGCGAAAAGTAGTTTCGTACGCTTTATCGCCCACGTAGAGATTGACGATGTCCCGCTGCTTGGTAAACTCCCAGCGCTCGTTGCCGGGCCACTGCCAGAAGCGGCGAAATACGCCGCCACCTTCGCTTCTGCCATGATAGAAGACGCCGGTCCGCCCTTCGATCTGGGAGTCTTGCAGAGTGAGGTAAGCCTGACCACCAAGGGCGGTGATCATCTGGGCCACAAGCGTGCGCGCTTTCTGCTGGTTAGCCTGGCCGTCGTTTTGGGGTGTGGTGGCTGGCTGGCCAAAGGCCGCCAGGCACAACAGGACTAACGCAAGGACTCTCATGTTGGTTACAAATCGCTTGTTTCCCGGGCTCTTGATCTTTGGATGCCGCGCGGACCTGAGTAGCTGCTTATGCAAGTCATCCCACCAGCACGGCGCCGCCGTTGGCGTTCACGATCTCGCCGGTAATGAAGCCCGCGTAAGGCGTGCACAGGAATAATACTGTCGCGGCAATCTCTTCCGGGGTGCCTGCCCTGCCCAGAGGAATAGTGGCAAACACGCGCTTGCCGATCTCCGGATCGCGCAACGCCGGCGCTGCCATGTCCGTTTCCACCCAACCCGGCGCGACGCAGTTCACGTAGATGCCATCGCGGGCCAGTTCGGTGGACAGACCTTTCACCATGCTGATAATGGCGCCTTTGCTCGCGGCGTAGTCACAGTGAAAAGCCTCTCCGCGCTGCCCGGCGGTTGAACTGATCAACACTACGTGTCCGCCGCCGCGCTGTTTCTTCATTTGCGCAACGCCGGATTTCACCAACCCAAAAATACTTTCCAGATTAATGGATAACGTACTGCGCCATTGTTCGTCCGTCATCAGGTCAACCGGAACGTCCTGTGGAGGCCAGACGCCATGATTGCCGACAACGATGTCCACCCGTCCGAAGCGCTCAACCGCGCCGCTGACCAAACGGCCCGCAGCTTCGGCCGAAGAAAGCTCGGCCTGGACTGCGGCACACTGTTGCTCGCCTCCGCACTCGCGCACTAATGACCTGGCCTCTGACTCTGCTCGCTGATAGTTAAAAAGAACACGCGCGCCTGCTCGCGTAAACATGCGCACAATGGCCGCACCAATGCCCCGAGAACCGCCGGTCACGACCGCGACTTTCTCTTCCAGCGACAGCAACACACCTTTGTCCGGCATGGGCTAAACAATACGGAAGGCAGATGAAGTTGGCAAGCCGAGTGTGACGACGCTAAGGTCTGAAGCATGACCCATTCCTACGGTCCGTTTCTCGCCGGACGCGTCCACTGCGCCGCCGCCTCAACAAAAGACTGGAACAGCAACCGCGAGGGCACATCGCTGTCAATGGTCCGCTCCGGGTGCCACTGCACGGCGAGCACATAATGGTCCGGTAGAGTGCCCTCAAGCGCTTCGACAATTCCGTCCTCCGGACAATGCGCAACTGCAACCAGGCCATCGCCCACAGTGCTTGCGGCTTGGTGATGGCTGGAATTGACCGGAAAAGTACTTTCCCCGGAAGTGGCATGCAACGCGCGGGCCAGCAGCGAATCAGGCTCAATTCGGACCTGGTGGGCTATTCGCGCTTCCCTTGGGGCTGAATGCTTGATCGGAGATTCAATATCCTGGACCAGTGATCCCGTGCGCCACACGTTCAGCGATTGCAGTCCGTAACAAATTCCAAACACGGGTTTGCGCATGTTGTAGGCGTCTTGCAGGAGGAGTTCGTCGGCAGCGTCGCGCAAGGGATCAGCTGCCGTTGTTTTGGGGTGCTGCCGGGCGCCATATTTTTGCGGATCAACGTCCGCCTTGCTGCCCGGCAACAGCACTCCGGAGCAAGCGGTGATGCGGCGTGCAATTTCTTCGGGCGCCAGGCTGAGAGGAATCACTACGGCTTCTCCGCCGCAGCTTTCCACGGCGCCCACATACGGCGGCAGCGCTCGCTTGCTGTAGGCCGGATCGGTGGAGCAGGGCTCAGGTATTGCGATCTTTACTTTCACAATTCTGGGTTTCACAAGCTCAAAAACTCAATTCAGGGTCTCAGAACCACAGCTTTATTCCACTGTTTACTATCTTGGTTCGTTACTTAGCGGGCACCGCCTGAATAGTGGAGTAGTAGATTTCGGCGATGGCGTCCCGCGCATGCTGGCTTAAATGTTCCATTTCGCGGACCGACATCCCCTTGGTCGCAATCGGTTTACCGGCAATCAAGCGCACGTGACCGGGACGAGCGTGCAAACTGTGCATGGACATCACTTCATATGTCCCGACCAGCGCTACGGGGACCACTTCAACTTGCGCCTTGATCGCGGCATAGAAAGCCCCGCCCATGAAGGGTTGTAACTCGCCGTCCGGTGACCGTCCGCCTTCGGGAAAAACCACCAGCGACAAATTGTTCCGCAGTGTTTCCACCGCGCGATTCAGGCTACGGATGGAAGCCCGGGCGTTTTCGAGATCGACGGGAATCTGTCCCGAGCGGCGCAAGTGCCATCCCATGAACCAATAGCTGAAAAGCTCCCGCTTGGCCAGTATCCGGAAGTGAAACGGGAGGTGATGGTACAAGACCGGGGTATCGACCAGCGAAAGATGATTGACCACATAGACCCGCGGCGTGGTGAAGTCAAAGTGCTCCAGGCCTTCCACCCTCACCTTCGCTCCGACAGTCCACAGGATCATCCTCGCCCACAGCCGGGCAATGCCATGCTGCACCCTTCCCGACCGATCAAACAGCGAGCACAGCAACGAAACCGTCCCCAGGACCACGGTGTAAAGAGCAATCAAAGGCAGCCACAAAAAGTGAGACCGCAGCCAGGAGAGCCAATGCGGCAAGCCGCCGGCCTGGGTGGTCTTGATCTCGATTTGGGTAGTTTCTGCCAACGGTTTCAGGCACCTTGCCGGGCAGGCGAGTGACTAAGAATTCCTAGCGCCTCGCCCACAATGTAGATGGAACCTGTAATGACCACCACGCCTTTGTCGCCTGCCAGCCGCCATGCGCGGTCCAGCGCCGCGCTCACGTTCGGTTCCTGTATGACCTCGGTTTGTGAACGCTCCGCCATCAGTGCGATCTCTGGCGGTGACGCTGCGCGCGGATGGTCAGCTTGCGTAGCGACGACTTTTTCCGCCAGCGGAAAAAGAATGTCCGCGATTTCCTGAATGGCCTTGTCACGCATGGCGCCGAAAACAAACATCAACGGCCGGTCTTCATAGAATGCGGACAGTGCCGCCCGCAGCGCCCACGCACCCGCCGGATTGTGGGCCACGTCCAGCACAATTTCCGGCATCCCGGCTTCTGCCGGCAGCACCTCAAATCTGCCTGGCCAGCGCGTCTCCCGAATTCCTTGTTCCACATGGCGCGGGAGTATCTTAAAGCCAAAGTCATTGAGTTGTTCCGCCGCGGTGATGGCCAAAGCAAGATTGCGCAACTGGTGGCGGCCGCGCAGCGGAAAGTCTACCGTGATCTCCTTTGCCGTGACGTCCAGCGGAAAGCGGTTCCGTCCCGTCTGGCCCGCTCCCGGAGTAACCGGCGGCATGTGCTTCACTGCGCTGACGGCGCGCGCGTGGCGCTCAACAACGGCCTGGCCCAGCGCGTCGTTCACCTGAGGATGCTGCGGCAACAGCACGACGACACCATTCGGCCGCATGATCCCGGCTTTCTCGCCCGCAATTTCCCTTAGCGTGTCGCCGAGAAACTTCTGGTGGTCCAGATCAATGTCCGTAATCACGGAAACACAGGGATCGGCGATGTTCGTCGCGTCCAGCCGTCCGCCCATGCCGACTTCGAGCACCGCCAATTCGACGCCTGCGCTGGCGAAGTATTCAAACATCATCGCGGTGACCATTTCAAAGAAACTGGGATGCCACGGCAGGTCGCCCCGGGCCAGCAGCGCGCCCGCAGCGGTCTCAACTCGTTCGTACATCTCCGCCAGTTCGGAATCGCTGATGGGCTCACGGTTGATTTGAATGCGCTCGTTAATGCGTATCAGGTGCGGTGAGGTGTATAACCCGGTCCGGTAGCCGGCAGCCTGCGCGATGCTGGCTAAGGCAGCCGCGGTCGAACCTTTGCCGTTTGTGCCGGCGATCAGCACGCTCGGTAAGCGGCGCTGCGGATTTCCCAGAGCCTCCGCCAGTTTGCGCATATGGTCCAGGTCAAACTTGCGCTCGGAAAGCAACTCATGGCCCAGGGCCATCAACTGGGAAACGGCGGACTGGTAGGAAACAGGCACGTCTCTATTGTAAGTTCAGGCGGCCTTGGGAGACATGAAGTCCAGCGCGCGGGAGATATAGTTTTTCATGTCCTTGCGATGCACCACGGCGTCCAGCATTCCGTGCTGTACAAGAAATTCGCTGGTCTGGAAATCGTCCGGCAGTTTCTGCCGGATTGTCTGCTCGATGACCCGCGGTCCGGCAAAGCCGATCAGCGCGCCGGGCTCGGCAATGTTCAGGTCGCCCAGCATGGCGTAGGAGGCGGTAACGCCGCCGGTCGTTGGGTCCGTCAATACCGATATGTAAGGCAGCCGGGCCGTATCCAACCGGGCGAGCGCAGCCGAGATCTTGGCCATCTGCATCAGGCTGACCACACCTTCCATCATGCGCGCGCCACCAGAAGCCGAAATCACAATCATGGGCTTGCGCTGTTCACACGCGCGCTCGATGGCCCGGGTAATCGCTTCGCCTACCACCGCACCCATGCTCCCGCCGATAAACGCATATTCCATGGCGCTGAGCATCACCGGGCGCCCGTTCAGCGTTCCTGAAACGTTAATGATGGCGTCTTTCAAGCCGGTTTCCGCCTTGCTTTTTTCCAGCCGGGCTTTGTACGGACGCGTATCAGTAAAATCCAGAGGATCGGTGGAAGCCAGGTTCTCATCGTAAGTTTGGATGTCGCCAGCTTCATCCAGCAGAAGCGAAATCCGTGCTGTAGCGTCAATGCGGAAGTGGTAGTTGCACTTGGGGCAGACGTTGAGATTCTCCTCCAGTTCCTTCTTCCATATGATCTGGCGGCAGCCATCGCATTTGACCCAGAGTCCCTCGGTGCGCACACGCTTCTCTTCGTCAGAAGCTTGTATCTCGCTCGATTCTCTTTTAAACCATGCCAAATCGTGGCCTCTCCAATAACTCCACTCGCGTTTCTAAATGCCCAACCGGCGGCGCTGGTAACTCAATCCCGCTTTGAGCTTTAGTATTCAATACCGCGCTGCGCGAGCACACCTTTTTCGTATGCGTGCTTGACCTGCTTCATTTCCGTAACAGTATCAGCCAGTTCAATGATTGTCGGATGCGCGTTCCGCCCCGTCAAGATCACATG
>Ga0210407_10000982_pt1 | contig 28513 bp, 23 predicted proteins | sample IncBWC27MmetaG_FD_150860 | JGI IMG/M metagenome (GOLD analysis project Ga0210407, IMG submission 150860) | Forest soil microbial communities from Barre Woods Harvard Forest LTER site, Petersham, Massachusetts, United States - Inc-BW-C-27-M | ecosystem: Environmental > Terrestrial > Soil >...
GCCGTGCTCGAAAAAACGAGCAATGGCTTCGAAGTGGCCGAAGCCGATTGGGATTTGCGTGGACCAGGCGATTTGCTTGGCACAGCGCAAAGCGGTTTACCCGCGCTCAAGATCGGCAACCTGAAACGTGATGCGCACTTGATGCGACGGGCGCGCGCTGCGGCGATGTCGATCTTTGCGGCCGACGCGCACTTGGGACTGCCCGAGAATCAACGTTTCCGGCATTTGATTGTCGAACAAGAGGGACGAACTTTTTCCAACGTTAGCTGATGAAAAATCTCGCAAAGTTTTTGCTTTTCGTACTGCTCGTGAGCGTAGGAATTTCATTACTTTACGACTACCGTCTCCGGCATGGGGACTTGAATCTGCGTTCGCGGCGAACGCCAGAGAAGTACACGCTCGCCTCGTCGCCCAGCGTCGATTCAACAGCGGTCGCATCACTTGCGGCGTTGAACCGCGAGCGGCGCACGCTCGTAAGCAGTGTCATTCCATCGGTCGTGGCGGTGAAGACTTCCAAGAAAATCGCCGTCCGCCGGCAGTACGGGCTCGATCCTTTCGAGTTTTTCTTTCGCAACCAACGGCCATTTCGGAATCCAAGTGACGAGGCCCTGGTGCAAAACTCGCTTGGCTCCGGCGTGATCGTGACGAATGAGGGCCACATCATCACCAATAATCACGTGGTCGATCAAGTGGATGAGATCGAAGTGCAATTGAGCGACGGCCGGACGAAAAAGGCGCGCCTGGTCGGCGCCGATTCTCAGGTCGATCTGGCCGTGCTCAAGATCGACGATGCCGGCGTCAAACCGCTCAAGCTGGCGGATTCGGACACCGTGCAAGCCGGCGATTTTGTTCTCGCCATCGGCAATCCGTTCGGGTTCGACGAGACAGTGACCGATGGCATCATCAGTTCGAAGGGCAGACCGAATCGTACCGACGCGTTTAGTGACTTGCTGCAAACCAATGCCGCGATCAATCCTGGAAATAGCGGTGGCCCGTTGATTAATCTGCGCGGCGAAGTGATCGGTATCAATGTCGCGATTATTTCACGCAGTGGCGGTTCCCAAGGAATCGGTTTTGCCATCCCGTCGAATACCGTTCGCACGGCCCTTGAAAGTTTACTGAAGCAGGGCCGGATCATTCGAGGTTACCTTGGGATTCAGACGCGCCCGCTTCAGCCCGGCCAGAACGGCGCGGGGAGCGAAGGCGTTTTTGTCGATGAAGTGATACCAGGATCACCCGCGGCTGAGGCGCAACTGCAAAAGGGCGATATCATTCGCAAGTTCAATGGGCACGAAGTAAAAAACCTTCCCGCCCTGCGCAGTTTGATCGCGCAGGCCGGGTTGAATAAGAAAGTAGAGCTGGAAATCGACCGGGAAGACAAACCGGTGAAACTGACGGCCGAGATCAGGGAAGAGCCGATTGATTATGGAACAGCCCGGGTTTCGCCTCGGCAAGAGCAGCCGCAGCCACAAACGCCGCCGGAGCCGAACGATCAAGGCGAGGAGGCGAGCGGCGGCCTCGCTTCAATTCGCGTTAGCGATCTGACCCCGGACATGGCGCGCCAGCTCGATCTGCCAAATAACGCGCGGGGCGTTGTCGTGACAAATGTAGAACCCGATAGTGGCGCGGCCGAGTTGCAAAAAGGCGACGTGATCGAAGAAATCAATCAGCAGCCGGTCGCCTCAGTTTCGGATTATAACAAGATCGTCGCTTCGCTTGATCCCGCCCAAGCGCAGGTCTTATCGGTTTGCCGGCATCGGACGCGCTCGTTTCTTGTTTTGCGGCCGCGCTAAACGTCCCGCCCGAACTGCTTTCGGGCTTGAGCTTCAGACGGGCTGATCGATTGCTAATTATTATCTAGACGAACTGGCAAGATTCGTTCAAGACTCAACGCAACTAGATCTGAATCGGGTAGGATGGCTCTACAGCAACACCACCGGCCAATACAACACGGCCAACGGGGTTCAAGCGCTCCATCACAATACAACCGGCTTCCAAAACACGGCCAACGGCGCTAGTGCGCTCTATGACAATACCACCGGCAGCAACAACACGGCCAATGGTTCTTATGCGCTCTACAGCAATACCACCGGCAGCGACCACACGGCCCACGGTTATGAGGCGCTCGTTCACAACACTACTGGCGATGAAAACACGAACAGCGGGTTTGGAGCGCTCTACGCCAACACCCTTGGCGCTTACAACACGGCTAACGGATTCCAAGCACTCTATGACAACACCACGGGCTTCCAGAACACGGCCAACGGTTTTCAAGCGCTCTATAGCAACACCACCGGCCAAGGTAACACGGCCAACGGTTATGCAGCGCCCTGTCTCAACACCACTGGCACCTTCAACATCGCATTGGGTACCTCCGCCGGTTTCAGTCTCACCACGGGCAGTTACAATATCGATATAGGCAACTATGGTGTTGGCGGCGAGTCTGGCACCATCCGCATCGGCACTCAGGGATATCAAACGGCCACGTTTATCGCGGGCATTTTCAATGTGGACGAGGGCGGGACGCCCTCCGCGGTCACTATAAACAGCAACGGCCAGCTCGGCACGCAAGAGCTGCCCTCCTCGCGGCGGTTCAAGAAGGAGATTAAACCGATGGATCAAACCAGCGAAGCGATCCTGGCGCTCAAGCCGGTGACATTTCACTATAAGAGCGATACAAAAGGCACGGCGCAATTCAGTTTAATCGCCGAGGAGGTGGCCAAGGTGGACCCGGACCTGGTGGTGCGCGACGCCGAGGGCGAGATCTACACCGTCCGCTACGAAGCAGTTAACGCGATGTTGCTCAACGAGTTCCTCAAAGAACACCGCACGGTGCAAGAGCGAAAGTCTGCGGTTGTAAGGCAGGAAGCGACCATCGCGCAGCAGCAAGGGGAGATTAAAGTCCTGGCCCTGTTAAAATCGACTGGTGCAAAGCAGGAAGCGGCGATCGCGGCCCTTACTGCAAGCTTGAAAGCACAAGCATCGCAAATCCAGAATGTGAGTGCGCAGCTTGAAATGAGTAAACCGGCACCGCAAGTGGCCGGCAACGATTAAGTGAAGGCAGCTGTCATCGTGAAGGTGGATCGAGCAGTCCCTTGCTCGATGTTAAAAAATTTACGCGGCGATGCCGCATTTGCCTAGCATCGTCCCGACAGAGCGGCGGATTCACCTGCCGCGCCTGCAATAGACGGCAGGCAAGATGCCTGTCGTCCCCACAGACAAGATGTCTGTGCTCCCTCAGCGCCGTCTTCGAATTAGGAAATGAATAAACCGCGAGGCGTAGAAGTCCAACGCCTCAACTTTTTATTAAGATATGAAAAAGATACTTCTTGCGTTAACGATATTTGCTTTGCTTTTGCCGGCCGCGCAGCGGGCGGAGGCGGACACCGAAGTCTCGGTCGATTTCTTTTACAACAATCTTTCCGGCGGAAACTGGATCGAGGTCGGGGACTACGGTTATGGCTGGCAACCGGATGTGGCCGTGAGTGACTCTAACTGGCGTCCTTATTCTGATGGCTACTGGGCCTACACGGACGTTGGCTGGACATGGGTCTCTTATGAAGACTTCGGCTGGGCGACCTATCACTATGGACGGTGGGCCCGCCTGGCTGATGACGGCTGGGTCTGGTTTCCCGGCAGCGATCTCGACTGGGGCCCGGCGTGGGTTTCCTGGCGCACCGGCGGTGATTACGTCGGCTGGGCGCCCTTGCCTCCGCGAGGACCCGGCGTTGTTTACGAAGGCCAGCCAATCGGCGGACGCGTTGATATCGATTTCGATATCGGACCCGCCTACTACAACTTTGTCGATGTTCGCTACATCGGCGAACCGGTCCTGCGCAGCCGCATCGTCGCACCGTCAGAGAACGTTACTTACGTCAACCAAACGGTGAACGTGACCAACATCATGTACAAGGACAAGGTCGTTTATAATTACGGGCCTGATTACAATGTGCTCAGCGCGCGTTCAAGTCGCCCCATCCAACGGTTGACCCTTGAGCACCAAACGAATGTTGATGTAAACACCGCTGCAAAATCGGGTGGGTTAACCAGAGTCCAGGGAGACAAACTTGTGGTTGGCTCTCCGATGACCATCAAGAAACCGACCGCAAAGGTCGCGCCACCGCAGGTGAAGACGAGGGTTGCGCAGCCGAAAATCGAGAAAGGCTGGGCCGGTGTTTCTAATGAGGCCGAGGTGAAACAAAAGATGAAGACCGAGGACCTGAAGAAAGTCTCGCCGCAAACTGGAGCGCGACCAGCTGCTCAACCATCGCCTGCGGTTGCTGCAAGTCCGATGGCCACCGCCGCGCCGACTGCTCCGGTCTCACCCTTCGAAAGGGGCAGACCCGCTCAACCGCCTCAGCCAAAGGCAACCCCGCCGCCACGCGTCGCTCCAGCAGAACGCGTGGCCTCACCGACTTCAATGCCTCCTGGCGTGCCGCCAAGAAGATCGAGTGAGCGCATCAGGCCCACTCCTCCGGCCGGTGGACCAACTGTGGCGCCGGAAGGCAAAAAACGCCCAGCTGAGCAGCCCGATCGCTTTCGCAGCCCGGCTCCGGGCGGGCCCCCCACGGGCGCCGCAGCTGAGCCGCAACGTGGGAAGCAGAAGGAGCAGCCTCTGGAGAAGGCAACTCCGGGCACGCCCGCGGGTGGCGCGCCTGAGCCGCAACATGGGAAGCAGAAGGGCCCACCTCACGAGACGGCAACTCCGCCCCTTGCCGGTGGTCCGCATCCGGAAGGTCAGGGCGTCAGAGAAAGGACTGAGAGAACCAACGTGAAGCCCGCGACTGCTCCAGCTGGCGCCGCTGAACGCGAGCAAGGCAAACCGGCGGCCGCAAAGAAGAAGGGCGAGGCTTCTCCCTCTGGGGCTCCACAATAAAATCATCTGTAGCCACGGCCCTGTGGGCCGTTTGGGCTCTCGGCGTACCGCGCTTTGGTGAACCGGCCACAGGCCGGTGGCTACAGGGTTCGCAAAGGGAAACAATCGCGTGAGTTAAAGCAACTCCGCGATCTGCACCGCGTTCAGCGCCGCTCCCTTGAGCAACTGATCGCCGCAAACCCAAAACGACAACCCGTTTTCGAACGCGCAATCAATCCGGACGCGACCCACTTCACAATTGTCCTTTCCCGTGATCTTCAGCGGCATCGGATAACGATTGTTTTGCGGTTCGTCAACCAGCTCGAGTCCGGGCGCCTTCGCCAAAACCTCGCGCGCATGTTCGACTGAAACCTTTCTTTCAAATTCGGCGCTCACCGCCACGGAATGGGCGCGGTAAACCGGCACCCGCACGCAGGTGACCGACGCTCGAAACCCCGGCAAATGCATAATCTTGCGGCCTTCGTTCTGCATTTTCATTTCCTCTTTCGTGTAACCGCTTTCGAGGAAAACATCGACATGCGGCAAAACGTTGAACGCGATCGGATACGGATAGACCTGCGGCGTTAATTCTCGATCTTGCGCGGCGAGTTCCACCTGCTGTCGTAATTCTTCGATCGCCCGTGCGCCGCTCCCAGAGACCGCTTGATAGCTCGCGGCGAAAACTCTCCGAACGCCGAAAGCGCGATGCAGCGGATAAATCGCCATCAATGCCACCGCAGTCGTGCAATTTGGATTCGCGATGAGACCGTGGTGCCCGCGCACGTCCTCTCCATTAATTTCCGGAATTACCAACGGCACATCGGGCTCCATTCGGAAGACGGATGAATTGTCGATCACGATCGCGCCGGTCTGGCGCGCGGTTGGAACCCACTTTCGCGAATTCTCGCCGCCGGCACTGAAAAAGGCCATATCGATCTTATCGAACGAGCGTTCGGTGAGTGCCTCCACCGGAATCAAGTCACCATGAAAGCGAATCGTTTTTCCGGCCGATCGCGCAGAGCCAATCGGACGCAGGCTCGCTACGGGAAAACTTCGTCGCTCGAGTACCCGCAAAAGTTCGGCGCCGACCGCGCCAGTCGCGCCGACCGCAGCGATGTGATATTTTTTCATCGGCAAGCGGATTGTACCGCTGCTCTTATTTCATGCAAAGCAGGCAAACATGGGATCCTGTAGAGGCAGCCGTGTCGGCTGCGGGCCGCAGAGCTCAGCAGGCGCCACGCCTGACACCACAGACTACTAAACCGCCAACAAGGATCGACATCTCCATTCGCGCGCAGCGTCTGACCATAAGGCGCGGTGAAGAGACGCTGCGGTCCTATCCGGTTTCGACTTCGCGGTTCGGGGTCGGTGTCCAGCACGGCAGCCTGAAAACGCCGCTCGGCCGTTTTCGCGTGGCAGAAAAGATTGGCCACGGGCTGCCGAGCGGAACAATTTTTCAAAGTCGCGTGCCACTGTCGCCTGGTGATCCGCTTCCGCCGACGGAGGACTTGGTCATGTCTCGCATTCTCTGGCTGGATGGATTAGAGGAAGACAACGCGAACACGCGCGAGCGCTTCATCTACATTCATGGCACCAAACATGAGGACAAGATCGGCCGGCCGGACAGCCACGGCTGCATTCGAATGCGCAACGCGGACGTGATTGAATTATTCGATCTCGTCGATGAAGAGACGCCGGTCGTGATTCAGGAGTAGGTCGCGCATTGCCAAAAAAATCGAGAAAAAGCATTGCGCCCGCCTGTTTCCCTGCCTAAAGAGACGGCAGCGACTAGCTGGGAAAGGAGGCGATATAGATTGAAATTTTTGAAAGCAATCATGATCGTGGCTGTTTTGGCCGGCGCTTTGAGCTTAGGGGCGTGCGCTCAACACAAAGAGACGCCCGCACCTGCGACTACAGGATACTCGAAATAATTGCAGCGCCGAATTGTCCGTCTGCTGGTGACTCTAACCAAGAGAGGCCAGGTCGTGTTCGACCTGGCCTTTTTTGTTCCTTGCTCCCGAGCAGGCTTAGCCTTCCCATTTCCTTGAGTTCTAATTAAGATGCGCGGATGCAATTGAACGGCCAAGCCTTGACGCTGCCCGAGATCGCCGCCGTTGCGCTCGGGGATGCGGCCGTTGAAGTTTCACCATCCGCGCGCCCGCGCTTGCTGGCGTCACGAAAGGTCATCGAAGACATCATCGCAGGCGACACCGTCGTTTATGGCGTGACGACCGGATTCGGGAAGTTATCGGATGTGCGCGTTCCGCATGGCGAATTGCGCGAGCTTCAGCTCAACCTCGTCCGCAGTCACGCGTGTGGAATCGGCCTTCCGCTTTCGGAAGCGGAAGTGCGCGCGATGATGTTGCTCCGCGCGAATGTGCTCGCCCTGGGATTGAGCGGAATCCGTCCTGGAATTATCGAGATGCTCTGCGAAATGCTCAACCGCCGACTCTATCCGGTTGTTCCAGAAAAAGGATCGGTCGGCGCCAGTGGCGATCTCTCCCCCCTCGCTCATCTCGCTTTGAGCTTGATCGGCGAAGGCGAGGCGTTTTTTCGAGGTGAACGAATGGAAAGCCGCGAAGCATTGCGTCGTGCCGGGCTTGAGCCTCAGCATCTCGAAGCAAAAGAGGGACTCGCTCTGCTCAATGGCACGCAGGCCATGCACGCTGTTGGTGGGCTCGCCATTCTTCGCGCCAAGCGGCTCAGTCGCGTGGCCGATGTTTCCGGCGCGATGAGCCTCGAGGCGCTCAAGGGCACTCCTGCCGCCTTCGATCTGCGCTTGCAAGACGCAAGGCCGCACCCCGGTCAGAAAGCGGTTGCCAAACATCTTTTGTCGCTCTTGGAAGGGAGCGAAATTCGACAGTCGCATCTCAAAAACGATCCGCGCATCCAGGACGCTTACAGTCTCCGTTGCATGCCTCAGGTGCACGGCGCGGTCCGCGGTGCCCTCTCGCATTGCGAAGGTATCCTGATCGTCGAATCGGGTTCGGCCACCGATAATCCGCTCGTCTTTGTTGAGAATGGCGACGTGATTTCAGGCGGCAATTTTCATGGTGCGCCGCTCGCGCTTGCATTTGATTATGCCGCCATCGCGGTCACGGACCTTATGAGCATCAGTGAGCGCCGAATCGAGCGCTTGGTTAATCCGGACCTGAACGAAGGACTGCCCGCATTTCTCGCCCGGCAGCCTGGTATGCAATCGGGTTTCATGATCGCGCATGTCGCCGCGGTTGCCCTGCTCAACGAAGCGAAAGTGCTCGCCCATCCGGCGAGCATCGACAATGTGCCCACCTCCGGCGGGAAAGAAGACCACGTCTCCATGGGCATGACCAGCGCCTTGAAACTCCGGGCAATTGTCGATCTTGCGGAAAATTTGCTGGCCATCGAGCTGCTGGCCGGGGCTGAAGCGTTGGAGCATCGGCGTCCATTGAAGGCAGGTGCGGGCGTGGAACGCGCGTTCGCCGCTCTCAGGAACATGGCGCCGCCTCTTACGCAAGATCGTTCGCTTTCTGGCGACATCGCACGCGTCGCTGCGGCAATTCGCCGGGGGGAATTCGATAGCGGTTTCGAAAAGCTATGAGCGGAAGACGAAACATCCGCGCGCCGCGCGGCAATCAACGCACCTGCAAAGGTTGGCATCAGGAAGCGGCCATGCGCATGCTGATGAACAATCTCGATCCGGATGTCGCCGAAGATCCCGATCGGCTTGTCGTTTACGGCGGAACGGGTCGAGCGGCGAGAAGTTGGGAAGCTTTCGATGCGATCGTGCGTTCTTTGCGTGACCTCGAAAATGACGAAACGCTGCTCGTCCAATCAGGCAAGCCGGTCGGCAAGTTTCGCACCCACGATGAAGCGCCGCGCGTTTTGATCGCGAATTCAAATCTCGTTGGACATTGGTCGAACTACTCTGAATTCAATCGCCTCGAGCGCATGGGCCTGACCATGTACGGACAAATGACTGCTGGCTCCTGGATTTACATCGGTAGCCAGGGAATTGTGCAAGGAACGTTCGAGACTTTTGCTGCGGCTGGCCGCAAGCATTTCGGCGGATCGCTCGAAGGGAAATTCGTTGTCACCGGCGGGCTTGGCGGAATGGGTGGCGCGCAACCGCTCGCCGCCACCATGAACGGCGCAGTTTTTCTCGGAGTGGATGTCGATCCAGCGCGGATCGAGAAAAGATTGAAGAACGGTTACTGCGACAAGATCGCTTGGTCGCTCGATGAAGCGCTCAAGTTGATCGACCGCGCGCGCAAATATGGGCAATCGATTTCTGTCGGCCTCGTGGGCAACTGCGCAGATATCCTGCCCGAAATCGTCAGGCGCGGTGTTGTTCCGGATGTTTTGACCGACCAAACGAGCGCGCATGACGCTTTGAACGGCTACGTACCGCACGGCATGTCGCTTGAAGAGGCGCTCGCTTTGCGCGCGAAAAATCCGGACGAATACATCGACAAGGCGATGCATTCCATGGCGGTGCATGTCGATGCCATGCTCGCGCTGCAAAAAAAAGGCGCGATCACTTTTGATTATGGAAACAACATTCGCGCACAGGGGAAGAAAGCCGGCGTGGAGAACGCGTTCGATATTCCCGGCTTTGTTCCCGAATACATCCGCCCGCTCTTTTGCGAAGGACGCGGTCCATTTCGCTGGGTCGTACTTAGCGGTGACGCCGAAGATATCGCGCGCACCGATCGGCTCGCGCTCGAATTATTTCCAAAAAACAAGACTCTCTCGCGCTGGATGAAGCTCGCGCAGGAGCGAATTCAATTTCAAGGTTTGCCGGCGCGAATTTGCTGGCTCGGCTACGGCGAGCGCGCCGAGTTTGGCGTGGCCATGAATGAACTGGTCAAGCGCGGTGAAATCAAAGCGCCCATTGTGATTGGACGCGATCATCTCGATGCGGGCTCGGTGGCGTCACCCAATCGTGAGACCGAAGGAATGCTCGACGGCAGCGATGCGATCGCCGATTGGGCTTTGCTCAACGCGCTGGTCAACACGGCCGCTGGCGCATCATGGATTTCAATTCATAACGGCGGCGGCGTGGGCATCGGTTACTCGCAACACGCCGGAATGGTCGTCGTCGCCGACGGCAGCGATAATTCCAAGCAGCGCCTCGAGCGCGTGTTGACGAGCGACCCGGGAATGGGTGTGCTTCGTCACGCGGATGCTGGCTATTCGAAAGCAATCGAATTCGCTGCCGCACACAAGATCGACATCCCGACGCCGCCGCGGGCGCGGGGTTGATTATGCAAAAGCTGATCGAATGCGTGCCTAATTTCTCTGAGGGCCGCGATCCAAACATCATTCGACAAATCACCGCGGCAATTGAATCGGTCGATGGAGTTTCCCTACTGGACGTCGATCCTGGCGCGAGCACCAATCGGACGGTCGTGACGTTCGTGGGAAGCCCTGAAGCTGCGGTGGAAGCCGCATTTCGCGGAATTCAAAAAGCAGCGGAACTGATTGACATGCGCAAACACAAGGGTGCGCACCCCCGTATGGGCGCGACCGATGTTTGCCCGTTTGTTCCTGTAAGCAATGTGAGTTGGGAAGAAGCAATTGCTTGTGCAAAACAGCTGGGAAAGCGCGTTGCCGAAGAATTAAATATCCCCGTCTATCTCTACGAAAAGGCAGCGGGCGATCCATCCCGCTCGAACCTTTCCCTAATACGGGCCGGAGAATACGAAGCCTTTTTCGAGAAGATCAAAGAACCCGGGTGGAAGCCGGATTTCGGCCCATCCGTGTTCAATGAGAAGTCAGGCGCAACCGCGATTGGCGCGCGCAACTTCCTAGTCGCTTACAACGTGAACCTGAACACGAAGGCAGTACGAAGGGCAAATTCGGTCGCTTTTGATGTAAGAGAAAATGGCCGGATCAAAACGGAGGACGGCACGCCCGACGGAAAGCCTCTGCTCGATGCGAACGGCGAACCTGTTCGCATTCCCGGAATGCTGAAGCATGTGAAGGCCATCGGCTGGTACGTGGAGGAATATGGGATCGCGCAGGTTTCCATGAACCTGACGAACATCGACGAAACGCCATTACACGCGGCGTTTGATGCCTGTAACCAAGCGGCAAATAAGCGCGGCCTGCGCGTAACCGGCTCGGAAATCGTGGGCATGGTTCCGAAAAAATGTTTGGTTGATGCTGGAAGATATTTTCTCCGCAAACAAAAATGGTCGGAAGGCGCTTCGGAGGAAGAGCTCATTGACATAGCGATCCGTTCAATGGGATTGAGTGGGCTGAAACCTTTCGATCCGAGAGAGAAGATTATCGAATTTAAGATGGAATCGGCCGCTTCTAAAAAATCACTCCTGAAAATGGACTTGCGCCAGTTCTGTAATGAGACGCTGAGCGATTCGCCGGCCCCCGGCGGCGGTTCTGTGGCCGCGTTGATGGGCGCATTAGGCGCGTCACTAGGCGGAATGGTGGCCAACCTCTCCGCCGGCAAACGTGGCTGGGACGATAAGCTCAAATATTTCAGCGATTGGGCGGTTAAGGCCCAGCAACTGAAGGATGAACTGCTGTTTCTGGTCGATGAAGACACCGCGGCATTCAAGAAGGTGATAGATGCGTTTGCCTTACCCAAGGAATCGGCAGAAGAAAAAGCAGCGCGCTCAGCAGCAATCGAGTCAGCAACGAAAGATGCGGCTGAGGTTCCGCTTAAGGTAATGGAGACTGCGATGAAGTCGTACCAACTGCTTTCCGAAATGGCGGAGAAGGGGAATCCAAATTCCATTTCGGACGTAGGTGTCGGCGCTCTCGCGACTCGAGCGTGCGTTGAAGGCGCGGCGTTGAACGTGCGGATTAATCTCGGCCAATTGAAGGACGAAAAATTCAAGTCGTCGCTCGTCGCAAAAGTCCGGAAAATTAGCGCGGCTTCAGACGCGCAGCTCAAAAAAATTAACGAAGTTGTAGAGAGCAAGCTTGGGTAGGGGCGCAACCGCCCAGAGCGCCGTCCGCTCGTTGCGAAAAGTTTGCGACCGTCACAGACCGCCACTACAGGAGAAGCGATTCATGAGATCCCTCGCCGTGCTTCACGCATCGCACTTGGTCACGCTGGCGGGGCCGAAGTGTCCGCGCGTCGGGGGCGAAATGTCCGATCTCGGGGTGATCAGCGATGGCGGGATGCTGATTCGCGATGGCAAGATAGATATCCTCGGTCCTAGCGATGAGATCGAGAAGAATGCGCGCGATTCAGAGATTCTCGATGTGCGCGGGCGAGTTGTGCTGCCGGGATTTATCGATGCGCACACCCATCTCGTTTTCGCGGGAAATCGGCTGGACGACTTTGAGCGGCGCGCGCGGGGCGAAACTTATGAACAAATCGCCAGGGCTGGCGGCGGCATTTGGTCCACTGTCACGAAGACGCGCGCCGCGAACGACGCCGATCTTTTCACGCGGGCGCAGAAACACGCGGCCTGGTTTTTGAAATGCGGCACGACAACGGCCGAGGCGAAGTCGGGTTACGGACTAACTGTCGAGGACGAACTAAAGATTTTGCGCGTGACGAGGAGGCTCAATCAAGAAATGCCTCTCGAAGTTGTGCCCACGTTTCTTGGCGCGCACGCGATTCCCCCCGAAGATCGACAGTCGCCCGAGCGATATGTCGATCTTGTGATCAATGAAATGCTGCCGCGCGTCGCGAAAGAGAATCTCGCAGAGTTCTGCGATGTTTTTTGTGAGCGCGGTTATTTCGACCTCGAGCAATCGCGAGAAACTTTGGTCGCGGCGAGAAAGCTCGGGCTGAAACTGCGCATACATGCCGATCAACTCACCAACTCGGATGGTGCAAAGTTAGCGGCAGAATTGAAGGTGACCACGGCGGATCATTTGGAAAAAACCGAAGGGCAGGGGATTGCTGCCATGAAATCAGCGGGTGTGCAGCCAGTTCTGTTGCCCGGTTCCGTTTACGTGCTCGGATCGACAGGTTATCCCCGGGCGCGAGAGATGATCGATCGCGGACTCGCTGTCGTCATCGCAACCGATTTCAATCCGGGTTCGTCGCCGACTGTTTCGATGCCGATGATCTTGTCGCTAGCATGCACGCAAATGAAAATGTCGCCGGCGGAAGCGATCGTCGCATCGACAATCAATGCCGCTTACAGTCTCGGCCGCGGCAACAAAATTGGTTCGCTTGAAATCGGCAAGCTGGCCAACTTCGCGATCTTTGATTGCGAAGATTATCGCGAACTCGCGTATTGGTTTGGCTTTCCCCAGACCAATTCCGTTTACGTGCGTGGGGAGCGCGTCGCTTTTTCTTGATTTTCCTGTAGGGGACGACGTTGTCGTGCCTTGGGAAGCCAAAGCCTTCGCCTACGGCGGACGAAAATTAATGCGACGCTCGTAGAGCGCCGCTACAGTACGCTTCTTCATGAAAGTTGAAGTTGAAACACAGCCGGATTCGATCTCGACGTTACAGATCGAATTGCCGGGGGAAGAGGTTTCGAAGGAATGGGACGCGATCGCAAATAACTTCGCGCGATTTGCCAGGATTCCCGGTTACCGGCCGGGCAAAGCGCCGCGCCGCGTAATCGAAGCGAAGTTTCGGAAGGAAATTCAGGAAGAGCTGACGAAAAAGCTCGTCTCGAAAAGTTATCACGACGCGATTGCGGAGAAGCGGTTGCGTGTCGTTTCGTTGACCAACCTGGAAGAGGTCCAATTCGGCGAGGACAAGTCGATGCGCTTTCGCGCGACGGTTGTCACCGCGCCGGAGTTCGAGTTGCCGGAATATAAAAACATTCCCGTGCAATTGCCGGAGACGAAAGTGACGGAATCGGAAATAGACGCGACCCTCGAGCGTCTGCGCGATCAGGCGGCGGACTTTGTCGATGTGCCAGAGCGCGGATTGCAAATGGAAGATTTTGCGGTGATCGATTTCGAAGGTTCGATCGAGGGTAAGCCGGTCGGTGAAATCGCGCCGCAAGCGAGCAAGAACTTGCACGGCGGCAAGAAATTCTGGTTGCGTCTCGCGCCCGATAATTTTCTTCCAAAATTCTGCGAGCAAATCGTGGGACAGAAACCGGGTGAAAGCCGCACGGTGACCGTCGATTTTGCCGCTGATTTTCCGGTGAAAGAATTAGCCGGCAAGAGAGCGAGCTACGCCGTGACCGTGCGCGAGATCAAGCAAAAGGTCCTCGCTGCAATGGACGACGATCTGGCCGCTAAATTGATGCCTGGGAAAACGCTGGCCGATCTTCGCCGCATGATCGGGCACGATCTCGAGCACGAGAAAGAGCATGAGGTCGAGCGCGCAAAGGAATCGCAAATCATGAAATATTTGCACGAGCGGACCCAATTCGATCTGCCGTCGAGTTTATTGAAAAATGAAACAAGGCGCGCGCTAGGCGAATTGGTGCAACGAAATCGCGCCCGCGGCGTTCCAGATGAGATGCTTAAGGAGAAAGAGCAAGAGCTAATTCTGGGCGCCGCCGGTCTGGCCGCGCCTCGGTTGAAGACGAATTTCATCCTCCATCGAATCGCGGAGCGGGAAAAAATCGAAGTCGCGCGGGAAGATGTCGATCGACGGATCCGGGAGGAGGCGGCGCGCTACAATGTTTCGGTGGAGAAAATGCGCAAGGAACTGGAGCAACACGATGGCTTGAATACCCTGACGGAGCAGATTCTGCTCGGTAAGACTCTTGATTTCCTGAAAGCGAATGTTACCATCGAACCGGCTGTAGAACCGGCCGTTGGGGAAGAAAAATCATGAGGGAATTGAAGGAAAATCTATCGCAGTCCGTGCTCATTCCGATGGTGGTCGAGCAGACCGGCCGGGGGGAGCGCAGCTACGACATTTATTCGCGACTGCTTAAGGACCGCATCGTTTTTATCGGCACGCCGCTGGACGATCACATCGCGAATTTGGTCATCGCGCAGTTGCTCTTTTTGCAAATGGAGGACTCGAAGAAAGACATCAATATTTATATCAACAGCCCGGGTGGCTCAGTCACGGCAGGTCTGGCGGTTTATGACACGATGCAGTTTCTGACTTGCGACGTGACCACTTACTGTATCGGAATGGCGGCCAGCATGGCGGCGGTTTTGCTTTGCGCGGGAACAAAAGGCAAACGGTTCGCGTTACCGAACTCGGACATCATGATCCATCAGGTATCCGGCGGCGCCCAGGGCGCGGCGAGCGACGTCGAACGGCAGGTGGATTACATGTTCAAGCTCAAGAAGCGCTTGATCAGAATCATCGCCCAACACACGGGCAAAGCTGAGGACCAGGTGCGGTTGGATTCCGACCGGGACTACTACATGTCGGCGGCCGAGGCCAAGGCTTATGGGCTGGTGGACGAAGTCATCAAATCCCGCAAGGACGTGACATCGCTCGATGGGGCAAAGCCCCCGGCGGGGGGCGCTGAGGCCTCTTCATCGCGCAAGGTCGAGGAATAAAAGCTGCTCTTTTAAAGCCGCCGAATATGGCCCGCGCTTCCAATCTCACCATGTGCTCCTTTTGTGGCAAAAGCCACGCCGAGGTGCGCAAGTTAATTGCCGGTCCGGGTGTCTATATTTGCGACAGTTGCATCAACGTCTGCAAAAGCATCCTCGACAAGGAGCTCAATGAAGATGCGCGTCGCCAGTCTTCAAACATCCGGGTGCCCAAGCCGGCGGATATCCGCCGGTCGCTCGATCAATACGTCATCGGCCAGGACATTGCCAAGAAGACGCTCTCGGTCGCGGTCCACAACCATTTCAAGCGCGTTTTGCAGACTTCGACGCCGGCCGATTCGTCTTCCGCCTTTCAGCCCGATCCGTTCGCCGACGTTGAAATTGAGAAAAGCAATATTCTCCTCATCGGGCCTACTGGTTCGGGTAAAACATTACTGGCCAAGACGCTCGCCAAGATTCTTGATGTGCCATTTTGTATCGCCGATGCGACCACCCTCACCGAAGCCGGCTATGTGGGCGAAGATGTTGAAAATATCATCCTGCGTTTGTTGCAGAATGCGGATTACGACGTCAAGCGGGCCGAGATCGGCATCGTTTACATCGACGAAATCGACAAGATCGGTCGCAAGACCGACAACGTGAGCATCACGCGTGACGTTTCCGGCGAAGGCGTTCAGCAAGCGCTTTTGAAAATTCTCGAAGGCAGCACCTGCAATGTTCCGCCGCAAGGTGGCCGGAAACATCCGCACCAGGAATATATCCAGGTCAACACGGAGAAGATTCTCTTCATTTGTGGCGGCGCCTTTATCGGGCTGGATAAGATTGTGCAGAAACGCATTGGCCAAAAAGTGATGGGCTTTGGCAGCCCGACGCTTGAAGTCGAGGAAGCGTTGCGGAAGCAGGCCATCCGGCACGTTGAACCTGAGGACCTGCTCGCTTTCGGAATGATTCCGGAATTCATTGGCCGTTTGCCGGTCGTGAGCTCGCTCGACGCGCTGACCGAAGAAGAAATGGTGGCGATCTTGACCGAGACCAAGAACGCGATGGTGAAGCAGTACACGAAGCTCTTCTCGATGGAAGGTGTGCGGCTGACGGTGACAAAGGATGCGCTGCGAGCTCTGGCAGCGCAGGCGGTCACCAAAGGCACCGGCGCCCGCGCCTTGCGCGCGATGCTCGAGCGCACCATGCTCGACATCATGTACGACGTCCCCAGTCGCGAAGATATCGCCGAGGTCACGATCAATCGCGCCGTGGTCGAAGGCAAAAAACTTCCCCTCGTTCGCAAAAAACAGGACAAAGACGCGGCGTAATCAGGCGGAACGTTCAACTTTTAGCGTTGAACGTTCGATTATTGTCGATTCAACTTCTGAGTTTGAAGTTGAACGTTGAGCGTTGGACGTTTGCTTGTCGATCTTTCATGCGCACGGCGGTTCTCAACACAGGCACAGAGCTCTTGCTGGGCGACGTTCAAGACGGGCACTTGAGTTTCATCGCGCACGAAATCTTCTCGCTTCGATTGCGCATTGGCGAACAGCGGACCGTTCCGGATGGCGAGGCAATTCGAGATGCGCTCGCCGAATTATTTTCGCGCGCGGAAATCTTGTTTGTGACCGGCGGACTCGGACCAACCACCGATGATATTACGCGTGATATTGTTGCCGATTTGCTTGGCCTGGAGTTGCGGCAAAACGCGGAGCTGTTGGCTTCTCTTCAGCGCAGATTGAAAGCGCGCGGTTTCAAATGGACTGCGCGCATTGCGCGTCAGGCCGAGGTTCCCGCGGGCGCGCAAATTCTTCCAAACGAGAGCGGAAGCGCGGCCGGCCTTTATTTTCGCGCCGACATTAATCCGCGCATTCGTTCGCCGCATCTTTTTCTGCTGCCCGGACCGCCCCGTGAGCTTCAGCCGATGTTTCGCGAGTTCGTTATTCCGATCTTGCGCTCAATTGTGCAAGTTCCACTGTCGATCGAGCGGCGGCTCTACAAAATTGCCGGCGTCGGTGAATCGATTGTCGAGGAGACGATCGGAGAAAAGGTTCTGGCGATTCCCGGAATCGAACTCGGTTACTGTGCGCGACCGGGAGAAGTCGATGTCCGAATTCTGGGCGAACCGGATGCGGTCGAGCGCGCCGATACAATCGTTCGCAGCGAGCTGGGATTGTCCATTTTTTCCACAAGCGACGAAACTCTCGATGAGGTGCTAGTGAAGCTGCTCACGGAGCGAAACGAAACGCTGGCCATCGCGGAATCCTGCACCGGCGGGTTGCTCGCCAATCGGATTACAAACGTGCCAGGCGCCTCCAAAGTTTTCGTGGCTGGCTACGTCGTGTACGCAAACGAGGCCAAGATCAATATGCTCGGCGTCGATAAGGATTTGATCGAAAAACACGGCGCAGTAAGCGAGCCGGTGGCACGCGCAATGACCGAGGGCGCCCGGGCGCGCGCAAGGTCGACATGTTCGCTTGCCACTACCGGGATCGCTGGTCCAACCGGCGGCTCTGAGGAGAAGCCGGCCGGCACGGTTTACGTCGCGCTCGCTTTCGCGGACCAGGAGACAATCGTGAAGAGATTTTTTTTCCCGAGCGATCGCGAAACATTTAAACAGCTCACCGCGCAAGCCGCTTTTGAAATGCTGCGCAGAAGGCTGATCGGATGCGGGGTAGGGGCGATTGACCTCAATCGCCCGGCGGTTCGGTGAGCCGCCCCCACCATCAATAATCGCCGACGTCGACCGGGGTGCCGACTTTCACGTGGTCGTAGAATAATTTCGCGCCGTCCGACGGCATTCGGATGCAGCCGTGCGAAGCTGGGTAACCCGGCAAAATTCCGATGTGCATGCCCACGCCGTCCTCGGTCAGGCGCATAAACCATTTCATGGCTGCGCCGGCGAAATGGGTCCCACTGGGCGCGGCATCGATTCGCGCGCTGACGCCCGCGCGCACGATGCGGCCGGAGCTATCTACGAAATCGCCGTAAAGGCTGGAGTGATGATTGGGATCTTTCTCGAGCACCTGCAAATGTCCAGTGGGCGAAGTGTGCCCGCGCTTGCCGGAGGAAATTGGACTCTCGATTACGATTTGCTCGCCGGTCATGAGATAGGCGCGCTGTTTCGGAAGCGAGACGACGACGTGGACGGCATCAGGCGTAACTTGTTTCAGTAATGATTGGTTGATCTTGACCGGCTCTTGCTTGCGGATGAGATCGGAAGCTTTGCGCATGGGTTGCGCGGCAGGGGGCGAAGGGGTTGAACGCTCCGCGCCCACGAGAACCGCCGTCATAAACAGGGCCACTGAGCAGAGAGATATCGAAAGTCTTACCGCCATAAAATTATCGTCGAGTGTAACTGTTTACGCGATGAATCCAACCTGATAACCACCGCGCCTCGTTCCGTTCGGCAGGAGCGTTTTGCACGCGACGAGTCAAAATGGCTCGCGCAGAGTGCGAGAACTCTTCGGCGGCGGCCCCGCCTCTGTCGGATTGGGTCATGCCTTCGAGCACTTGAAGCAAACCCCAACCTTGACCGCGATACCGTTCCGTGTGCAAGACACCTTCGCCTTTGAAGTTCACATAATCGACGAGCGCGTAACACCCCTGCGGCGTGCTGGCGACACGGTCGAATTGTTGTCGCACATTTTCGCGATCTGCCAGTCCTGCTTCGTCGAGCATTTTCGGCAAAGCAGTCTCGAGCCGGTTGACCATGAACTCCGCCTGAAGATCGACCGTATCGGCGAGAAATTGCCGCAGTTGTTTCATCTCGGTCGTTTGCCGGGCCTGAAAAAATTCGGCGCGTGAATTCCACGGGCAGGGAAGTTCACCGGCGCCCAGGAGCAAATTCGGCAATTTGGCGCCTCGACTCGACACGAAACTGATAAGTTTGGGAAAACTTTCTTCGAACGGGCCACGTTTACCCTGCGGATACCAAATGAAATGGCCGATGCCAAGCGAGGCGAAATCCTCGCCCTCGTTCCACGCGGTCAGACCTGCGACTGTTCCGTTGCATTCGTTTTGCCAGATCTTTTTTCCGATCCGCAGCGCTTCTGCGTGCGACAGGGCGACGACAGCAAGAGCTTGCGCCGGGACGGTAGCCACGGCACATACGAAGGCAAGAGAGGCGAGACAGTGAAGGCGGCCTTCCTGTTTCCTTGACGGGTGCGGTTTATCCATTAGCGTGGCACTTCCCGCGGCGCTCGAATTGAAAGACCGCACGGGAAAATCCCATTCTTATGAAACGTTTTATGATCATTGCGGCCACGCTCTCCGTTGCTATCACTGCTCCCGGAGAGAACAAACCATCACAGCTTAAAGATTTAAAAGACAAAGTCAGCTACAGCATTGGGCTCGACCTCGGGTTCAATTTCAAAAAACAAAATCTGGAACTCAATCCCGACGCTCTGCTTGCCGGAGTAAAGGATGCCCTGAGCGGAAAACAACCTTTGCTCAATGAAAATGAGGTTAAGGAGACTATGACAGCTTTGACAAAACAACTTGAAGAGAAACAGAAACAGAAGGCCGAGCAGAATGTAAAAGATGGTGAAAAATTCCTCGCCGAGAACAAAACGAAAGAAGGCGTCAAAACCACGGCCAGCGGTCTGCAATACAAGGTCATTAAGGAAGGAACCGGGCCGCAGCCAAAACTAACTGACTCAGTGGTGGCAAATTATCGAGGAACGCTCGTCAATGGAACGGAATTCGACAGTTCCTACAAGCGCGGCCAGCCCGCGACCTTCCCGCTCACTGGCGTGATCAAAGGATGGACGGAAGCGCTTCAGTTGATGAAAGTGGGATCGAAATATCAGCTGTTCGTTCCCTCGAATCTGGCCTACGGAGATCGGGCAATGGGTCCGGATATCGCCGCAAATTCGACTTTAATTTTCGAAGTCGAACTTGTCGGGATTCAGCCGGCGGAAAGTCCCAGCCCGGCGCCGGGTCTCAACCCATCGCCGTCTCCGAAAGTAAAGTAGCGCTAGCCTCCCTGGCCCGTCGCGGCGAGCGGGTGTAGCCACGGCTCTGTGAGCCGTCTGACCACGCTTAAGATTTGGAGTGCGGCGACACGTTGCCGCTTTTTTACTAAGCGATCCCGCGATGCGGGACCTAGATCCAACGCGCGGACATGTCGGCGCACTCCAAAGCCAATGCGCGCCCCGATGCGCCGCTGGCGCATGGCTACTTCAGATGCTCGCCGCGGCGAGCGCCTCTACAAACATCTCGCTCAGCGCTTGGCCTGTGCCGTTTCCCACTCGATGCGCGGCGCGTCGCCCCAAAGGTCCTCCAAACTATAGAAGGCGCGTTTGTCTCGGTGAAAAACGTGCACCACCACTTGCAGATAATCGAGCACAATCCATTGGCTGGCGGGAAACCCGTCAATTGCCACCGGTCGCGTCGCACACTCTTTTTTCAGTTCCGTCTCGATTTCACTGGCAATGGCTTTGAGCTGCGGCTCGGACGTAGCCGAGCAGATCACAAAAAAGTCGGTAAATGTCGAAATCCCCCGCAAATCCAGCACGACAATCTCTTCCGCCTTTTTGTTCGAGGCGAGTTCAGCGCAAGTCTTCGCTAAGTTTTCCGCGGTTATTTCTCTGGCTCCCGGTAAAGATTGCGTTCACGAATGATCTCTTCGACTGCCGGCGGTACGAGATAGCGAATTGATCGGCCCGAGGCAACTCTCTTCCTGATCTCGGTGGCCGAGATGTCGATCTTGCGATGCACGACTTGATAAGGGTGATCCCTTTGTGTCCCGGTGCGATCGAGAACGACAAAGCGGACCATTTTTTGCAGCTGTTCGAAGCGATGCCAGCTTGCCAGTCCGGACAGATTGTCTTCGCCGATCAAATAGTAAATCTCCGAGTCAACTTCGCGCCGCCGAATCTCTTCGGTCGTGTCGATTGTGTAAGACGGTGGTGGTCGATGCAGCTCGTACTCATCCACCACCAACCCGGTTTCGCCTTCGATCGCCGCCCGCAGCATCGACAATCGGATTTCCGCGCTCGCGACCGGAGGATCTTTGCCCGGCGAAATTGCGGCCGGAACAAAAATTATTTTTTCCAGCGCCAACCTCTCGCGCGCTTCGCGAGCAAGGATCAAATGCGCATGATGAATGGGATCGAATGTGCCGCCATAGATGGCAATTTTTTTCAAGATGCTCCGGTGAACCCGTTAATAAATAAGATATCGCGCACGCTCGCTGTGGAAACTCGCGATATTACTTCGCCAGGAGGCGACAACGATCAAGCCGGCGCGCTTGCCCCGTAAAATTCCGTGATCGCTTTGCTCGAGAAGATCGATGCCTAGTTGAACTGCCCCATTGGCGGCCGCGCAGGCCGCGAGCGACACCGCAGCCGGTGCAGTATATTTTTCATTTCCCGGCAAAACCATCCAACGTAGCGTCAGATTATGAAGAGTTATTCGCTCAGTCAACTAGCAGGTGGATCGCACTCTCCAAGCGCGATGCCAAATAATGGTGGATCGAGCAGTCCCTTGTCGGCCAACGGACGGACTCGCCCCGTGGCGAGCTCGATGTTAAAAATATGGCGGCGGAGCAGTAATTGATCTCCGTGTCTAGAAGATGAGCGCTAATTCTTTGGGTCAATTAATTCTTACCGGCGTCCCCGGCAAGGAGCTCGATGCGAAAAGCGCTGCGCTATTTCGGCGCGTGCAACCTGGCGGCTTCATCCTTTTCGGCCGTAACATCGAGAGCGCGCTGCAACTGCGCAAATTAATCGATGACTTGCGCGACTTGAGCAAGATCGAGCCAATTATTACCATCGATCAGGAAGGTGGCCGCGTCTCGCGATTGCGCTTGATCGGCAATGAGCCGCCAAACGCGCAGCAATTGCGCGACAAGAACGATGTCGATCTTATCCGCCAGCACGGCCATATCACTGGAAGATTGCTACGCGTTTTTGGTTTCAATCTCGATCTTTGTCCCGTGCTCGACATTTCCTTCGATGACAACGCCGACAATTCATTGCGCGGCCGCTGTTACGGCAAAACCGTCGAACAGGTCGTTCGCAATGCCGGCGCGTTCAACGACGCGATGCGCAAACAAGGAATCACGAGTTGCGGCAAACATTTCCCTGGCTACTCCGCAGCAAAAAGCGATGCGCATTACGAATTGCCGAAGATCGAGCGCACGCGTGCTGAGTTGAACAAAGAAGAGCTTGCGGTCTTTCGGCAATTCGTTGGTAGGGACGCCGCGCTGCGCCGTCCCTACCAATACCTCATCGATAGCATGATGATTTGCCACGGTTGGTACCCAAGTTTGGAATCGAAAAAAACCCCCGCCAGTCTGTCGCACCGGATCATCACTAAGTTGCTCCGCGAAGAGCTAGGCTTCGACGGTCTGATCATGACCGACGATCTCGATATGGGCGCAATTCTGAACGGTTACGGACTCGAAGAAACGATTCATCTCGCCATCGCCGCTGGGAATGATCTGGCCATGATCTGTCATCGCATTCCGGAAATCGAAAACGTGCATCGCATTCTTGGAAAATTGCCGCGTGACCAAATCGACCGCGCGCAAGAAAGTGTTGCCCGCTTCAAGAAAAAGCTTGCGCCGCCCCACGAATTCTCCGAAGCCGCCTTCCGCAAGATCGACCATGAAATCTGGGACCTCCGCGTCGCCGTCCTCGGTCCGGAACGCGCCGCCGCCCGCAGCCCCGAAGACGGCAAACGCTCGCCCGTCGAGATGTTTTGAAATGTCGAATGTAGAAACGACCCCATTCACCCACACGAGACTATTGTGACCAGCACCGAGGATGACGACGTCGTATTGGATTCATCGTGAATCCCATAGATGATATCGTCGCCGAACACACTAGCGAATGACGAAATAATGCGCCGGACGCCGTTAGGCAGCCGTAAAGTCATCGGTTGAGAATCGCCGTCTTAGCGATATTGGTGTTGAACAGATGAAGGCGCTTCCGGTTATCAACCTAACAAACGGACGCGGGAAGAAAGGGAAGCGATTGCGCCCGCCTAAGGCGCTTGGGAAGCGAGTCGCTCGTGAAAAGAATGTAAAGCCCGCGCCGCCTTCTTTCGTTGTCGGGTTGGGAGCGTCGGCAGGCGGATTGGAGGCGCTGGGAAGTTTCTTCGATGCCATGCCGGCAGATAGCGGGATGGCGTTTGTCGTGATCCAGCATTTGTCGCCGGCTCATAAAAGCATGATGGCGGAGCTGCTCTCGCGGCACACGCGGATGCCGGTTTGTCAGGCCGAGGACGGCGCGACAGCCGAGCCGAACCACGTTTATCTGATCCCGCCCAAAAAGTGTCTGACCATTTTCAACGGCAAACTGTTGCTCACTGAGTGGGGTTCGAAAAACGCTCCTAACCTGCCAATTGACACCTTCTTTTCCTCGCTTGCGCTGGACTGCAGCGAGCGGGCGATCGGCATCGCGCTTTCTGGCACGGGCAGCGATGGGACGCGCGGTATCAGGTCGATCAAGGAGGCGGGCGGGCTGGTTATGATTCAGGATGAGCGCTCGGCAAAATTCAGTGGGATGCCGCACAGCGCGATTGCGACGGGGTTGGCAGACTACATTCTGTCGGCCGGGGAGATGCCGGTCGCCTTGCTCAAATTCATCCGGCATCCGCTCTTCGTGCAGCCCGGTGGTTCGCGACTGCAGCCGACCGCGAACACCATGCAGAAAATCGAAGAGCTGGTCCGCGCTCGAACGGGCGTCGATTTTTCGGGGTACAAACAGAGCACGGTGCTGCGCCGCCTCGAACGGCGGATCGGCATTTCTCAAGTCAAGAACACCGAGCAATATTTGGAATATCTCCGGCAAACGCCGCAGGAAGTCGCGGCGTTTTATAACGATCTTCTAATCAGCGTCACAAATTTTTTTCGTGATCGTGAAGCCTTTAACCGTCTCCGCGAAGAAGTCGTTCCGGTCATGTTCGCCAATGCCTTGAAGAATGGAAAAATCCGCGTCTGGGTGCCGGGTTGCGCGACAGGTGAGGAAGCCTATTCCATCGCAATCCTGATGCAGGAGCATGCCGCAACGCTGGGCGAGAGATACGAGGTGAAGATCTTCGCCACGGACGTGAATAAAGAAACGGTCGAATTCGCAGGAGGCGGTCTTTATCCAGGCAGCATTGCCGCGGACGTTTCCGTAGACCTCCTCGCGCGCTATTTTGTAAAAACGGAAAATGGCTACCGGATTTCTCGGGGCACTCGGGATCAGGTCGTTTTCGCACAGCACAACATCTTAAAAGATCCGCCATTTACTCGGATAGATTTGATATCGTGCCGCAACTTGCTGATCTATCTGCAATCGCCCGAGCAGCGCAAAGTGCTGTCGCTTCTCCATCTCGCGCTGAGTCCTGAAGGATATCTGTTTCTCGGCGCGAGTGAGACCGTAGGCGAACAGCACGACGCGTTTGAGCCGATTAATGCGAGGGCGCGGATTTTTCAAAAGCGAGCCGCCGCATCGCTCGCGAGTCCGGCGCTGGCGAACATCGCGCCCGTGTTCGCGCGCGTTCGTGAAACACTATCGGCTGTTTCCAGCATCTCGAATGGCGGCAAACGGCCGCAGGAGAAACTTTTGGAGGCGGTTAACGCGAAGCTCATCGCCGACTATGCTCCGACCTGCTTTGCCGTGAACGAGAAGAACGAAATCCTTTACAGCTTCGGACAGCCGCAAGCGTTCATCGCGATGCCAGCCGGTCGGGCAAACTTGAATTTGCTCAAGCTGGTGCCGCGCGATCTTTCGCTTGCGATCGCCACGGCGCTTCGTCAGGCGAAGAAACAAAATGCGGTGGTGTGTTACCGGCGGGTGAAGTTTCAACGGGACAAGGCCACGAGTCTTATCGATCTCAAAGTCGAACCAGTGCGGGCGGAGCAGGGCGCGCCGGGAGTGACTCTCATCTTTCTAGAAGAGAGAGAAAAGCTCGCGATCTCGAATGATCTTGGGGGTGAAGAGTTCGATCCCGGCGATAAATCGGCACAGCGCATTGCCGATCTTGAGGAAGACCTCCAGAGGAGCCGTGAAAATCTCCAGAGCGCGATTGAGCAGCAGGAAACATCGGCGGAGGAATTGCAGTCCACGAACGAGGAGTTGATCGCCTCGAACGAAGAACTGCAAAGCAGCAACGAGGAACTCGAATCGATCAACGAAGAGCTGGCCACGCTCAATGCCGAATACCAGGAAAAGAACGATGAACTACGGGTGGCGAACAACGACATCGACAATCTTCTACGCACCTCACAGATCGGCACGATTTTCCTCGATGAATCGCTCCACATCCGCAGGTTTACACCAGTTGTGGCAGCGGAAATGAGGCTTCTGCCGCATGACGCCGGCCGGCTGCTGACCGATCTGTCGCACCCGCTTATTGATGAATTGACTCGCGAAGCGCAACGTGTTTTTCACGACGGAGCGCCGGTGGAGAAAACAGTCGAGACCAGGCCAGGAGTCTGGTATCTGCTACGCGTCTCGCCTTACCACCGCGCGGGCGCGAGCGATCTGGGGGTCGTCATCACATTCGTCAACGTAAGCGCACTGAAGCAGGCTGAGCAGGATTTGGGGAAAAGCGGGAAAGCGAAAAGAAATAGAAATTTCCCGTCCCGTTCCTAAACTCGAAATTTTCGAAACACTCGCGGCGGCATTCGAACGTGTCGCACGTGCGAGATAGATAGCGGGAAACTGCACAGAGCGCGTCGGGGCTTTCGCAACCTCGCTCGCTTTACGGTCGAAGCTGGTTGCGTTCGCACCGGAATCTTCGATCACGACGCAGGCATCGGTGAGCGTCCAAGGTAACTCCGAGTGACACTCGCCGTTGGAGTAAGTATGGAAATTCTAACAAGGTTGTGCCTAACGACTCGACAATTTCTTGCGCATCTCGCGACCGGCACGGTGCGTGCTGCCTAACGTGCTTATCGAAAGCGAGTAGACACAAGTGATTGCAGTCGATCCCACAAGGACCTTTGAAGCGTTGCGGCGTCGAGCAGAGAAAACCCTGCAGGCTCCCAAAGTTAAGCCACCAAGGTCCGCAACTCCGGCAGCTCTAACTCATGCCCTCGAAGAGCTTCGCATTCACGACGCAGAGCTGGAAATCCAGAACGAAGAACTGGAGCAAAGCCGCATGCAGGCGGAGGACTTGCAAACGAGATATTTCCGCCACTTCGACCTGGCGCCGGTTGGGATGATCCGGCTCGATGACAAAGGTATCGTTATGGAAGCGAATATCCTGGGTGCCCAAATGCTTGGGATTGACCGCATCCGGCTTCACTCGACGAAAGTCGCTTTTGCGGTCCATCTGACGCGCGACTCACAAACGATCTTCCAGACTCATCTCAAGAGCACGCTTGGTTCCGGCGAAATGGAATCCTGCGAGATATGTCTGCGAAACAAAACCGGCCCGGAAACATTTGTGCGGATGCAAAGCATCGCGAGTCGCGGATCAGAGAGCGCGACAGATTTGTTTGCGACATTGACCGATCTTACCGATCACCGGCGGGCTGAAGTCCAGCGCCTGGAGCTGGAGCACAAACTGGCCGAACGCCACGAGCTTGAAAATATTGGCACGCTCGCTGGAGGGATCGCGCACGACCTCAACAACATTCTCCAGGTTATCCACTCCAGCCTGGATATCGCAAAAGAGAAAGCGACCTCCGAGGCCTCGTTGCTGAAACACATCACACAAGCAGAACAGGCTGCAGACCGCGCAACCAATCTCTCGAGGCGGCTACTCACATTCTCCAAAGGTGGAAGCCCGATCGTGCAAATTGTCAGCCTCCGGGAAATCCTCGAATCTTCGGTCGAGTTTTGGCTGAGTGGTTCGAACCTCCGGCTCGAGCTTTCTGTTGCGCCCGATTTACTTCCCGTAACCCTCGACCCCGTTCAATTCGCGCAAGTGATCGAGAATGTGGTCATCAATGCCCGCGAAGCCGCATCACATGGGGGAAAGCTTTTTGTTCGCGCAATCAATGTTCTTCCCGGGACTGCGGAGGTCGCCGGCCTTAGCGATGGGCCCTACGTCAAAATTGAAATCGAAGACGAGGGAGACGGCATCCCTGAGTGCGTTCGCGAGAGAATCTTCGAGATTTGCTTCACCACGAAAGCTGGAGGCAGCGGCATCGGTTTGGCGACTGCGAAGTCGATCATGGATCAACACGGTGGCCGGATCGCAGTGAAATCGGTGGCAGGCCAGGGAACCACCGTCTCGCTCTTCCTTGCGGCGGCGCGATCCTTCAAACCCGCCGCGCCGCCGCCGGCGAAGGTGGTTGCGAAGGGCACCGGGCGAATCCTTGTGATCGACGACGAGGGAATGATTTTGGACGTGACTCATTCAATCCTGAAAGACCTCGGCTACGATTGTGCGGTGGCAAAGGACGGAACCGATGGCTGCGCAGCTTACAAGCTTGCGATGGCCGAGGGTAAACCCTTTGCCGCAGTTCTGCTCGACGCCACCATCCCAGGTGGCCTGGGTGGCGAAGAGGCCTTGAAGCGCCTGCTGGAAGTGGACCCGCTCGCGCGGGTGATCCTGTTTAGCGGCTACGCCGATAGCACCCTGATGATAAAAGCCGAAGAACTTGGCTTTCACGGCCGGCTGGCGAAACCGTTTACAATTCTGGAACTCGGGGTGGCCGTCCATGAAGTGCTTTCTTGAGTCGCATCCGGCTCAAGAAGGACAGCAGGCAGAAGTCGATCACGTCCATTGCAGTTTCACGCCAGAGGCGACGCCAAGCACCATCGGGCAAACCGGAAACGCATGGCAGTCGCCAGACAGCCGAGTCGGTGACCTACGCTTCTCCGAAAATTGATCCCGCTGGCCGCGTTATCTCCTACGTTTACGCTTCTAACGGCGTCGATCTCCTTGAAAAGCGCCAGACGTGAGGATCGAATAACGAGCTGTTCGCCAGCTTTACGTACAATCCGCAGCCCCGAAGACGGCAAACGCTCGCCCGTCGAGATGTTTTGAAATGTCGAATGTAGAAACGACCCCATTCACCCACACGAGACTATTGTGACCAGCACCGAGGATGACGACGTCGTATTGGATTCATCGTGAATCCCATAGATGATATCGTCGCCGAACACACTAGCGAATGACGAAATAATGCGCCGGACGCCGTTAGGCAGCCGTAAAGTCATCGGTTGAGAATCGCCGTCTTAGCGATATTGGTGTTGAACAGATGAAGGCGCTTCCGGTTATCAACCTAACAAACGGACGCGGGAAGAAAGGGAAGCGATTGCGCCCGCCTAAGGCGCTTGGGAAGCGAGTCGCTCGTGAAAAGAATGTAAAGCCCGCGCCGCCTTCTTT
>Ga0210407_10000983_pt1 | contig 28483 bp, 28 predicted proteins | sample IncBWC27MmetaG_FD_150860 | JGI IMG/M metagenome (GOLD analysis project Ga0210407, IMG submission 150860) | Forest soil microbial communities from Barre Woods Harvard Forest LTER site, Petersham, Massachusetts, United States - Inc-BW-C-27-M | ecosystem: Environmental > Terrestrial > Soil >...
CAGGTACTGGCTGCCTCCCAAGACGACAAGCGGGGCGAGTTGAAAGACGCTAGCGAAAGCAAGAATGGCACATCCCACGAGGCTGATGAACGCCGCGAGTAAAGAAAGGCTCTTGTTCACAGGCTTAAATAAGTCATAGAAGAGAGCCGTCACCGCGACATAGCACGCCGTAGCGATGAGGCCAGTTGCTATCCCCAACCGAAATAAAGACTGGTGCGCCAGGATGTTGTTCGCTGTAGACGCGGCGTCGCCATACATAACAAGGCCTTTGAGGAAGAGCATGCTGAATACCGCCGTCAGAAAGTAAAGCAAGTAAACGACACCGGTAATCCTAGCCCTGGGCCGCGGCGACGCTTCTGCAATCCGTTCTAACATTACAGCTGTGGTCATATTGGTTTCCCGCGAGGAGATTCGCCGTCTGGGATCACGATACTAATCCTGTCAATCAGCTGTCTGTGCAATTCTAAACAGTTTCGAACTGTTGATTCGCAGGAGTGGGAGTCTGGTGGCGCGACCCCCAAGATCGGATGGAGTTTGCGACGCTTCCTAACTGGCGAAATCAGGTGTGGCTGTTGAAAGACTCACTCACCAGAAAATGGTCAAAAAACTTTGCGCTAGGATGCCCTACAAACGACGTTCTCGTTTTCCTGGACATTTTGTATCCCCCAAATTTTGCCTGTTTTGGGAAAAATGGAGTTTTTCAACAGCCACAGGCCATAGCACTCGCGACTCAAGAAGTGAAGAGGGTGTCCCGGATTCTGGTCGTGTCACGGGCTACCCGGAAGTAATGCGTCAATCCAAGCACTGCAGAGCAGAACCTCAGACAGGTTTCCCGCTCCCCTAACGCATTCAAGGTAGCCGGTCATTCCCTGTGTCCCCAACAATTCGCTGTCACTGCTTTGCCGCGGCAGTAGCCACCTCTCGATGCCCTCCCAGCGTATCCTGTCTGCCCCAGTTCTCAATCGCCAGTTCAAGACCTCAGCACAGCCTATTCAGGCAAGAAAGGACGGGGTCATGCAAAACGGCAGCCTTAGCAGAGAGCGACGGAAGCGGAGCTCGGATGTTTGGTGCTACCGATGGTGGGAGTCGGGTCCAACCGGCAGGAGGATACACCGTCGAATCATTCTCGGTACGGTAGAGCAACTTCATGACAAACGGGCGGCGAACCAGGCGACGGTGGGGCTACGAAGGGAAATCAACTCGCACGACATCCGCACGAAGACGACCTTGATGACCGTGGCGGAGTTAGCGGACCATTTTCGTCAACGGGAGTTGCTCGACAGCAACATGCGGATTGCCTACTCCACCAAAAAAGCGTAGGTCGGCTACTTGACGAAATGGATTGTGCCGCGCTGGGGACAGAATGCACTGCAGCACATCAAGGCCAGAGAAGTAGAGTTGTGGCTGGCGAGTGTGCAACGCGCACGAAGCACGCGCTCGAAAATCCGCAATGTGATGAGTGTGCTGTTCAACCATGCACGCCGGTACGATCTCTTCGATGGCAACCCTATCCAATGGGTGCGCCAGAGCGCCAAACGCCGTAGTGCTCCCAATGTGCTTACGATTGAAGAGGTACGGCATTTATTGGCAGCGCTACCGCCGCGAGAAAGAATCCTGGTGTTCTTGGACGTAAGCACCGGACTGCGACAGAGCGAACTGTTCGGGCTGCAGTGGCAGGATATTGATTTCGAAATCGGAGAGCTCAGAGTGACCCGATCAGTGGTAGGTCAGGTGGTCGGCACCTGCAAGACCGAGGCCTCTCAAAAGGCGATTCCACTTCACGAGGACCTGATCGAGGCCCTGAAGGGCTGGCGCCAGCAGAACCCCTACAAAGAGGCGCAGCATTGGGTGTTTGCCAGTCCGAGTAGCGGTGGAAAAAATCCGTACTGGGGACAACAGCTGATGCGCCGGGACATCCGCCCGATTGCCGAGAAGCTGGGGATCACCAAGCGCATCGGATGGCATACCTTCCGGCACACGTACTCCACATTGCTTCGGGCCGTGGGAGCGGACTTGAAAGTAATACAGGAACTGCTGCGACACTCGACGATCCGTGTGACCTTGGATACTTACACCCAGGCGGTGACAGCCGCCAAACGAACGGCCCACACCGCGGTAGTCTCGCTGATTGTTGGAAATGGCGTATAGAAACTGGTCTGGGGCACGAGGGGAGGGATCAATCCCCTAGGCCGAGGTTAAACTTAGTTATAGAGGACCTGTGCGCGGAACTTGACGCCTCGCGCGGAATTTGTACCTTTTTGTGCCCACGCGAAAATTCTTCCACAGGCGTAAGTGCTTGATTAGGAATGGCGGGGACGACGAGACTCGAACTCGCGACCTCTGCCGTGACAGGGCAGCGTTCTAACCAACTGAACTACGTCCCCAACCGTGAAATCAACGAACTAAATGGTGGGCAGTGCAGGGCTCGAACCTGCGACCTCCTGCTTGTAAGGCAGGCGCTCTAACCAACTGAGCTAACCGCCCGCTGCAATTCATCGTACAGGAAGCGGCGCGGAGCGTCAACGCATTGCCGTAGGACGCGAATTTCTTGCGCGCGCCTGGGCGGATTTGTGCCGCGTCGAGTTGCACTTTGGCGGGGCTGCCAGTAAACTGCTTTTCCCTATATAGAACAAGGGCGATTCGACAAAGGACACTTTTGGAATGCTGCTCGTTCGGGATTATGTCGGCCATATGGCCTCGGAAGTCGTCAAGCGGCTCATCGAAGGGAACCTGATTGAGAGCAAGGCGCCGGTAGAGGTGACGCAGCGCGTGCGGCAGCGCATGATGGAAGAGCTGACCGTTGAAGATCGCTTGAACGACGAAGTGCGCGAGATCCTGGTACAACACCAGGACGAAATGCGGCGCACGGGCGCTTCCTACCAGGAGATGTACAAGAAAGTGAAAGGGCAGTTGGCCCGGGACCGCAAGCTGGTGCTGCGGTGATGACGCCTCCGGGCAGGCAAGCATGAGGCTCACGCGGGAAAAAGTGGTTCGGTTATCGCACCAGATTACCGAGGTGCTGGTATCCGCCGCCGACGTGGAATTCGTCGAGGACCGCGACACCATCCGCCAGCAGGTCGTGCAGATTCTCACGGACACGCTGAAAGAAGAAGAGAAAGCCGACGCGGAAGTCCGCAAACGCATCACTTCGCAGAAAAAGGAAATCCTTGAGGGCAGCGAAGAGTGGGACGTCCTTTATCGCAAGTATTACTTCGACGAACTTCGCCGCATGGGAATTGCCTCCGCCCCCGACGAGCGCCGCGAACGCAGAAGCTGACCGTAGCTCACCGTCCGCAGGCGGGCCGCTCCCCCCGGACCGTTCGACTACGAAAACAAAAGGGCGGCCATTGGGCCGCCCTTTCGTTCTTGGACAATAAACCTAGTTTAGTTGGTCAGCGGGGAGTCGGGGCGGCGCTTTAGCGTCGGGCGATCATCGTCGGTGGAATTGGGATCGTTGCCGGTCTGACCCTTTTGCGATTGCTCGGTCTTGGTGCGCAGTGTGGGCTTGCCGGGGGCGTTGTCCTGCACTTTGCGAGAGAACATGATGTTGCGCAGGCGGCCCTTCACGGAGTCAAACTCGGAAGTGGTCACGATATATTCCGGCTTATTCGGCAGGATGCGCGCGATCTCTTTTTGCGCGGCCTCGATACGGTCCGGCGTGGGCGGGTGCGTTGAGAATACTTTGGGGATGGTGCCGGGGCGGCGCTTTTCGTCGGCCTGGATGCGCTCGAAGAAGGTTACGAAGGCGTTGGGGTCGTACCCGGCTTTGTACATATATTGTAGGCCGAGGAAATCGGCTTCCCGCTCCGAGTCGCGGCTAAATTTCAAGTACGTCAGCGGAATGGCGATGTTCAGGCCTTCATACAATCCGTAGCCAGCCCAGCCAGCCGGACCGAGCAGCATCAGGGGAATGGTGGCCAATTGCATCATCTCGCCCTTGGTGGCGTTCTTGGTGCCATGGCGCGCGGTGACGTGGGAAATTTCGTGGGCCATTACGCCGGCAAGCTCAGACTCTTCTTGCGCGCGGAGAATCAAGCCGCTATTGACGTAGAAGAATCCGCCGGGCAGCGCGAAGGCGTTGACTTCGTCGGAGTCGATGACCTTGATGGTGAAAGGCACGCGCGCATCGGAATTGCGCACCAGGTTTTGTCCCACGCGGTTCACGTATTCGGTGACCACGGGATCATCAATCATCTTGGAAGAGCGCTCGACTTCTTGCGCAAGTCCCTTGCCCAGCGCGATTTCACGTTCGAGCGAGTAGAAGTTGATGCCCTTGCCGACGCTGCGATTGCCGATGGCGTCGACGTCTTCCTTGGAGTTTTTCGGATTTACGGTATCCTGCTGCTGCACAGGAGCGCTCTGCGAGGCCTGCGGCTTTTCTGATTGCGGTTGCGTCTTTGCGGGATCGGGAGCGGGCGGAGGACTCTGCGCTAATACGGTGCCGCCCGCCAAGGTGGCTAAAAGTCCGAGTCTGAGCGCCTTGCCTAGGATTGCTTTCATGGTAACCGCCTCCCGCTTCGACTGTCCCGAGTATACACCCGCTTGCCGAAGGTGTGCGTAGTACTTATCGCTGTGAGTACGATGTCAAGGCTAAGAAGAAGGTTTCCTGTAAGGAGTTGTCTTTCGCGGAAGATGCGACCGTTCCTACGGTCTGGCGGCGAGCCTCAGCCTACGCTCGGTCATACCCTGTGGTTTCTAAGCAACAACCGGCAGGGGCAAGTTGACACCCGCGGTGCGCGCCTTCTAAAGTCAAAGTCTGAGTATGGGCGTCTCGAAAATTCAGATTGGCCAGCTTTGGAAAAAGGATGGCACCCGCGACATTTACCTGGTGACTCGCCTGTACACGGAAGCCCTTAGCACCATGGTGGTTATGCGCAAGTCCGGAGCGGAGGGGGAAGCCCTGATTCGTGTGCGGGCTGAGCGCAACTCCACCGGTCACAACATTCCGGGTTTTTCACCCGCGCAGGAAGAAGAGAAATTGTAGGTTCGAGCAGGTGCGCTGAAGCCGAACGGCCCCGCCTGCGGCGGGCAGGCAGAGATGGCTGCTCCACGTGGCATCTAAATCGAGCGGACCGGCATGGCCACTACATCTTCGACCTGCATCAACTCCTTGGTCAGGAACGGCTCGCCGTACTTCACTCCGATCATATGCCCATAATGCCGCGCTAGTTGGTTCATTTCGACCTCCAAGCGATCGATCGCCAGATGCACTTTGCTCTTGGGCGCACCTTTGGCTGGGCGGAACTGCGATGCAAAGGCCAGAATGGCTTTGCGGCGCTGCTCGAATTCCTTGGTAATGTCCACGACAAAAGTGGGTCGAACGGTGGCGTAGGAAGTGGAGTACAAGATCTTGAACGGGCGATACGGCTCCCCGTCAAGCGCCAGCTGTTTCAGCCCGGCGAGAAAGCAACCTTCGTAGCCGAGCGTCGAGGCGTGATAGTGGTCCGGGTGGCGCGCTTCCCAATAAGGAAGGATCACCGTTTTTGGGCGAAGCTGGCGGATCACGCCTGCGAGTCTTAATTTGTGCTGACGTGCTGGCTGCACGTCGGAATCCGGTACGCCCAACGTCTCGCGCCAGGAAACCCCCAGCAATTTTGCCGCTTTGGCCGCTTCGCGGGCGCGCGTTTCCGGCGTGCCGCGTGAGCCCATCTCTCCCGCGGTGAGATCGAGAATGCCGGTCTTGTAGCCGCGCCGCGCCATCTTGATCAGCGTTCCGCCGCAAGTCAGTTCCACATCATCTGGATGCGCGGCAATGGCCAGCAAATCGAGTCTCATCGATGCTCCTAGACGGCGCGCTGATTCTAGCACTCCCCGGTGGGACAGCCATTTCTGCCTGCCCGCTGCAGGCGGGGCTGTCCTGTGCTACCTTTCCGCCTGACATGAAAGTCGGGTTGCAGGGTCGCGTCGCGCTGGTCACCGGCTCCGCCAAGCGCATAGGCCGGGCGGTCGCCGTGCGCTTGGCCAGCGAAGGCGCCGACGTCATCATCCATTACCACCGCTCGAAGCCGGAAGCAGACGACGCGGTCGCGGAAATCGCAAAACTTGGCCGCAAGAGCGCAACGCTGCAGGCGGACCTCTGCAACGTCGCGGAAATCAAGCGAATGTTCGAGCAAGCGGGCGAGCAATTCGGCCGCCTCGATATCCTGGTCAACAGCGCCGCCAATTTTCTTCCCGCGCACCTCGCCGACACGACGGAGAAAACGTGGGATGCCGCGCTCGACACGAACTTGAAAGCGCCGTTCTTCTGCGCGCAAGCCGCCGCTCCGCTCCTGAAGCAGTCGCACGGCGTCATCATCAATTTTGCCGACATCGGCGGCATCCTCCCGTGGCCCGGCTACATCCCGCATTGCGCCTCGAAGGCGGGCGTGATCATGCTGACGAAATGCCTGGCGAAAGCCCTAGCGCCCGAAGTCCGCGTCAACGCCATCGCTCCCGGCACCATAACCATGTCCCTCGATCCCAGCGAATGGGAAGCCGATTTCATCGGACGTGCCCCGCTGCATCGCACCGGCACGCCCGACGATGTCGCCGACGCCGTCTCCTTCTTAATCCACTCTAATTTTCTGACTGGCCAAACCCTGGTGCTCGACGGTGGCCGCACGCTGTAAAGTGCAAGTCTGCAATACCTTCGTGCAGAGTTTTGCGCCTCGGTGTATTCTATATACTAATGAGCGCAATAAATTTTAGCGTGCTTGCGTCGACGCCATGCCACAGGTCGATAGAATGAACAGGGACCAATCGGACGTTATGAATAACGAAACATCGACCGTGAACAACGGGATGACGGAGAACAACGGCGGTGCCGCCGACACCGCGACGCGCATTCCGGTACCTCACGGACTCGACGACCTGGAGGTGCAGGAGTGGCTCGAATCCCTGGATTCGCTCCTGGAATCCAGCGGGCCCGAGGTCGCCACGGAAATTCTGGAGCGTCTCCGCGCCCACGCCACCGTCTCCGGCATCGATCTTCCGTTCAGCGCCAACACGCCCTATGCCAACACCATTCCCGCGCGCCTCGAACCGCTTTTCCCCGGCGACCAGGAACTCGAGCGCCGCATCAAGAGCCTGATTCGCTGGAACGCGCTGGCCATGGTCGTGCGCGCCAACCGCGTCGAGCACAATATCGGCGGCCACATCTCCACCTACGCCAGCGCCGCCACGCTCTATGAAGTCGGCTTCAACCATTTCTTCCGCGCGCGCACACCTGAATTCGAGGGCGATACGGTTTACTTCCAGGGACACGCCGCTCCCGGCATGTACGCCCGCGCGTTTCTCGAAGGCCGGCTCTCCGCGCAAAAATTGGAAAATTTTCGCCGCGAACTGAAACCCGGCGGAGGCCTCTCGTCCTATCCTCACCCCTGGCTCATGCCCGATTTCTGGGAATTTCCCACCGTTTCGATGGGCCTTAGCCCGCTGATGGCCATCTATCAGGCGCGCTTCAGCCGCTACCTCGAAGACCGCAGCCTGAAGCCGGCCACCGATGCGAAAATCTGGGCCTTCCTCGGAGATGGCGAAACCGACGAGCCGGAGTCTCTTGGCGCCATCACTCTGGCTTCGCGCGAGAAGCTCGACAATTTGATTTTCGTCGTGAACTGCAACTTGCAGCGCCTCGACGGTCCTGTTCGCGGCAACGGTCAAATCATCCAGGAGCTCGAGTCGGCCTTCCGCGGCGCGGGCTGGAACGTGATCAAGGTCTTGTGGGGCAGCGAGTGGGATCCCATTCTCGAGCGCGACACGGAAGGCTTGCTGGTCAAGCGCATGGGCGAGCTGGTTGACGGCGAATACCAGAAGCTCGTCGTCGAATCCGGCGCGTACGTGCGCCAGCATTTTTTTGGCAGCGACCCGCGCCTGCTGCAGCTTGTCGAGCCGCTACCCGACGAGGCGTTGCGCCGCCTGCGTCTCGGCGGCCACGATCCGCGCAAGGTCTACGCCGCGTACAAGGCCGCCGTCGAGCACAAGGGCCGCCCCACCGTCATCCTCGCGCGCACTATTAAAGGGTACGGGCTCGGCGAAGCCGGCGAAGGCAAGAACGTCACGCACCAGCAGAAAAAACTGAACGAAGATGAGTTGCAGGTTTTCCGTTCGCGCTTCGGCATTCCTCTAAATGACCAGGACTGCATCGAGGTACCGTTCTACCGTCCCGCGGAAGACAGCATCGAAATCCAGTACCTGCGCGCGCGCCGGGAAGCCCTGGGCGGTTACGTCCCCAAGCGCAGCGTGCGCTCGCAGCCGTTTGTTGCCGATCACGACGAACTCTTCAAGGAGTTCCACGACGGCAGCGAGGGCAGGGAAGTCTCCACCACCATGGCTTACGTCGGGATGCTGCGCAAAATGTTGCGCGATCCGGAAATGGGCAAGCTCATCGTGCCCATCGTTCCGGATGAAGCGCGCACCTTCGGTATGGAGTCGCTGTTCCGCACGGCCGGCATTTATTCCAGCGTCGGCCAGCGCTACCAGCCCGTCGACGTCAATACCTTGATGTATTACAAGGAAGCGAAAGACGGCCAGATCCTGGAAGAGGGAATTACAGAAGCTGGCTCCATGGCCTCCTTCATCGCTGCCGGCTCCGCGTACGCCACGCACGGCATCAACACTATTCCGTTCTTCATTTACTACTCGATGTTCGGCTTCCAGCGCATCGCGGATTTCATTTGGGCCGCTGCCGACATGCGCGTGCGCGGCTTCCTGCTAGGCGGGACCGCTGGCCGCACCACGCTTTCCGGCGAAGGTTTGCAGCACCAGGACGGCAACAGTCACGTCCTCGCGCTGCCCGTGCCCAATCTCCGCGCCTACGATCCCGCGTTCGCTTACGAGATCGCCGTCATCATCCAGGACGGCATTCGCCGCATGTACAAAGACGACGAAAACATTTTTTACTACATCACTTTGATGAACGAGCCGTACGCCATGCCGGCGATGCCCGGCGACGTGAAAGACGGCATCTTGCGTGGCATGTACAAATTCCGCGCGAGCGAAAACAAAAAATCCAAGTTGCGCGCGCAACTTTTCGGCAGCGGCTCGATTTTGCGCGAAGCTCTGCAAGCGCAAGATATTCTGGAGCAAAAATACGGCGTAGCCGCGGATGTCTGGAGCGTCACCAGCTACAAAGCGCTGTACACCGATGCGGTGGAATCCGAGCGCTGGAATCGCCTGCACCCGGGTGAAAAGCCGCGCGTACCTTACGTGACGCAAGCCCTGGCCGACGCGCCCGGCGCGCTCGTCGCCGCCACCGATTACATCAAGACGCTGCCCAGCATGGTCAGCAAGTGGATGCCACGCCGCCTCGCTACTCTCGGCACCGACGGCTTCGGCCGCAGCGAAGGCCGGCAATCGCTGCGCGAATTCTTCGAGGTCGATCACCGCTTCATCGCTCTCGCCGCACTGCACGAATTGCAGCAAGACGGCAAAATCGAGCCCAGCGTCGTAACCAAAGCCATCAAAGACCTCGGCATCGACCCCGAAAAACCCAACCCGGTCACTTCGTAATCGTTGCCCCCTCACGTAGGGGCGCAGTTCAGCTAGATGTCAAATAGAGAGAGCAGTGTCATCCTGAGGCTATCCGACGAGGATAGCCGAAGGATCTCAACGCAGGGCGGTAGGCAACCCAACACGAAGGGCTAGGCACGTTCGAGGAATTCTGCTGGTTTAATTTTCCCGGTCGCCAGATTCGCCACCAACTCGCGATTCGCCGCCAAGAAATCGTAATCTCCCAGCTCCCTCGGCAATACCCAGGCGATCTGTTCAAAACACAACGGTCTCGCTTCCCCCTCCACATTCGCAGCAAAAAATCGAATCTCCAGCGTTTCCGGCGTGCCAGCATATTGGTGACGCACACGCCCGACTTCTGCGCATTTCGTCAGCGTGACGCCCAGCTCCTCGCGCAACTCCCGCGCCAGCGCCGCCTCGACCGTCTCGCCGTCCCTCACCTTTCCCCCAGGGAATTCCCACTTCAGAGGCGAAGAATCATCCCTGCGCCGCTGCCCGATCAGCAGCCGTCGGTCGTCTCTTTCGATCACTGCAGCTACAACCGTCCTCATCACATCTCTTCTCTGCGTCCTCTGTGTTCCTAACTCTGCGAACTCTGTGTTAAATCCCTTTCCTTCTGTCCTGATGCAGCACTCTCGACAATTCTCGCGCTCCCTCCATCAACGGCGGCCCAGGCGTATTCAACAACTCATCCCGCACCACAAAAACGCGCCGCTCCCGTATCGCCGGCACATTCTTCCAGGCGTCCACTTTGTACGCTTGCTCCGGATCCGATTTCGCGCCTGTTGCCGCCCACGCCAATACAATTACCTCCGGCCGTGCCTCAGCCACCTGCCCCTCGGTCACCTTTTCCCCCGACGCAACAATCATCTCCCCGCCGCAAATCCTCACCAACTCCGCCACCCACGGCGGCGAACTAATGCGCGGATTCGGCCACGCCTCGCAATACACACGCACGCGCCGTTTCATTCTTCCTGCCGAGCGGGCAATCACGGCGAATTCCGAACGCATCCTCCGAATCAGTGTCTCCGCTCGCGCGGTCCGCCCCGCAATTCCTCCCAGCAACCGAATGTCCGCGTAAACGTCGACCAGCGATCGCGGGTTCATCGCCAAAAAATTCAGCCGCTGCTCCAGCAGCTTCCCGACAGTCTCCTGTTTGTACGGCACCGACCCAACGACCAGCGTCGGCCGCAGCGCCACGATGTCCGCCACCGACTCCATGTGCCAACAATCCCCGACCTGCGGCAATCCCGCCACGGGTGCCACGTCGCAACACCATTTCGTGACGCCCACCAAAAGCTGCCGCGCCCCAATCGCGCACAAAATCGAAGTAGCGCTAGGCGCCAGCGACACAATCCGCGGTACGGGCTTTTTCGGCGAGGCCATGGAAGCAGTGTAGCGGAGTGCATCGCTGTTGTTTACCCGAGCCTCCATCCAGTGGGACAGCCATTTCTGGCTGTCCTCTTTGAAGCCTTCCACCTCTTCGACATTGACTTCGCAACATCCGTGTGTTGCACTTTCGCGACGAAATCTCTGCGAGGTGTTTCGAATGCGTCGCAAACTGCTGCCCGTAGTGCTTATTTTGGTTGCCGCTTCCGTTGTCTGGCCGGCGCAAACCGCCGCCAACCCGCAATCCGCCGATGCCCAAGTCGTCCGCTACAAGGCCACGATCGACACCGTGAAATACGTTTACGGTGTTGCGCCGCCGGTCGCGCGGCTGAAGCCGGGGACTATTCTGGAAGCCAATTCCCTGGACTGTTTCGGCAACGCGCTGCAAAAGCCCGGAGATTCCTTCTCCCTGGTGAAGGGCGACAACCCTCTTACCGGGCCTTTCTTCATCGAAGGCGCGGAAACCGGCGACACCCTCGTCGTGCATATTCTCGATCTGCAAGTCGACGGCAACCAGGGCATTGGCGCGTTCTCGCCGGGCTTTGGCGCCGCGAATTCCACACACTACACTCCGATGTTGGAGACGAAGCCGCTGCCCGAGAAATTGTGGTTTTATCCTATCGACCACGAGAAAAATACCGCGACGTTTCAAGCGCTTGATTCCAACTTCAAAGTGAAATTCCCGCTGCATCCGTTTCTTGGCTGCATCGGCGTGTGCCCCGCAAATGGCGAGGCGCGCAGCTCCATCGTGCCGGCGGAATTTGGCGGCAATATGGACGCGCCGGAAGTTTCCGCCGGCAACACGTTGTATTTGCCGGTGAATGTTTCCGGCGCGCTGCTTTACTTTGGCGATGGCCACGCCGCCATGGGCGATGGGGAAGTGGCCGGCAGCGCCGTCGAAGTGCCCATGCGCGCGCGCCTGAAAATCGACGTCATCAAGGGCCGCCGCATCGAGTGGCCGCGCTTCGAAAATGAAAGCGAAATCATGACCACCGGCATCTACCGTCCCGTTGACGACGCTGCGCGCATCGCCGTCACCGAACTAATGCACTGGGTTCACGCCGATTACGGCTTGTCCGAGCTCGATGCCTACGAACTGTTCTCCAAAGTCGGCAAACTCCATCTCACCGAAATGGTCGATCCCAATTACGTGGTAGTTGCCGCGATCGACAAGAAATATCTGCCTCCGAAGAAATAAACCGCCGTTGCTATACTCTTGCTGATGTTTAGCGACGCCGTTCTCGATCACTTTCAGAATCCCCGCAACGCTGGCCAACTGCCCGGCGCCGACGCCAAAGTGGAAGTCAGCAATCCGGTTTGCGGCGACGTTCTGCAGCTCGCGGTGCGCATCGAGAGCGACCGTATCGTCGAAGCGCGTTTTCTGTGCCGCGGCTGCACCACGTCGATCGCCTGCGCTTCGCTGCTCACCGAACAACTCCGCGGCCGCACTCTCGCCGAGGCGCGCTCGGTCACGGCGCAATCTATTTCGCAGGCGCTTGGCGCGCTTCCCTCGGCGACATTTCACGGCGCCGAGCTTGCTGCCGACGCGGTGGAAACGATGTTGCGAAATATCGCCGCGAAATATCGCTAGCTACTCCGCGCGGCCGGTCGCGCGGAGTAGCGTTTCCGGATCGTTCAAATTCAAAACGCAGCCCTCCTCATTGGTGGGCACTTCCAAAACATCAGCGGCGTGAGCCCAAACGACGGCGCGCGCGCCTTTGTCGGCCGGCGCGCGCAACAATTCGTCGTAGAGCGCGGCGGGGAAAATCACGGGATGGCCGCGGCGGCCGTCGTATGTCGGCAGGACAATTTTCGCCCGCGTTGCGTAGAACTGTTCGATCAGCACGTCCACCAAGTCGCCGCTGATCAGTGGATGATCAATCAGGCATAAGAGCAGGCCGTCCGTACCCCGCTCCACTCCATCTTTGGCTGTTCCGTCGGTCGCGGGCAGCAAATGCGCCTGGACGGGCAAACTCCGAATCGCGGCTTGAATCGAGCTGAGCTGGCCTTTTTCCCAGTCGTCGTTGATGACGATTTCGTCGACGTCGAGCACGATGTTTTTCGCGATGGCCTCGGCGTGCGCGCCGAGGACGATGCGGCGCACGCCGATTTTCGGGTGCACGGTGACTTCCAGTAAGTGCTCGAGGAACGGGCGTCCCTGATAGGCGAGGAGCGCCTTGGGCGAGCCCATGCGGCTGGAAGAGCCGCCCGAGAGGATGACGGCGGCCAACATATCGTTGTCTGTCCTGCCTCTTTGTCCCGCCTCTTTCGGTGGGTTTTTCAGACCGCCGAAACGAGGCGCGATTCGATTCCCGCTTTCTTGTGTGCCGCTGACCCAGCATTGCGGCGCACGGAAATCAGCTCGGCGACGATACTGATGGCGATCTCTTCCGGCGACAGCGCGCCGATCTCCAGGCCCATGGGCGCGTAGACGCGCTCGAATTCTTCGGGCCGGTAGCCTTCCTTTTCCAAGGCTTTGTACACAGACAACACTTTGCGTTTGCTGCCGATCATGCCGACGTAGCGCGCTTGCGTGCGCACCGCCCAGGCGAGCACGCGCATGTCTTCCTTGTGTCCGCGGGTGACGATAACGAGGTACGTCGAAGCGTTGGGCTGGATTTTCGCGAAGGCTTGCTCGTAACTGGTGAAAACGTCTTGCGCCATGGGGAAACGCTGGAGATTAGCGAAGGCTTCGCGGTCGTCGACAACGCCGACGGCGAACCCGGCGGCGCCGGCCGCTTTGGCCATGGCCATGGAGACGTGGCCGGCCCCGAACACGTAGACAATAGGTTGCGGGAGAATCGGCTCGACGAAAATTTCCACCGTGCCCCCGCAGATCAGTCCATTGTCGTAGCTGGCTTCGTTATTGAGATTGAAGACCATTTTGCGCGGCGATTCCTTTTGCATCACCTCTTTGGCCGCGGCCCAGACATCGGCTTCGACGCAGCCGCCGCCAATAGTGCCAACCAGCGAACCGTCTTCGCGGACGAGCATGCGCGAGCTTTCGTAGCTGGGAATCGAGCCGTTGGTGTGCACGATAGTAGCCAGCGCGCCGCGCTGCCCAGCCCGCCGCATCTTCACGATTTCTTCAAACAGGTCCATGTCATTTCCGTGATTTACGCTACGCCGCGCGGTGGACGCTGTCAAATCTAACAACGTGACGGAGTCGCAGGCATTGCGCACAAATGTGGGATTCCCCCTTGCGCACAGCCGGAGGGGAATGCGCGAAGCGCGGTCTTAGGCTTGGGCGGCTTTGCGGGCCTGCGCGTCGTCGAAGCTTTCACCGTAAATCGAGGGCACTTTCGCGCCCATGCAGCGCAGGTAGCTGGAAAGCTGCCCACGATGGTGGATGCTGTGGTTCATGCCAACTTGCACGAAGGCGACCGCGGGAAGCTTGAAGATGCCGCGGAAGTCCGTGATTTTTACGAGGTTATCGCCTTTGAGTTGCGCCAGCTTTTCGAAATTGCGCGCGAAGTTTTCGGAATACCAGGCCGCGACCTCGGCCGGAGTTTTTACAGTGTCCGGTATGCCGGCGGCGGTGGCGGGGAATTCCGCGTTGATGGTGGTTTCGAGGAAGCGCATTTCGGCGACAGCGATGTGGCGCACCAGTTCCATGGCGGATTTGGAAATGGGATCGGGGCGGTAGTCGGCGTTGTCGGCTGGGACGGCTTCGAGAATTCTTTTCGTCGTGCGGCTTTCGTTTTTCAGCGTGCCGAGCAGCAGATCTTGCAGCCAGAATTCGGCGAGGTCGGGGGTAAGTGGACGTGGCATGTGGGTCCTCCTTGGTGATGGGCAGAGTATACATTTTTTGAGGGCAGGCAGCCTACGATCCCCGAGTGCGAGCAAATGTAGCGGCCGCGGACTTTCGCGGGCGCCTTACGCCAAGTACGTGGCAGCGCGCCGAGCAGGGATGCGGCGATGCGTCAGGTGCGGAACAGAAAATGCCAAGTGGCGTCAACGCCAGCGTGCACCAGCGCGGAGGCGAAAATCGAGTTCGTGCGGCGCCAGGTCCAGCCATAGAAGAAACCGGCGATGGACGCGAGGAGAACATAGCGCCAGTTGGGAAAGCCGAGGTTCGTGATGTGCGAGAAGCCAAAGAGTACCGAAGCCGTCCACCATCCGGCGACATCGCTTTTGCAGGAGCGCGCGAGCATATTTTGCAGCAGCCCCCGAAAGAGAAATTCTTCGGGCCAGGCGGTGAAGAAAAGGATCGCGATGGAGAGAAGCGGGAGCGAGAGTCCGGCGTGCCACTGCGGCGCGAAGTGAATGAAGTGCAAGCCGGTGCCGAGAGGGATGGCGATGGCGCCGAAAACGAGGAAGCTCGCGAGCACGAAAAAGCTCCAGCGGCGGCCCCAGCCGATGTTGTAGCCGATGCCCGGAATTTTGCGGATAAGGACGAAGGCGGCGAGGGCGACGTTGAGGCAGAGCAGCACGGTGAAGACGTAGGCGAGGCGTGCGTCGGGGTAAGGCCAGAGCCAGTGAGAGGGCGAGAATTTCACCGTGACCCAGATTCCCGCAAGGGTGATGTAATCCTGCCATGCGCCGGGCTGCTGGCATTCGGCGGTCGCGGCGAGCGCAAGCGGAATAAAGACGATTGCAGCGATGGCCCCCGCTCGCGAGAATGCGAACGTGCTTGTTCCTACCGCGTAAATCAGATATGCAAGCAGCGTGGAGGCGCCGAGAAGGTAGCCCGCGCCTTTGCCGATGCGGGCGGAGAGGAATTCGGGCACGCCCCGGGCCGCAAAGAGAAGCATCACGCCAAAGTAAAAAGCGAAAACGGTAAGCGTTGCCGCGAAGGCGCGGCCGCCGTAGCCTTGCCAGGAGGCGTAGAGCCCGCCGATGAAACAGAGTGCAGCCCAGAGGCCGAGCGTGGAGAAGAAACCGAGTTGGCGCGTGGCGGGCAAAGAGTTAACGCGTTCCGTAAAAAAGCCGCACTCCGAAAAAGAAGGAAGATTGTAGCGCATCGAGATGGCAGACCAAATTCAGGATGCAAGCGAAGGCGGGGCCGCAGGGAAGTCCGGGCGGCTCGCGTATATCGACTGGATGCGCGGGTTGGCTTGCGTCCTGATGTTTCAAACGCACTGCTACACCTCGTGGCTTACTCCGCAGGCCCGGAAGACGGAATTTTATCGGTGGTCGCAAGCGGCGGGAACATTGCCGGCCCCTTTATTTATTTTTCTGGCGGGCGTTTCCTCCGCGATGGTGACGCAGCGGCTGCGCGAAAAAGGCATGGCACGCAACGCGATTGCGCAAACGGCGATTTTGCGCGGCGCGGAGATTTTTGGGTTGGGACTGCTGTTTCGCGGCCAGGAATTTATTTTGGGCTACCCAAAGTCGCCGTGGACGGATTTGCTGCGCGTGGATGTGCTGAACATTCTGGGATTGTCGATCATGTTGATGGGCGTGCTGTGCTGGGCGACGGACGTGAGGGCGGGTGCGGGCGTTGTAGGGGCGCGCTTTAGCGCGTCCCAGTCTCGCACGCTGACGGTGACGATTATTGCGGCGCTCATTGCTGCGGCAGCGGTTGCGGTGGCGACGCCCTGGTTGTGGACGACCTACCGGCCGCGGTGGCTGCCTTGGCCGCTCGAGTCTTACATCGACGGCGTTCACACGTTTGGGCAGCCGCAGACTTGGTTGTTTCCGATTTTTCCGTGGGTGGCGTTTGCGTTCGTGGGGTTGGCGCTCGGCTTTCTGCTATTTTCTGATTTCGCGAAGGAGAAAGAAGCCTGGTTTTTTGTCGCGGTAGGCGTTGGCGGCGCGGTCGCTTGCGCGCTATCGCTGGCGCTGGACGCAGCGCCGGTCCACCTGTATCCGGCGGCGATTTACGATTACTGGCACACCAGTCCGGAGTTTTTTCTGATGCGCTGTGGAGTTTTGCTGGCGCTGCTGTTTTTGGTGTACGCGTGGTGCCGTTGGGGATGGGCGCAGAAGGGCTTCAGCCCGATCATTCAGCTCGGGAATACGTCGCTGCTCGTGTATTGGGTGCACATCGAGTTTGTGTACGGCCGCCTTTCGATTTTGCGAAAAGCGAAGTGCAGCATATTGACAGCGACGGCGGGATTTCTGGTTATCTTCCTGGCGATGATCGCGCTTTCGGTTCTGCGCACGCGATGGAAGAAGCGCAAGGCTAAGGCTTCGCGCGCGGCTCCGGCGACTGCGATGCCGGAATCCGGATGATGACTTCGCCGGGTTTGGCGCGCTGCAGATCTTCGCGAGCGATTTTTTCGATCAGCCGAGGATCGGTCTTCAGGGCGCGGACCTGATCGCCGAGCTCCACGTTCTCCTTACTCAGGCGGTCCAAATCCTTTTTCACTTTGTCGATTTCGTTTTGCGTGCGGCGCATGGCAATAAAGCCGTGGGCGCCGAACACGTCGTGTACCATGAGCGCCAGAACGAAGAGGCCCAGGATAGTGCGGCCATGGCGCTCGAGAAATGCGCCGAATCCCGTCTTCGGTTCAGCCTTCTTCAGTTTTTTAGTACCCACTCGGTCGCCTCTTGGGCCAGGCGTGCCGATGCGGCGGCGCTGTCCGCTTCGACGTAGAGCCGGAGCAGCGGCTCGGTGCCGGAAAGCCGCATGAGCATCCAGGTGCCGTCATCGAAGCAGAATTTTGCTCCATCGGTGCGGTCGATGGAAACCACTTTTCGTCCGAGTAGTGTCGAAGCGTCCACCGCGACCTTCCTGACGGCGTTTGCTTTCTGTTCGTCGCTGAGGTGCAGGTTTTCGCGCAGCGGCCAGAATTCGCGGCCGATTTTCTTGAAGAGCTGCTGAATTTGTTCCTTGATGGATGCGCCGCGGGCCGCGATGGCCTCCGCCACCAGGAGGCAAGCGAGGATGCCGTCTTTTTCGGGCACATGGCCGCGAATGGTGAGGCCAGCGCTTTCTTCGCCGCCCAGCGCGATTTTGTCGGCGCGAATAAGTTGGCCGATATACTTGAAGCCGACCGGAGTTTGAAACGTGGACTGTCCGCGGACCTTGGCCACGGCGTCAATCATCTGCGAAGTGGCCACGCTGCGCGCGGCAGGCATCTTCCAGTTGCGGGTTTCGACCAGATAATCGTAGACCAGCGCGAGGATTTGGTTCGGAGAAATCCAGGTGCCGTCGCTGTCGATGATGCCGAAACGGTCGGCGTCCCCGTCGGTGGCCAGGCCGGCGGCGGCGCCGGATTCCGTGACCGCCTTGCGAAGCGGCGCGAGATTTTCTTCCGAGACGTCCGGTCCGGTGCCGTCGAAGAGGCAGTCACGGTTGGTGCGCATAGCCTGCACCTGGACGCCGTGATCGGAAAGTGTCCGGTCGAGATAGCCAGCGCCGCAGCCGTGCAGCACATCGACAACGAATTTGGACTTGGCTTTGCGCAGGACATCGAAGCGGACCAATTCTTCGATGCGCTTGAGGTAGGTGTCGCGTAAATTCACGGTTTCGCCTAGGCCATCTTTTCCGAAGTGGGAAGGTGCGGCGTGCGCGAAAGGTTGGGGATGCTCTCGTTCGATGATTCTTGCGACGCGCGCTTCGATGTCTTTGGTGATCTCGGGGAGGGCGGGGCCGGCATCGGAAGAAGAAAACTTCAGGCCGTGATATTGCGCGGGATTGTGGCTCGCGGTGAAATTGACGGCGCCATCGAGCTTGCGCCGCAAGATCTCGTAGGCGATGGCGGGTGTAGGCGTGAAGGTCTCGCAGAGCAGGGTGCGGATCTTGTGTTGCTGTAGGATTTCGACGGCAAGCTGCGAGAATTCTTCGGAGTAAAAGCGCGTGTCGTACCCGACCAATACTGTGGGATTCTTGGTTTTGGCCCCTTTGGCATTGATGTGGTCAGCGATAGCGGTTACCGCCAGCCGAACGGTAGCGAACGTGAAGTCGTCGGCGATAAGACCGCGCCAGCCGGAAGTGCCAAACTTGATGGGCGAGCCAGCCGTTTGTGGAGAGGCGCTCATGGCTGGGTATTCTACTCGCGCAGCCATCGTACTCAAAGGTGAAGATGGAACCGAAAAATGTGCGGCGCCGCGGTTTCCCTCTTCCCTGCGAAACTCGGCGCTCTCTGCGCCTGCCCGCCCGGCAGGCGGGTCTCTGCGTTATCTTTATGGTCTTCCTACTCAAAGCAGGTCACGGAGAATATTCATGATTCAGGCTGGTGGACGATATCGGATGGTGCTGGTCACGTGTGCGTCGGCTCCTGAGGCGCGCAAGATTGGGCGCAGCGTGGTAGAGAAGAAGCTGGCGGCTTGCTCGAATATCGTGGCCCGGGTCGAATCGATTTACCGCTGGAAGGGCAAAATCGAGCGTGCGCGAGAGGTGCTGGTCCTGATCAAGACGACGGCGAAACGTTTGCGACAACTCGAGAGGGAGGTAAAGCGCATGCACAGTTACGAAGTTCCGGAATTTGTGGTGCTGCCGATCGTGGCAGGATCGCGGGAGTATTTGAAGTGGATCGGGCAGAACGCGAGCTAGACGTAAAGCAGGGCCTGGTCGAGGTCGGCGATGATGTCTTCGACGTCTTCGATGCCGACGGAAAGGCGAACCAAACCCTCGGTGATGCCCACGCGCTCGCGCACTTCGACCGGCATGGAGGCGTGCGTCATCAACGCAGGAAGCGAGATTAGCGTTTCGACGCCGCCCAGGCTTTCCGCCAGCGAACAGAGTTTGACTTGGTTCAGGAAGCGGCGGGCGGCATCGAGCGAGCCGAGATCGAAGGAGAGCATGGCGCCAGGGCCGCGCTGTTGCTTGCGCGCGATGTCGTGTTGCGGATGCGTGGGAAGGCCGGGGTAGTGCACCTTGCGGATTTTTGGGTGGGCGTCGAGATGGCGGGCCACGGCGATTCCGTTGGCATTGTGCTGCAGCATGCGGATGGCCAGCGTTTTCAGGCCGCGCGAAATCAGGAAGCAGTCCATCGGAGCGAGTCCGCTGCCTGCGGAGCGTTGGATGAAGTAAATTTTCTCGGCGTCTTCCGGGCGCGTCAAGACAGCGGCGCCGCCGGTGGCGTCGCTGTGGCCATTGAGATATTTGGTCATGGAGTGGACGACGATATGCGCGCCAAGTTCAATGGGGCGCTGCAGGTACGGGCTGAGGAATGTGTTGTCCACGACGAGCGTGATGCTGCGGTCGGCGGCGAGCTTGCCGAGCGTGGCAAGGTCAGAGACCCGCAGGGTCGGGTTCGTGGGAGTCTCGACATACAGCATCTTCGTGTTCGGGCGCAGCGCGCCCAGCACGGCGTCCCGCGACGCGGTGTCCACAAAACTGAATTCCAGGCCGAAATGCACCAGCAGTTGCGTCGACAACCGAAAAACTCCGCCGTAAACGGCTTCCGAGATTACCGCGTGATCGCCGGGCCGCAGCAGCCGAAAAACCGCGTCAATCGCCGCCATCCCGGAAGTAAACACGTACGCACTCTGGCCGCCTTCGAGTTTGGCCACGGTACGTTCCAGAGCTTTGCGATTAGGATGATTGGTTCGCGCGTAGTCGTAGCCTTTGTTTTTGCCGAGCTCGGTTTGGACATAGGTGGAAGTCTGGTAGATCGGCGCGACGATGGCGCCCGTAGCGGGATCAGGTTCCTGTCCCACATGAATCGCGTTGGTGGCGAAACCCATTATCCTCTCCTGCTCGTCTGCTGGCTGCGGGGTGACCAAGGCCGCGCGGTGCTGACACGTTGCACCCTTGTCGCTCCGCAGAAAAATGTACAGAATCTCGAAGACGCGGCTGCAAGCGGCCGAAATAGATTCTTGAAAAGGTACAGGAGCAAAGAGACGCAGTCAATGCGAGCGGCCGGGAAACGTTCTCGAGCAGGCGGAAGAGGGCGAATTGGACGGCATCGCGGCAGGAAAAAGCGGCATCACAAACAGTGCAGAGAGAGACTTGACCTGCGGTTGCCATGCGTAGAGGATAGATTGCGTCCAAGATGAGTCTACGAGCCAAAGCAGCTTTGCAGATTTCTGTCGTGGCGCTTGCCCTTTGTGGAAGGGTCTGGGCACAGACTGCTCAGGAGCCCGACGCCAAGGCGCACGCCGGGAAGTCGGACACGATGTCGCGCGTGACGATTGAAGTGTCTGGCGGCGACAAAGAGAATCCGGTGGAGAACGCCAGCGTCTATTTGAAATACGTGGAAGAACACAAGTTGAAGAAAGACAAGAAAGTAGAGCTGAACGTGAAGACCAACCGCGAGGGTACGGCGCACATTCCCGATGCACCGACAGGGAGAGTATTGATTCAAGTCGTGGCGGACGGTTGGAAGACGTACGGGCGGTGGTACGACATCACGGACGCGAAGCAAACCATCAAAGTGCACCTGGAAAAACCGCCGCGCTGGTACTGAGCCGCAGAATTTACACACACTCGTGTCACGATTCAGGACATTCCGGAAAATTCTGGCTCTGATTGCTAGAGATTCGCCCGATCGAGCCGTTCGCTCTGAAATATTTTCCTGTCCGCATTTGCGGAGTTGCACAGAAATAGTGCAAACCGCGCCAGGGTATTGAGAATCGTGCAGTTAGTATTGGAAGTCAGGCGTTTTTCCACAAACTTATCAACACTTGTGTTGAAAACTTCATGCGGCAGAAATATTTTCCAGGAAATTCGGCACGACTGTTGCTCCGCAAAGATAAATCTCGCGCCGTTTGACGTGTGAGACGGCAGTGATAGAGTTAGAGTTCGGAACAAAATGAGTGAGACTTACGATGGGCCCTTCTCCCTGATGCAGATGTTCTGGGGCAATATCGCGGCGCGGCGCCTGCGATCTTTTCTCAGCGTGATTGCCATTGCCATCCAGGTGATTCTGGTTCTGATGATTGTCGGTCTCACTTCGGGAGTGATCTCTGAGTGGGGCAAGCGCGTGGAAGGGGTAGGGGCGGATATTCTGGTGCAGCCGCCCAACTCGCCTATTTTCTTTGCGTTTTCGAGCGCGGTGATGCAAGAAAGTCTCGGCGACCAGTTGCAAGCGCTCCCGGACGTCGATGTTGTCGCGCCCACCGTCATTCTCACCGAACCTAAGAATTTAATAATGATTTACGGCATCGACTACAAGCTCTTCAACGCCCTCAGCCGGGGATTTTTGTACCGTTCCGGGAGGACGCCCCAGGGGCCCGACGAAGCGCTGGCCGACGATATCATCGCGCAATCAAAGCACTTAAAGGTGGGCGATCACATCACGCTGCTGAACCACGGTTTTATAATCAGCGGCATCGTCGCACACGGAAAAGGCGCGCGCTTTTTTGTTCCGCTGCGATCGGCGCAGGAGATTGCCGGAGTGGAGAATCGTGTTTCCATGTTTTACGTGCGCAGCAAGGGAGATACGGAAAAGGCGCGCGCGGAGATTTTGCAGCTGAATCCGCAAAACCGCGTGAGGTCCACCTCCGAGTACGTGACGCTGATGAGTTCGTCGAACCTGCCTGAGTTGCGGCCGTTCATCCGTTCCATGGTGGGACTGGGAGTTGTGATCAGTTTTCTGGTGGTGCTGCTGAACATGCACACCATGGTGCTAGAACGGACGCGGGAAGTAGGAATTCTGAAAGCGCTCGGATTTTCGCGGCTCGATATTGTGCAGATGCTGCTCGGCGAGATGTTGCTGCTCACATTGCTGGGCAGCGGGCTGGGCATCGCGCTGACGTTTCTGACCCAGGCGGTCCTGAAGGAGACGAGTCCCAGCTTGATGATTCTGATCAGCGGACGATGGATTTTCATGTCTATCCTTCTGGCTTTGGTTGGCGCCGCTCTCGGCGCTGCGTATCCGGCATTTCGCGCGGCGAGCTACGACCCCGTGGTGGCGCTTGCCTATGAGTAGGGATGGGGGATGGCCGTGGAGGTAACGGCGCGGCGACCGGTCGTCGAGAAACACTACATCGCGCGAATTCTGGAGCGCAAGGATTTGTCGGAAGACCTGTGGGTCATCAAAGTCGACCCAGGAGGTGCGTTTACCTTCAAGGCCGGCCAGTACGCGACGTTGGGAGTGGAGAGCGAGGGAAAGCGGATCGAGCGGGCGTATTCCATTGTTTCTTCACCCTATGAGGAAGGCCTGGAATTCTTTCTCGAGCTGGTACCTCAAGGCGAGCTGACGCCCAAGCTGCACAAGTTGCTGACCGGCGACACCATGCTGTGCCGCAAAATCGCCAAGGGCCGGTTTACGCTGGACCTTCGGAGCGGGCGCACGCATCACCTGCTGCTTGCGACAGTTACGGGAGTTGCGCCGTTCGTGAGCTATGTGCGCACGCTGTATAAGGATTGGAAGGCGGGCGACAGCCCGATGCCGGGGAATCACAAGCTGTACTGCATACAGGGTGGGAGCCGGTCGTGGGAATTCGGCTATCGCGAGGAACTGGAGCAGGTTGCCGCGGAAGTGCCGTGGCTGAAGTATGTGCCGACCATCAGCAGGCCCTGGGAGGACGCGAGTTGGGCAGGCGAGACCGGGCGCGTCGAAGATCTGGTGCGAAAATACGTTTCGGAGTGGGGCTTGAAGCCGGCGGAGACGACCGGGTACTTGTGCGGACATCCCAACATGATTGAAAACGGGCGCGGAATCCTGGAGCGGGCGGGATGGCAGAAGGGTTCGACGTTTGAAGAGGTCTATTTCGTTCCAGGGAAAGAATTTACGCCGCAGGCTTAAGCCGCCGGGGCCCGGGCTTCGAGCTCCCTGGCGACATCTTCCAACATAACCAGAGGGCAGGCTACGTGAACGGTTTCATCCGGTTCGATAGCATCGATGAGCAGTTTGCCCTGATGCGTGCGAATGCGGACGTGCTGGCGGCCGTCCTGGACCTCTACGAAGTCCGCTTCGGGGTACCTCTTTAATTCTTTGGTCAGTTCGCGCAACGCGGGTAGCCACGGACCGGCGTGCTCGAGTGCGCGTTCAAGGCGGCGGGTGGGTACCACGTGCAGTGCCATCGGCACGATGGCCGCCGGGACCCAGACATGGACGTGACGGCCGTCAAAGTGATCATCCTCGACGCGCATAATCCCTTCGTGGAAGGTGTAGGCGCCAGCTAGCGCCACCGTGCCGCAGAAACCTAAAGCGAGCTTGGCCAATAACATGTGACTTGTCCCTCCTGCTGGACTTAGCCGCGTCGGCTGCTTTGCAGCACTGAGCTTACGCGGGGCAGCTAGTCTGTAACATTCTTGGAATCTATCCAGACGCGGACGGTGTTCTCTTCATCCTTGACGGAGACGAGTTCGGTATCTCCCTGGAAAGAAAGGGCATGGAGCGCCGCGACCAGGTCCAATTCGTCCTTGCCGGCGGAGAAGAGCGCGTCGACCACCTTCATGGGAACTTTGACTTCGACTTGGGAGTGCTTGGGGCGGTTCTTCTCGAAGACATGCACAAACAGATAGCCGTTTTGCTTGGCGACACGGACGTCGGACTCCTTGTTTTGCACGGTGACAAATTCACCGTCCTTGGAGGTGCGCACGGCGTCCACGAGGGCGTGAAGGTCCACGCCATGGCAGTCGACATCGTCGAAACTGACCTTGCCGTTGTGCAGGCGGTTCTTATTAATGGTGGGGAGGACCTTTTCGGCGAGCTCCAGGGGAAGGTTGACGCGAACGGTTTCTTCTTTGTCGCCGGGATTGGTGACGCGGACGTGCAACCAGCGATCGTGGCTGGAGGCGGTGGCATTCTGACTGGAGCCGGTGGCAGGCGAGGCTTGCGCGGAGGCGACAGGTGCGAGAAGTGCGACGGCAACTAGCAGAGCGGCGGCGAGTGTAAGAGCCATCTTTTCAGTGAGTCGGGAGGCTGGAACGTTCATGGCGAAATTTCTCCTTCCCTGACCGGGCCTTCGAGGAGGCGAGGCTTGCAGGTGCGTCTCGGCAGGTACTTGCCTTGATATACGAGGGAGTCCTTGGAAATGTTTCCCGAAGGGGCCCATCGCAGCCAGGACGTTCCAGGCGTTACATGATTCTGTGTGCGTCTGGGACCGTGGCACTAAACATGGTTTTGCAGGGTACCCCCTCCCCCCTTTTTACGTAAGTGTTCATTCTAAAGGTAGTTAAAGTTCTTTGTTTTGATACACTTTCGCAAGTGTTCATTCTAAAGGTAGATAGAGGTGAGTGGGTGGTGAGTAGTGGGTAGTGGAGCAGCGGGCGGCTGAGACTGGAATCGCGGCACCCCCCACCCGGGTGTTTTTTGAAAAGAGGCTGCAAGGTATTGAAAATAAAGGAAACGGGTGCAGGAAAGAGCGCAAAGAGACGACAAAGAGGTCCAGTGCGATGCAAACAAAAGAGTTGGCTGGCTTGGGCACCAGAGGACGGGAAAAAGCGCAACACAGAGGTCGCTGAGACCGGAGCACAGAGGGCGCAGAGCGGAGTAGTGAGCAGTGGGTGGCGGAGCGGTGCGGCGGGCAGACGGGGAGGGAGCTTTGAGATTTGGGCGGGGACGGGGGCGACCATGGGGAAGGGTAGCGTGGGGGTTTATTGGAAGTAAAGTAAAAAGCAGGGAATGGCGGAATTTCGAGGTCGAACGGCTATTAGGAGCAGCGAACGGCGACGAGCTCAAGAGAAGAATCCACGCGTGACGCTCGTGCTTGCAGTTAGCTCTAAACCCGGACCCTTGCAAAATCAAAGGGTCCGGCACCCTACGTCGCTTCCCGCGCTTAAGCCTGCGCCGCCTGCCAGGTCTAAAGCTGAGGGAACAGTTGTTGGAGAAGGAAGAAGGTTGTCACATTTCAAGGAGTCGACCAAGGAAGAAATGAGGGTTTCTTGGAAAACGACGATCCAGGTCTCAGCCAGGCACGCCGGGCGGGTGGACGGTTTGTAGCGCGTTGCCTTAATTGACGACGCTTAGCAGGAATGCGGTCTGCCGGCGCTGGAAACCCGCGAACTGGCCAAACTGCGGCGAAGTAACATTGTTATACACGGAGTTAAAATTCCCGTGGTTCGTCGTGTTAAGCATATAGAAGCCAAAACGGAGCTTGCGCGAGCCGAAGTGAAGCCCGGTCGGCAGACGGAAGTCCCGGTAGGTCTGAAAATCCAGGGAAAAGAACGTCGCAAAACGCTGCCCGTTGGGCAGCCCAACGTAGTTCTGGCGATCATCTACGTTGGAATAGGGAAAACCGCTATGCACGTCCACCACCGGGCTAAAAACCAAGGCGTAAGGAAGGTGAAACGTTCCCCAGATGACGCCACGGTTCGGAATATCCGCAGGCCGAATTCCGCTTACGTTGGGCCGGATGACCGGCTGCTCGAACGGAATAAAAATGTCCCCGAGCGTGTTCAGATCTCCGCGTGACCGGCTCCAGACGTAGGAGATGTTAAGCTCGCCCTCTTTGATCGGATGGAACCGCAGCGTAACGGCCGCTTCGTTGTAGTTCTCCCTTCCCGAGTTAAACAGGCCTAGGGTGCTTGGCCCTGGCCCGGCGCCGCTGACGGGATCAAGAACGAAAAGATCACGCGTGCTGCTGTAGAGATAGCTAAGCCGCAGAACCGCGCCCGTCCACAGCGCCCGGTCCACTTCTGCGTTGGTTACAAAACTGCGAGCGCTGGTGTTCGGTGAGCGCCGAATGCGCGAGGCGATGGGGCCACTTCCGTTTGCGATGTACTCGTTCTCAAACGCGGTTTCATTTCCGATTGGCTGCCCGCCCAGGGCGTACTCGCTGATGAGGCGGGTGGGATTTGCCGCGAAGTCGGTCGCAAGCAGCGGAACGCGGTCGTAGAAGAGGCCCGAACCGGCGCGGAAGATCGTCTTGCGGTCTTTGCCGGGTGAATAGGCAATTCCGAACCGCGGCGCAAGCGCCGCCGCGCGGCCCACACTCTGGCTGGTGAATCGTGCTCCGAGGTCCGCATCCAGGTGATCGTTGAACGTCCAGTGGTCGGCGACGAACTCCTCCGCATCCGTTACAGACGCGTTTATGAGCCCGGGACCGGCGAACCGGATCTGCTCGGAAGGACTGCCGTCTTCGCGCAGCAGGCGAACTGTTTGTGACAGATCACTCCCGCGAAAGGAGCGGTGCGTCACATCGCCGCCAATCCTGAATTCATGTCGCCCGAGGAAACGTTTCGGAGCAAGCTGAAAGGTGGGTGCGGCTTCGATTTGGCTGGCGGACCGCGCCCAGGAATCGAAGAAATTTCCTCCCCAGCCCTCTGGCGTGAGCAGCATCGTCTCGGGGCCTTGTCCGTGCGCGTTGCTGTCGAACCGCGTATAGGTCAGTGCCATGCGGAAGAGCGCACCGGAGGAAAGGCTATATGTGTCAGAGATGCTCGCGGAAGCTCCTTTCCGGTCGTAGTCCGAGGAAGCCGTCTGAGGAATCAGCGCGGTGATGTTGGCGAATTGCGTCCTTTGCGGGAACACGTTCAACGTCACCGTCACGACTTGCTTGGGCGACACGATTGCCTGCAGCGTGCTATAAGAAGTGAATCCCTGCTTCTTGATTTCGTTGCGCGGCCAAGCCAGGCCTCGCACAGGATCCCGGATGACGTCGTATTCATAGACTTCAGAGAAGCTGACTTTGTTCCCGAACAGCGGACCGCCGAAGACCACACGCGGCGTAGCGCGCCCAACGCCGACAAAGTGGTCATTCTTGCCACGCAGGCTGACATTGAGGTCTCTCACCCCAAACTTCCAACTCTCCGGCGGAGGCACGGTTTCCACCTCCGTCAGCCCGCCCGCGAAACCTCCATTTTCGGCGTTGTAAGGAGTCTTCAGGACACGGACCGACTGCACCGCATCAAGGGGGAGAGGAATCGAAAATGAGCCGGTGACCGGGTCGGTCATTTTCACGTCATTCACCTGCAGCATCGACTGATCTTCGCCTGCCCCTCGGAAACTCAGCTTCCCATCTGGCGTGCGGATCACCCCGGGGGTCAAGGGCAGCGATGCCTTGAAGTTTTCTTCGGCAAGTGGCAGATCGCCGAGCTCTTTTTCACTTAGTTTCGAAGCGTTGTTGGAGGAAGCAACCGAAAGCAGGTCAGCCTGCTCCTTCACGTCGACCTTCTCCGTGAGCTCCGCCAATTTTACCGAGATGTTTTCAACGACGGGCGTTCTATCCACCACATGAACTGTCGCCGTGAATGGCTCGAAACCTTCCACTTGAAAATTTAGAGTGTAATCGCCGCTCTCCACGTCCTTGAATTCGTAGTTTCCCTCTGCGTCGGTTACCGCGGGCAGCGAAGCCCGACCTTCCGTCACAGGCTTCAATTCCAGCGTAAGGCCTTCTTGCGTGGAGCGCTCCCCGGATGCGTTCACCAGCGACACGGCGCCCTTGACCACGCCCCGTTTCTGCGTTTCTTCCTGTGCCGGCAGGGGCGCAGCGCACGAGGGCATCGCCGCGAAAATACAAAAGCTAACGGCGCAAACAAGTGTGTTGGACCGACGACGGAACAACAGCCCTCCCTCCTGGCTGAGGGGCGCACAGAATGTACCCCCCTTTCCCGACTTAGATGTTCGACAAGAAGGATGGGGTGCATTATCTCGCATGATTAGTAGTGCTATTACTCTCCGGTGCTCTCAGACACGATCCGTGACGTTAAAACTTATTTTGTGTCGATTTGGCCGTGTTGCGCATCGAAACCTCGAAGCTCAAGTGTTAAGCCGTGTTATCGGCCGGCCCCGCGTGCCGCCCGAAGGGTCAAGAACACAACAGGCAGGTGTGGGTCGAGCGCGCCGTCAACGGTTTTCAGGGAGCCAAGGAAGGTTGCACAGTT
>Ga0210407_10000984_pt1 | contig 28442 bp, 26 predicted proteins | sample IncBWC27MmetaG_FD_150860 | JGI IMG/M metagenome (GOLD analysis project Ga0210407, IMG submission 150860) | Forest soil microbial communities from Barre Woods Harvard Forest LTER site, Petersham, Massachusetts, United States - Inc-BW-C-27-M | ecosystem: Environmental > Terrestrial > Soil >...
CCCCGCGCAAATAACTCAACGTCGATCTCCCCCGCGTCTAAGCCCAATCCGTCAGCCACGCGCCGCAGAATATTTTGCAATCCTCTCTCATCCTCATCGTACCGTTCAGGAAAATGCTCCGGAGTTGGCAATGCCACTACCGCTTCCCTCAACCTCTTCGCCCCCACCAAATCCGCCAGCCGCACAAATCCCGCATCGATCCATTCGCGTCGCTCCCCCTTCAACGGCAATCTGATTTTGCCCAATCCAAACATGGCACAGTTATAACACGCGCCGTTTTATACGACGATATCCCATCAATTCTCCGCCCACCCGCTTTACTTCTCCGCTAGCTCAATCGCCCCGCGCGGAAGGTTTTTCTTGACAATACTGTACTTTTAGGTTACAGTACGCTACAGTTAGAGAGTGAGGAGACGGACGGTGATGTGTGCCCAAATCCCCGCTTGATCTAAGAATTGCCCCGCAGCGCGACCTCTCACCGAATTCCGACAGTGTTTCGCCGCCCCTAAGCTCTTTAGATGCAACACTTACAATCCGCTGCATAAGTGTTGCATCTAAAGGACTTACGGAACACATAAGTCCTTTAAATGCAACACTTACAAAAAACAGTGGGGTGGGGTCATTCCCAAATTGGGAATTCTCCTGCATCTTGAACTGTGCTGTTGGAGAAAAAATCTACGATTCGACTTCGGTCAGTGCTCGGATTTGCGTCTCCAGCGCCTGGTTGTATTGCCGCTCGATCTGCAACTCTGTCTGCAACTTCTTCACCTGCAAATCCAGCCGCGCAATCTCCACGCGCAGCTTCTGGATATCGCTGGCCGTGGGAGCAGGCCGTGGCGTCGCCCCCGGATGCGCGTAGGCCCCCGGCTGGCCCGCATGGGGAGCCGCAGGCGCATTCATGGGAGCGCGGGGGGTGAACGCATCTGCCAGCGCGCGCGGCCAAGCGGATTCAGGCTGCGCCGCAGCCAGTGGAGGCACGGGAGCCGGAGCAGCATGCCGGGGAGCCGCCGGCACTGGTGTCGGCGCGAAAAGCCCGCTCAGCGCCCCGGTCATGAACGGTTTTTCCGGAGCCTGTGCGGGCGCCGCGTTCGCATCCTTCGGATTCAACAAACTCTTCACGCGCCCGATCAATTCTTGTGGCTGGAATGGTTTGCGGATCAGTTCATCGGCCTTCACCGACACCGCTTTGTCCGCGACGCTTTTATTTACCACGCCGGACATCAGCACAACGGGCGTATTTCCGTATTCCGCGTGCTGTTTGATCTGGCTGCAAACCGAGTATCCGTCTTGATCCGGCATGATCACGTCGGTGATCACCGCGTCGGGTTTGTTCTGCTCGAATTGCGCGAACGCCGACGCCGCATCGGCGCACGTAATCACATTGATGTTCTCGCGGCGAAACGCGATCTTGATCACTTCGCGCATCGTCGCGCTATCGTCGATGAAATACACCGTCGGCGTGCGTTTCTCGGAAGTTTCGCCCAGAGGGGGAACGGTCATCGTTTCGCTCATTGCGCTTCCTTCTCCGCCATGTCGCGCGATCCTTCGTCGTACTCGCGCATGGCATCGAGCATTAAATCGGTGGCCGAACGCAGCACCGTGCGCTGCGCCGAAGAGGATCCATAAGAAAATTTGTAAACGCCTGCGCCGCCCTGCACGCAGCTCTTGATGATATGAATCACCGCTTCATCGCCAAAGAGACTTCCGCACTCCGCGTGAGTGATCTCGCCCGCATCGAAGAAAAGCACCGCGTCCGTTTCTCCGGCGTTGATGTGCAGCGCGCCCGTCTGGTGCGCGTGCCCCAGCATCTGCATCACGCCTGGCAGATCGTGGTGCGTCAGGCTGCCGCTCAGGCTGGTGTCGGATTGCGCCAGCATCTGCGTCGGCTGGAACCCCTCGGCTTTGCTTACGATGATCTGCTTCAGGTGCGCGGCGATGACCCCGGGCTGCTGGTGGCGGTCGATGTAGTCGTCGCAACCCGCTTGAAACGCTTCCATCAGCGCGCGCTGGCTTCCGTCGCCGAGCGCGATGATCGGCAGGGAAGAGTTCTTGGCGTCCGCGCGGACGATCTTCGCCAGTTCGAGCGCGCCCATTTCGCGCATGTTCGTCGCGCATACGATGGCGGTCGGCGCGTCGTATTCCAGCGTTGTCAGCGCGAATGCCGCCTGCGTGCTCATCACCACTTCAAATCCTTCACGCTTCAGCGCGTCGCTCAGCCGCTTCGCGAAATAAACATTGCTGTCGATCAGCAAAACCTTGGCGGAACGCCCGGCGATCATCACGAATGGGCCTCCACCACCGCGTGCAATTTTTCATCCATCCTTGCGTCCGTCGGGCCGGGCGTGAGCGCGTCGAGATTCAGCACCTCAATCACATCACCATCGTGGGAAAGCCAGCCGCCAACGTGCGGCGCATCCGTCTCGCCCGCGGGCATGGGTTCCGCATTGATCAATTCGCATTCCCCGGTGACCGGCAACGCCACCCATTCCTTGAGAGCATCGTAATGACGCACGGCGATCAGATAAAAACGGCGCGACATCAATTTCTTCCCCAGCAGCTGCTCGGCGACGTCGCACACGGGAACGATCCGGCCGCGCCGCAGAATCACGCCTTCCACCTTCGGCGTGTGGTGCGGGAAACGGAAAATCCGGCTTGGCGCCACCAGCTCCGCAATTTGGTTCGCTGCGAGCGCGAATCTTCGCTCGCCCAGGCGCAGCAGCACGAACGCTTGCAGTTCGAGTTCGGCAGTGAGCGTCACGAGACAGACTCCGCCCCGCCGGCGCTGGCGATTTCAAGATCCCGCCGCCGCGCAACGCACGAATCCAGGAGCTCGAGTTCTTCCACGGTCAAAAAACCATCAGGATTCACGACCGGCACAACCGTCTGGTCCAGCGCTGTCAATCCGCGGTACCACCGGCGTTCTTCGTTGCAAAAAGACAGCGGCAGGGCCTGCAGTTGCGTCATGGAAGACATTTTTTCAATGCTATCGACCAGCAGCGCCGTGCGCGTCTGCCTCAGAACAAAAATCAAAGCCCCGGGCGTCAGCGGCAATCCAAAATGCATTGCGCCATTCACGACAAACAGGATTTGCTCGTTGCGATGCACCATGTGCCGGACTTTTCGCAGCCCCGGCGCGGCGATCTCTTTGGCAGCGCCGGAAAGGCTGTCGACGCTGCGCACTTCCTGCACCGACGCGGAGGAAACCGCGAACAACTGCTCGCTCACGCGAAACAAAATAATCTGTTCCGACCGGACGGGGCGCGATTTCACCGGAGCCGCAAGACGCATTAGCGCACTCCTACCGGAGTCGCCTTGCAGATGCCGAGGACGCGCTTTTCGATGGCGGGATAAATATCATCGAGGCCGAGCACGTGATCGACTGCACCGGCTTTGATGGCTTCGGCGGGCATTCCGAAAATCACGGAGGTGGCTTCGTCTTGCGCGAGCACCAAGCCGCCGGCAGCTTTGATGGCTTTCGCGCCGGCCGTGCCGTCATTGCCCATGCCGGTGAGCACCGCGCCGATGGTCATGGCGCCCGCGAAGGAAGCCACGGTCTCCATGGTGATATCGATATTCGGCAAGTAGCCGTTGATGCGGCCGGTGCTGCCGTCGAGTTGGATGCGGCCGGTGGGCGTGACGCGCAGATGCTGGCCGCCCGGGCAGATGTAAAACGTGCCGGGCTGCAGCGATTCGTTGGCTTCCGCTTCTTTGACGCGGATGCCGGTAAATTCGGCGAGTTGCGCGGCGTACTGCGTGGTGAAGGCCGCGGGCATGTGCTGCACGAGAATCACGGCCGCGGGGAAGTCGCGCGTGAATCCGGGCGCCAGGCGCATTACCGTTGCAGGACCGCCGGTAGAGGCGGCGAGAACGACGACGGGAAATCTTTGATCGAGGCCGGAACTCGCCGCGGGCCTATTCGTCGCGGGAGCTTCTCTGGGAATGGGCTTGCCGTTGGCGTTCTGAATTGTGGATGCGAGACGCGAAGCCGTCCGCACGACGCGAACTTTCGCGGCCATGCGAACCTTGCGAAGGAGATCTTCCTTCACGCTTTGCATGTCGAGATCGATGCCGCTCGATGGTTTTGCGACGAATTCGATGGCGCCCAATTCGAGCGCGCGCAGCGTGCTGGCCGCGCCTTCGCGCGATTCGGAACTGACGATTACGATGGGCCGGGGATTCGTGGTCATGATTTCCGCCGTGGCTTGCAAACCGTCCACGTGCGGCATGTTGATGTCCATGGTGATGACGTCGGGCTTGAGCGAATCGGCGAGGGACACGGCCTCGCGGCCGTCCTTCGCCTGGCCGACGACTTGGAGTTGATCGTCGGCGTTGAAAATCGTTTCGAGCACCTTGCGCATGAAGGCGGAATCGTCCACAACGAGCACGCGAAATTTTTTGGCAGCGATGGGAGCCATGAAGGGACTAGGCAACCGGGACGACCGGTTGCGAGGCCTCCTTCCCCATGAGTTGTTCCACCGCGGCGATCAACTGATCTTCCTGCACGGGTTTGGTGAGGAAAGCAGAAGCGCCTTCTTTCATCGCGCGGTCGCGATGTTTCGCGCCGGCGCGGGAGGTGACGACCATCACTGGAATGCGGCGCGCCGACGGGCTCTGGCGCAACTGCACCATGAGTTCGTAGCCGGTCATGCGGGGCATTTCGAGGTCGGTGATGACGAGATGGCATCCGAATTGAGAGACGAGTTCGGCGGCTTCGAGGCCGTCGGCGGCGAGTTTTACGCGATAGCCGTTTTTTTCGAGCATGCGGCCGACAAATTTGCGAACGCTGATGGAATCGTCGGCGACGATGATTACGCGTTCTTGTTCGACACGGTCGATGGCTTCCGATGGAATCGTTCCCCGGGCGATGGCGGCGGAACCCGGCGCGAAGACGCGAGCGGCGCTGGCGTTAGCTTGAAGAGCGCGGCGTTCCGTGGGTTCATTGGCGACCATGCGATTGAGATCGATAAGCAAGATCAAGCTGCCGTCGGGAGCGATGGTGGTGCCCGGGAAAAGTTTTACGCGGCGGAGATATTCGCCGAGATTCTTAATTACGATTTCGTCTTTGCCGAGAACTTCTTCGACGACGAGTCCGATCTGGCGGTTGCCGGAATTGGCGACGACCATGCGGAAATAACCGTTGATGGCTTCGAGCGGCGGCAAACCGAGATAGGTATCGAGGCGCACGACTTCGGTGACGACATCGCGCACTTTGGTCAAAAGTTTTCCGCCAACGTCTTCGATTTCGTCGGCGCGAATGCGGCGAATTTCTTCGACGACGGCAAGCGGAAGAGCAAAGCTGGTGCCGCCGCAACGCACGAAGAGAGCGGGCGAAATGATGAGCGTAAGGGGGACTTTCAGGGTGAACTTCGTGCCCTGTCCCCCGGCGCTTTGAATATCGATTTCGCCATTGAGCGTATTCAAGTTCGCGCGAACGACGTCGAGGCCCACGCCTCGTCCGGCAAGTTCGGTTTTTACCGGGGCGGTGGAGAAGCCCGGATGGAAAAGCATTTCGCGCAAATCGCGCTCGGTGAGGCGATCGGCGGTTTCGGCAGAGACGAGGCCGCGTTCGACGGCGCTCTGCTTGACGCGTTCGTAGTTGATGCCGCCGCCGTCGTCTTCCACTTCGATATAGATGTGGTTTCCGCGATGGTACGCGCGGAGAGAAACTTTTCCGATTTCCGATTTGCCGGCCGAAAAACGATCGGCGGGATGTTCGATTCCGTGGGCGACGGAATTGCGAACGAGGTGAACCAGGGGATCGGAAATCTGCTGAATGATGTTGTTGTCGAGCTCGGTTTCGCTGCCCGAAAGGTCGAGGTCGACTTGTTTGCCGGCGGATTTCGCGGCGTCGCGCACGGCGCGGGACAAGCGCGAATAGAGAGTGCCGATGGGCACCATGCGCGCGGCGGTGAATTCGTCTTGAAGGTGGTGCGCCAATTTCGTGAATTCGTCGATATCGCCTTCGACGCGGCCGATGAAACCCTGGAGCTGCGAAAGAACCTCGTTCACGTCGGCGGAAATTTCGGCCATGGAGCGCGAAAGAATGTTGAAGTCGTCGTAACGGTCCATTTCGAGTTCGCTGAACTCGGACCAGAACGAAGTGTCGCCCGCTGCCGCGCTGGTCAAGCGCTGCGGGGTGGTGGCGGGAGTCCAAGCGGTGGGAGTGCGCTGGTTGCTCAGTTTGTTGAATTCGTATTTATCCTGGAACTCGGCTACTTTTCCCTGGAGGCGCTCTTTCGAGAAGCTCAAAGTTTCAACGAGCTTTTCGAGTTCAGCGACGCGGCCGACCATGCGGGTGCGGTTGATGACCAGTTCGCCGACGGTGTTCATCATGCGGTCAAGGCGATCGAGGGCGATGCGAACGGATTTGACGGCCACCGTTGGAGTGACCGGCAGCTTGGCAGGTTTGCGCGCCGGAGCTGCGAGTTGCGATTGCGCTTCGGCTTCTTCGGCTGCCTGGATTTCCGCGTGCCCGCCGTCTTGGGCGAAAGCTTCGGCTTCCTCGGGATCGAGCGGAGCATATTCCGCGATGCGGCCGAGAAGGGAATCGACGCTGGTGCGCGTTTCGGCTTCATCGACCCACTGGCGATGAAGTGTCTTCTTGAGGACGTCCACGGATTCGAGACAGATATCGACAACCGCGGGAGAAGGTTCGATTTCACCGTCGCGGAGGCGTCCGATCAAATCTTCGACGCGGTGCGCGATGGAGCCCAAGCGCTTGAGGCCCACCTGGGCGGCGGAGCCTTTCACGGTGTGAATGGCGCGGAAAAGTTTATTGATCTCTTCGGGATTGTTGTTGCCTTCGAGAGAGATGAGGCAATCGCTGACGATTTGCAAATGCTCTTCGGCTTCGGGCTGGAAGAATTCGAGAATTTCATCGGGGACTTCGTCATCGGCGGGCAAAGCGTCGAAATAAGAGCCAGTCGCAGCGGCGACGGAAGGTTGAGACTCGCGTGAAGCAACAGGCTGCTCGTAAGAATCGGGCTGCGGGTAATTGAGCGGAGCGGGCTCCGTGGGAAACGCGAAGCGGTAGCGCTCCTTGAACGCGGCGATATCTTCGATGGTTTCCTTGCCGGTATCGCTGATTTCGAGCAAATCGGTTTCGAGCAACGAGATACCGTCGGAAAGAAATTCGGTGAGCGGGCCGTGCAAATCGTTGCCGAGAGTGGCGTTCAGCGCGTATTGAAAAACGTGAGCGAGTTTAGCGGCGATTTCCGAGAAGCGCGGAAATCCGTAGCTGGCGGAGGTTCCGCCGAGCGTGTGCGCGGAAATATAGAGGCGCTCGAGATCTTCGCGCCGGGGCTCGACTTCCTGAAGGACGCTGACGTACTCCCGCAAATACTGCAGGTGTTCGGCAGCTTCCTGGAGGAAGGTTTCGACGGCTTCGCGATCGGGCATACTCACGCGCGTCCCTCCGTCACCAGTTCAGGTTTTTGCAACTCTTCGGCCGTGGGCTTGCGGTACAAAATGCAATCGTTCAAGACGATGGCCTGGAATTTCACGGGCATCTTGGAAATGGATTCGGAATGACCGAGAAAGAGATAGCCGCCCGGCTCGAGGGTGTCGTAGAAACGCTGGACGAGAGAGCGACGGCGCTCTTCGGAGAAATAGATGAGCACGTTCATGCAGAAAATCAGGTCCATGCGGCCGACATAGACGGCGGAAGCGAGATTCATTTGCGCAAAGGTGACCATTTTGCGAAGGCGTGGTTTGACCTGCTGTCCGCCATCGGCTGGGACGAAATGCGTGGCCAACTGTCTCTCGCTGACGCTGCCGATGCTGCGGCCGGAATAGATAGCGCGCTCAGCGTGCTTGAGAGCCTGGCGGCCGACATCGGTGGCGAGGATTTCGACGTTCCAGGAATCCGCGAAGTTCGAAGAATCGGCAATGGTGATGGCGATGGAATAGGGTTCTTCCCCGGTGGAGCAGCCAGCGCTCCAGATGCGGAGATTGCGAGGATCCTTCCAGAATTTTTTAACGTGCAGTTCGGGGAGCACGCGCTTTTCGAGCGTTTCGTAAACGGCCGGATAGCGGAAGAAACTGGTCTCCTGGGTGAGGAGGCGCTCGAGAAATGCTTCGTACTCGATATTGGATTTGCGGATGGCGCGAAGCAGATCTGTGCCGCGCTCGTATCCCTTGGCGTGCAAGTGTTCGCGCACACGAGTGGAGAAGAAGCGCTCGCGCGATTCATCGAAGAAAATACCTGTCCGCTCTTCAATCAGCATGCGGATCTCACTCAACTCGTGTTCGCTAAGCCCGTGCACTTGTCCCTGGCGTCCCTTCATTGTGAACCTGACCCTGCGTCATTCGAACGGAGCAGCAAATCACCGCTTACCGCAGAGCGCCGGCTGGGACGGGCCGCTCGGAATCCTCGTGAAGCTGATTGTTGCCAGCCTTGGAAGAAGCGCGGAACTGCGCGAGCGCTTCGTTGAGCTGGTCGGAAAGTTTGACCAACTGGCTGACGGTGGCGACGGTGCCGCGCGTACCTTGCGAGGTCTGCCGCGTAATGCTGGAAATAATCTGCATGGCGTGGGCGACACCTTCCGTGCCGCGCACCTGCTGTTTGGAAGCGAGCGAAATTTCCTGGACGAGCTCGGCGGACTGGCGGACGACGTTGGAAATGGCGTCGAGAGCGCGGCCGGCCTGATCGGCAAGGGTGGCGCCGCTTTCCACTTCCTTGGTGCCTTCTTCCATGACGACGACGGCTTCGTTCGTCTCGGCCTGAATGGCCTTAATGAGGGCCGCGATGTCTTTCGTGGCGCTGCGGCTGTGTTCGGCGAGCTTGCGGACTTCGTCGGCGACGACGGCGAAACCGCGGCCTGCTTCACCGGCACGTGCGGCTTCGATGGCGGCGTTGAGAGCGAGCAAGTTGGTCTGCTCGGTGATGTCGTTGATGACGTTGATGATTTCCGAAATTTCGAGAGAACGGTCGCCGAGCGATTTGATTTTCTTGGCGGTGGCTTGCACGGAAGCGCGGATGCGCTGCATGCCTTCGAGAGTGTCGCGTACGGCGCGGTTGCCCTGTTCGGCGGCGTCGAGGGCGCGGCGAGCGGCTTCGGCGCTGGCTTCGGCGTTATTGGAAACCTGTTTCATGGAGACGGTGAGCTCTTCGACGGCGCTGGAGGTGTTGGTGATTTCCTGGTCTTGCTGGGTGGTGCCGGCCTGCATCTCATCGGCGGCCACGAGAATGTTGTTGGAGCAGGCGGTGACTTCCATAGCGGCCTTGCGGACGCGCTCGAGAACCTTGGTGAAGTTGTCGAGCATGTAGTTGATGGAATCAGTGACGTTGCCAAGGGCGTCGTTGGTGACCTTGCCGCGTTGGGCGAGGTCGCCACGAGCGACCTGGTTGATGACGCTCAAGAGTTCGGTGATGCTGCGCTGGAGGGCGTCGTTCGAATCCTGATTGCTGGTGGCCTTGGAGACGCGTGCGACGGCGCGATTCAAATTGTCGGCGATGTAGCCGAGTTCATCGGAGGTGGAGACTTCGGCGCGCGCGCGAGGATCGCCGGCGGCGAGACGCTCGGAGAATTCGGCGAGCTCCTGCACGGGGCTGATCAATCCGCCAAAACGCCAGGCCAGGATAAGCGCGGAGGTCACGGCCAGCGCAATGGCGAAGATTACGGTACCGCCCGCGGGCGAGCCGAAATCGAGCAGGGATGCTTCACCGGCTTTCTTGCCGGCGGTAAAAGCGAGGCCAAGAACGGTGAAGAGAATTACTCCGTTCAGGATGACCAGCATCCAGATGGTAGAACTGAGTCGCGATTTCATGCCTTCCTCCAAAACTCTTTAGCGGAGCGCGCGCCGATGAATGAGACCGACGCGAATGGCTCCCGAAAACTCAAATGCTGGGCCCCGGAAAAACTTCGAGCAAGCGGCGCAAGTCGATGATGAGTGCCAGGCGGTCGTCGTGGCGCAGCATGCCGATGCAATGAGGCACACTTTCCGGCGCTTGTTCGAGCAAATCATCCGTGGTGACCGAATAAGTTCCGATGACTTCATCGGAGGCGATGCCAATGCGAATGTCGTCGTGCTGCCCGGCGCCGCGAAGAGAAGCGACGACCACGTGTTTGGGAAGCAGGCCGGGGCGGCGGCCTTCGGTGATGGCGATGTCGATGAGCGGAATAATCGAGCCGCGAAGATTGAAGATGCCGACGAGATACGCTGGACCGAGGGGCAGTTTCGTGACAAGCGGCCAGTCGAGGACTTCTTCGACGTCCAGAACGGGGAAGCAAAAGCGTTCGCGGCCGCTGCGGAAGACGCAGAACTGCGATTCCGCGGGACGCTCTTCGATGGGACCGAGAGCTTCGAGGAGATCGCCGGCGCTGGCGTCGGCGGGAAGCGGTTCGAGATGGAAATCTTCGTTCATCGCGCGAGGTAGCTCCCGAAAGTGATCATGCGAACCTGCGAACGGCGCGGAGAAGATCTTCGCGCGTGAAAGGTTTGGTGACGTAGCCGTCGGCGCCCTGCTGCTCGCCCCAGAATTTGTCGCTGGCGGTGTCCTTGGAGGTGACCATGATGACGGGAATGCTCTTGAACTCGGCGTTGCCCTTGAGATCGCGGCAGACCTGGAAGCCGTTACGATCAGGCATGACGACGTCGAGAAGAATGACGTTTGGACGCATGGAAACGATGGTTTCCTCGACCAGTTTGGGGTCGTTGAGACCCACGGGCGAGTACCCCTCGCGCTCGAGGAGGCCCTGGATGAGCTTCACCTGGGCTGGCGAATCGTCGACGATAAGGACTCTCTTCTGCACGGCGAACATCTCCCCACAATAATCCGAGGAGCAGAGGTGCACGTGGGCAGCCATGTTTGGGGTTGCGGGGGGGGATGTGTCTCATTGGCGTAAGCAGCTTTAAATGAGGTAGATAGATGGCGGAGAAGGAGGGCTAGCGGCGAGGCAGGGAGCCGGCGGGTGTCTCTAGCGTCTCAGTGTGAGATGCATTCTCAGCCTCGCGCATCTCGGCGGCGAGGGTTGAGAAACGCTGCATGATTTCGTTGATGCGCAGGGCCATGCTGTGGATGGTCTTGATTTGGGCGAGGGATTGGGAGGAGAGCTGGCCGGGTTCCAGGAGAAGGAGTTCGGCGTTGCCGAGCATGGAGGTGAGGGCGTTGTTGACGCTGTGCTTCATGTCCATCATGTAGCGGCCGAGGGTGGCGTGCTGTTCGTTCTTGCTGGCGTTGCGTTCGGCCTGGCGCGCGAGGCGAAGGGCTTCGGCGCGGCGGAGGGACTCGCCGGCGACGAGAAGAAGCGTTTGCGCCCAGTCTTCGCGGAGAGGAACGTGAACGAGTCGAGGATGCTTGGCGCGGAGTTGCGTGAGTTCGCGAGAATCGGCGGGGACGCAGAGAATGACGGCGGTGGCCGGTTCCAGAGAGCGGAGGACGCCAGAAAGTTTGCCGTCGTGAACGGGACCGACGACGACGAGATCGTGAGGAGCGGGATCTTGCTCACCCCAGAGATCGCTATTGAGGACGGTGATGCCGGGAGCCTTGCGCTCGGTCTGCCAGCAGGCAGTGAGGAGCCGGGCGAATTCGGTGTCATCGGTAAGGATCAGTACGTTAGCGTTTCGCAAAGAAGGGCCGCTCCCAGGGAATCGACCGGCGTTGCCGGGTAATGCAAGAATGCTTACAGCTTTTCCGCTTCGTCGAGAGCGGACAACAAACGTTTGGTGCTGATGCCGAGATTGACGGCTGCCTCGGTGTCCTTGGCCTGCTTGGCAATATCAACGCGCTCCTGAAGGCGCGAGACCTCAATGCGGGCGACGGAGAGGGCCTTGTCGAGGCCGGTGGCGTTGCCGGTTTCCTTGGCAGCCTCGGTGGCGGCGGTGACCAGCGAGCGAGCGACGACGGCGCGGCGGAGGTCCTGAGCGGCGGGACCATCTTCGCTGACGAAAGCGGTGACCTCCCAGGAAGACATGAGGATGCGCGCGGCGCCAATTTTGACGGTGGTCATGGAGCGGCCGCGAGTGGGCGGCGTGGCGATGAGTTGCTCCCAAATTTTATCCATGCAGGTGTCAAAGTCGAGTGCGGCGGGAACGTCCGGCGCCGGAGCGGTGTTCGCTACGGTTTTTTCCGCGGGGCGCACCGCTGTAGGGGCGGGCGCGGGAAATTTGATTGGACCAGGCTGGGACGGAACGGCAGGCGTCGTTTTGCCGGAGATTTTTTCGACGGCGTATTCGACGTCGGTGCGCAGGCCAAGCAGCTTTTCGAACGCCTGGTTGACGGAACGCTCGGTGTATTCCTGCTGAAAAGGCTGTTTCCACTCGTCGGCGACTTCGCGTATTTTGCCCAGGGGTTCGGAAGCGGATAGGCCGTAGTGGTGGCAATCGATGATGCGAACGCTGGCGCCTTCGAGCTGGCCGATGCCCGCGCGAATGGCGATGAGATCGGCGTGCATGAGCTCGATGAACGTGCGGCGGAGGAGAAAATTAAAGCGAATAAAAGCGGCGAGCGAAGAGGGATCGTAGAACATGCCGCCGGCGGTTTCTTTTACTTTGCGGCCTTCGAGGATGAAATTGGTTTTAAGGATATCGCGCAGGCTGCGGAAGGCGCGAATGGCTTCGATCATTTTCTCGAGCGGTTCGCACCAAGGAAGAGGAGTGATGTCGATTTCGCCGAGCACGGGTTTCAGGACTTGAGCGACGTCGGAGAGCTCGATCTGCTTGTGATAAATCTTGGGCGGCGCGCAGAGCGCGAAGTACTGAACGAGAAGAAAGTCGACTTTATCGCGGTCAACGTTGCTCTTGGAGGGTTTGCGAAGATGACGCTGGATAAGGCCGCCGAGACCGGACTCGCTGGCGTTGAGAGTGGTCATCTGCAGAAGATGACGTAGTTCATGGACGAGTACGCGCTGATCCATGGAATCGAGCCAGCTCTGGACCTTGCTAAAGAGTTCGAGGTCGGGCTTCTCCGGGAGATTGCGCTCGGCCTGGGAAATGGGAATTTGAATATCCAGGTGCTTGGCCAGAGCGAAATAGATGGGCAGGACGGCGCGAGCTTCGTCCCATTGCACTTGTCTGGGACTTGGGTTCCGGGAGGGAGCCGGAAGATTGAGAGTATTGGTCATTTTGTTCACAGAGTTGTCACCCAATCGCAAGGGCCTTCCGAAAAGCGCACAGCCACGGCTTTGCGTCCTTCGTGGTACTGAACGGCAATGACGGTAGCTTCGGCAATGCAGCCTTTCTTGTCGCGCTCGATGCGAATGCGATCGTCGAATTCGAGAGGCAGAGTCGAGAGGAAGATGGCGTAATCACGAGCGCCAAATTCCACCACGGTGGATTCCCGGAGGCGGGAATTCCGTGTGCGCAGGGAAGTCACCTGGACGGGAATTCGAACGGGAGTGGTGCGCGGAAAAAAACGAGCCAGTTGCTCCGCGCAATTCTCTTGGTTCGCAGCGAGCGTCACACTAAGCGAGCGTCTCACGTCCCCTCACGGCGCACAGAACTGCCGGGATTGTTGTGGAATTGCGGCGAGACACACGTAAGGCCGCAAGAGACACAGAATCCCGCAGGGAGAGAAGCACGCTATGCGCCAAAAAGGGATAAAGAGTGGTGGGAGTGAAGGTGAAGAAATGACAAGACTTAGGGTTTGGGAGGCAGGAGCGAGTGGCTCACGCGTCTCACGCTGAAACGGATTCGTCTCATGCGAGGGCCGCTTTGGCAAGGGAAAGATTTTGACCCTGAGACGGAGACGGGTTATTGAGGCCGGGCTTCGGAGTCGAATTCATCGGATTCTTCGGGTTCGTCGGCGCCGGAATCGGACTTCAAGGGGATGCTGTAGCGCTTGAGTTTGCGATAGAGAGTGGCGCGGCTGATGCCCAGCATTTTGCCGGCGAGGGCTTTGTCGCCATTGGCTTGTTCGAATACGCGGAGAATGGTCATGCGCTCCATTTCGGCGAGCGCGGTGGTGGAGAGAGCCGCGACGTCGGTGGGAGTGAGCGACGGAGAATCGTGCTGGTCGCCGCGGATGGAAGGCGGGAGATCGGCGACGTCGATGGTTTTGTGGTCGCCAAGAGTGACGGCGCGAGCCACGCAATTTTCGAGTTCGCGGACGTTGCCGGGCCAATCGTAATGCAGGAGGCTCTTCATCGCGGCGGCGGTAACTTGCATGTGCGAGCCCTGGGCGTAGCGATCGAGGAAGTGGTGGACGAGCATGGGAATGTCGGAGCGGCGCTCGCGGAGTGGCGGAATGTGGACGGTGACGACATTGAGGCGGAAGTAGAGATCCTTGCGGAATGTTCCATCGCGGTAGGCGGCTTCGAGATCGCGATTGGTCGCGGCGATGACGCGGACCTCGACGTTGATTTTGTCGTTGCTGCCCACGGGGCGGACTTCTTTTTCCTGGAGAACGCGCAAGAGCTTGGCCTGCATTTCCAGAGGGAGCTCGCCGATTTCATCAAGGAAAATGGTTCCCCCGTGTGCGGCCTGGAATAGACCTGCTTTGGTTTTGGTGGCGCCGGTGAAGGCGCCTTTTTCGTAGCCGAAGAGTTCGCTTTCCATCAGCGTGGGGACGAGCGAGCCACAGTCAACGGCGATGAAAGGAGTTTGCGACATGGTGCCGCGGAAATGGATGGCGCGGGCGACGAGCTCTTTACCGGTGCCGCTCTCGCCAGAGATGAGCACCGGTGTGCGGGTATCTTTGAGGCGTCCGATCATGCGAAGGACGTCTTGGATGTTGGCGGAGGTGCCGATGATGCCGTCGAGACTGGCTTCCGTGCTGACGCGCTCGCGGAGAAATTCGTTTTCTGTGACGAGGCGAACTTTTTCGGCCATGCGCTGGAGGAGCATGCGCATTTTTTCGACGCGAAAGGGCTTTTCGATATAGTCGTACGCGCCGAGCTTCATGGCGTCGACGGCGGATTCGATGGAGCCGTGGCCGGTCATGATGGCGACTTCGGCGCGGGGCAGGAGTGATTTAGTTTGCTTGAGCAATTCGACGCCGGACTGCGTGGGCAGCTTCAAGTCGGTCAAAATGAGGTCCGGCGTTTCGGATTCGAGTTTTGCGAGCGCGGCTTCGGCGCTTTCGGCTTCCGCGCAGGCGAATCCGAGGGAGCTGCCGATGGTCATGCACAAACGGCGGATGCTCTGCTCGTCATCCACCACCAGTAAACGTGTTTTAAGGTCGTCGCTCATGGTTTTCCGAAGGTTTTCTCCACCACCGATATAAGTTGTTGTACGCGAAAAGGCTTTTCAATGCACGGAGTACCGCTGCTGGCGAGCAGCGCCTGGGTTTCACTGTTTGCCGTGTCTCCGCTGATGAGTATGATACGGCTCTTCAACTCTGGTTTGTTTTTCTGAATCCAGGCGTGCACTTCCGCGCCGTTTACGGCGCCGGGCATGCGAATGTCGGAGATGACGCCCGCATAGCGGCCATCCGCGAGGCGTTCCAATCCTTCCGCGCCGGAAGCGGCGTGGGCCACCGAGTAGCCCTTGCGCTCAAGGGCCGCTCGAAGAAAAGCGATGACGGAAGGCTCATCCTCAATAACGAGAATTGGCCCGCCGGTCCATAGAGTGGATTGGAGGCTCATCGGCCGGCCTCTTTAGCGGCTGCCGCGGTGAGCGCCGATTCCGTAGCAATCGGAATGCGGACGACGAAGGTGCTGCCAGGATTGGCGTCGTTGTTCCAGCATTGAATCTCGCCGCCGTGGGCGCGAACGATGCCGTAGCAAATGCTGAGGCCGAGGCCAGTGCCTTTGCCGGCCTGCTTGGTGGTGTAAAAGGGATCGAAGATGCGTTGCGGATCGGTGATGCCGGTGCCGTTGTCGCTGATGGCCACTTCGATGGAATCCTCGATGCGCTTGGTGCGAATGGTGATGAGGCCGCGCTGGTGAGCTTCCTGCACCGCGTCGTAGGCGTTGTTGAGAATGTTCAGAAAGACTTGCTGCAGTTGCTGGGAGTCGCCGAGGGCGGGGACGAGGGATTCGTCGAAGTCCTCGACAACCTCGACGCCGTGGCTTGCAAAATCGTAGCTGCGCAGCTTGATCGTTTGGCGCAACACGCTATTGATTTGAACGAGTTCGCGCTGGACAGGACGCTGGCGCGCAAAACTCAGGAGATCTTGCACCAGAACTTTCGTGCGCTGGGTTTCCTGCAGAATGATCTGCAAATCCTCGCGGGCCGAAGCGGGCATTTCGGGATTCTCCAGCAACAGGTCGGTGAACCCGAGAATGGCGGCGAGCGGGTTGTTCACTTCATGGGCTACGCCGGAAACCAGGCGCCCGATGGTAGCCATCTGTTCGCTGTGGGCGAGCTTGGATTGGAGGAGGGCGGCGTCGGTGATGTCGGTCATGACCACGACGACGTTGTTGACGGTGTTCTGTTCATCGCGCATGGGGCTGAGGCTGATGGAGAAATGCCCCATCGTGCCGTCGCTGCGGCGGACGCGAAGCTCGATATTTTCCACCTGGTGGCCGTGAGCGGTGGTTTCCAACGCGGCTTCAAAATCCTTGCGATGAGAAGGCTCGACCCAATCGACGAGACGGTGGCCGATGAGTTCGTCCTCCTGATACCCCGAGTCATAACATCTTTTGTTGGCGTAGCTGATGAGGCCGGCGGTATCGAGCACGAGAATCATGCTCTGCGTGGTGTTGAGAATTTTCTGGTTAAAGTCGCGCTCGCGCTGCAATTGAGACTGAAAAGTTTTCTGCTCCGTGACATCGAGCATGAGACCGCGAATCTGCACGACGCGCCCGCGGGCGTCGCGGACGGCGGTGATGTTTTGCAGCGTGTGGAGAAGCGTGCCGTCCTTGCGGCGCAGCGTTTCTTCATAGTTGCGCAAAACGCCGCGTTCAGCGAGAGCCTGGAGAAAACGCTCGTGCGAATCGGACGCCGGATAGAGATAGGGGCCGACGTCGGCGCGCAGCAAATCCTCGCGCGAACCGTAGCCGAGCATGCGCACCATCGCGTCGTTCACATCGATAAAACGGCCATCCGGCGTAGCGAAAAAGAGGCCCTCCTGGATACTGTCGAACAGTTCGCGATAACGGCGCTCGGCTTCGCGACGGTCGGTAATGTCTTTGAGAACGTGAATGGTGCGGGTGTCGTCGTCGGAGACGCCGGGAAGCCTGGAAGTAGAGACGAGGAAAATGCGCTCGGACGATGCCGCGACGTACTCCTCGCGCGCCTGCTGCGTATCGCGGCAAAAGGGACAGGGAAGGGCGCTGCCTGTTTCCGCAATTTGGCGGAGGCTGCTCATGGCTTCGCCCACGAGGGCCACGGGTGGAACGCCGAGGTGCGAGGCCAGCGAGCGATTGGTGCGGACGATGTTCCAGGCGCGATCGTGAACCACGATGTAGTCGCTGATGGCGTCAATGTCTTCGACCCACTGTCGCTTGGAGCGCTCGAGCTGCGAGAAGCGGCGAAAGTTTTCCAGTGAGAGTGCTGCGTGACTCGCAAGCGCGCGCAACAGTCGCTTTTCATCGGGCGTGAGGTTCTTGCGGTCGCTCAACAAACAAAGCGTGCCGAGACGTTCTCCGTCGCTTGCCGCGATGGGCATGAAGATGGCCGCTATGGGGGTGTCCAGGCCGGAGAACGAAGTGGAAGTTCCCTGTGGAATCGAGCGAATTTCGACATCTTTCCGTTTTTCGCGCGCGGAAGTGACTACCCAGTCGTCCGCGGACTGCGTTTCCTTCCGTTTGGCGGATGGTCCTACGTAAACTTCCGTCTCACGGCCGCGGAAAACGGCAACTCCCGCCCACACCGCGTTCAACATATGAGCAGAGCGTTCCGCAAAGCGGCCCAGAAAATCGGGGAGATGGCGAGACTGCGCGGCATCGACCGCAAGTTCCATCAGGTCGGTCGCCTGACCAGAAAGGGAGAGTGCAGTAACGGAATTGGAACGCCGCGATGTGAGGCGGCGTTGCGGTTTGGGTTTGACTTCGCGCATCGGGGTCGGGGTTCAGCGAGAGTCTCAAGTTGCGAGAGGCTACGCTCTCCTACGCTACTGGGGAGTCTCAATGTGAGTCAATCTTTCCCGAGAAGCGTGTTGCTAGTTTGCCTACTGGTGCGAGCGTGCTGAAGAGTTGGCGTCTCACGCTGAGACCTGGGAGCGTCAATTAGAGGCGCGCTGAGACGAAGCAGACATTTTCCAATTTATCAAATCCGTGCGAAATCAGGTCCTAACCCTCCGATTGTGTTGCACTTGCAAGTCGCGGCGAGCTCGCGAAACTCGCACTCGAATGGGCCATCCTCATGGCCGTTGACGTGCCTTCTCTACGGCGGGGTACTTTCCATACTAAGGGAGGGTGGTGTCGATGAGATTCAGGAATTGCATGCGGACGATACTCGGAGGAGCCGCGGTCATGGTGTTGGTGAGTTCCAGCCTGGCGCAAACGGGCACCACCGATGAAGGCAAGCGCAAGGTGAAATCGAAGACTTCGCCGTCCTATCCGGAGTTGGCGAAGCGCATGAACGTCACCGGAAAAGTGAAGATCGAAGTGGTGATCACACCGGACGGTCATGTGAAGAGCACTCGAGTCGTTGGGGGCCACCCGTTGCTGGTGCAAGCGTGCCAGGACGCAGTGAAGGAATGGAAGTTCGTAGCCGCGGCGGAAGAGACCACACAAATCGTGGAGTTCGATTTTCGTGGCGCGAATTAGGGCGTTGGCGGGGCAAGCATGGTTCCGTGGGGAGCGGCCTGAAGCAGGCGGCAATGCCGCGGTGAGCGGAGGAGTTCGGTAATGACGATCAGCAAGAAGCTGTACTTAGGTTTTGGTTCCATCCTGATGATCCTGTTTGCATTGTTCCTGGTGAACATGTTCGCCGGGTTCCGGGAACGCTCCGCGCGCGGAGACGCCACGATAGCGGCGGAGAGCGTGCGCACGATTGAAGCGGTGCGTAACCAAATCATGCTGAACCGGTTGAACATGAACAATTTCTTGTTGAGCGGCGACCCGCGCGACGAGGAGAAGGTCAATAAGGGTCTGACGGACATCACCGATTTGTTCAAACGCGGAGAAGCATCAGCGAAGAATGAAGCATTGCGAACAGCGCTAATCCAGGTGGAGAGCACGGAATCCAGCTGGGCAGACAATTTTGCCAAACCTCTATTGGCGAAGCGCCATCAAGTCGATTCGGGAGACGCTACAGTTTCCGATTTGCAGATTTTTTATCTACAGAAGGATCCAGCTTCGTGGTTGACGAAATCTTCCGTGGTTCTCGATCAGTCCACGGTGGAAATCGAAAGGTTGCGTGACGAAACCTCGAGATCGGCATCATTTGCAAGCACGGTGAGCTTTATTGCCACGATTGGCGGAACGCTCCTTGCGATGCTGATTGGGATTGGCGTGGCGTTCAAGACGGCGCGCTCCATCACCGAGCCGCTGGCGCACTTGATAACAGTTGCGCGCGAGATTGGCGACTCCGGAGACCTGGATCAAAACATTGACATTCACCGCAACGACGAAATCGGGGCCTTGGCCACGACCTTTAACAACTTGGTCGCGTATTTGAAGGAGATGGCAAGCGTTTCGATGGCGGTGGCCGAGGGCGATCTCTCCGTCGAAGTGGTGCCGCGATCGAAGCGCGACACGCTGGGAAATGCCTTCCTGCGCATGTCGCACGGATTGCAGGAATTGGTGCGCACCACGCGCGACTCCGCGGGACAGGTTTCCGCAGGTTCGAACCAGGTTGCGGGAGCGGCGGACGAATCGGCCAAGGTCAGCGTGCAAGCCTCTTCGGCGATTGAAGAAGTGACCAGCACGATGCACGAGATGAGCATTAACGTGCAGAACGTGGTGAAGAATACGCAGGTGCAGGCTTCCAGCGTTGCCGAGACTTCGGCGTCGATCGATCAGATGGTGACATCGATTCAGCGCGTGGCGGACACCGCGAAAGTGCTGCTAGACATCGCCAACCGCTCGCGCGAAGAAGTAGTCACTGGAATTCAGACGATGGAGAAGACTACGGATGGTTTGAATCGCACGAACCAGGCGATTCAGTCGTCCGCAGAGATCATCAACATCCTTGGGCACCGCGCCGACGACATCGGAAAGATCATCGAAGTGATCGATGATTTGGCGGAACAGACCAACCTGCTGGCGTTGAACGCGGCCATCGAAGCGGCGCGCGCCGGCGAGCACGGACTGGGCTTCGCGGTGGTTGCGGATGAAGTTCGCAAGCTGGCCGAGAAATCCACGCAATCCACAAAAGAGATCGCCGACCTGATCCAGAGCATCCAGCGTGAAGCGCGCCAGGCCGTGGAAAACATGGAACGGAGCACGCGCATCGTTGAAGAAGGCTTGAGCCTGGGCAACGACTTGGGATCGGCGCTGCACAAGATTTCCAACGTTGTAACCGAAGTCTACAAGTTCTCGCAAGAGATTGGCGCGGCGACCAACGAGCAGTCCGTGGGTTCCTCGCAAATTGCGAAGGCCACGAGCCGTCTGACCGAAATCACGCAGGAGATCAATTCCGCCGTCGAGGAACAGGCATCGGGGGCGCAAGCGGTTGTGCGGGCCATGGATAAAATGCGCGAACTGGTGCAGCAATCGGCCTCCAGCTCGACGGAACTATCAGCTGCCGCCGAGCAGATGTTGAAGCTCTCACGCAATTTGCTGGACAGCATGGACCGCTTCGTTCTGGACCGTTCGAATCAGGGCCAGGGACGCGCGGGACGAGGCGAATACCAGCCGCCGCGGCGTCCGAAGGATTCCCGGCACGATCGGGAATTGGAATACGCCGAAGTTTCGCGTTCCTAAATCACCGGAGACGGCTGAATGGAAAAAGATCTCCAAGTCGTAGGGTTTCGCATCGGTGAGGAAACCTATGGTGTGCGCATCGGCGCCGTGCGGGAAATCGTGCGCGTGCCGGAAATCACGGCGGTTCCCAGCGCGCCAGAGCTGATTGAAGGCGTGATCAACCTCCGCGGAAAAATCATTCCCGTGATGGACCTGCGGAAACGGTTTGGCCACACCGAGACCCAACCCGACAAGAAGAACCGCATCCTCGTCGTGGAACTCGATAACAAGTTGCTGGGACTGATCGTCAACTCGGCGTCGGAAGTGCTGAAGATCCCGCCCTCGGAAATTGAGCCGCCGGGTTCTGTTTTTGCGGACGGCGAGTCAGGTTACGTGACGGGTGTCGGTAAATTGAAAGGCCGGCTCATCATCTTATTGGACATTACCAAACTCTTGCATCGCCCGGAGTTTAAACGACTCGAGGAGGCCGCGGAGCCCGTCGCCGCCATGAGGTGAAATTCACTTCCATGGCTGCGAACTGAACTGCCGGACCGCCGCAAGCAAACAAAATGGGAACGATTACTGCCCAGGTTCAACTCACCGAAGCGGAACTCAAGCTTCTGCAAACGCTCGTTTATCAGGAATGCGGTATGTTCTTCGATGAACGCCGCTCGCATTTTCTGAAAGACCGCCTGCAACGCCGGCTGAAGGTTTGCCAGTTGGATTCCTTCTACGCTTACTACCGTTTGCTGACCAGCCGCGAAGGCAAAGCGGAGCTCGCGCTGCTGCTGGAAAATTTGACCGTCAACGAAACCAGTTTTTTCCGCAATCGGCCGCAACTCGATCTGTTGCAGAAATCGGTCCTCGAAGAGATGCTGCGCCGAAAGCAGGAGCGCCGGGACTTCACGCTGCGCATTTGGAGCGCGGGATGTTCCTCAGGGCAGGAGGCCTACACCGTCGCGATTCTCATCGCCGACGCGCTGGCGTACTACTATCTGCGCAATCCACTGCCCTTCGAAATGCCTTCGCCGAAGCCGCTGATTCCTCCGCCTTGGAAGCTGGAAATCGTGGCCTCGGACATCAGCTATTCGAGCCTGCGCGCGGGCCAAGAGGGCCTTTACACCGAAACGCAGATGGAGCCCGTCGATTACACTTGCCGGCTGCGCTATTTCGAAAAAGCCGGGGACAAGTACGCCATCAAGAAACAGGTAAAAGAATTGGTGCAGTTCGATTTTCACAATCTGAAGACTGAATTCCTTCCGCGCCGCAACGACATCATTCTCTGCCGCAACGTAATGATCTATTTCGACGAGGCGGAACAAAAGAGACTGATCGAGAAGTTCTGGCATTGCTTGAATCCCGCCGGATATCTGTTCGTTGGGCACGCGGAGAGCCTCTTCGGTTTGTCGCAGAAATTCCGCATGGTGCACGAAAACAACGGCACAGCTTATCAAAAGCTGGAGGCCAATTCGTGAACCGTCCTCCCGAAGATCGCAGCGCCGAACTTCGCGGGCTCTTTTTTGAGAGCGCCAACGAGCTGCTGCAATCCTTGAACGAAGCGGGCCTCGAGCTGGAGGCAAACCCCGCGGACGAAGAAGTGATTCGCCGGGTTCGCCGCGCCGTGCATACGCTGAAAGGCGATTCGGCGGCCTGCGGATTTCACAAGCTCAGCGAGTTGGCTCATGAACTGGAAGATGTGCTTACGGCGCAGATCGCCCAGACGCGCGGCCAGAAAATGGCTGAAGTTGTGCTTGCCGCGGCGGATGCCTTCGAGTCGATGCTTTCCGCGTATCAACGGCGAAAGGCCTTGCCGTCGGTGGATGTGCTCCATGGCATGATTCGCAGTTTGCTGGAAGAACCTGCGATGGCGAACGAAGCCGCTCCGGTGGGGGCGACGATTCCGGCGACGTTCGCTTGGACGGAGTACGAGCAGTTGATGATCTCCGAGGCAGTGCATCGCGGCGAAACGGTCTACAACATTGCACTGCGGATCGATCCGAACAGTTTGATGCGCGCGGCGGCTTTTCAGCTGATTCGCAACGTGCTCCACGGCACCGGCACATTAATCGCTCTTCGGCCCGAGGACAACGCCACGGCCGCAACGGTGGAAATCGTCGAAGCCGCCATCGCCAGCCGGCAAACCGAGGAAAAGATCACCCAGCGCTGCAAGATTCCTTCGATTGTTTCCGATGTTCGCCTGGAAAGAGCGGCGACTACGGATTCGCCGGAGCAAGAGCTGCTTGCGGATCTCTTGGAAGCGCAGGCGGCGACTGCCGCAGCGCAGCCCGCGGAGCAAGACGAGAATGGTTCATCTGCAAAAAGTGGCGGTGCGAGTTCAGCGGTTACTGCCGTCGCCGAGAGTACTCTCCGCGTGGATGCGACGCGCATCGATGCGGTGATGAATCTTGTGGGCGAATTGATCATCGGCAAATCCATGCTCAACCGCACGCTTTCGGAATTCGATCAGCGGCATGCCCGTGACCCGGTTCGCGCGAAGCTCGTCGACGCCATGGCCTTTCAGGCGCGCGTGCTGGACGAATTGCACAAATGCGTGCTGAAGATTCGCATGGTTCCGGTCGAGCAGCTTTTCCGGCGCTTTCCGCGCGTGGTGCGCGACGTCGCCAAGCAATGCGGCAAAGATGTAGCGCTGGAAGTGGCGGGGCAGAATACCGACCTCGACAAGGGAATTTTGGATGCGCTTGCCGAGCCCCTCATGCACATCGTGCGGAATGCGGTCGACCACGGAATTGAACCGGCTGGGGAGCGCCTGAATGCTTCGAAGCCCGCGCGCGGCACGATTTACCTCAATGCATACCATCAGGGTACCCAAGTGGTGATTGAAGTCCGCGACGACGGACGCGGAATGGACCCCGAACGGTTGCGCAAGGAAGCTGTCGAAAAAGGAATTATCAAACCGCAAGAGGCCGAGCGGCTCTCCGATCAAGATGCGTTGAATTTGATTTTCGAAGCGGGTTTCAGCACCGCCACCGAAGTCACCGAGGTGTCCGGGCGCGGTGTGGGAATGGACGTCGTTCGAACAGTGCTTGACCGCCTCAAGGGTACGGTGCACATCAGCACGCAAAAGGGACGCGGCACGACGATTCAGTTGCGCGCGCCGCTGACACTGGCGAGCATTCAAACTCTGCTGTTCCGCGTCGGCGGGCGTTTGTTCGCGGTACCGCTCTCGTCGGTCGTCGAGATCACCCGTATCCGCGAGCATGACATTCACCGTGTTGATCAGCGCGAAGTTCTGCGCCTGCGCGACCAGATCCTCACGCTTGTCCGGTTGAACCAGCTCAGCAAGATTCATCCCGTGGAAACACCGGACCAAAAGAAAAAGAATTTCGTCATCGTCATTGGCGCGGCAGAAAAACGGTTTGGCCTGCTGGTCGATAGTCTCGTCGGTGAAGAAGAGCTGGTCATCAAGGCGCTTCCGGCTGAAATTGTCTCCAGCGACCTGGTGAGCGGGGCTTCCATCCTCGGCGACGGGACCGTCGTGCTGATCCTCAATGTTCCGGCAGTGCTCTCGCGCCTCTCCCGCGCTACCCCACTTGGAGCGATCGCATGAGCGAACGCATCCGCGTTCTTGTGGTAGATGATTCCGCCCTGATGCGGAAACTGATTCCGGGGATTCTCGCCCGCGATCCCAATATCGAGGTCGTCGGCACGGCGATGGACGGCGCATTTGCGCTGAAAAAAATTGAAGAGTTGAAGCCCGACGTGGTCACGCTGGATTTGGAAATGCCGCGCATGGATGGGATGGAGACCTTGCGGCTGATCATGAAGCGCGCGCCGCTGCCGGTGATCCTCTTCAGCACGCATTCCAAAGAAGGCGGGTACGCAACGTTTAAGGCGCTGGCTCTGGGCGCTGTCGATTTTGTTCCGAAGCCCAAGGACGCCGCGGCCGGCCATCTGGAAGCCATCGCAGATGTGCTGATCGCCAAAATTCATGTGGCCCGTCGAGCCGCGGGACGCAAGCTTCCCCCGGCCACTGTTTCGGACGAGCCAACCAAGCCGAAGAAGGGCGCGCGCAGCGGCTTGCCCCCGAACCGGGTCGTGGCTATCGGTATCTCGACCGGCGGTCCTAATGCTCTGCAGTTTTTGCTCGGTCAGCTTCCAGCGGATTTTCCGGCGGCGATTCTGGTCGTCCAGCACATGCCGGAGGGCTTTACCGAAATGTTCGCGAAAAGACTGGATGAGTGCTGTGCTGTGGACGTTCACGAAGCCAAGTCCGGCGACCTGCTCATGGCGGGACGCGTGCTCATCTGCCCCGGCAATCGCCACATGATGATCCGCCGGATGCCCCGCGGCGATATGGCCGTGCTTTCCGATGGGGCTCCCGTAAATGGACACCGGCCTTCGGTGGACGTTTTATTTCACTCCGTCGCGCAAGAATTTGGCTCGACCGCTGTCGGCCTGCTCATGACAGGAATGGGCGAAGATGGCGCGGAGGGTCTTGGAGCGATCAAGAACGCCGGCGGAATGACCATTGCGCAGAGTGAAGAAACTTGCGTGGTGGGCGGCATGCCGCGAGCGGCGATTCTCAAAGGGTACGCGACAAAGATCATTCCGCTCGACATGCTCGGCGTACACCTGGTGCATAACTACGGCGCGGAGCGTGGCGCAGCCGACAAATTTGACAAGAACGATAAGAACGACAAGAACGACAAGAACGAGAAACCCGAAAGGACACCCGTCTCTTCCCAGCGCTCGTAGTTCGCGCAAAGGAAGAAGGAGAAGGCCATGGCACAATTCGCCGCTCTGCTTCGTAAAGACAATCAACCCGTTCGCTACCTGGTAGTGGACGATTCCGTTTTCGCCCGCAAGAATCTCATCAAGATGATCGAGATGTTTGGCGGGGAAGTAGCCGGCGAAGCCGGCGACGGTCTCACGGCCATCGCCGAGTTCAACCGCACCAAGCCCGACATCGTGCTCATGGATATCACCATGCCGCAGATGGAAGGCATCGAAGCGGTGGAGCGCATCGTGCGTCAGCACGCTGAAGCGCGCATCGTCATGGTCTCTTCGGTCGGCTACCAGGAAAACATCCTGGCGGCGCTCCAAAAGGGCGCGAAGCACTTCGTGCAAAAACCCGTGAAGCCCGAAGTCCTTTACGAAATACTTCGCTATGTTTTGAGTGACGATCCCACGGCTCCCGGTGCCCCGGTGGCCCTCGCAGGAGAGCATCGCTCATGAGAATGGAACTCATCCAGCCCTTCATTAATGCGGCGGATGCTGTTTTCGCCGATTGTCTGCAAGGTCCGACGACGATTGCCGACCTCACGATGGAAGAGGAGGCCTATCGCCGCAAGGGAGTCGCTGCGCTCATCGCCATCAAAGGTGACATCGAAGGCCGCGTGATTCTCGATCTCTCTCCGGAAGTCGCGTTAAAAGTGGCCAGTCAGCTTTCGGGAGGGCCCGTCACCGAAAGCGAACAAGTCGTTCGCGAAACGGTTTGCGAACTCGCGAACATGGTGATCGGCAACTCTGTCACTCTGCTCAACGATCAGGGCTTCCGCTTCAAAGTATTTCCACCGGAAATTCATGTGCATGAGACGGGCTTGGGGGGCAGCACGGATACCGAGGCCATGGTCATTTGCCTGGAAACGCCTTGCGGCGAAATCTACTTGAACATCTCGATGCACTACTTGCACCGCCGGCGCGAAGATCGCACCGCTGTTTCCGCGATGGACTAGCGGGAGTTCGCAGCGCGCACGCAACACTCCAAGGAATGTGGCTTACGTTTCGCTTTCAATCCCCGAGATCCGCCGGCGGCTTAATATACGCCGCGCCGTGGCGAAATAGACCTGCCGACGGAATGGCCTGCGAAAATACAATTCGTATCGGCACAAAAATCGCGCTGCTGCCCGGCGTAAACGGCACCGCAACTTCCACTCGCGTGCCTTCCGGATATTCATTCCGGCTGCGGAAACTGATGCCGCCCTTCGAAAGATCTTCGCAAACCGCAATCTCTTCCTGAAAACCGCGTTTCCGGATGCAGGCCAGAACCCGGGCCTTCACGCGCGTCCGGTTTCGCCGCGGAACCACGCGCTCTTCCGTCGCCACCCGGTTCGCCGCGCTATCGGCCGCCAGGATCTCCGGCTGTGCTTCAATCCAAATTGAGGGAGAGTCGCACAGCTTGCAAACCCGCGCCACGCACCGGCGGATCTCAAACGATTTCAGCTCCAGCTCATTCAGATAAACCACCTCGCGCCGCTGGCAAAAACTGCACTCCATCAAAAGCCGCGCCAGGGCCTCTTCCGCCTTGTGCGGCGCGGGAAACTCGATGTCCCAGAAATCGCTGCGCGAATCGAGAATGTGAATCGCGTAAAGAAAACCCTCCGGCTCCTGGTCGATCTCCGCCATCACCCTGGCGCGCGCCGTTTTCCACTGGTCCCCTTCTTGCTGCCGGCGCAGTGTCAAATCTTGTCCATGCGCAAGTTTTTCCATGAGGCGGATCACGCCGCCACTTCTGCTGACGAGCAAGGTTTGTGCCATCGCCTTCACGGCGACGCCGCCGCTGGTGAACCAGGATGCCTCGAGCGGCATGCGAAAACTTACGCGGTCACTTTGTCGTAGTCCTTCTTGAGCCATCGTCGTCATTTGGTCAGCGGGGAATGCAAAATTTCCTCATTTTCAGCGTAGCATGCCGCGCGAACCGTGTGGCGCAGCGTGCTTACGGCCTTGTCCTTTTGACTAATATCCTGGCTGTTCTCGAGGGTTCGTGCGGCCGAGCTCCGGGTGTTGATTCTTTCGGTGTTTGCGGAAGCGAAAGAAAGTCTCAGAACACTCTAATGGTGCAAACTTACTTCTCGGGGGGCGCTCGCCTTTCAACTGCTTGTCCGCGCGCCCCGCGCCCAGAAAACTGTGAGCAATCTCATTTTTATGGAAGATCGTACGTCCAAAGGACTGTCGCGCAATGCCAGCTTGCGCGACCGCCGCTACGCTATTCGTTTTCCTTTTGCTGCCGATGCCGAGTTGCTCGATCTCGAGGCCGGGACCCGCAGCGACGGCGTTACTTCAGACCTCTCAATGGGCGGTTGCTTTGTCTGCACCAGCAAACCGCTTGCGCTGAATACCCGCACCCGGATCACCCTCAAGCGCAAGGAGCAGATTGTCGAGGCGCTGGCCGTCGTGCGCATCGTGAAGCCGCGCATCGGCATGGGCTTGGAGTTTATCGACGTCGACTCCCCCTATCATGAAGTGTTGTCGCGCTGGATCGAGCAACTCCGCCGAAGCCGCTGAACTGTTTCGCAGGCATCCAGATCGTTCTCAGCTCCTATGAACCTGGTTGAGAAGTTGCACCGCCGCGCGTTGCGCTCCCAGAATCAAATACTCCTTGTCCGTCGTGCCGCGTCGCGTGGCGGTTACCTCCATCTCCGTCGCTGAATCACCGGTTACAAGACTCTTTTCGAAGCACAAGAATCGCCCGAATGCCCATTACCCACGACACCCAACTGCCCAACTGCCCACAACTTACTGCCCACCGCTTACTGCCCACCGCTTACTGCCCACCGCTTACTGCCCACAGCTTACTGCCCACTGCCTACTGCTTCGTGTCCAGCGGGTGCGAACTCTTTTCGTAAAACTCATTTTGCAGCTTCAGACTGGCGTCGTCCGCTTTGGCCGCGCGAATCGCTTCGTCAATCGCGTTGATCCACGCTTTCATCACGAATTCCCCTAACTCCTTCGTGGCCACCGAGCCATCGCCCGAATAATGGTCGGGAAATTTCGCGTACCACCAGATTCCCGTGTACACGTCCTCGGGAA
>Ga0210407_10000986_pt1 | contig 28407 bp, 24 predicted proteins | sample IncBWC27MmetaG_FD_150860 | JGI IMG/M metagenome (GOLD analysis project Ga0210407, IMG submission 150860) | Forest soil microbial communities from Barre Woods Harvard Forest LTER site, Petersham, Massachusetts, United States - Inc-BW-C-27-M | ecosystem: Environmental > Terrestrial > Soil >...
ATACGAGAGGCGCGGTAGTTCCGGCATCGGGCTCAGGATCGGCCACCAGAGCAAGACTCCCGACGCCATGAAGAGGAGGTGGAGAAAGATGTGGAAGTTTTCGTCGCGGCACATGTGTTCGAAGATTGGCGGGAAGTGCGCGGTGACGAACACGGTCGAGAAGATCAGGAACGCGACGAGCGGAGTGGTGAGCAGGCGCGCGATCGGTTTGATTGCGCGATTCAGCAGGAGTGGACGGAGCATCCATCCCGGGGTTCCGAGGAGCAGCAGCGGCGGGATGACGAAGGTCTCGAGCAGATGCTGCGTCATGTGCATCGAGAAGATGCGGGCGTCGGCGAGTTCGTCGAGTTCGGTGTGCGTGTAGAGTATCGCGGCCATCGCGAGTGCGAACCACATCGCGTTGCGGCGCGAGGGTCTTCGTCCCGCGATTCGGCATGCGCCGAGATAGAGCGCGATCAAGGTCGCGACGCCAATCGGGATGCTCGGATGTTCGCCGAAGATATCCATATAGATGATGCGCCTATGTGATCGGCGCCAGGTGATGCGAGAGATATGCGAAGAGCATCAGCAGCGCAGCGATGACCACCGATGCGGCGAGGAGCGGAAATACGAACACGCCGGTGAGCAGCCAACCGTCGTACTTGAGGTGCATGTAGAACATCGCAACCAGCGCGAACTTCGCCGCCGCGAGCACGAGAAGGACCGGGACCAGCACCGGCCGCAGCGGATGGACGTAGAAGACTGTTATCTCCATCACGGTCAGGACGATCAGAAACGCCGCGATGATCAGATAAGTCGCCGCGCCTGGATGGGGAATCGTGTCTTCGTGAGTCTCAGTTACGTCGCTCATGCTCCGCTCACCGTTTGCATCAGATAGACGAGAGTAAAAATTATGATCCAGACCACGTCGACGAAGTGCCAGTAGAGTCCTGCCAGCTCGACGGAGAGTGCGCGAGATTTTCCGAGCTCGCCCATCATCGCGGCGACCAACAACACCACGAGCCAGAGCACGCCGATCGCGACGTGTGCGCCGTGGAATCCGACCAGCACGAAGAACGATTGTGAAAACAAGTTGGTCGTGAGGCCCATGCCCTCGTTGTAGAAGCTCGTGAATTCGTAAACCTGCCCGCCCAGGAAAATCAGCCCGAACAGAACCGTGCCGGCGAGCCAGATTCGCTCCCAGAGCCGATCACCGCGCTGGGTGGCGGCGAGCGCGAGGACCATCAGCAGAGAACTCATCAGCAGGATGAAGGTGCTGAACGAGGTCAGCGGGATGTTGAGAATTTCCGGGCCGGGGCCGCCGATGCTGCGCGATTTGTAAACGATGAACGTGGAAATCAGGCTCGCGAAGAATACGCACTCCGAGCCGATGAACGACCACACGCCGATTTTGCGCAGATCGACGCCGCCCGACGACGGCGCGTGCTCGGGATCGTGTGACTGTTCGCCGAAGTCAGGATATTCGAAGCCCATGCCGATTACCGAGAGGACAACAGCAGCCGCGCCGATCAAGATGATGCGATACCAGTCGATAATGAGACCGAGGCCCATCGTGCCGACGCCGAGGCTCAGCACGAGCGGGAAAATCGAGGGCGCCGGCATGTGGATCGGCGCGGCCGGCGGTTCGAGTTGCGGGTTGGCCGCCTTTCCGGACATGTAGGCGGCGACGCCGCGCGAACCGGCGCGGCCGTACTTCAATATCCACCAGGCGTCACGGCCGCGAATTTGCGGGATCACGGCGAAGTTGTAGGCGGGCGGCGGCGACGCGGTCGACCATTCGAGGCTGCGTCCGTCCCACGGATCGGCTGGAGCGAGTTCTCCGCTGGCGAGACTTTTGAAAATGTTGATGTAGAAAAGCAGGAACGCGATTCCGAGCACGAACGCGCCGACGGTCTCGAGCTGATTGAGATGCGTCCAGCCCATGTCGGCGCCGTAGGTGTACGTGCGCCGAGGCATCCCCCACATCCCGAGAAAATGCATCGGGAAAAACGTCGCGTTGAAACCAATCACGGTCAGCCAGAATTGCCATTTGCCGAGAGTCTCGCCGAGCATGCGGCCGGTGATTTTCGGCCACCAGTAGTAGAAGCCGGACAGAATCGCGAACATCGATCCGCCGAACAGCACGTAGTGAAAATGCGCGACCACGAAGTACGAATCGGTCTGCTGGAGATCGACCGGCGCGGCAGCATGCATGATTCCGCTGAGTCCGCCGAGGGTGAACTCGAGCAACATGCCGAGCGCAAAATAAAATGCGGTCGTCATGCGCAGAGAACCGCCCCAGACGGTTGCGATCCAACTGAAAATTTTTATCCCGGTCGGTATCGCGATGAGCATCGAGGTGATCGCGAACGCGGAGTCAGCGACCGGACCCATGCCGGTCGCGAACATGTGATGGCCCCATACGCCGTAGGAGAGGAACGCGATCAGGACCATCGAGTACGCCATCATCGGATAACCGAACAGCGGCTTGCGCGCATGAGTGGGCAATACTTCGGAAATGATTCCGAACGCCGGCAGCGCCATGATGTACACTTCGGGATGGCCGAACAGCCAGAACAGGTGCTGCCAGAGGATCGGGGTCGCGCCGGCGGACGCGACGTAAAAGTGGGTGTCGAAGAATCTATCGAAGAGCAGGAAGATGAGGCCGATCGTCAGCGCGGGAAATGCGATCAGGATCAGCACCGAGGTGACCATCATCGCCCAGATGAACATCGGCATCCGCATGTAAGTCATGCCGGGCGCGCGCATCGCGATGATCGTGGTCAGGAAGTTGAGACCGGTCAGCACTGTCGAGGTGCCCGAGACCAGAAGTCCGACTACCCACCAGTCGAGCCCGAGGCCGGGCGAGTAGTAGCGCTCGGTGAGATTCGCGTAGCCGAACCATCCCGCGTCGGGGAGTCCGCCGCGGATCGCGCCCATGTGAAGCAGGACGCCAGCTACCAGAGCCAGCCAGAAGCTTGCCGCGTTGAGACGCGGGAAAGCGACGTCGCGCGCGCCGATTTGCAGAGGGATAAGAAAGTTGCCGAGGAAGCCGAGCAACAGTGGCATCACGACGAGGAAAATCATCGTCGTCCCATGCATCGTGAAGAACGCGTTGTAGGTAGCGGCGGACAGCGCGTGATTGTCGGGACTCCATAGCTGCACCCGAATCGCCATCGCCTCAAGTCCGCCCATCGCCATGAAGACCAGTGCGCTCACGCCATACATCACTGCGACGCGCTTGTGATCGATCGTCGTGAGCCAGCTCAGAGGTCCGCCGCCTTCGAGATAGCTCGGCTGATGAATCGGTATCGGTTTCGGTTGGGCAGACATTGTATGTCTTACTGCGATGCTCCTACTTCAGACTCTCGAGGTATGCGACCAGCGCGCTCATTTTCGGGCCGGGCAGCAACAGCGCCGGCATGTTCGCGCCGGGCTTGATGTCTTCAGGATTCGCGATCCATTTGGCGACGTTGTCGGGAGTATTTTTGAGAACACCGGCGGCGAGCGTGGTGCGACTGCCGAAGTGCGTCAGGTCGGGGCCGATGTATCCCTTCGACACGCCCTGGATCATGTGGCAGGTCGTGCACGGACTGTCGGCGAAAACTTTTGCGCCGTCGGCGGCGGCGCGATCATTCGGCGGCGGGCTCACCGGGCCGGCGAGCTGAGCTTTGTCCCACGTCGCGAAATCTTCCGGCGAATCGACGAACACTCGAAAACGCATGTTCGCGTGGGACAGGCCGCAGAACTCGGCGCACTGTCCCGGATACATGCCCGAGGTGTTCGCGATGAACGAGAGTTCGTTGATTTGGCCGGGCACGACGTCTCGCTTGCCGCCGAGTTGCGGTACCCAAAAGCTGTGGATGATGTCGGTGGATTCCAGTTCGAGCCGAATCGGGCGGTTGATTGGGATGTGCATCTCGTTGCTGGTCTTGAGGCCGTCGGGATACTGAAATTCCCACCACCATTGATGCGCGATGACTTTAATTTGCAATCCGCCGGCCGGCGCAACTGGCGGTTGCGAGCGAAAGATCGTGCGCACGGTGGGAATCGTGATCATCAAGAGGATCAGCGCGGGCCCGAGCGTCCAAACGATTTCGAGGCCGAGATCGGATGATGCGGTGGTGGCGGGCGCGGCTTCGCCGACGCGCGTCGAGAAAACAAAGACCGCGAGGATGAACGCGACGACGACGATCGTCAGCACCAGCGCATCCCACAGCGTCACCTCGATGAACAGGCTTTGGATCCAATTCGCGAGATCGGACTTTGGCGCGAGTGTCGTCATCGGGCGGCCCTTCGCAGAGCATCCTGCAAGAGCGAGAGCGGCAAGCATCGCGAACGATGAATTGCGGCAAGTCATTCGACGAGATCTCCAGCCGGTTCGCCTGAGGTCGCGGCTTGCGCGACGCGGTTCAGTCCGGGCACTGCTGAGATGAGAAACGCGCCGAGGAAACCGATCGTGATCAGAAATTGTGTCGGGCCAAACGGGATCGCGTCGAGGGAGAGCGACGGGACCACCAGCACATAGCGCTCGAGCCACATCCCGACGAGGCCGAGCGCGGCGACCGAGCCGAGCACCGACGGCGTCTGCTTCGCGCGCACGCTCATCAGAACGCAAAACGGAATTGCCCAAATCAATACCACGCACGCGACGGAAAGCGGCGACCACGGCATGTGATGAACGCGTTGAACGATGAAGAAAGTCTCGACCGGAAGGTCGCCGTACCAGATGACTATGTACTGCGCGAAGAGCAGGTAAACCCAAAAGACCGAGAACGCGAAAACCAATTTGCCGAAGTCGTGCATCACGACAGGATTGGTGAACAGGTTGTTCGCGCCCAGACGTTTGCGCAGCAGGACCGCTGTGAGAGCCATCGTGGCAAGAGCGCTCCAGAATGCTCCGGCGAAAAAGAACCAGCCGAAGAGCGTGCTGCGCCAAACTGGCGCGAGCGACATGACCAGGTCGAAAGCGATCAGCGTGTAAACGACGGCGTACAGCACTCCGAGCAGAGGTGCGATCACGCGAATGGAATGCGGCGGCAGTTCTATGTCATCGGTCGCGACGGTCCACGCGCGCGCATCGTTGCGGCGCGAGATTCGAATGAACGCTCTACTTGCTAGCGCCATAACGCCGAGGCCGATTCCGTCACGGGCGAACAAAAATGGAATGTTCAACCATGCGGCCTTCTGCGCGATCGGATGCTTCACCCACGGGAAAATCGCGGCGCGTCCGAAGTACAATCCGAAGAACAGAAAAAATCCTACCCATAGAAACGGCGCGAAGGCTTCGCCGAGCCGATACGGGGTCGAGCCGCCCCACTTCGCCTGGGTCAGGTAGAACGAGGCGGACGCGACCACCGCGCCCTGCGCCACTCCAAGGAAGAACAGCAGATTGACCAAGTACGCTTCCCAAGCCGTCGCGGCGTCGTCGCGGAGCAGCGCGATCACGAATGCGATCGCGCCAAGCGCGATCATCGCGCCCGCCACCAACTGCATTGTCGTGCCGGCCACCGACTCGACTGGACGCGGCGTCGACGAACTATCACGGCGAACTGCGCTGAGCGTCGTGCTCATCGCGGGGTATCCTCTTCGCGGACAACTGCTTCCGCGTTCGATTCTTTAAGGATCGACTCGATGCGCGCGGCGTCGGCCTCGTCGCATCGCACCACCAATCCGAAACGATCCTCGCCGAAGCGGCGATCGTAACCGGAGGCGGCCACGGTCGCGGGCAGGCCGGAGAACAGGAAGAAGGCGGTGAATCCGAAGATGCCGCCAAGCAGAACCATCAGCTCGAAGCAGATGATGATAAACGGCGGCCACGACACCAGCGGTTTTCCGCCCGCGTTGAGCCGCCATTCGTAAGTCGTGCCGATTGTCACCGCGAGTCCGGTGAGTACGCCGGAGATTCCGCCGGTGAGCGAGAACCATCGAGTCGGGCTCCTGGAGCGGCCGAGCGCGTGTTCGATTCTGTGGCTGGGAATCGGGGCAAAGGTGTTGAGGTCGCGAATCTGCGCATCGCGGAGCGCGTGAATCGCGTGCGCGCAATCAGTGTCGTCGGCAAAAGCGCTTATGATCGCAATCGTGCTCATGCAGCGGTGGAGTATCCCTTCTTCAATGCTTTTCGCAGCCAGACAATTCCTTCTTTCAGCTCAGTCATCGAAACGATCGGCAGAAACTTGACGAACAGCGAGAACAAACCGATGAACCACGCGAAGCTGCCGACCGTGATCATAATTTCCGTGATCGACGGACGGTAACTTGCCCACTGCGACGGCTCGAAGTTCGCGGTGAGCGACCCGGCGATGATCACGAAACGCTCGAACCACATTCCTATGTTCACGAAGATCGTGATTACCCAGAGCATTACCATGTTGACGCGGATTCTCGGCGAGAACAGCAACAGCGGTATTACGCAGTTGCATAACACCATTACCCAGTACATCCAGCCCCACGGGCCGAAGTAGCGCATGTGAAACGTCATCTGCTCGATCGGATCGCCCGCGTACCAGGTCATGAACGCCTCGGTGATGTACGCGTAGGAGACGACCAGCGAGGTGAGCAGCACCACTTTGGCGAGGTTGTCGAAATGCCACGGGGTCAGCAAGTCTTCGATTCCGAGCAGCTTGCGCATCGGGATCAGCAGCGTCATGACCATCGCGACACCGGAGAAGATCGCGCCGGCGACGAAGTAAGGGGCGAAGATCGTGCTGTGCCAGCCGGGGTTTATCGCCATCGCGAAATCCCATGACACCACCGAATGGACCGAAAGCACCAGCGGCGTCGCGAGCCCGGCCATCAGCAAATACACCATTGAGTAATGGCGCCATTGACGGTCGGTACCCTGCCAGCCCATCGCGAGCACGGTGAATATTTTCTTGCGCCAGCCGACCGCGGCCTCGCGCGCGTTTGCGATGTCGGGAATCAGGCCCATCGTCCAGAACAAAGCGCTAGTAGTCAGATAAGTACTAACTGCGAAAGCGTCCCATACTAGTGGCGAGCGGAAGTCGGGTTGTAGGTATCGCTCATTAGGGTATGGCAATAGCCAGTAGAAGAACCACACGCGGCCAAGATGGATCAGGGGGAACAGTCCCGCAGTTGCGACCGCGAAGATGGTCATCGTCTCGGCGGCGCGATAGACGGCGGTCCTCCACTTGGTGCGGAACAAAAATAAAATCGCCGAGATCAGCGTTCCCGAGTGCGCGATTCCGACCCAGAAGACGAAGTTCGTGATGTAGATTGCCCACATCACGGGCTGGCGAAGGCCGGTCACGCCGAGGCCCGAGTAGATTTGCCGCGCCCACATCGCGCCCGCGATTCCGACCAGCGTGAAGCAGAACGCAATCCACGTCCAGTATGCGAGGCCCGGAGTGCTCATGACGCCGAGCACGCTGCGATCGATATCGCTGAAACTCGGATCGAGCTGCACTTTGGGCGCGGCAGCCATGATCAGGCTTTTCCTTTCTCGCGATATAGATCGCGCAAATAAGTGATCGCGGGTTGGGTATTGAGTTCCTCCAGAGCGCGATAGTCGCGCAGCTTGTTGTCATCGCGCCGGCGCATCATCGCGCTCGCGGGATCGTTGATATCGCCAAACGTGATCGCGCGAGTCGGACACGCCTGCTGGCATGCAGTAACGATCTCGCCGTCGCGCAGTTGGCGATCTTCGGTCTTCGCATTGAGCTCGCCGAACTGGATTCGCTGGATGCAGAAAGTGCATTTCTCCATGACGCCGGCGCCACGCACCGTCACGTCGGGATTGAGCTGGAGGTTGAGCGGCGCAGGCCACTCCGGGACGAACCAGTTGAAGCGGCGGACTTTGTATGGGCAGTTGTTTTCGCAATAGCGCGTGCCGACGCATCGATTGTAAACCTGGCCGTTGAGACCTTCTTCGGTGTGATACGACGCGAAGACCGGGCAGACCGGCTCGCACGGCGCGTGATCGCACTGCTGACAGAGCATCGGCGCGAGATATATCTGCGGCGCGTCGGCGGCTTCTTTCGGCGACGGGAAATAACGCTCGATTCGAATCCACGACATGATTCGACCGTTGTCGACGCCCTCCTTGCCGACGATCGGAACATTATTTTCTGCGTAGCATGCGGTCACGCACGCGCTGCATCCGGTGCACGCGTTCACGTCGATCGTCATGCCCCACTTGTGTTTCGGATACTTCCACGCGGGATAGAATTCGGACGGCCCGGTGACCTGCTCCGCTTCGTCGCGAGGAACTTCTCCGCGCGCGAGCTGCTCGATACTCATCGCCTCGACGATCGACCGGCCCATCATGTCGCTCTTGCCGAGCGGGGTGACCAGCTTGCGTTGCGCTCCGGTCGCGCGCGCCGTTACTGCCACACTGGATTTGCGTGCGGGCAGAATCGTCCAAGGATTCGCGCCGATGCTTTTCGCGTAGCGGCCGTATGCGCGATGACCCTGTCCGAGCGGCACCGCGATCACGCCGGGATGCACGGTGCTCGCGATCAGCACCGGCGCTTCGACGACGCCGTGCTCGGTCTTGAGCTCTAGGATGTCGTCTCTGCTGACGCCGAGCTTGCGCGCGGTGTCAGGATGAATCTCCGACCAACTGTCCCAGACGATTTGCGTGACTGGCTCGGGCAATTCCTGGAGCCACGGTTTGTCCGCGCCGCGTCCGTCGTAAAGAAAAATATGCGGATACGCGTACATGGAGAGTTCGGTGGATGCGGGACTCGGCGCGGGCGGCTTGAGCGTGGAGGTATTCAGCTTGAGCGGCGAGACGTGCTGCTCTTCGAAGAGTCCACCTTCGCGCCGGACGTTCACCCAGAAGTCATCTTGATCCGTACCTGGGTTCTCATCGCTGGCTTTGAGAGCCAGCGTAAGCCATTCAGCTTTTATCGCGTCGGCGGTGGTGGCGAACGGAAGTTTCGCGCCGTTTGCGGCGGCTGAAGCGAGCAGGATGTCGCCGACGGGTTTGCTGTCGAAGACCGGTTGCATCACCGGCTGACCCAACCCGCGCACGCCCGCGCGCGGAGCGGTATCGCGCCACGATTCAAGCGGATGATGCGCTGGCAAGATGAGATTAGCCATCGCCGCGGTTTCATCGGGGACGCCGCCGGCCCACACCACGAACGGAACTTTCTGTAACGCCGCGGCCATTCCCGCCGATACGGGCATCGTGAAAACCGGATTTCCGCTCGCGACGACGAGCACGTCGATCTTGCCGTCGCGCATCGCGGCCATCACCGCGTCGACATCGTCGGGCGTACTGACATCTACGGCGGGAGCGTCTTCGAAGAACATCGCGGTCTTGCCGAAATTGCCGGTGACGGCGTTGAGGAGCATCGCGGCAAGATGCGCCGACGAGTCGTCGGTGCCGGCGATTGCGAGTGCGCCGTTGGCGCTGCGAAACGCCTCGCCCAGTTGGGTAATCGTCGCGGCCGGGATACCGGTTCGCGCGCTGACTCCGTCGGGATCGTAATTGGCGACCGCTTTGTTCAACGCCGCGAGATCGAAGCCGGAGTTTTCGGCGGGCGTGCGATTCTTTAGCACAACGTTCAGCACGCTCCACGCGATCTCGGCCTCGGCGCCCGGCGCAGTCGAGATCCAGTCGTCGCACTTCGATGCGGTCATGCTCAGCCGCGGGCCGACGTAGGTCGCACGTCCGATCGTCAGGCTGCCGTGGCGCTTTTGCGGGGCGCGGAATAGCGAGTACTGGCGCGCGTATTCGACCGGCGAATGCCAGGTCTCGAGAAAATCCGCGCCGAATGAGATCAGCACTTCGGCCTGGTCGATTCGATAAACCGGCAGATCGCGCCTGCCGAAAAGTGTCTTCGCAGCGCTTCGCGCCGGCTCGTGATTGATGGGCTCGTAAAATATTGCCCGCGAAGATCCGTACGCGCCGAGAAATTCATGCACGATTTTCGCGAAGGTCGGACCGTTGGGCGAGCCGAAGAACGCGACGCGATCCTTGCCCGCCTTCGACGCCGCCGAGAGTCGTTGATTGAGGAGTTGCGCGGCTTCATCCCACGAGGCGGTTCGCACTGCGCCATTCTGAGCGCGAATTTGCGGTCGTCGTACTCGATCGGGATTATAGAGGCCCTGCAGCGCGGCCTGTCCGCGAGCGCATAACGCGCCGCTTCCAATCGGGTCGGCGGGATTTCCCTCGAGCTTGATCACCCGGCCTTCCCTGATGCGCGCGACGACGCCGCATCCGGCGGGGCACTCCGAGCAGGTCGTCGCGAAGAAACTAGGGACGCCCGGCGCGACGTTCTCGTCGGGCACGACGTATGGGATCAGCTTGCGCGCGGCCGGTTGGCATCCGGGGAGCGCGGTCGCGGCGCTCGCGGTCGCGGCCAGCTTGATGAACCTTCGCCTGGATATCCCGTCTGGCATCTAGTTCCCCGGCCCTAGTGATGACATCCGACGCAGTCGAGCGTGGCCTTGCGCTGGGTGTGACACTCGACGCAAAAGCCCATGTTGATTTCAACGACCGGCACGATGCGATCCATCGTCTGGACCGGGCCGTGACAGTTTTGGCATTCGATGCCGGCATGGATATGCGGCCGATGCGTGAAGCGAACGAAGTCGGGCATCGTGTACACACGGTTCCACTGGATTTCGAACGGCGGGCGTGAGTCGTCGGTCCACGGACGCGTCACCGGCTGGATTCCGCCACCGGCAATATCGTTGCCGTGGCATCCGACGCATCGCGCGACCGCAGGAACGCCTGGCTCCGACGACCGGCTCGCATAAGCATGGCAGTACTGACATGGGATCTTGTTGACCCCGGCGTGAATTCGGTGACTGAACGGGATCGGCTGAACGACATCCGCGCGCGGCGCCCAAGTGCGCTCAGACAGAGCGATCACCGCGCCGCCGAAGACGAGCAGGAGCAGGGCAAGCGGAAGCACTATGCGATTCATGCTCACGACCGAAGCCCAAGACTACGCAAGACCAAGTGCGGCCGCGGCGAACAGTTCCATCAAACCGCGCGGCGACCGGAACACATCGCCAATCGAATCCGAAGAGACCCTACTCCTCAGAAATAAGAGAGAAGCTTTTTTCACTGAATAGTCCCGAAAGAGGTATAGCGCCACCGCTCGACAGTTAAAATTTCTAACAATACGATCATCGCTAATCAAGTAGGGCTAATACTAACGCCCGTATTGCGGGCCACGAAGACGCGATGGCGGCAAGGCCGGCCTGTGGATTCCCATTGGGGGAGAACGTCGATTTATAACGGCAGGCAGTTTCGACAGCCCGAAAAGTATGTTACTTACTTACAGATTACCGGCTTTTGAGGCTCCTTCGACAGGTGCAAATTAAGACAGCTTCGCGACTGGGTCTCTTACCGCCCTACCTTTTCGCCGAACTTGACCGCCTGAAGAAGGAGGTCCAGGGCAAGGGCGTTGACGTAATCAGCCTCGGAATCGGCGACCCGGACCTGCCCACCCCGCGCCATATCGTCGAGAGTCTGAAGCGCAATTCCGACGAGCCCAAAAATCATCGCTATCCCGACTACGAAGGGCTGCCGCAGTTTCGCCAGGCCGCGGCTGACTGGTACAAGCGGCGGTTCGGGGTGAGTTTCGATCCCGCGCGCGAAGTTTGCGCGCTGATCGGATCGAAGGAAGGCATCGCGAATTTCTCGACCGCGGTCGTCGATCCTGGTGACATCGTGCTGATTCCCGATCCCGGTTATCCGGTTTATTACTCGGGATGCGTCTTCAACGGTGGCGAGCCGTATTTTCTGACGCTCAAAAAAGAAAACGGATTTGTTCCCGACCTCGGCTCGATTCCGCCGGAAGTTGCGCGCCGGGCGAAGATGCTGTGGCTGAACTATCCGAACAATCCGACTGCGGCGACGGTCGAGCCGTCGTTCTTACAGGATGCGGTGAAATTCTGCCTGAAGAACGAGATCATCCTCGCTCACGACAGCGCCTACTCGGAGATTGCATACGACGGATATCGCTCGCCGAGCGTTCTCCAGGCCGAAGGCTCGCGCGAATGTGCGATCGAGTTTCATTCGCTGTCGAAAACTTTCTCGATGACCGGATGGCGGGTGGGATTCGCGATTGGCAATGCGCAGTTGGTCGGCGCACTCGGAAAAGTTAAGACCAACCTGGACTCCGGCGTTTTCCAGGCAGTGCAGGAAGCCGCGATCACCGGCCTTGAAGGCGGCGACGGCGACAAGCTCGCCGAGTACTGCGCAATCTATAAAGAGCGGCGCGACGTGCTGGTGGGCGCTCTGAGAGCGCTCGGGCTCGAATGCGAGCCGCCTCGCGCGACTTTCTATGTCTGGACAAAAGTTCCACGTGGCTACACATCGGTGACGTTTACAGAGCGCGTGTTGAAGGATGCCGGCGTAATGATCACGCCCGGCTCCGGATTCGGTAAGGGTGGTGAGGGATACGTTCGCTTTTCGCTTACGGTGTCGAGCGAACGGTTGGTCGAGGCGGTGGGCCGGCTAAAAGCGCTACGGTTGTAAACGGAGAGGATGCCCAATCGGGCTTTCATCGGAATCGGCAGTAACTTAGGCGATCGAGCCGCCAATTATCGCGAGGCGACCCAGCGTATCGCTGCGATCCCGGAGACGAGGGTCGTGCGCCAATCCTCGATCTACGAGACCGAGCCGATGGGCGATCTGAAGGGCGCGTTCCTCAACGGAGTGATCGAAGTCGAGACCGAGATCGGCGCGGAAGTCCTGATGCGCCGGCTGCTCGCGATCGAGCGAATCATGGGCCGCAAGCGGGTCAAGGGACGCAAGCAGACTCGCGGCAAGTACCGGTCGCGGATCATCGATCTCGATCTGCTCTTCTACAACAAGGAAACGATCGACACGCGGACTGTGAAAGTGCCGCATCCGCGGCTCCACGAGCGGAGGTTTGTGCTGGCTCCGATGAGCGAACTGGCGCCCGCGCTGATACATCCCAAACTCAACGCTTCCATCTCGGAGATGTTGGCGGGCCTTAAGTCTCCCTTTCGTGTTACACTTGCCCGTGCGGACCTGCTCCGTCCGCAAATTCCCAAGCGCGAGGTGACCACCAGATGAAATATTTTATCGATACTGCCGATGTGGCCGAGATTCGCGAGGCGGCAAGCTGGGGACTCGTAGACGGCGTCACCACCAATCCGAGCCTGATTGCAAAAACCGGACGTCCGTACCACGACGTGCTGCGCGAGATTTGCGAGATCGTCGATGGCCCGATCAGCGCGGAGGTCGTGGCGACCGAAGCCTCGGCGATGATCGAAGAGGGCGAGAAGCTCGCCAAGGTCCACAAGAACATCGTGGTCAAGTGCCCGATGATTATCGAGGGCCTCAAGGCGACCCGCGCGCTCGCAAAACGCGGCATCAGGGTCAACGTCACGCTGATCTTCACCCCGCTGCAGGCGATGGCCGCGGCGAAAGTTGGCGCGTCCTTCCTTTCGCCGTTTATCGGACGGCTCGACGACATCGGCCAGGACGGATTTCAGATCGTCGAACAGATGGTGCAGATTCTGTCCAACTACGATTACCCCGCCGAGATTCTGGTGGCGTCAGTGCGCAGCACGGGTCATCTGATTCGCGCGGCGGAGATCGGCGCCGATATCGCGACGGTTCCGTTCGCAGTGCTGAAACAGACCTTGCATCATCCGCTGACCGATCTCGGCCTCGAGCGTTTCCTCGCCGACTGGCGCAAGACGAATCAGAAGATCTGATTGCCGCGTGGGCGGTCATTTCACAGAAGGTTGGCGCGGCAGGACTTCCCTAGGCTACCTGCTGCCTCACTTTCTGTGCTAACGGCCCGCGTTTTTCTCGCCGGAACCTTAGGCTGGAGTTCGCGATGAGAAACCCGAAACAAACAGTTGCGTATCTCGACGAACTAAAAACATTGGGTTTCACGGACGAGGCATTTTGGCGGGTTCATCACTTTCGGGAAAAAGGTGAAAAAGAATCTATCAATGGACATAGGTCGTATTGTCTGGTGAGGGACTCTTTCCAAGACGGCGGCACCAATGAGCTCGTCCAGATCCGACTTGAAATCGTATTGAATTGCTTCAAGCAATACCATGCGCAAAACCCGAAGGTTATCTCAGCGGGGCGAAACCGCGCTTGGGAAACGTTTATTCGATTAGCCGATGCCGCTTATGTGCTCGTCCCACCAAATTAATGTGCGATGCGAACGACGGAGAGGGCGTTGCTCCGCGACTAGCTCAATTTAACGAAGCGGAGCGCTCGTGATCAGGCGGTCGAGCTCGGCGCGCAGTTTTAGGCAAAACCTCGTCGTAGCCGAAGAAGCCGATCTTGCGGTCCTTCTGCTTGAGATTGATCGTGGTCCCTTGAAGTCAGGAAGTAGATGATTTCGAATCCGCGCCGGCCCTGCTGAGGTCGAGCTTCGACAGGGGCAGTTCCCTGACCCGTTTGCCGGTCGCGGCGTACACGGCATTGCAGAGGGCGGCGATGAAGGGCGGGACGCCCGGCTCGCCCACACCTCCCGGCGAAGCGCTCGATTCGATCAGGTGGACATTGGTTTGGAACGGCGCCTCGCTGATCCGGGCGATCGGATAGTCGTAGAAGTTGGACTGGTCGATCACACCGTTGGTGGCGGTTATCTGGCCGCTGCGCGCCACGCTGGTTCCAAATACGGCGGCGCCCTCGAACTGCGTCCGCACCAGCATCGGATCGACGATCTGGCCGGCATCGACCGCCGTGTCGACCCGCGGAATTCGCAACTCTCCCTTGGCGTTCACTTCGACCTGCACGACCGTCGCTACGTATGACGTGAAGCTGCGATGCACTGCGATTCCCCATCCGGTTCCGCTGATGGGTTTGCGTTTTCTCCAGCCCGATTTTTCCGCTGCCAGCTCCAGAACGTGCCGCAGTCTTCCGGTGTCGATTGGATAGGTCTCGTACGACGCGCCGTAGTTCGGATAGTCGGCGCCGTTCAGGTTGAGAATTCGGGGCGGTCCGATCAAGTCGAGCAGATAGTCGAGAGGATCGCGGCCGGCGAGATGTGCGAGCTCGTCAGCGAAACAGTGGACTGCGAACGCATGATAGATGTTCGCCACCGAGCGCAGCCATCCGATGCGCACGTGGGCTTTTGCGGCGCCGTTCTCCACGCGGAGATTGGGTATGTCGAAGGGAACGTCAGTCCAGCCCTGTGCCAGATGCCCCGGATCGCCATAAACCGCATCGAGCTTGAATAGCGAGGTGATAGGCGGAAAGGTTGAACGCTGCAGCCATGCGGTGGGCTTTCCGTCTTTCCCCACCGCCGCCTTCATGTACATTGCCGAGGTCGAGTTGTAGTAGTCGAACTTGATATCGTCCTCGCGCGACCACGTGACCTTCACCGGACGCCCGATCGCCTTCGCCAGGTAGGCTGCTTCGACCGAGAAATCCGCCATCGATTTTCTTCCGAACCCGCCGCCAAGCGTGGTCACGTGGCAGGTCACGTTCTTTACTGGAATATCCAATTCGCTGGCGATCGCACTCTGCACAGTCTGCGGATCCTGAGTGGGCGCCCACACCGTCACCTTGCCGTCGCGGAAGTCGGCGACCGCTACCGGAGGTTCCATCGAGGCGTGCGCCAGCAACGGCACGTAGTAATCGGCCTCGACAATCTTGCGTCCCCTGGCGAACTCCGCCTCGACGTCACCGGCATTGCGAATGACTTTGCAGGGCCGGTGTGAAGTTGCTTTCAGTTCGTCCCGGTATTTCGACGAATCGTAGGTCGCGTTGGGACCGTTGTCCCAGGCCACCTTCAACTTTTGACGGCCCTGAAGCGCAGCCCAGGTGTTGTCCGCAATCACCGCGATTCCACCCAACGCCTGCATCGCGCACGGCGGATCGAACGGCGGAATTTCCACGGTCTGATGGACGCCGCGCACCTTCAGCGTTTGCTTGTCGTCGTAAGATTTGATCTTGCCGCCAAACACAGGCGGCCGTTCTATCGAGGCGTACAACATCCCGTCCATGCGCTGGTCGATTCCGAAGACGGGCTGCCCCGTGCAAAGAGCGTCGAGGTTGTACCGTGGAGTTTCCTTGCCGATGAAGCGCCACGCGCTCTTGGGCTTGAACTGAAGTTGCGCCGGGTCCGGCACCGGAAGTTTCGACGCCGATTCGGCGAGCTGCCCATAGGTCGCCTTTCGCCCCGACGGGCGATGGATCACCGTGCCGAGTTCAGTCTCACAAGCGTCCGCCGGCACGTTCCATTGTGCGGCCGCGGCTTGAATCAACATGAAGCGTGCGGACGCGCCGCAAGTGCGCATCACGTCGAAGAAACTGCGCACCGAGTGAGAGCCGTCGGTGTCCTGGTCGCCGTACCGCTTGTCGCCGTCGCCCTGCTGTATCTTGACCCTGGTCCAGTCCGCGTCGAGTTCGTCGGCCAGCACCGAGGGCAATGCGGTACTGATCCCGGTGCCCATTTCGGAACGCGCCGCAACGATCGAGATCGTGTCGTCGGATTGGATCGCAACGAATACGTTTGGCCGCAGGATCGCATCGGTGGGGCTCGTGCCGGAGGCGGAGGTTTGCGCCCGGAGGATTTCGGGGACGACTGACGCAGTGAGCACCAACGCGCCGGTTCTGAATAGCCCTTTGATGAACTCGCGGCGGCTGACATTTGCGATTGCGTTCATGCGACTTCCTCCGCTGCCACTTTGATCGCGGCGCGAATTTTCTGGTACGTGCCGCATCGGCAGATGTTTCCTGCCATCGCCTTGTCGATGTCCGCGTCGTTGGGTTTGTGATTGTTCTTGAGCAGGGCCGCGGCCTGCATCATCTGGCCGGATTGGCAGTAGCCGCACTGGGGAACGTTGAGCCGCATCCACGCTTTTTGAACGGGATGGAGGCGTCCGCGCCCGAGCCCCTCGATGGTGGTAATTTCGCTTCCGGCCGCGCTGCTCATCACGGTTACGCAAGAGCGGATCGCTTTGCCGCCCTGCTCTACCGTGCAAGCTCCGCAAAGACCGACGCCGCATCCAAACTTGGTGCCCATCAACCCTAACTCGTCGCGCAGATACCAAAGCAACGGCATTTGCGGGTCGCCATCGAACGACTTTTCAACCCCGTTGACCTTTAATCGAATCATGGGAGTGCCTCGAAAAGTTTGAAATTTTTTGGACCAGTGCCAGCTCTCGCGGCATCGACGGAGCGGCCGAGCGCGGCAGTCTTAAGACTTGAGTCCCTTGATATATTGAATCAGCGCATTGACCTGGTCGCCGCTTAAGGTTGGATGAGGCGGCATCGCGGGCGTCATCCCAACGGCGGGACCGCCCTTCGTAATCACAGTCCCTATCCAATCATCGTTTTTTCCCTTCAATGCGGTTGAAAACGGCGCGGGCGGCGGCGTCATAGCCTGGCCGGCGGGGCCGTCACCCTTACCCTCGTCTCCGTGGCAGGCGGCGCACTTTTCCGCGTATAAGTCTGAAGCATTTGGAGCGGCATGCGCGCCGGACCCAGCAGCGACGACCAGCGCGAGGATGACTATCGAGCTCTTCCAATAGGCAAATGCTTTCTTTCCCATTGTGCACCTCTATGGCTGACGAGTGGGTTGGCAATCGGCGCGCGTCGATAGGCCCACACGGCGGAACGAGTTTTCTGCGGGGGAGGGGGACAGAAAGCAATGTTCCGGCCGTGTGGGCACTTTTCTTTGGCGGCACAATTCCAGTATTTCCGGGTATCAGGTCCGCCGATTGTGAGGGCGTGAAAAATCGCCGCACAAACCCGAGCGACCAATCTGGATAGCCATTTTTTTTGCGATCGCGGTCCGCGAGCGGCAACATAATGCCATCAGCCGCCGCTCTGGCGATGAATAGATCGTCTGCCAGGTTTTTCTCTGTCAGTCGCTCTTGCCTTCTGACTATCTAAATCCACATTCGTACGATTACTCCACTCACGCACTCAGTAGGCGCTGACGGGGCACGGACCTTGCCTTGGTAGGGTTGGGCAGATTCGCACTGACCGGCGGCGGCGCTTTCCATCCTGGGGCACGGTGCTCGTCTCAGTCAGAAGAGCATCGGGCATAGTGAGACTCAAAGTCATAGTCACCAAAGTATCGATCACCATGTTGTTGCTGGTCATGTGTATGGCCGGGCGCGCGGCTGCGCAGAATGTCGACGCACTGGCGGTCTCGTCGGGACAATTCAGGGTGGTATCCACGAATCCCGCTCCTGGAGAGCGCAACGTGCTTCGAAGCGCGACGGTCTCCGTGACTTTCAGCCGTCAGATACGTTGCAAGACGGTCACCGGTGCGACCTTCAAATTATTTGTGATGCCAAACGCATCGAGTCGGGTGAACGGAACGATCGCTTGCGACGGTGATTCCGCGACCTTTACGCCATCGGAAAATCTCGCACCCGAAGCCAACTATTTGGTGAAGTTGAGCTCGGAAATACAAGCCAAGGATGGCCGCCGTTTGGGAAGGGGCAATTTCTGGAACTTTACTACTGGTGCGATCATCAGACGCCCACCGACGCCGACGCCTACGCCTACCTCCGCGCAGACACCCAGCGCTACTCCGACGACAACCGCGACTGCGACTGACACGGCGACTGCGACCGATACAGCGACGGCAACTGCGACCGCCACTGGCACCTCAACCGCCACGGCGACCGACACCTCGACTGCAACTGCGACCGCCACGAGCACCGCGACGGCAACCGACACGGCGACTCCGACCGCAACTGCGACCGACACAGCGACTGCAACCGCGACCGGTACAGCGACTGCAACCGCGACCGGTACGGCGACTGCAACCGCAACCGCGACGGATACTACGACTGCAACGGCGACGAGCACCGCGACTGCCACTTCAACCGCCACAGGCACTGCAACCACGACGGCGACAGATACCGCGACTGCTACCGGTACAGCGACTGCGACAGCCACCGATACAGCGACTGCAACCGCGACAGCCACGGACACCGCGACTGCGACTAACACGGCGACTGCAACTGCAACCGCCACGGTCACCGCAACTGCCACTTCAACAGCTACCGGCACTGCAACCGCGACGGCGACTGACACGGCAACTGCGACCGCAACGGCGACCGACACCTCGACTGCAACTGCCACGGACACCGCAACTTCAACAGCTACCAGCACTGCAACCGCGACGGCGACCGATACGGTGACTGCGACTTCAACAGACACGAGCACTGCAACCGCAACGGCGACCAACACCTCGACTGCAACTGCGACCGGTACCGTAACTGCAACCGCAACAGCGACGGATACCGCGACGGCCACGGCGACTGGTACTGCAACCGCGACGGATACCGCGACTGCGACCGACACGGCGACTGCAACTGCAACCGCCACCGACACCGCAACTGCCACTTCAACAGCTACCGGCACTGCAACCGCAACGGCGACTGACACGGCAACTGCGACCGACACGGCGACGGATACCGCGACTGCGACATCCACGAATACCGCGACTGCAACTGCGACCGACACGGCGACTGCAACCACAACCGCCACGGACACCGCAACTGCCACTTCAACAGCTACCGGCACTGCAACTGCGACGGCGACTGACACGGCAACTGCGACCGCAACGGCGACGGATACCGCGACTGCGACATCCACGAATACCGCGACTGCAACTGCGACCGACACGGCGACTGCAACTGCAACCGCCACGGACACCGCAACTGCCACTTCAACAGCTACCGGCACTGCAACCGCGACGGCGACTGACACGGCAACTGCGACCGCAACGGCGACGCATACCGCGACCGCGACTGCCACGAGCACCGCGACAGCAACTGCGACCGACACGGCGACCGCAACTGCAACCGCCACGGACACCGCAACTGCCACTTCAACAGCTACCGGCACTGCAACCGCGACGGCGACTGACACCTCAACTGCGACCGCAACGGCGACGGATACCGCGACCGCGACTGCCACGAGCACCGCGACAGCAACAGCGACCGACACGGCAACTGCGACCGACACGGCGACCGCAACGGCGACGGGTACCGCGACTGCAACTGCCACGAGCACCGCGACGGCGACTGCAACCCCGACGGCGACTAACACCGCGACGGCCACCGACACAGCGACTGCAACCGCGACCAACACGGCAACCGCAACCGCGACGGATACCGCGACTGCAACTGCCACAAGCACGGCAACAGCGACGGACACCGCGACTGCGACCGCCTCCGACACTGCAACTGCCACTGCATCCGCAACCGCATCGACCACCGCCAGTCCAACGGCTACCCCCACCGCCGTTCCACCCACGGTAATATCGACTAACCCTGCAATCGTCGGATGCGGCGGACAGGGAATGCCGACCAATCAGACGATCACAGCTGCATTCAGCGAGGCGATGGACGCTTCGACCCTCAACGCCGCAACTTTCACGGTAACGGGACCGGGCTCGACTTCGGTATCAGGGGTGGTCAGTTACGATAACGCTAACAATGTCGCGATCTTTGCGCCGACCGGCGGAACCTTCGACGCCGGCACTACCTTTACCGCGACTATCACGACCGCGGCGCAGAGCCTTACGCGAGGCTTGCCGCTTGCAACCGATTACGCATGGACCTTTACGACCAGTGCGGGCACAGACACGACCACGCCCTCGGTAACCTTCACAACTCCAGCTGATACCGCGACACTCGTGCCCACCAACCAGAAAATCACCGCGACGTTCAACGAAGGGATGAACTCCACAACCATCAACGCATCGTCGTTCACCTTGACCGGACCGGGAGTAACGCCGGTCCTCGGCACTGTGACTTACACCACGATTGGTTCCAATGCGATCTTCACGCCGAGCAGCGCTCTGACGGTCGGTACGCTATATACGGCGAGCATCACCACCGGGGCCGCGGACCTCGCGGGGAACGGGTTGGCATCCGCATCCACCTGGAGCTTCACTACCGGCGCTGGCCCTGACAGCGTCGCGCCGACGGTCAGCACGACCGTCCCGGCCGATAGTGCTCCCGCGGTGTCGCTCACGACCGGAATCAATGCGACCTTCAGCAAAGCGATGGACGCTTCGACCCTCAACACCGCAACTTTCACGGTGACGGGACCGGGCGCAACCGTCGTAACCGGTAAAGTCACTTATGACGGCATCACTGAGACCGCGACATTCACCCCTGCCAGCCCGCTCGCGGTCAATTCGAGCTTCAATGCGACGATCACGACCGGCGCTACGGACCTTGAGGGCAATGCGCTGGCCACGAATTTTGCATGGACCTTTGCGACCGGTACCGCATCGGGACTCACGCGGTTAGACCTTGGCGCGGCCACCAATTTCGGAGTCTTTGCGCAGACCGCGGTGACCAACGTGATTTCGGACGGAACTGTAGTCAACGGTGACCTCGGTGTGGCACCTGGTCTTTCAGTGACCGGGTTCCCACCTGGAGTCGTGAACGGGACGATTCAGACTGACACCGCAGCCGCGATCGCAGCCCTGGCCTCCTTGACGACCGCATACGGCAATGCGGCGGGACTGTCAGGCGCAAGTGTGATCGGCGAAAACCTGGCAACACAAATTCTCGGCCCCGGACTGTATATCTCTGGCACAACCTCGTTCGAGATCACCGGTGGCAATCTTACTCTCGACGCCCAGGGCGACGAGAATGCAGTCTGGATTTTCCAGATGCCGGCGTCGACGCTAACTTTGACCACCCCCGCCTGCAACGTTGTGCTCGCCAACGGAGCGCAGCCGTCAAACGTCTTCTGGCAGGTTGGCAGTTCCGCGACGATCGGAATCGGATGCATCTTGCAAGGAAGCATACTCGCCGACACGTCGATCACCTTGAACGGCGGAGCGGCGGTAAACGGGCGAGTACTCGCGGGTGCTGTCACCGCAACCGGCGCAGTTACGATGGACTCCAACCAGGTGAGCCCTCCGGCTTGCAACTGAAGTGCAGCGAAGGGAACTCGCGAGTGAGCGGATTTCCGCTACGAAAGAGAATCCTCAGTTGACGCGAGCGGAGCGCTCGGCGATCAGGCGATCCAATTCCGCGCGTAGCTTGGGCAGGACTTCGTCGTAGCCGAAAAATCCGATCTTGCGATCTTTCTTTTTGAGATTGACCGTCGTCGGGCCGCACCACAGGCCGAGATCGGCGTCGTCGGTCTCGCCGGGGCCGTTCACGCGGCATCCCATCACCGCGATCGTGATCTTGTACTTCTCGGCGTAAGTCGTCAGTTCCTTGACCTGCTGCGCGAGCTCGACGAATTTCTCGTTCTCGACCCGCGAGCACGACGGGCACGAAATAATGTTGAGGCCGGCGCCGAAGTCCGGCACCGAGATGAAGCGGCCAGCCGCGACGTCGTCGATAATTTTGTGGCCGACGAGCACTTCTTCGTGCTTGCGTTCGTTGGGCAACGTCAGCGAGACACGGATCGTGTCGCCGATACCCTGCGCCAGGAGTTTCTCGAATGCGATGCGCGTCTTGATGATCCCGTCGGGCGGCAGGCCCGCCTCGGTGACACCGAGATGCAGCGGCACGTCAGGACGCCGCTCCGAGAAGCGGCGATTCGCTTCCATCACCTTTTTGGGTTCGGAATCCTTGAGCGACACGACGAAACGCGTGAAGCCGAAAGAGTCCATCAGGTCGCAATGGAACGCGGCCGACTCGACGATCGCAGCCAACTGATCACCCGGGTACTTGTCGAGAAACGCCGGCGCGACCGAACCGCAGTTGACGCCGATACGAATCGCCACGTCGTTGTCGCGCGCGATATCGACCAGCCATTTCACTTTCTGCTCGATGGTCTTCTTCTTCTCGATATGGTGCAGATGGCCCGGGTTGTAGCGAATCTTGTCGACGTGCGGCGCGACCCGATCGGCAATCTTGTAGTTCTCCTGCAAATCGACCGACAGTACGATTCCCTTCGTCTGCGCGCGGATTTCCCTGAGCGCCGGAAGTTCCTTCTCGCTGTCCATCGCGATTCGCACGATTCTCGCCACGGCGTCGGCGAGCTGATGCGCCTGCGCGACGGTTTGATCGACGTCGATAGTCCGCGTCGCGCACATCGATTGCACCACTACCGGCGCGTCTCCGCCGACCTTCGTGCCACCGATCATTATCTGCCGCGTCTTCCGATCTATTACTGCGTGGTCCATTTCCACCTTGTTGGCTATCTATGTTGCCGAACGCGGACTGCTCTTGCTAGTGCTTGTGTTCGTCCGCCACCGCCATCGCGATTGCGCCGTGACTAAACGCCGCGCCCGCGCGCATCGCCGCCGCAACCCAGACTGCCTCGGCAATTTCCTGATCGGTGCATCCCTTCTCTTTCGCGCGCGTGACATGCGCCTCGATACACCACGGGCACTGCGTGACATGCGCCGCAGTGATCGCCATCAACTCCTTCGTCTTGCTCGGAATCGCGCCGTCCTTGAAAACTTCCTTGTCGAATTCGAGAAAGCCCTTGAAAGGGTCGGGCGCGTTTTGGCGCAGGTTGCGGAGATACTTCGAAGTTTCTTTGCCGTAGAAATCAGCCATCTTCGTACTCCCTGGTAATTTTTTGGATCTCGACCTGGTCTCGGCGAGCGTCGCGCTCGGGTGTGACGATGCAAATATAGCAGACCGTCCGCCGGTATCGATAACAGAGGCACTTCGCGCTGCATAGCGAATCGTTGGCGGATTCTCTGACGGGATTTGGGGTTCCGTTTAGCTAATCCCAGAGTTCGCTCTGTATAGGCCTAGCTTATCCAAGGCGCGCAATTCTGAATTTACGTTATGACTTTTCGCTTGCAATCGGTCATCGTTCTCACTAAGTTTCTCAATCCCGATTAGATGGAACGGGATTTCGAATAAGGGAGTCTGCTCAGCAAAACGGGGCTGCAAAATTAATCAAACGTTCAAGCACTTCGCTCGGGGGAGTGGAGGAGCTGAACAATGCAAACGATCGAGTCAATAATTCCTGCCGCCGATTCGCGTCCCTTTCCCGACGTGATCCTGCGCAGCCAGTTCTTCGAGCTGGTCGGCTCGCGCTCGCTTTCGAGTGAGCAGCGGCTGATGCTCGCGGTGCTCGCCGACGCGATCAATGTCGTGCAGGAGTACGGTCGATCCGCGAGTTTGCGCAAGCGCAACTCATTCAACGAAGCCTGGAACTGGATCTTCACCACCGGCATCACCTGCCCGCTGTCATTCGACAACGTATGCGATGCGCTCGGGATGGATACCAAGGGGCTGCGCTGGAGGCTCTCGGAACTGGTCGAGGGCCGGGGCGGTCCTCCGCTCCGATTGCGGCTCAAAGAAGCGAGCCGGACGCAGCGGCTGACGCTGAATCGCGTGCGCCGGCGAGATCCGCGCCGGCTAAGTCGCGCGAGTCGAGCTCGCTAGCGATCCGATTCAGCGGAAATGGCGTGCCAGTTCGGAGGCGTATGCGACGCCGATGTTCTCGGGGTTGCTGCGCAGCCATTCGCTGAAACGCGTCGTCGCGTTCGGCGCTGAACTAGTAACCAGCAGATTGCTCATCAAGCCGCGAATCTCGTCGCGGGTGAGCATCACGTCGCGCACGAGCAATCCGACAATCTGCGTGAACGCGAGCGCGATGCGCGGATCAAGGTGCACGATGTGCACGATCCGCGCTTTGCGGCGCACCGCACTCGCAAGCATCCGGACCAATTCTTCAAAGGTAAAAGTCTCCGGCCCGATCGCGTCCAGCGTAGTGCGGAGATCGCCGCGGGCCGCCTCAACGGCGATCTCGGCCAGGTCGGCCGCGAAGATCGGCTGGACACGGTAATCTCCCCGCCCGGGAATCGCGAAGAATGGAAACCTCCTCAGCAGCCACGCAATGTTGTTGAGCAGAATGTCTTCGACGCCGAAGATCAGCGCCGGCCGAATGATCGCGTACGAGAGCGCCGACGCTTTGATCGCCGCCTCAACCATCGCCTTGCCGCGGAAGTAAGGCAGCGGCGATGACTCCGTGGCGTTGGTAACGCTGATGTGCACGAACTTGCGGACGCCGGCACGCGTTGCCGCATCGATCATGATGCGCGTGTTCGCAACTGCCGTGTCGAAGGTCCGTCCGCCGTGCGGAAACCTGATCCAGTAAGTGTTGAAGAGTGTGTCGGCGCCGTCGAGACTTCGCGCGAGTTCATCGGGACGATCGAAGTTGAACGGCGCCGCTTCAATTCGGCCGGCAAACGGATTTGCCCGCGCCGGATGCCCGGTCAGCGTTCTGACTCGCCGGCCTCGCGACAAAAGCGCGCGCGTTATGTATCGGCCGGTGTACCCGGATGCGCCGGTGACAACGTCGAAGTCATTCTCTGGCATCGCGCAATCTCCTCAGCCGTGATAGCAATTCGATCTCGTTCAATGAAGGAGATCGTTGCGATGGACCGTCCGCTCGAGGGCGTTAGAGTCGTAGAGCTTGCGATGTGGGTGGCCGGGCCCTCCACTGCCGCGGTGCTCGGCGACTGGGGCGCCGACGTTATCAAGCTCGAAGATCCGAAAACCGGCGACCCGATTCGCGGCTTCGTCACGCGCACGATGGGCGATCCGAACGCGCGCATCCGGCCACCGTTTGAGCTCGACAATCGCAACAAACGCTCGGTCGCCGTCGATCTGCGACGCGCCGACGGACACGCCTTCGCGCTTCGGATTATCGAACGGGCCGACGTCTTCGTCACCAGCCTTCGCCTCGATGCGATCGAGCGGATGAAGCTCGACTACGCAACCCTGTCCGCAAAAAACCCGCGCCTCGTATATGCGTCGGTAAACGGTTACGGGCATCGCGGCCCCGATCGCAATCGCCCTGCCTACGACTACGCCGCCGCGTGGGCGCGCTCGGGACTCATGGCCACGATCGCCGAGCCGGGACAGCCGCCGCCTGCACAGCGCCCGGCAATGATCGATCATGCGGTGGGACTCTCGCTCGCCGGCGCAATCTCGGCTGCGCTGCTCGGGCGCGAGCGCAGCGGCCGCGGCCGCGAGGTGAATATCTCGCTGTTCTCGATGGGCCTTTGGATGAACGCGTCGGATCTGACTGTCGGCCTGATGACCGGCCGCTCGCCGCAGTCCGAGTCGCGCAATCAGCGCTTGAATCCGATTTGGAGTTCGTATCGATGCGCTGACGGGCGATGGATTTATTTCGTGATGATTCAAAGCGATCGCCATTGGCCTGACTTCTGCGCCGCGCTCGGCATGCCGCATTGGCTGAACGATCCGCGCTTCAAGGATTCCACCGCTCGCGGACAAAACTGCGCAGCGCTCACCGCCGAGATCGATCGCGTGATGGAGTCGAAGGGCGCGAACGATTGGGGTCCGATCTTCGATCGCCACAGTCTCATTTGGGCGCCCGTGCGCACCGACGCCGAAGTGCTCGATGATCCGCAAGCCCACGCAATCGGCGCATTCGCTTCTGTCGATCATCCGAATATCGCGCGGTGCCGGGTTGTGAACAGCCCGATCGAGTTTGGCGGCGCAGACCCACGGGCGCATCGCGCGGCGCCGGAGCTGGGGCAGCATACGGAGGAGGTCGCGCTAGAAGCGGGGCTGACCTGGGAGGAAATTGGGCAGCTGAAAGATAGCGGCGCATTGGGCTAGGCGAAACTGAGCAGGGATTCGCCAGTACTTGCCAACTTAGGCTATTCCGACTTCTCAAACATCGTTATATATGCGTTTTTCTGCTGCTTTGTTTGACTGTTGTGACCCCGCCTTCGTATGATTTTGTCACCTGTCTCCGGAGGTTCCCAGTTCGTGCGAATGATTGTTCCACCCGTTGCGCACCGTCGCGAAATCGATCGCAGCCTCGGCGAGTTTTTCCGCAGTCATCGCCCGGCCCGATTCAATCGCGCGATTTCGCTGATGTGCCGATACTTCAACGTGCGGCGTCCGCGAATCGAATGGTTCGAGTATATTGATTGGGGCAGGATGGCGGGACGAACATACGAGGACGGGCGGATTCATCTGGTGCATCCTGAAAACTGGAAGCGCGGACGAGTTTATTATCGCGAGCGGATGTGGATTCAGATGATCTACCATGAGATGGGTCATTTCATTTTCTGGAGCGATGCAGAGCGCAAGGCGGAAATTTTCTCGCGGCGGATGGTGACCGGGCTGAGAGTTCAACGCAAACGACGCGTGCGTATCGCCAGTGCGCGCAAGTCCGGTCGCGCAACGCGCATCGGCGCGCGCAAATCGCGCAAGGCCGCCTGATGGCGAACAAGCCGAACGTCGAAAATCGTTGGTGGGTCGAAACCAACTTCAAGAAACCCAAACGCGCCAAGTCCGAGACCGAGATGCCGCAGCTGCCGGTTGCGATGGCGTTTTACCAGGTCGCGCGCGACTACGATCAGGACCGCGCCAAGGAAGACCTGACCGACAACAACCTGCGAATCGCGCGCGAGGCCAACCCTCCGCAAGGCGGTTGGGCGTATGTCGCGATGACCGAGCAGCACGCTCCGCCCAACGTGATCAAGCGGGTCAAGGACGAGTTCCGCATCCCGCGCGAGGCGCGTGGGATCGTGCTCGATCACGGGCGGGTGGTGCGCCTGCTGATATGCGGCCCGCAACTCGAGGACTGGATGCTCGACATCACGCTCGGCGACGAGCCTTCGGTCGACGCGTACGTGTGGAGCGTGATGTATCGCGAGCGGATCTTCCGGCGCGCGGAGGAAGCGCTCCGGCAGGCGCGCAAGTGGGCGATCAACCTGCTGCAATTCCCGCCGCCTCGCGATGAACCTTTTCGCGGTGCGCTCCTCTAGCAGCGGCCGGTCCAGGGGGAAATCGCGGCTAGACCTCGCGCGCGCATGAAATACCTCGGACTCGTTCTCCGCAATCTCACGCGCAACAAGCGCCGCACGATCCTGACCGCCCTGTCAATCGCCGTTTCGGTATTCATTTTCGCGGCACTGATCAGCCTGCCCGGACTGATCAACCAGGTCCTGCGCGATCGCGCCAATTCGCTGCGCCTCATCTGTCACAGCAAGGCTGGCTTCTTCTACCAGTTGCCCGAGTCGTATCGCCGGCAAATCGAAGGAATCCCACACGTGGAAGCGGTTGCGGCTTACAGCGTATTCATGGGCACCTACCGCGATCCGAATCAGGAGATCGGGATCCTCGCCGTCGACGACGACCATCTGCGCGAAATCTTCCCCGATTGGGACATCAACCAGGACATCGAGCAGCAATTCAAAGGTCTGCGCACCGCGGCGCTGGTCGCAACCAGCCTGATGAAGGCCTACAAGTGGAAGGTCGGCGACACGATCATCTTGCGCGGCACACTGTATCCAGTCGATCTACAAGTGAAGATCGTCGGTATACTCAACGAAGAAGCCGCGGGGCCGCGAATTATTTTCAGGCGCGACTACATGGAGGAACTGCTGGGCCGTCCTGGAACCGTGAACCTGTTCTGGGTGAAAGTGGATCGCTCGCAATCGGCGCCGGAAGTGATCGCGGCAATCGATGGAATGTTCGCCAACTCGGCGCACGAGACCTCGACCGAAACCGAAGTCGCGTTGATAAAAAACCAGGTGCTCGGCAACTTGGGTC
>Ga0210407_10000987_pt1 | contig 28405 bp, 18 predicted proteins | sample IncBWC27MmetaG_FD_150860 | JGI IMG/M metagenome (GOLD analysis project Ga0210407, IMG submission 150860) | Forest soil microbial communities from Barre Woods Harvard Forest LTER site, Petersham, Massachusetts, United States - Inc-BW-C-27-M | ecosystem: Environmental > Terrestrial > Soil >...
AGCTGGATTATGTGACCAGCTCGCGCGCCGCGTCTCAATCGCTTGCAGAAAATTACGTTGGTCTGCCGTTCGAATAAATCCCTTTTTGCTTCCGCTGGCGTGTTCCACTTCGGCATGCCCCTCCGGTCCTGACGTTGGTACTAGACGATTGAGAGTACCGGCCCATCGCCACCGCCTGATCTGAAAGCTATCCTGTCTAAGTTGAAAGGAAGCAAACGCGCAACTCAGTCCCGCCGCAGGGGACACGTCAAACGGGGGTTTTAATTGCAAGCCGGGGGATTCCGCAACATCATCCATGGTCTGATCGTAGCCGGCACTATTCTCGTCGCTAGCCAAGCGACTCTGGCACAGCAACCATTTTATTTGCAGATACATATGGGTGAAAGAGGCCAGGATCCTATCGCTTTTATGGGTCCTCACTATTTCATCCATCAGGCTGCGGGCGCGAGCCTCAGCACCCCGCCGACGACAGCTTTCACTCCGTCGCAAATTCGCCACGCCTACGGTTTTGATCTAATCACCGACCAGGGCGCCGGTCAGACCATCGCGCTCGTGGATGCTTATGACGATGCGAACGCCGCGAACGACCTCACGGTTTTCAGCAGGCAGTTCAACCTGCCGTCCTGCACCACCAGCAATGGTTGCTTCCGGCAGCTCTATTCAAGCGGCCGCAAGCCTGCCGCCAATGCGAACTGGGCGGTCGAAATTTCGTTGGATATCCAGTGGGCGCATGCCATCGCGCCGCAAGCCAAGATTCTGCTGGTCGAAGCGCCTTCGAATAACCTGAGCGACTTGCTCGCCGGCGTGGATTTCGCGGTGCGCAACGGCGCATCCGTCGTATCCATGAGCTGGACATCTGCCGAGCTCTCCAGCGAGCGCAATCTGGACAATCACTTTGTCTCTACTGGCGTCACGTTCCTGGCAGCTTCTGGCGATAGCGGCACTGGCGTCAATTACCCGGCGGCATCGCGGGACGTGATCGCTGTCGGTGGCACTTCGCTGACGCTCGACAAATCTGGTAATTACAGCAGTGAATCAGCGTGGAGCGGCAGCGGCGGTGGCCTTAGCAAGTACGAATATGAGCCAGTCTCACAGGCGCAGTTTCCAATCGCCGAGGACATTCACGGAACGCGCGGCGTGCCAGACGTTTCCTTCAACGCTAATCCCGGAACCGGATACGCAATCTACGATTCCATCGGAATCAGCGGCTACAGTGGTTGGTTTCAAGTAGGCGGCACTAGCGCCGCGGCGCCGCAGTGGGCCGCACTGATCGCCATCACCAATTCGCAACGTGTTGCTGCCCGAAAAGCAAACTTGAGCGCCACCGGCACTTCCGTCTACGCCGTGGGAAAATCTAGCCTCACCTCCAATTTCCACGCGGTCACCACCGGCACCAATGGTTCCTGCGGCACAATTTGCGATGCCCGCGCCGGATACGATTACGTCACCGGTCTCGGCACGCCGCAATCCGGGGTGTTGATCCCAGCCCTGGCTGCCCGGCCGTAATCAACTTGCCGTAGTTTCGGATGCGAGCCGCCTAGCTCCCTTCTCGGCGGCTTGCTTCTCGATCACCCAGCACTTGCTCCGCGCGACGTAACTATGAACCTTCCCTGCTCCCTAGCTCTTTTTGATTGCGAAACACTGCGCCATCGTCGTCCTCTTAGAATCCGCCGTCGTAGTGTATAGTTTTTTCAGGCGCGGCCATTCCAATAGCCAGATTTGCTACAGGCCACATCGATTCGTCGCGCCACAGGTCTATCCCAAATGAAGCCACAATTGCAGGTCATGAAATTCGGCGGCACATCGGTGGGCGACGCTTCCTGCATCGCGCGCGTCGCCGAAATTGTCGCCAAAGCCTCGCGCGTAGGCCCCCTCGTGGTCGTGGTCTCAGCAATGAGCGGCGTCACCAATCGTCTGATCGAAGCCGCTACATGTTCGGAGACAGGCGATCGCGAGCGCGCCGTCGAGCTGCTGGAAGCTCTGCGCGAACAGCATTTCGAAGCGCTGAAAATCCTGATTCAGAATCCCGAAACCAGAAACCTGATCGCCCTGGGCATCGAGGAACTTCTGCGCGAAGCGCAGCGCCTCTGTGAAGGCACTGCGCTCATCCACGAACTCACCGTGCGCACTCTCGATTCCGTTTCCAGTCTCGGCGAACGCCTGTCCGCACCTCTGGTCGCGGGCGCCCTAAGCGAACGCGGCGTCCGCAGCGAGGCCATCGAAGCCACCGGTTTGATCGTCACCGATTCCTATCACGGCGCCGCCGAACCTTTGATGGAGCCCACGCAAATCCGTTGCGAAGCGCGCCTCCGCCCGTTGCTGCAGCAAGGAATCGTTCCGGTGGTCACCGGATTTATCGGCGCGACAGCCGAAGGCGTGCTCACTACGTTAGGGCGCGGTGGCTCGGACTATTCCGCCACCATTCTCGGCGGCGCGCTCGACGCGGACGAAGTGATCATTTGGACCGATGTGAACGGCGTCTTGACCGCCGATCCGCGCCTCGTTCCCAGCGCGCGCACGATTCCCGAAATTTCCTATCGTGAGGCCGCGGAGCTCGCCCATTTCGGCGCCAAGGTCCTGCACCCCAAGACGCTGCGCGCCGTCACGCAGTCCGGCATTCCCGTGTGGATTCGCAACACCTTCGAGCCCGAGCATCCCGGCACAAAAATCACCCCGCAGGGCCGCAAATCCACCGCCGGAGTGAAAGCGCTGACCGCCATTCGCGACGTTTCGCTCATCGCCGTCGGAGGTCCTGGAATTGTCGGCCTGCCCGACGTGGTCGGCCGCACATTTTCCACCACCTCCAACGTGCGCGCGAACGTGCTGCTCATCTCGCAGTCGTCTTCGCAGAACGATATTTGCTTTATCGTATTTTCTTCCGACGCCAAACGCACCGTGGACGCGCTGCGCCAGCAATTCGCGCAGGACTTGATGCATCAGAAAGTCGAGCACATTACCCTCGACCCCAATATCGCCATCGTTGCCGTGGTCGGTGAAAATATGCGCGGCACCGTGGGCATGGCAGGCCGCACCTTCAGCGTGCTCGGCCGTGAAAATATAAATATAATCGCCATCGCTCAGGGCTCTTCGGAAACCAATATTTCGTTTGTGGTGTCCAGCCAGGATATGAAGAAAGCTCTGCTGGCCGTGCACCGGGAATTTGCCTTGGACACGCGTAGTTCGCAGGAAACATCATCTGCCTCGAAATGAGCGACGCCATCGCCAAAACCGCGCAGAAGTCCGGCATCGCCGCCGTGCAACGTTGTATTGTGCCCGGTTGCGCAGCGCAGTTCGGCTTCCGCGAACAGATTTACGTCTGCCCGCGTTGCGGCGGCCCGTTGGAAATCGAAATCCCGCTTGAGCTTCTGAAATCCGGCCCGGATCTCCGCGAACGCTGGCAAGGGCGCGCTGCCTCACACGATCCGCGCGACCGGAGCGGCGTGTGGCGTTACCGCGAACTGCTGCCGTTCGATAATGACGCGCCGGTCGTTACGCTCTTCGAAGGCAACACGCCGCTGTTCGACGCGCCACGCTCCGCAAAATATGCCGGCCTCAAAGCGCTGCGCTTGAAACATCAAGGCTGCAATCCCACCGCGTCTTTCAAAGACACGGGAATGACGACGGCCGTCACTCAAGCGAAATTGCTCGGCGCGCGCACCGTAGTTTGCGCGAGCACCGGGAACACTGCTGCGAGCCTGGCCGCCTACGCCGCGCGCGCGGAGCTTCAATGCGCCATTCTGTTGCCGCAGGGCCAGATCAGCCCCGCGAAACTCGCGCAGAGCATGGATTACGGCGCCATCATTTGTGAGATCGCCGGAAATTTCGACGATTGTATGAGGCTGATTTCAGAGCTGTCCGACGTGCGCTCGATTTACATCGCGAATTCCGTCAACCCTTTTCGCATCGAAGGGCAGAAGACCGTAGCCTTCGAGCTACTCGCACAGTGCGACTGGCGCGTGCCGGGCCATGTGGTGGTTCCCGGCGGAAACATGGGGAATAGTTCAGCGCTCGGCAAAGGTTTCGACGAAATGCTGCGCTTGGGTTTGATCGATCGCTTGCCGAAGATCAGCATTATTCAAGCGGAAGGCTCGGCGCCTCTCGCGCATTTGTTTGCCGGCTTGAAACCATTCGAAATCGTCGCCGACGCATCGGTTCCGGGCGAGATCGCGCCGGTCGCGAATCCGCGCACGCTTGCCACCGCCATTAAAATTGGCGCTCCCGTTTCCTGGAAGAAAGCATTGCGCGCGGTCCTGCATACTCACGGCAGCATTATTACCGTCAGCGAACAGGAAATCGCCGACGCCAAAGCCATCATCGGCCGCGACGGCATTGGCTGCGAGCCGGCGTCCGCCACCACCGTAGCGGGCATCCGCAAATTGGTCGCTGCGAACAAGATTCGCTCAGCCGAATCCGTAGTCGCGGTCTTGACCGGCCATGTCCTGAAAGATCCCGACTACGTGAGCAACTATCATCGCGGCACTCTTGCATTTGAAACGCTGACGGAACAAGGAGCTGCGAAGTCCGTGCCAATAGTCGGCGCATTTCGCAATGTGCCCCAAAAAGTTGCCGCAACCAAGGAAGCCATTCTGAAAAGTCTGGAGAGCCGCCGCTAGAGCCGTGGAATCTTGGCATAAAACGAACGACCATTTGAGATTTCCCGAAAGATCGCCAAAGCATCCATGAAAAAGTCCACACCACGCTCCTACGAAATCCGCGTCCCCGCATCCAGCGCCAATCTCGGTGCGGGCTTCGATTGCTTCGGCCTGGCACTTGAGCTGTTTCTCACAGTGCGAGCAACAGTGCACACGGACCCAGGTGCCCGCAGCGAAGCTCGCACTCGCGGCGTTGATGGCAGCGAGTCCCTGCCGAGCGCGCCGGGAGAAAATCTGATTCTGCGCGCCATGCAACACGCGGCAGAGCGCCACGGCCTGCGTTTGCCGCCGGTTCATCTCGCCGTGCAGAATCAAATTCCAATCGCCGGTGGCTTGGGCAGCAGCGCCGCGGCGATCGTCGCCGGCACCGCGCTGGGCTTTGCGGTCTGCGGGAAAAAACTGACAGAAGAAAACGCGCTGCGCCTCGCCGCTGAAATGGAACACCACACGGACAACGTGGGGGCCGCGCTGCTCGGGGGACTGGTCGTGTCGTTCGTTGGTGCCGATGGCAACGTCATCGCGCTGCGCAAAAACTGGCCGAAGCAAATCCGGGTCGTCGCTGTCACGCCGAAAATGACGTTGCACACAGCCGCTTCGCGCGCGGCCTTGGCGCAAGCAGTCGAACACGCCGCCGCCGTGCACAATCTCCAGCGTTCCGCATTATTTCTCGCGGCCTTGGATGCTCGCCGTTACGACCTGCTATGGGAAGCGATGCAAGATCGCCTGCATCAATCCTATCGCCAGGGGCTGATTCCGGGCTTTGCGGAAGTTCTTGAGATTCCCCGCATGCCGGGACTTCTGGGCGTCGCGCTCAGCGGCGCCGGGCCAACAGTGATCGCACTAGCCACGAAGAATTTCGCGCAAATCGGGAAAGCGATCGCCGGCCACTTCGAACGAAAAGGCCTGCCCGCTACAGTCCGCAATCTGGCGGTAGCTCAAGAGGGAATTCGCGTAGACGGAAAACGGCTGACAAAAAAATAGTCTGCGCCGGTTTGCGATGCAGCCCGGCGCAGAGCAGGATCACTTCACGAACGTCAAACCGTGCGGCACAAAGTGCGGAAACACATACGCATACAGCATCACAATCACGCCCACGATCGACCCCAGCGCAATCGAATGCCAAAACACAAATCGAAAGATGATTCCTTCGTTCCCCACTTGTTCGGTCGCTGACGTAGCAATCGTGATGGACTGCGCGTCCACCATTTTTCCCATCACACCGCCCGCGCTGTTTGCCGCGCACATCAGGACCGGATCGATTCCCAATTGTTGTGAAGTGATGCGCTGCAAACTTCCAAACAGCACGTTGGACGAAGTATCGCTGCCAGTCAAAGCCACGCCCAGCCATCCCAGAAACGTCCCGAAAAATGGATACAGCCATCCCGTACGCGTGAATGCCAGGCCCAGCACCGCGTCCAGCCCGGAATAGCGCGTCACGTATCCCAAACCCAGCATAAACGAAATCGCAATCATCGCCAGCCGCATGCGCACCAGCGTGCGCCAAAATATTTTCATTAACTTTAGTGGACTCAGTCCCAACAACATTCCCGAGACCAGCGCAGCTAAGAAGCAGCCGCTGCCCGTCGCCGATAGCCAATTGAAATCGTACCGCGCCTGTTCCGGAGTCGGCTTGCTCACCACCGGCGCCGCCCGCGTGACGGCATTGTGCAGATAAGGCCAATCCCATCCGGCATTGCCCGGCCGCGCTTTGCCGTCCGCCTGCACCACGATAAACGCGGGTGTGGTGGCTCTATTCATGGCCAGCTTCACCGTAGGAATTCCCCACACCAGCACGAAAATCGAAAGAACGGCAAACGGCATCCACGCCTTCAGCACCGTCCCGAGAGGATATTTCCGCGGCGCCACGTAACCGTCGTATTCCTTGGCGTTCCATTCGCCGCCCATATCATCCGCGAGCTCTCCTTCTACCGCCGCAGGCTTCGCGCCTTCCCGATCGTAATCGAACCGCCAGATTTTCTTTGGTTTCCAGTAACGCAGAAAGATCACGGTGCAGAGAATGGACACCACCGCCGCCACAATATCCACCAGGTTGCTGTCACGATAGTTCGACCACAAATACTGCGTTCCCGCAAAAGAAATCCCCACCACCAGAATCGCCGGCAGCACTTCAAAAGTTTCCGACCAGCTCACCATCGTGCGCACCAGCCAGAACGGCACAATCACCGCCGTAAATGGCAGAATGCGCCCGATCATCGCGCTCACATCCGATTCCGGCAAACCCGAAACCGCCGCCAGCGCGTGCACCGGAGTTCCAATCGCTCCCCAGGCCACTGGCGCAGTGTTCGCAATCAAATTCAGTGCCGCTGCGTGAAACGGGCGGAAGCCCAGCCCGATCATGAAAGCTCCCGCGATCGCCACCGGCGCTCCAAAACCCGCTGCTCCTTCGATGAACGCGCCGAAGCAAAACGCCACCAGCAGAACTTGCAGCCGGCGGTCCGGCGTAATTCCCGCGATCGATTCCTTCATGATTTCGAACTGGCCCGTCTCCACCGAAATGTCGTAGAGATACACCGCCGCCAGCACGATCCAGGCAATCTTCAGAATCCCGTACGCCACGCCGTAAGCAAAGGCCGATGCCGCCAGCAACGCCGGCATTTTAAAAACCAACGTCGCCAGCATCACCGCCGTAAAAGCTCCGGCAATCGCGCACCAATGCGGCTTCACCTTCAGCCCTGCCAGAAGGGTGAACAGAACCAGGATCGGAAGAGCTGCGATCAGCGTCGATACCCACCAGATCCCGGCGGGATCATAAACTTGCGTCCAACTCATTCCAGCCCCCTAGGAGCAACACGAGTTCGTTACCAGACCCGACTTGGTGGAAGTTCCATATCCCGGCTCCAAAATTTTGTCAAGAAATGGAATTGAGACATGGACGGAAACAACCTGCGAGGCAAAGCCCGCGGAAAGTTACGCTCGAGCTTTTCTTTGCAACAGCCAAAGGCACACGCAACCTGCCATGAGCATCAGAATGCCGGAAGGTTCCGGGGTGCTGATTGGCGGAGGAGGTGGCGGCGGTGGTGGTGGCGGGCCCGTGGGTATTCCCGGAGAGGACGGCATCCCGCCGACTGGGAAAACCGGCGGAACGATCGGTATGAAGATGGATCCAGCCGGCTGCTGTGGCACCACGATCGTGGTCGTGGGCGGCGGGCCGATCGGTAGCTCAGACGAGGACTCAACAGCAGCCAAGAGCCCTCCATCTGCCGGGATTTCCAATGCTTCCGGCGAAGGCTCAGTGTTTAACACCGGCCCCACCGGAGCCTCCGAAATACGGTTTCCACAGCGAGTTCTCGCCATGTGCTCGCCGTCGGTTACCACTGTCTCTCCCGCGGGTAGGTTCAGCCTGTTCTTCGTCCAGAAAATCCGGGTGCCCACACGATAGGAGACGAACACAGCGCGCGCTTCTTCCAACCGCGCTACCCGCACCGCACGCAGATCAAATTCCGAATAGTGTTGGGCTATCACTTCGTCATGCGCAACAGCTTTCCGCAGTTCGGCCGAATTCCTTACTCCGCCGGGGATCACAGAATACGGATAAAGGATCCGGTCCGTTTTGGCCAATTCCGTAGTTGGGGCGATCCAATCAGTATCGGTCGGAACTTGTTTGGATACTGCGGAGACATTCGCTTCGGTAGAAGTACGATGTGCGTAACCGTAACCATACGGAAGTACGACAGATACGAGTACGCTTTCAAGAAGCAGGACCGCCAACGCGCCCAAGCGACGGCAATCAATTTTTTTGGCGAAACTCGCCGCGATCGTCCAGCCCTTCCCCATTTCCCCTTTATAAGGTCCGGCAATCCCCATTGAAATGTTCTTGCCTGTAGTCCCAGTACGCAATCGCCGTGCCAACCAAGCCACTGCGAACCACCGAAGCGGACCTGTCCGTGGCCGCGAACTTCATGTAAACAAAGGGAAAGTGCTTTAAACGGTGTAAACATTGCCACAGGAGGCAGCCGCTTACGGGTATCGTGAGAAGTAAGTTTCCTGTTAATGGTACTAAAGTTCTAGCGGCGGTACGCGGACCTGAGGTGGCATTGTCCCTGGATTATTAGCATCGCGGCTCGGTTGGCGTATTTCCCGGAAGGAATTTGTGACGCTCAGCAATCCGATTTCGAAGATTGTTCCCGCGAGCCTGCTGCTGGTCCCAGTGCCACTTCGTCCTTGCCATGCTTCCACATTGCAAAGCCGAACCCCAAGAACGGTCCGATCAGGACGACCAAAAACGCCAATAAGAACAGCACTAGAAATAGAAGTACAATCACAATTGCTGGCATTGCTTCTCCTCGCTCCCACCCGGGAGCCGAGTTCTCCTTGCTCTTGACTCAACAAATGCCGCCACAAAGCGCGAACTCACCTCTTTAGATGCTCCTAACAACACCGCGGGGTACAGAAAGTTAGTGTTGCTTCTGAGCTTTTTCGGTGAACGCGGCGCCCAACCTTTCGCGCGCGCGACCACGGGTCGCGCTAACGTGCGAGGTGCCATTTTGGCCTCGCAATCTCGCGATGCCACTAGCGAAAACCTCTGGGGCCACGCTCGCCCACCGCATCACAACGTCCATGAAATCAATTTCTTCCGTCGCCGTAACCAGATTGCCAACCAATCCGTCCAAGGCTAGGTACGTCGATTCGCTTTGAATCTCTCTGGCTTCGCCGCGAATCTCTTAATATGTGCCGTAACCCTCGGCGTTCATCTATGGGTTCGGGCGTGCGATACTGATCTTCCCCCACGCGGGTCCGTAAATCTCCGAATTACGGAGGTGCCGTACTTGCGGGGCATTTTGGGAGCCATTTATCGATGTGGATTGTTCGACTCGCGTTACGACGACCCTATACATTCGTCGTAACGTCTATCTTGTTGTTGATTCTGGGACCGGTAGCAATTCTGCGCACCCCAACGGATATTTTCCCGAACATTGATATTCCGGTTGTCAGCGTTCTCTGGAACTACACCGGTCTTTCGCCGGAGGAAATGTCCAACCGCATCGTCTTTCAGTACGAGCGCGTGCTGACCACCACCGTCAACAACATCGAGCACATCGAATCGCAATCCCTGAATGGGATTGCCGTCGTCAAAATCTTTTTTCATCCCGGAGTGAATATAGGCAACGCTGTGGCGCAAGTGACAGCAGTTTCGCAAACCCTTTTGCGTCAGCTTCCCCCGGGAACCACTCCTCCGCTCATCATTCAATACAACGCCTCGAGCGTGCCCATTTTGCAACTTGCGCTCTCCGGCGAAGGACTATCGGAGCAGCAACTGGGCGACATCGGCCTGAATTTCGTGCGCACCGGACTGGTCAGCGTGCCCGGGGCAGCGATTCCGTACCCTTACGGCGGCAAGCAGCGCCAGGTTCAGGTTGACCTCGATACCGCAGCGCTACAATCCAAAGGCCTTTCGCCGAACGATGTCGTCAACGCCATCAACCTCCAGAACCTGATTCTCCCCGCCGGCACCGCGAAAATTGGCACGTTCGAATACGAAGTGGATATGAACGGCGCGCCGCAAACCGTGCCGGAATTGAACGACCTCCCCATCAAAACCGTGGGGACTTCGACCATCTATATCCGCGACGTGGCCAACGTGCGCGATGGCTTTCCGCCGCAAACCAATATCGTCCGCGTCAACGGACAGCGCTCCGCCTTGATGACCATCCTGAAATCTGGCGACGCTTCCACGCTGGACATCATCTCCAGCGTCAAAGCGCTGCTTCCTACGATCAAAGCGTCCTTGCCGCCGGCGCTGGTCATCAACCCGCTTTCCGATCAGTCCATCTTCGTGAAGGCCTCTATCGTCGGCGTGGTTCGCGAAGCCATCATCGCCGCTTGCCTCACGGGCTTCATGATCCTGGTTTTCCTGGGAAGCTGGCGCAGCACGCTGATCATCGCCGTCTCGATTCCATTGTCGATCCTCACCTCGCTGATCGTTCTCAGCGCGCTCGGCGAGACGATCAACATCATGACGCTCGGCGGTCTTGCCCTAGCCGTCGGTATCCTGGTGGACGATGCCACGGTGGAAATCGAAAACATCAATCGCAACATAGATCAGGGTAAAGAAATCGTGCAGGCCATTCTGGATGGCGCGTCGCAAATCGCCGTGCCGGCCCTGGTATCCACGCTCGCCATTTGCATCGTGTTCGTGCCCATGTTTTTTCTTTCGGGCGTCGCGCGCTATCTTTTCGTTCCGCTGGCAGAAGCGGTCTGCTTCGCCATGCTGGCCTCTTACTTGCTCTCCCGTACGCTCGTCCCTACGATGGCCAAATATTTACTCGAGGCGCGCACCGAAGAGGACCCAAACGCGCCGGCCCAAGCCTCCTCCAATCCTTTTGTGCGCATGCAGCAGTCGTTCGAAGTTCATTTCGACGGCCTGCGCGATCGCTACCATCGCTTGCTGGAACGCTGCATACACCACCGCGTGATCTTCGCCATCTGCTTTCTGGCTTTTTGCGTGCTCTCTTTTGCGCTGCTGCCGTTGCTCGGCCAGGATTTTTTCCCCGAAGTGGATAGTGGTGAATTCAAGCTGCACATGCGCGCCCCCACCGGCACGCGCATCGAAGAAACCGCCGCGCTTTGCGACCAGGTGGAAGCTGTCATCCGCAAACAAATACCGCAGTCTGAATTGGTCAGCCTGATTGACAACATCGGCCTGCCCTACAGCAGCATCAACCTCTCTTACAGCAATTCCGCGCCGATCGGCACCGGCGACGCCGATATTCTCGCCGAGCTTTCCAAGGATCATCATCCGACCGCCAAATACGTCCACGATCTGCGCATCGAGCTCGCCAAGGACTTTCCCGGCGTCACTTTTTATTTCTTGCCCGCGGACATCGTCAGCCAGATCCTCAATTTCGGCCTTCCCGCTCCCATTGATATCCAAGTCCTCGGACGGGATCTCGCGGCCAACCGGGTGTTCGCGGACAACCTGCTGAACCGGCTGAAATTCGTGCCCGGCACCGTAGACCTCCGCATTCAACAGGCCTTCGACCAGCCCAAATTACACATCGAAGTGGACCGCACCAAGGCCCAGCAGATCGGCTACTCGGCGCGCGACGTCGCCAACAACGTATTGATTTCACTTAGCGGCAGTTTTCAGACGACGCCGAACTACTGGCTCGACCTGCGTACCGGAGTGAGCTACAGCATCGCCGCGCAAACGCCACAATACCGCGTGGATACTTTGCAGGATCTGCAGAATATTCCAGTCACCGGCCCCGGCACGCCGCAATCCGAAATTATGGCCAGCGTGGCCTCCTTCAGCCGCGGCACTGAGTTGGGCGTAGCGTCGCACTACAACATCATGCCGGTGATTGACATCTACGGCGCCGTGCAAGGCCGCGATCTGGGGGGCCTCGCGCGCGAAGTCGAGCCGATCATCAATGCCAGCAAAAAGGATTTGCCCCGCGGCTCGCAAATCATCGTACGCGGGCAGATTCTCACCATGGCCTCGTCCTTCTCCGGATTGCTTTGGGGCTTGGCTTTTTCCATCGTTTTGGTCTATCTACTTATCGTCGTGAATTTTCAATCCTGGCTCGATCCCTTTATTATTCTCATGGCGCTGCCTGCCGCGCTCGCCGGAATCGTCTGGTTTCTTTTTATCACGCGCACGACCGTCAGCGTCCCGGCATTGACCGGCGCGATCATGTGCATGGGTGTGGCCACCGCCAATAGCATTCTGGTTGTCAGTTTTTCTAAGGAACGGCTCGGAGAAGGGAAGACGGCCGCGGAAGCCGCTTCGGAATCCGGATTCACGCGTTTTCGCCCCGTGCTCATGACCGCCCTTGCCATGATCATTGGAATGCTGCCGATGTCTTTGGGTTTGGGCGAGGGCGGCGAACAGAACGCTCCGCTGGGCCGCGCCGTGATCGGCGGCCTGATGTTCGCCACTGTGGCAACGCTGTTTTTCGTGCCGGTAACCTTCAGCATCGTGCATGGCGCGCGTGAGCAGAAGGCCACAGCCGCGCCGGATGAACGGCTGGCGGACTAAACGAACGCGCAAGCTAACAAGATCGTGAAGCGCAAATTCAAGAGGACGCAATGACAGAACCAGCCGAAAATAAATCGCCGCAACCGAATCCGCATCTTTCGAGCGCTGGTCCGGGCGCTCAGAAGTCCGGCCATGGAGTGTTGATCGCCGTCATCGCGGTGATCATCGTGATCGCGATTGTCGTCGCCGGAGTCGTCCCGCGCTTGCGTGCGAAAGCTGCGCTCCGCATCGAAACGAACACGCTCGCCGTCCCCGAAGTCGGCGTGATTCAACCCCAGCGCGGCTCCACTGCGCAGGAAATTGTCCTGCCCGGAAATATTCAGGCGTTTATTGACGCGCCCATCTACGCGCGCACGAACGGCTATCTGAAGATCTGGTACTCAGACATCGGCGTGCACGTGAAGAAGGGCCAGTTGTTGGCCGAGATTGATACGCCTGAAGTGGATAAACAACTCGCACAGGCGCGCGCCGATCTGAACACCGCACAGGCGAACGAAAATCTGTCCCAAATCACCTTCAACAGATTTGAAGGTTTGAAGAATACCGATTCCGTCGCCGTTCAAGATGTGGACAATGCCGCAGGGGACTTCGCCGCGAAGAAGGCCATCGTGGACTCGGCGCGGTCCAATGTGAACCGGCTAGAAGACCTGCAATCTTTCGAGAAGATCTACGCGCCCTTCGATGGCGTGATTACCGCGCGCAATACCGACGTAGGCCAGCTGATTGACTCCGGTTCGTCGGGTGGCGTCGCCAAGGAACTGTTTCACGTCGCTGCGATCCGCACTTTGCGCGTTTACATTAACGTCCCGCAGCAATATTCCGTGGCGGCCAAGCCCGGTATCCTCGCGAACTTAACGCTCGCGCAGTTTCCCGGCCGGAAGTTCCAGGGAAAATTGGTGCGCACCGCCAACGCCATTGACCTGGCTACCCGCACTCTTCTGGTGGAAGTGGACGTTGATAATTCGACCGGCGAGCTTCTGCCCGGCGCCTTCACCGAAGTTCATCTGAAGTTGCCTACCGAAGTCCCATCCTACATTCTTCCGGTCAGCGCGCTGATCTTCCGCGCGCAAGGCTTGCAGGTAGCTTCGGTTCAAAGTGACAATCGTGCAAAGCTCGTGACGATTGCATTGGGCCGCGATTTCGGCGCCACCGTGGAAGTTGTCTCAGGCCTCACCGACGCGGACCGCGTGATCGTCAGTCCGCCCGATTCGCTCGTTGACGGCGAAGAAGTGAAGATCGCGCCATCGAACCCCCAAGGAGGTTCCGGCAGTGCATCGCCCCAACCTCGCTGACGCGCACCACATCGTCACGCGCGAGCGCCGCAATACGCCGCGCCTATTTCGCCTCGCGGCGTTGTCTGCCGCGGCTATATTATTTGCAGGCTGCACGGTCGGGCCGAATTACGTCCGTCCCACCGCCGAAGTCCCTACGGATTTCAAGGAAACACCCGCCAACTGGAAACAGGCTCAGCCCAGCGACGCCATCTCGAAAGGCAAATGGTGGGAAATTTATCAGGACCCACAACTGAACGAACTCGAAGAAAAAATCAACGTCTCCAACCAAACCCTGAAAGCCGAACAGGAACAATTTGCCCAGGCGCGCGCCGCGTTGCGCATCACCCGCTCGAACCTGTATCCGGAAGCTACCACCACTCCGTCTGCTTCGCGCACCCGCTTGGCTCCCAACGAACCACTCTTCAACTCCGCCGCGGGAAGGGCGGACTTCAACACCTTCACCATCCCCGTGGACGTCTCCTACGAAGTTGATCTCTGGGGACGCGTGCGCCGTAGCGTTGAAGCCAGTCGCTCGGAAGCGCAAGCCACCGGCGCCGATCTCGCGAACGTCAGCCTGAGTCTTCACGCGGAACTTGCCGGCGATTATTTTCAGTTGCGTGGCCTCGACGCGCAGAAGCAGCTTTTGGATTCCACCGTCGTATCCTTCCAGAAGGCGCTCGACTTGACTCAAAGCCGTTTTCACGGCGGCTTGGCTTCCGCCGTGGACGTCGCCCAGGCGAAGACCATTTTGGACACCACGCGCGCGGAATCCACGGACGTCGGCGTCCAGCGCGCCGCCTTCGAACACGCCATCGCCGTGCTGATCGGCGAGCCTGCTTCGCAGTTCAGCCTGCCGCCCATTCCGCTCACCGCGCCGCCGCCGGTTATTCCCTCCGGCCTGCCTTCGGACTTGCTCGAACGCCGGCCCGATATTTCCGCCGCGGAAAGGCGCGTACAGCAACAGAACGCTCAGATTGGCGTCGCCCGCGCCGCCTATTTTCCGCAGGTCACTCTCAGCGGCTCCGGCGGCTTCGAAAGCGGCGTAATCACCACATTGCTCCAGGGACCCGGCGGTTTCTGGATGCTCGGTGGCCAAGCGGCCGAATATCTGTTCGACGGCGGCGCCCGCCGCGGTGCATCCGATCAAGCCAAAGCAGCATGGAACCAATCCGTTGATAATTATCGCCAGACCGTGCTGGTAGCGTTCCAGGAAGTTGAAGACAATCTTGCCGCTTTGCGCATTCTCGAAGTCGAAGCCAATCAAGAGGCCGAAGCAGTAGCTTCTGCTGAGCATTCTCTCTCGCTCTCCGTGACTCGCTACCGTGGCGGCGTCGCCAATTATCTCGAGGTCACCACCGCGCAAAGCGCCGCGCTTGCCGACGAGGTCACCGCCGTAAATATTCTCACCCGCCGCCTGGCCGCCAGCGTCCTGTTAGTCAAAGCCCTCGGCGGCGGCTGGGATGTCTTGCAAATCCCCCACGTATAGTTTCCACCGCGACTGGATCGCCAAACCGCAACATAGCTAGAAATAGGAGAAACACAATGTCCAAGAAACTCGAAGGAAAGATTGCACTCATTACGGGTGGCTCACGCGGCATCGGCGCGGGAATCGCCAAGCGCCTGGCCGCAGACGGCGCGAACGTCGCCATTACCTACACCAAAGGCGCTGACGCGGCCGCGGCGGTCGTCAAGGAGATTGAACTCGCTGGCGGAAAGGCCATCGCGATTCAGGCGGACGCCACGGATGCCGGCGCCGTCAATGCCGCGGTAGAAAAGACCGCCGCGACCTTCGGCCGTATTGACGTCCTCGTGAACAATGCCGGCACGGCCATTCCGAAGAGCTTCGAAGAGACCACGCTGGAAGAGATGGACCACATGCTTGACCTCAATGTCCGCGGCGCCTTCGTTGCGACGCAGGCCGCGCTGAAGCACATGAAGAGCGGAGGCCGCATCATCATGATTGGCTCTTGCGTGGGCGAGCGCATGATGACGCCGGGCCTGGTGGCCTACGCGGCCACGAAGGGAGCCATCAAGATGTTCACGCAGGGGCTCTCCAGAGAAGTGGGGCACCGCGGCATCACGGTCAACAATGTCCAGCCCGGTCCGATTGACACGGATTTGAATCCTGCGGCGGGCGATTGGGCGGTGCCACAGAAGGCCAATACGGCGCTCGAACGCTTCGGATCTGTTGACGAAGTGGCCGCATTGGTAGCCTTCGTCGTCAGTCCTGAAGCCTCATACATCACCGGGGCGAATCTGACCATCGACGGCGGCACCAACGCCTAATCAACGGTGAGTGCTGACATCCTCGCTTAACCGAAAAATTGCGCCCCAATGCGCACAAGTACGGTTTCGTGCTTCTTCGAGCATTATCGTAGAAGCATCCGCACTCCTGCAAATTGCGTTGAATTCTCATCCGGCTCGTGCGTCCGCACGCTGCATCACTGCCATCGCGACGACGCAAGACCCAACGCAGCTTTCCGCTCGACTCTCTTGATCCGGTTACCTTCTGAACACGCACAGGTGCCGGAGTCCTATTGGCTTTCTCGTTTATTCTAATAACAATTGAGTATACCGTTCGCTGCGCTTTTTCCGGTTCGGACTATCCCAGGCGCCGGCGTGCTCGAGCAAAGTTCGAGCAGCGGTCGAGAGGAGATTGGCCCGATGATCGTTCCCATTGGCCATGAAAATTTGCGGGGCCGGCGCTGGCCGTGGGTGACCACCGCCATCATCGTGTTGTGCGCGGGCATTTTCCTCGCCACCAACAGCTCCATGCAGCAACAGATGGTCCAAACCAGTCAGGCGGAACTCCACATCGTTCTCTTGAGCGCTCTTTATCCCGATGCGCCGATGACTCCTGCGGCGTCCGACATCGTACGGGCCTTCAAGTTTGAGCACATAGAAATCTACTCCCAGATGGAATCTTCCGACCGAAGCGAATTCATCGACGCGTGGGACAAAAATATTCATTCGCCCGGTTTTTCGGCGAGCGACGCGAATACGCAGATGAACGCGCTGTGCGCGCAGCTCGCACAGGCAGAGGCGGGCTCCATCGCCTGGAACTACGCTTTTCACGCCGTGGATCCGTTCGCGCGAAGCTATGTGACTGCGACGTTCCTCCACGGTGGGTGGCTCCATCTCATTTTCAATATGTGGTTTCTCTGGATCGCCGGGACGATTCTGGAGGACCTCTGGGGACGTATCATCTATCCGATTTTCTACCTCGCCGCGGGTGCGCTCGCGTGGGCAGTGCACGGCGCCGTGTTTCCGCACAGTTTCATGCCGGCGCTTGGCGCGTCCGGAGCAATTGCAGGTTTGATGGGAGCTTTCCTCGTCCGCTTCCCGACTACGCGCATTCGCCTGGGCTGGGTTTTGTGGGTGAAGATTATAAAATTCGATGTTCCTGCGTACGTCATTCTGCCGATATGGCTGCTCATGAATTTGTCTTCGGGCGTGCTAGCTCGATTCGTCGGAGTAGAAGCTGGAATTGCCTACTGGGCGCACATTGGTGGCTTTGCCTTCGGCGCTCTGGGAGCGTACCTGCTGCGCACAACAGGCCTCGAACAATCTGCCGATCAGGCGATCGAAGCAAAAGTCAGCTGGACCGCCGACCCGTTGATCATTCGGGCGAACAATTCGCTCGCCGAGAACAATCTCGCTGGCGCAATCGCCTGCCTGCGCCAACTCGTTCAGGAACAGCCGGATTCGCTGGACGGTTGGGACCTCTTGTTTAAGGTCCAGGAACGAAAAAAAGATCATGAGGGGCAAAAGGAAACTCTCGCCGTTCTTTGCCGGCTACGTGTGATGGCCGGAGAACTGGAAGCCGCGGCGGCTGACTACGAGATGTACAAGAACTTGGGTGGCAACAAGTTGCCACGCGGAGTCTGGCTCGAACTTTGCCGTTATTTAGAGCGCGAGCAGCACTGGGAATTGGCAGTCGAAGAATACGAAAAACTCGCGCACGCGTTTCCCTCGGAACGGGCGGGCGTCTCCGCGTTGGTTTCCGCAGGTCGCATCTGCGTTGCAAATCTTTCCAGTCCCGAGCGCGCCGAAAGATTATTTAAGGGCGCGGAGATGTCTCCCGTTCCCCATTCCGATCTCGACGCCGCGATTCAAGAAGGGTTGCAGAAGTGCATCCCAGCCCCGGTTCAACCCGTGCGTTACTTGCGCTAGGGCCTTCGCCACTGAGGCACCGCACGACTCGGTCGTAGCTCCTGAAGTTGATGAGGCGGGGATTTGGTCTGCACGGTCCTTCCTGTGCTGTTCAACTCGCCACGATCACGGCACTCGCTGTTCCGGCACGTTCGTCGTTGAGTGTTTCGGAAGGAATTCACGCAGTATATTTCCACCCACTCGCCCGGCGAGCCCGACGGCGGCATTGCTGAAGACCAGGTGCGCTCCGCGATTCGCCTGTGGATAGTAAAGATTAGACAACGCTCCCGAACACATGTCACCCAGCACATAAGAATAGTTGGGTTCGGTGTGCCCGTCATCGCCGCGCGTCAAGAACGCGGAGCCGATCGCGTGCAGCAGGCGCGACTTGACTGTGCCGGAGCCTTGGTAATAATAGCGTGGATCTTGATGCAGCAGCGTGGGGAAAACTGCATGAGTCAAATAGTCGCTGCTTCGTCCGTCCACGAACTTTGCCGCAAAACGCTTGCCGTATCCCTCGGCGCCCTGCCCGTATCCGGGAAACGAGTTGTTCGCCTGCTCGATGCCTGCAGCGACCCCCACGCCAACCATCGCAATCGGATCGAACGTGCCGCGCGTAGCGAGCGAAAATTTCTGCTTCCACGTGAGCGGCGCGGCGTCATTTACGTAGCTGGTATAGAAGTTAGGCAGGATACCGACCAGCCGCTGCTTTTCTTCCGCTCTTATTTCTTCAGCGGCGATCAAGTCCGTGGGGTGCACCGTCACCTCCATGTTCGTCGCCGCAATCGAAAGTGAGATGTTCGGAACTTCATAAGCTTGCAGCGCCGCGACGACGAACTCGGCAGATGTAAAAACCGCAAAACCCCTGGCGTTGACCATCACGAAGTAGGATCCGGGAAGGATCTCTATAAAATCGAATTCGCCGCCCGCCCCAGACGCCATCGTGTGCGATTGCGTTCCATCCCTGGGCACCAAGCTGACATCCGCGCCGGCAACGCTCGCCCCGCTTACGTCCAGCACCGTGCCCGCGACGCTGCCCGACCCCCCCGTGGCGGGTGTTGCGGTGAGAGGTGCGCCTAGAAGGGAACTGCGGAGAATCCCTGGCTCGGCGGCTGGTTGCTGCGCGGGTGTACTTGCGGGAACCGAACACAGCAGAAGTGATGCGCAGGCTAGAACAACGGAGAACCGGTGTCGATGGGTCGCACTCAACGTGCGCTTCGAAGCTGATGACGTAGGCGAAGCAGAAGCCACAGCGCGAGGCTCAGCCATGCCGTTGAGGCTCGTGCCGCTCGCGCGGAGGAAAGTAGCAGTACATTTCACGAAGTCACAGTAGGTTAGCCTGCGCTGATTCAACTCTCATCGCGTCGCGGACTGACGACCTGTCAAATTGCAGCGCCGAAGCTCGTCCACTCTTTCATTAGCGCATGGCGAGAATCGCGATGCTGTTCGCTATTGCACACTCCTCCGCAGGCAGACGCAGGTTACAACCCGCGAGATAGAGGCCCGAATCCAAAATTCCAGCTACAATCACTGGGGCAATAACTGAGGCGAGTGAACACCGTGAAATATCGCAATCTTGTATTGGTCTTCATCTGTAGCACGCTGGTATCGCCCGCGGCGCTGATTCCTGCAGGCACGCACGCGCAAGCCAAGCCCGCGACCGACGCCGAAATCGTCGCGCGTGTAAACAACGACGTCATCACGCTCGTGGATTATCAGAAAGCCGAACAGCAGCTGCGCGACGAAGTCGCCCACGATTGCGCGGATTGCCCACCGGAAAAAATTGAAACCCAATTCAAAGAACAACAAAGGGATCTCCTACGCGGCATGATTGACCAATCGCTAATGGTGCAGCGCGCCAAGGACATGGGCGTCAACGTCGAATCCGACGTCACCAAGCGCCTCGACGAAGTCCGCCAGCAGAACGGCCTCGCGACCCTCGAGGATCTGCAGAAAGGCGTCGAAGCTTCCGGCCTCACTTGGGAAGAATACAAAACCACGATCCGCAACGGGCTGCTGCAGAAGGAAGTCGTGCGCCGCGAAGTCGGCTCGCACGTGGACATCTCCACCGACGAAGTGAAGCAATACTACGAAGCGCACCCGCAGGAATTCACCCTGCCCGAACGAGTGGTACTATCTGAAATCTCACTGAGTACCGAAGGAAAGAGCCCTGAAGAATTAGCTGCCGTGCGCAACAAAGCCGAGGGATTGCGCACCAGCGTCCTCAACGGTGACAATTTCAACCAGGTCGCCAGCCTTTATTCCCAGGGCAGCACCGCGAAAGACGGCGGCGGACTGGGCACCTTCAAAAAAGGAGAACTAGCGCCGCAGCTCGACGCGATTGTTTTCCAAATGAGCAAAGGCCAGATCAGCGACGTGATTCAGACCCGCACTGGCTTCGAAATCCTGAAAGTCGAAGACCATCTCCAGGCGGGATTGCAATCCCTGGAAAAAGTGGAACCCGACATTCGCAACACTCTGCACGCACAGAAAATGCAGCCCCGCATGCGCGATTACCTCGCCGAGCTTCGCGAACAAAGCTACATCATCGTCAAGCCCGGCTACACCGACAGCGCCCTGCTCTCCGGCGCCAATGTCCCGCCGCCAGACAAGTCTCACTTGTAAACGCAACTTGCAAAATTCAATTCACGCCGGTTTTCGCGGCTATGCGGTCGCAGCTCGCGCCTTTGCCGCGGCCTCCACGGTGTAAATCAGAATCGCCTTTTTCCCGCCTTTCGACGCCGTGGCGCAGATCGAATTTAGATTCACGCCTTTCGCCGCAAGTTTGTCCAATTGCAGCGCCAATGCACCGGGCTTGTTTGCAGTTCAATTTCCTCCGCGGCAGTTTCCTGGTACGTGAGCCCAGCCCCGTCGAGCGCCTTTTTCGCGCGCCGCGCATCCTCAGCCACCAGTTCAATCGTGCCGTTCGTCCCCTGCGCGGTGCCCAACAACGCAAGAATGTTCACCTTCGCGTTCCCCAATGTTTTTGCGATATTCGCGAGCGCTCCCGGTTGATTTTCCACAGTAATTGTGAATTTCTTCGTTTTGGCCATTTTGGCACCTACCGTAAATCTGGCAGGATTATATGCCTCGCTTGGCTTTCGAGGTTGCACGCCAGGCTGAACCCCCGACAACGGCTCTCGGCACGGCTGGGCTCGTCGTCATCACGAGCGATGGGCCTGCGCTGGCTCGTCGCCGCTATTTAAGGCTGGCGACGTAAGCCACCAGCGCCTTCATTTCGTCCGGGGACAATTCCGGCGTAGGCATGCCGCCGGCTTTCATCTTGGCAGTGGGATGGCGCAGGAGCTCAGTGATCTGATCGGTTGAAAACTTCGCGCCTACCCCGATAAGGGCAGGCCCCGCCGCTGTGCCTGCACCGCCATCGCCGTGGCACGCGGTGCAGTAGCGCGACTCGAAAATTGCCTTACCTTTCGCGGCGAGCGGATCGGCCAGCGCCACGTTGGCGGCTGCGAGTGAAGCGGAGGAAAGCTCAGGCTCGAAGGGCTTAGCGATGTAGTCAGCTTCTTCTGTTTTTTGCTTGGCGAGTTGTTGCGCCACTTCGGGATCATGGCTGTCCAGATATTTGCTGCGCAGCCCAAGTCCCACGAGTGCGAGCATCACGAATGCATAGGCGCCGGTGGCGATCGGACGTTTCCACGGGCGACGCTCCACACTGCGATCGAGAAACGGCAAAGCGATAACGCCTAGAGCGAGGATCGTGGGTATCACCAGGACGCCGATCACCGACGCAGCACCGTGCCAGTATTTCAGCCACTGAAAAATTGGCAAGTAATACCATTCAGGCCGCGGGATGAATTGCGCGTCTGCGGGGTTCGCGGGTGGCCCTAGCTGCACCGGAACGAAAAACGCCAGGCATCCCAATCCGACGATGAGCAGCGCGGTCAAGGACAAGTCCATCAAAATCTGGCGTGGATAAAAAAGCTCGGCTTTCTGCGTGGGATGGAAGGGATCTTCATTCACGGGTCCGGCCGCTCCGACGCTGCGGAACAGAAAAAGATGAGAGGCGACCAGCGCGAAGATGCACGCCGGAATCAAAAAAACGTGGGCGACAAAAAACCGCGAGATGGTCAGCGTGCCCATGTCTGCACCGCCGCGCATCATGCTTTTTACACTTTCTCCAATCAAGGGTATTTCGCTGGCGGCGTTCGTGCCGACGGCGGTGGCGAAGTACGCTTTTTGGTCCCAGGGGAGCAGGTAGCCGGTGAAAGCCATACCCAGAACCAGCGCGAACAGCACGCAGCCGGAGAACCACAGCAATTCGCGGCGGCCTTTGTACGCGCCATAAAGATACGTTTGAGAAAGATGCAGGAGCAGCACGACGATCATCGCGCTAGCGCCGTAGGAGTGCAGTCCGCGAAGAAACGAACCGGCCGTGACCGACTTAGTGATGTACGCGACGGTAGTATGGGCGTGATCCGCTGAAGGAACGTAGTACAGCGCCAGGAATACGCCCGTGATGATTTGCGAAAGGAATATGAACAGGAGGCCGGAACCGAAGACGTAAGCAAGCCGCGCCCCGCCCGGAATCGGCTCGTCCAACGCACTGCGCAGCACGGAATCCAGCCCAGTGCGGCGGTTGAGCCAGCCGCGAAAACCCGTGGTCAGTTCCGGTGCCGCATCTTCTTTTTTCCCGTCAGCCGGTTGCACTTGTGGAGCGACTCCTTCGCGTTTTCCTAACCTATGACTTCCTTGTCGGCCACCAGTTGCCGGAAGTATTGGAACCTCACCAGAAGTTGGCCGTTCTGTTCGCCTGTTTCGAGCGTATCCATTCCTCGCAGGCACGGGCCGCTGATCCGGCTGCCGTCCGGCGCGTAGACGGCGCCGTGGCAGGGGCAGATAAATTCCTGCTTGGCGCTTACCCAGGGGACGGTGCAACCCAGGTGCGGGCAAATCGAAGAGAGCACCCGCAACTGGCCTTGGCCGTTTTTGGTGATGTACACCGTTTTCTCGGATACTGCTTTGCGCCAGCCATCCACCTGCTCGATCTGAATCGTCCGCTCGACCGGCTCGTTCAAGGATGAAAATTCGCTCAACGAGCCGACCGGAGATGCTTTCAATTCCGTAGTAAGTCGCAAGAGGGGAAAAAGTGCGAATCGAATCAACGGCACTGCAAGCAGCGCGCCAACGCACAGCGAACCCAGCGCGAGCAGAGCTCCCAGAAACGATCGCCGCTGTTCATCGAAGGGTTGCGTTGTGGAAAATTTCCACCGTGGAGTATTTCCGGTGTCGTCCGCACCTATCGTCATCGCATCCTCCCATAGATGAGCGGTTGCCTTTGAGCCGGGAGCGCCGTGTTAGCGGGGCCGCACACCTCACTGAGATGTTTTCATTTCTTGGGGAGTTGACGAATGTAGGCCACAAGCGACTTGATCATATCCGGAGAAAGCTTCGAGCCGAAGGCGGGCATCTTGCCGCTCCCCTTGGTAATGATGGCAGCCAGCTGCGCGTCCGTTTGTTTTTGCACGTCGTCCGATCGCAGGTCTCTGGCCTTCAGCGCCTTGCCGGTGGGTGTATTGGCGCTGCCGTCTTCGCCGTGGCACAACGTGCAGTTGGTCTTGAAGGTCTTGGCAGCGTCGTTCTGAGCCCGCAGCCCTGATGGGAAAGCCAAAGCCGCCAGAAAAATGAAAATCGTCGCGGCTGCCGTACGACCGATGATTTGCTCCATCTTTTTTCTCTCTTTCGCTCGCGCAATATCTCGCGGAAAGTCCCCGGGGGATTTCGGTAGTCCCAGTAGTCCGAAGCCCCGCGCGGAACCGGAAAGAAGTTTACCGCAGCATTGTCATCGCGTCGCGCTCTTTTCTCCTGAACTTCTCGTGATCGCCGTTGTGCGCGTCGTTCGGCGCGACGACCCTACCGTTGAAAGCCGCGCGGGTGCGGCCGTAATGAACGCTGCAGCCCCGAAGCCGAATCACCCTGCGATTAATACCCCTATGCGGCCAGCGGAACTTCAGAATGCGCTTCGAGCAAATCATTCCAAAAAGAGCTATCAGGATCAACCGAGGAGACGCCGATCTGGCCGCGCCGCTCCGTATTCTCTCCTCCTACCCACGCGATTTGAAAGTGTTCCACCTTGTTTTGACGCGTGAGTGAGACTTGGCTCCCGGACCGCAGCTGGCTGCGAATACCTTTCAAATGGGCTCCCCGCTTACTGACGTCAATGGTCACGACTTCTTGCTCCAGAGCGCGGCCGTTGGCGTCGGTTGCCTTTAGTTTCACGGGCACGGCCAAATTGTATCGCCGGTCGCTGCGCTCAATTTTGAACAGTCGCATCAGGTCGCCGAGCTGCGCGGCTATGGAGCTCAACTCCTGTGCCGCCTTTTGCGACTCTTGCGCGCGCAACAAAGTGCCATCGGCGGCGTGCACTACTCCGTCGATGTTGGATGAAATTCCGTTGGCTCCGCTCGCCGCTTCGCCGGCGTTGCGAGTCATCTCATTGGTCGTCGCGCTCTGTTCTTCGACGGCCGCTGCAATCGTCGCGGAAATGCTGTTGATCTGATTAATCACGCCGCTAACCTTCCCGATCGCTTCGATAGCCCCCTTGGTGTCCACCTGAATGGCGCTGATTTTGCGGCCGATGTCCTCCGTAGCTCGCGCCGTCTGCTTGGCAAGCTCTTTTACTTCGTTAGCCACTACCGCAAAGCCTTTCCCCGCTTCTCCCGCGCGCGCCGCTTCAATCGTAGCGTTCAAGGCCAGCAGATTGGTCTGCTCCGCGATGGAGGTTATGACCTTGATGACGACTCCAATCTCCCCGCTGGACTGGCCCAGTTTAGCCACGGTGCTGTTAGCGGCGTCCGCTGCATCCGCCGCAGACGACGCTACCTTCGCGGCTTCTTGCGCATTCGAGGCAATGCTCTGAATCGTCGTCGTCATCTCGCTAACTCCGATGGAAAGGCTGTTCAGATTCTGCGTAACCTGCTGCGTCACCTGCGACGCGGAATTAGACTGTGTGGCCGTCTCTCCCGAATTGATCGTAATCTGCTTGCTGGCTTCCAGTCGTTGCAGGCTCGCCAATGTCAGCTTGCCCGTGTGCGACACCACCCCTCTAAGGATTTCCTGAAGTTTGTCCATGAAAGAATTGAAAAGGCGGCTTACTTCCCCCAGTTCGTCGTCGCCGAAACCACCCGCCACTTCCAGTCGCTTGGTGACATCGCCCTCGCCCTCCGTGATATCTTGAATCATGTGCGTCAATCGGCTCAGCGACCCTGTGATCCTTCGCACCAACGTCAGATTGCCAAATATCTTAATCAGAAGCGATGCTCCGCATATCACAAGTATCATATGGGAGGCGCGTGCTGCTCGCACGGCTGCGTCAAGCCGCTCTTGTTTTCCTCCCGCTTCCAATTCCTCGCCAGTGTCCTCAATCTTTTGTTGTAGCGCCTGGTAAATCTGGAAAGTTGCGTCGCCGTCCGGAGTTGCTGCAGGGTTATTCACAACCGACTGTGAGAACGCAGCGATCGCGCTCTGGTATTTTTCCGCCAAACTGACCTCTTCGTTCAGGTCGGTCTTCAGAGCAGGAGCCGTCACCGCATCGCGCGCCGCGCTGATGCGTTGCGCCAGTACTTGGGAGTGCACACTGAGGTTGTCCAAGCTGTCTTTCCGGTCTTGGCCTGTTTTGTGAACGGCCGAGGAAAAATCCTCTCGTGTCATGTCCACAAATGTTGGGGCCTCCATGTGATTTCGAATCGCCTCTCCCGTCGCAGCTACCTCGGCGGTTGTTTTCTCAACCGTGGTGATACCCCAATAGCCAGTCGCAGCCACGGCTGCCAAGAACATGAGTGCCGTCGAAGTCAAACCGTACAACTGAGTTCTAATTGTCAATCGCATATGAAATGTCTCCCTCATCCGGCATGGTCTGACTTTTCGAACGGGGGTTTAACTGACGCGGTGGTGTGCGTAGGTATGCGCCCCTCAAAAGACGGCAGGCGTAACGCCATCGCGCGCGAATCCGCAGGAAGCCGCAGGTCAAGCTGCCAATTTTGCGAAGGGGTGATTGCAGCCTACAACAGGTCCAGCACGAGCAAGTGCGATTTGTGCATGGAATGTTCGCAGGATACACCGGAAGCGAAACGCTCTCGGTCGAGCGATTCCCGACTGGGATGCATCGGCCTTGCGATTCCACGTCAGGTTTTCGCGCAACATCTTGTCCGTTGACGACGACTTTGTTGCAGCACGAGCTATTCCAAGGCGGCGCTGCGATGATGCTTAGCCTCTACGTCGCACCAACGCTGCTGTGTTAATAGCGATGCGAAACCTCAGTCGCCGAATCGCATTCCAATCGCCTTCGCCCCATGGCCGGGCTTTGCTCACGCCATTATGTAGCCGCTTCCTCGAAATGTCGCGCCAGCCAAATCCAATCGGATGTTCGCTCCCGCCGAAGGCGCGTCCCACAACCGGACAGACGCGTGCGTCCTTGCCAATGACAGACCGGCTAAGAGCTGCACCAACAATCGGATGGACGGGAGCCGTGGATGGGCGAGCACGTGCTTTGATTCGTTGTAACATGTGCCCGGAGGTGCCCAGATGAAGTCGTTCTGGCAAGACATACGCTTCAGCTTGCGAATGATCGCCAAGGCCCCCGGCTACGCGGCGATTGTCATTCTCACGCTGGCGCTGGGCATCGGCGCAAACTCCACGATCTTCAGCTGGATCAATTCCGCGCTTATCAATCCGGTTCCCGGACTTTCCAAGCCAAACGAGATCGTATCAATGACGCAAGGCCACCCTGGCGGCAATCCGCTGGGTTTTTCTTATCCCGATCTCCAGGCCATGCGCGACGGGCAACAAAGTTTCACGGGCATCGCCACGTGTATGTTTGCTCCCATGAGCCTCACGGGCAAAGGCAAACCAGAGCGCATCTGGGGCATGGTCGCTTCCGCGAATTATTTCGATGTGCTGGGCGTGCATCCGATGCTGGGCCGCGGCTTTCTCCCGGCGGACGACGAAAAGCCCGGTGGCGCGCCCGTCGCGGTGATCAGCTACCGCCTGTGGCAAACGCATTTCGCCGCGAATCCGGCCATCGTCGGCCAGTCCCTCGAAATCAACCAACTTTCCTACACCATCGTGGGCGTAACTCCAGCCGTGTTTCAGGGCAGCATCACCGGCCTGCGCATGGAAATTTGGGTCCCGATCATGATGGAGGCGCAATTGATGCCGGGTGGCGACGCGCTTCATGATCGTCACAATGACTGGCTGTTCGCCTATGGACGGCTGCGCCCCGGCGTCTCCCGCCGGCAGGCCGGAGAGGAAATGACGCTTCGCCTGCAGCGCGACGCTAAGAATTATCCCGACGGGCACAAGGGGAATAGCAGCGTCACAGCGTATCCGCTCTGGCGCAATCCGTTCAGCTTTAATATTTTTTTCGCACCCCTGCTGCCCGTGCTGATGGCCATCGCGGGCCTGGTCCTGCTACTCGCCTGTGCGAACGTCGCCAATCTGATGCTGGTTCGCTCCGTGGGCCGCAGGCGTGAAATCGCCATTCGCATGTCGCTCGGTGCCAGCCGCTGGCGGCTGGTGCGGCAACTGCTGATAGAAAGCCTGATGCTGGCAGTGGCCGGAGGCGCAGTCGCGCTGCTGATCACGCTGTGGACCGCGGGTACGCTGATGAAATTCCTGCCCGCGATGGATTTTCCGATCTCGCTCGTCATCCGCGCGGATCGCAACGTGCTGCTCGCGACGGCCATCATCTCGGTACTCACAGGCGTCATCTTCGGAATTTTGCCCGCGCTGCGAGCCTCCAGCGTCGCGCCTGTGGCGGTGTTGAAAGAGGATACTGCAAGCGCATCCGGTGGAATGCGCAAAACGCGCCTGGCGGGCGCCCTTGTGGTCGCGCAAATTTCGCTGTCGCTACTGCTGCTGATCTGTGCCGGTTTGTTTATTCGCAGCGTCATGCGCGCCGGGCAAATCAATCCGGGATTCAACGCGCACGACGTTCTGATCGCTTCCTACGATCTCTTCCCCGCGGGATATTCAGAAGAGCAGGGCGCGCAATTCGATCGCCAGCTCGTCGCGAGACTGGAGGCGCTTCCCGGCGTGCAATCCGTGGCCCTTTCCAGCCGCGTGCCGCTAGGACTGATCCCGGACTCGACCACCGTGAAGCCCGAAGGCTACGTGCCGCAGGCCAATGAATCGCTGGACATGCCCATGGCCATCGTCTCGCCGAATTTTTTCCGCACCATGCAGATTCCGCTTACGAAGGGCCGCGAGTTCACGCTGCAGGACGCCAAGAATTCGCAGCGCGTCGTAATCGTCAATGAAGCTTTCGCGGATCGCTACTGGCCGCATCAGGAAGCTCTTGGCAAACAACTGAA
>Ga0210407_10000988_pt1 | contig 28386 bp, 28 predicted proteins | sample IncBWC27MmetaG_FD_150860 | JGI IMG/M metagenome (GOLD analysis project Ga0210407, IMG submission 150860) | Forest soil microbial communities from Barre Woods Harvard Forest LTER site, Petersham, Massachusetts, United States - Inc-BW-C-27-M | ecosystem: Environmental > Terrestrial > Soil >...
CTAAGTTCGAACGTCCGGAATCGGCGCATTGCTGCCTGTGCTCCAGGCGTCGCGAAGCGGCAAGTGTTGCCCCTTAAGCGTCATCCCTAGCTTTGCCAGCGGCGGTCGAGGCGACCAGAAAGCGGCCGTTCGCACGGGACTTCTGCACATGTTACTGGCTCACGCCAGTTCGTTGAACAGCGCCTTTGCCTCTTTCGGCTTAGTCCACCGCCGTGGGCAGCTGACGCAATTGCGCCTTCAACTGTTCGAAGTCGACCGGTTTGGTAAGAAAATCGGCAGCACCGAGATCGTCGGCGCGCGATTACCAGCCCGAGGCCCTGCGCCGCGCCGGTGACGATCGCGATCCGGCCTTCACACCGGCGACACTGCGTCGGCAGCGCGAACGGCAGCGTCTTGAGCGCCTGCTCCGCCATGGTTTTTCCTCCGGGTTCTCTGGCCAATATCTCCCGCGACCAGGTGGGCTGCGCAATGAAAATGAATACGGGCGCTCAAAATGCGCATAGGCGGATGGGAGGCATCCTGTCGGTCTGGCTCGGCATCGGCTTGGTCCGCTTCCTCCGGCTTGGCGTGCTCGCCAATCTGATTGGCGCCCCACTGGCGACCGCGACCACCGGCCCCTGATCGGCCTCTAGTCTTTGGCATTACGCGAGGCTGGTGGCGCCACAGGGCAACGCGCTAGGATCATTCAGGGGCAGGCGGCAAGCCGGCAGGATCATGGGGAAACCGCCGTGGGCATCAGCTTCAAGAACCCGTGGTGGGTGGTGGTCGGCGCGGTGACGGGCCTGTTCGTCTGCAATGGACCGGTGCTCGCCTTCACCTTCGGGGTCTTTCTGAAGCCGTTGATGGCCGATATGGGCTGGGACCGTGTCCAAGCTTCGTTCGCGCTGTCGTTCGGCGGCATCTTCAGCGCGATGATGGTGCCGGTCTTCGGCTGGTTGATGGACCGCTGGAGCATTCGCAAGGTGGCCCTGCCTGGCATCGCCATCTATGTCGCGGCGATGGCGCTGCTGGCGCTCAGCCCGCGATCTCTGCTGGTCTTCACGCTGCTCTTCGCGCTGGCCGAGGGGACGAGCGCGGTCCAGACCCCGATCGGCTACGCCAAGGCGATCGCCGCGTGGTTCGACCGCCGCCGCGGGCTAGCGCTCGGCATTGCGATGGGTGGTGTCGGGCTCGGCGGCTTCGTGATGCCGCAGCTGGCGGAGGCGCTGATCGAACGCTTCACCTGGCGTGGCGCCTATCTCGGCCTCGCATTGCTGACCGCGGTGGTGGCGTTGCCTGCGGTAGCGCTATGGATCAGGGAGCCGCGCCTCGGCGAGGGTGAGCGCGGCGGCCCGATGACGACGGCGGCAAAGATGCCCGGCTTGACGGTGCGCGAAGTGCTGGCGACCGGACGCTTCTGGATGCTAGTCGCTGTGTTCTTCCTCGTGGGGATCAGCATTAACGGCACCGCGGCGCATGTCGTGCCGCTGTTGACCGATGCCGGCATCCCGCGCGCCCGGGCGGCGGCGACGATGGGCATCTTCGGCCTGGCGACGCTGTGTGGACGCCTTCTGGCCGGTTATCTCGTCGATCGCTTCTTCGCGGCCTATGTCGCAACCGTCCTGTTCCTCGCGCCGATTGCCGGGTTTGCTTTCCTCGCCAACGCCCACGGCGTGCTGCCGACGATCGGCGTAACGCTGCTCGGTCTCGGGCTCGGCACCGAGATAGATTTGATCGCATTTCTCGTGTCGCGTTATTTCGGACAGCTTTCGTTCGGCCAGCTCTACGGCTATTGCTTCATGGCCTTCGGCTTCGGCTCGAGCGGTGGTCGGTTCCTCGGCGGCTACGCTTACGATCTGGCCCACTCGTACAACCCAGCGCTGATCGGCGCCAGCGTCGCGCTTGTGATCGCGGTCGTGCTGGTCAACCGGCTCGGACCCTATGTCTATCCGGTGCGGCGTGCGATGGAACCGGAATTGGCGGCGCAACCGGCTGTGTCGTAACCCGCCGCGGCAACGCCCAGGTCGCCCTCTGCGGGAAACGGCATTGTTAGGCTTAGCAACCTCACTCTGTCCGAGCGCCGGTCGCTATCCTGATGTTCATCGGCTGAGCAGCGGCAGGTCAATCGCCAAAAACTGCCATTCTAAAACCGCTTCGATCAAAATGGATTACCCCTTAACCGTAACCACAAAACCCGAGCCGGTCTGGGCCGGATCGAGACAAGCCGGCGGGATCGTCACTCAGACGGCAAACCGCGTCTCGCCTTCGGGCTTGGTCTCGGCCGTAGCGGACCCCAGACCGAGGCAGACGGCAATCGCGCAGCATGCGGCCGCCGCGAGCTTCTGCAAGCAATTCATGGTTTTGCCCTTTCCGAGCGATCCATCGAACCCGGCGAGCGTCCCAATTCCTACTTTTTCTCGACATTCCACATCACGATCACGGGTGACGCCACGATGCCCGAAAGGGTAGCCCGGTACGCCGTCGGGATCGCGAACTGTCCGACCGAAATTATCGGCAGGCTCTGACGGCCCGTTCCTGGATCTCGGCGGCGAGCTGTCTCCGCGTCGGCCGGGAGCGAGGACGGGAAGGTCCAGAATCGGCGCGAAGGCGTCATCGACCTAGGTGCCGCGATGGTCGGATCTCCCCGAATGGCGGAACCTCAAAATTGGGGGCGCATGGCTCCCGTCCTGGTGATCTTTGACGATTGCCATTTTGGCGCTCAAATGCCGTGTGCGGGGCCATCCAACCCATCAGGTCGGGCATCACAGCCCTTGCATGCTTTAACGCGCCCGTGCCGATCCGTTTGCGGACCCTCCGTCGCGGGGTCGGTTCGCCAACGCGTTTCCGGCATGCCACTTCTACCGCGGTGCCGAATAAGTGTGCTTGGGAGGGAAGCGGCCCTGCCGCACCTCCTCGGCGTATTCGCGGGCGGCTGCGCGGATCTCGTCGCCGAGGCGGTGGTAGCGCATGACGAATTTCAGGGTGAACTCGGTGACGAGGCCGAGCATGTCGTCGATCTGGCCGTCGCAGGAGGGTGAGCCGCCGATCCCGATCGTCGGCACCGCCACCGCGGCGGTGAGCTCGCGCGCGAGGCTCTCCGCGACTCCCATCGAGGACCAGCGGGAATGCCCCGACCGCGGCAATCGTCACTCTGTCACGCCTGATCTTGTCGTGCTCCTCCGACGCGATCGACCGCTTGACGGCGTGTTGCCGGAGCGATAAACTTAACCCATAAGTTAAGTTTTTGCATGACCGGCAGATGGGAGGAAGGAATGCTCGATCCGGAGAATAGCGCGCACACGCAGCAATCGTTGTACAAGCGCCTCGGCGGCTACGATGTGATTGCCGCCTTCGTGCACGATCTGATGCCGCGGCTGCGCATAGATCCCGCCCTGGCGGTGTATTGGAAAGGCATCAGTGAAGGCAGCGCGCGGCGCGGGGACCAGCTATTGATCGACTTCATCAGCGCCGCCTTCGAGGGGCCAACCTATTATGCCGGCCGCGACATGAAGAGCTCGCACAGGGGTCTCGGCATCACCGAGGCGGAATGGGATATCTTCATGCCGCACGTCGCTGCGGCGCTCGACAGCGTCGGGGTGGCACCGCACGAAAAGGCGGAGTTTCTCGAGATCACCCAGGGTTTGAAATGGGACATCGTCGAGGCGCCGCGCTCCGCCACCGCATGAGGGCATCATTGCGTTGCGCGGACAGGGGGTGCCGATACCGGTGAAGACGGCGCCGCAGACAGTCGCGCCGACCGGCGAGACCGCCGCGCTCACCGACATTTTTGCAGCGCTGTCGGACCCGATCCGGCGGGCCATCATCGTTAGGCTGACGAGCGGTCCTTGCTCCGTCACCCAGCTGGGCGCGCCTTTTGCGGTGTCGGCGCCGGCCATATCGAAGCACCTGGCCGTGCTCGAACGCTGCGGCCTGATCGTGCGCTGGAAGATCGGCCGGGTGCATTATTGCCGGCTGGTTGCCGATCCATTGGCGCGGGCCGGCGCCTGGATAGAGCAGCATCAGGCCTTTTGGGAGCGCCAGCTCGACGCTCTCGGCGACTACCTGGACAGGGAGCAAGACAAATGCAATCCGCCACCGCCGAGCCGGCGAGAATAGGCATCGAACTGCAGCGCAGCTTCCGGGCGCCGCCGGAACGGGTGTTCCGCGCCTGGACGCAGCCGGTGGCACTGCGCGAATGGTGGTGCCCGCCGGGCTGGGTCGCCGGTGAGATCGAGATCGATCTCCGCATTGGCGGCGCGTACCGCATCGAGATGTCCCGCACCGGCACTGCCGGCGCCCGGGTATCTGTCGGCGGTCATTTCCTGGAGGTGAGGCCGCCGGAGCGGCTGGTCTATACCTGGCGCTGGGAGGGTGCCTTTGCGGAAATGCCGGAAACGCTGGTGACCCTGGAGCTGCGCGGGTCGGACAACCAAACGCTGTTGACATTGCACCACGACAATTTCACCGATCTCGGCCTGCGCCATCAGCACCGCAGCGGCTGGCTCTCGGCCTGCGATCGGCTCGACCGTCTGGTGACGCCGCTGGCGGAGTTGCACGACCGCCCGGCCGCGGAGTGAGGCTCGCGCCGATCGGGGGCCTGCGCGATGGCCGATCTCGCCGACTGGCTCACCGGTCTGGGACTGGGAAAATATGCTGCAGCATTCGCCGAGCAGGAGATCGATTTCGACCTCTTGCCGCTGCTGACCGAAGCCGATGTCAGAGAGCTCGGCCTGCCGATCGGGCCGCGGCGCAAATTGCTCGAAGCGATCGGGGCTCTGCGCGGCGCGACAGCTACCCAGGACGACAGGCCCGAGCGGCGGAGCGAGGCCGAGCGGCGCCAGCTGACCATCATGTTCGTCGACCTGGCAAAACTCTACGCCATTGGCGCTGAGGCTCGATCCCGAGGCCATGCGCGAGGTATTGCGCGCGTTTCAGGACGCCGTCACCGGCGAGATCAGCCGGCTCGGCTATGTCGCCAAGCTGATGGGCGACGGCGTGCTCGCGTATTTCGGCTGGCCGCGGGCGCATGAGGACGATGCCGAGCGGGCGGTCGCTGCCGCGCTCGCCATCACCGACGCTGTCGCCCGGCTGGCAACCCCGATCGGCGAGAAGCTGGCCTGCCGGGTCGGCATCGCCACCGGGCTGGTCGTCGTCGGTGACCTGATTGGCGAAGGCGCGGCGCGGGAGCATGCGGTGGTCGGCCCCACCCCTAACCTCGCGGCTCGCCTGCAAGAGGCCGCCGGCCCGGGTGAAGTCATGATCGCCGAAACGACGCGGAGGCTGCTCGGGCCCGGCTTTGTGGTCGAAGCCATTGGCGAGCACCGGCTCAAGGGCCATGACCAGCCGGTACCTTTGTTTCGCGTTCTGAGGCGGGAGCCCCGCGAGAGCCGCTTTGGTGCCCGCGCCAAGCCAGATCTGGGGCCGATCATCGGGCGCGAGGCGGAGCTGGCGGCATTGCGGCGTGCCTGGGAGCAGGCGAAATCGGGGAGCGGCCAGGCGGTGCTGCTGACCGGTGAACCCGGCATCGGCAAATCCCGCTTGCTGCAGGCGTTGGCCGACACCACCGCCGGGGACAAGCCGGCACGGCAGGTCTTCCAATGTTCGCCGCTGCACCGCGACAATCCGTTCTGGCCCGTCGTGCAGCAGTTCGCGCCCGCGGTAGGGATTGTTGAACGAGCCATGGATGAAGCGGATGGCCGCGATCGCCGGCAGATCCGGTGCGAAACCGTCGATGCCCTGGCAGGACAATTGCTGGACACCACGCGGGCCGGGCCGTCGCTCATTGTGTTCGAGGATGCCCAATGGGCCGATCGCGCGACCGTCGAGCTGATGCGGCACCTCGTCAGTGCTATTGCCAATGCGCCGATATTGCTGATCGTCACGAGCCGTCCCGAGGGCGAGCCGCGTCTCGATACGACGGCAAATCTGATCCAGCTCGCGCTGCCACGGCTGGACCGATCAGCGGCGGGTGCGCTGGTCGCCGCCATCGCCGGTCGGCACCAGCTTGCCGTCCGGCTCGGCAGCGACATCCTGGCGCGGAGAGACGGTATTCCCCTGTTTATCGAGGATAATGACCAAGGCCGTCATCGAAACCGCACCTGCCGGGGAGGCAGTTTCGGTCCCGGCCACGCTGCGCGACTCGCTGATCGCCCGTCTCGACGTATCGCCGGCGATGAAAGCGGCGGCGCAGATCGCCTCGTGCATCGGGCGCGATTTCGATGAAGCGCTGCTGCTGAGCATCGCCGACATCGCGCCGGTCGAGCTGCAGGAGGGGCTTGCCGCGCTGCTGCAGGCCGGGCTCGTCGTCGCTCAGGCCGGCGGGGGCTTCCGGTTCAAGCACGCACTCCTCTGCGACATAGCGTACGAAACCCTGCTGACACCGCGGCGGCAAAAGCTGCATCAGCGGATAGCCGAGGCGCTTGAAGCCATGCCCGGCAATCTCGCCGAGCGCGAGCCGGAATCGCTCGCCCGCCATTGGTTTGCGGCCGGTCAGAACGGGCGCGCCGAGGTCTATTGGCTGCGCGCGCGGCACCGCGTCGCGCATTGGCAGGAGCAGCTCGACGCGCTAGCCGACTATCTCGATGCCGATACGGCTGAAATAATCCCGATCCGTGGCGGGCCCGGGGTCCGCAAGCTCCATTAGAGGAGATTCCTAAGGCGCCGCGCTGCCGACTCGGATGCTCACCCTGGCTGTGCAGAGCACACAAACCAAGCCATGCGAGTAGCTGCCGTGACCGCTACTCCTACGCGGCCCGGTCTTGCGCCCTATTCATATTCACTCGAAATGATCGATGGGCGCTGGAAGGTAATCCGCTGGCTCGGTCACCAGACGAGCCAGCGGATCATGCCGGGACTTACTCCGGCTTCAGGCAATAGACCGCGAGCTTGTTGCCGTCGAGATCGCGGGCATAGGCACCATAGGCATGGGGATGCCAGGTCCGGGGACCGACCGCACCCTCATCCTTGCCGCCGGCGCCGAGGGCGGCCTTGTGGAAGGCTGCGACCGCGGCACGGTTTGGTGCCACAAAGCTGACCGTGCCGCCATTGGCGAATGTCGCGGGCTGGCCGTTGGCCGGCTTCAGAACGAAAAACTCGGGAGCCGTTTCGCCCCAGGCCGAACCGCCATCGCCAAAATCACCGACGCGCTTGTACCCGAGCGGCCCGAGCACGCTGTCATAAAACGCGCGAGCCTTTGCGATGTCGTTCGTGCCGATCGCAACGTGAGTGAATATCGCCATAGTTTCCTCCTTTAGTGGCTTCTCGCCGCTTGCCAGCGTGCCAGCGCCTCGTGCGGCTTCGAGATTGCGGGGTTCATGATTTCCTGATGGACCCCGGTGCTGGCGGTCAGCTCGATGATGTAACCATTCGGGTCGCGGAAATAGATCGAGCGGACAAAGCCATGGTCGACCGGTCCGCGAACCTCCCGGCTTTCGGTCTTGGCCTTCTGCAGCATATTATCGAACGTATCGGGCTCGACACCGAGCGCGATGTGCAGATCCAAGGCATTTTGCTGCTTGAAGTCGAACGGCATGCCGGGCACCTCGAAAAACGCGAGGCAGGAGCCGTCGTCCATCTCGAAGAACGTGTGGAGCCCGCGGCCCTCGTCGATCTCGAACGCGCTGACCAAGCGGAGGCCGAGGAAATCCTCGTAAAACCCCCGCGTTTCTTCCGAGTCCCGGCAGCGATAGGCGTTGTGATGTAGACCTTTGATCATGCGAGCCTCCATTCCCATTGTTGGTTTAAGGATATCGCCGATCGGCGATCAACACCATACGATGCGCTAGAGTGGCGTAGGGCGGAAAAGCGCCAGCGCATTCCGCCATGAGGCACATCCCGCCTTCTCCCAGGGCATTAAGCCTGAAGCAACGATTGCCGCTGTGCAATCGGAGATCGGCGGAATGCGCTCCCGCTTTTCCGCCCTACGTTCCTGCTGCACCCGGCGGCGGATCGAAGGCTTTCACCGGCGGCGGCGGGCCATCGAAGCGCTCGATCTCCACCAGGCTGAGCTGGCCGGTACAGCCCTGCGCGAGCCGAGAGGTGCCAGTATCGCGGGTCAGCACATTCGGATTGCCGTGCACGCAGAGCGGCCGCTCCGCCGCGGGGTCGTCGGGATCATACCAGGCGCCCGTTGAGAGCTGGATGACGCCGGGCCGCAGTGCGTCGCTCAGCACCGCGCCAGCGAGACATGCCCCGCGATCATTGTAGAGCCGCACGATGTCGCCGTCGCGGATGTTGCGCGCGGCGGCGTCGTGCGGGTTGATGCGGACCGGCTCGCGACCGCTGACCTTTGCGGCTTGGCTCGTGGCGCCAAAATCGAGCTGGCTGTGCAGCCGGGTCGCCGGCTGATTGGCGACGAGCTGCAGCGGAAAACGCGCTGCGGCGGGCGATCCCGCGCCCTCGCTGGGCGGCAGCCACATCGGGTGCCCCGGGCAGTCCGGGTAATCGAAGGACGCAATGATTTCCGAGCAGATCTCGACCTTACCGCTCGCCGTCGGCAGCGGCGCCACGTCGGGATCGCGGCGAAACGCGCGGACGATCCCGCCGTCAGAGGACAAGGTTGGCAGCACCAGCTCGCCGCTCTCCCAGAATTGTTCGAAATCGGGGGCGGCGGTGCTGCGCTCCAGCAGAGCGCGGCGCGTTGAATCGTAAAGATACTGCAGCCACTGCCGTGGCGAGCGGCCCTCGGTGAATTGCTCGGCGAGCCCGAGGCGCTCGGCCAGCCCGGTGAAGATCTCGTAATCGTCGCGGGCCTCGCCAAAGGGCGTGACCGCCCGATGCATCGCCACCAGCAATGGATCGCCCGCGGCGGCTCCGATATCTTCGCGCTCCAATGTAATGGTTGCGGGCAACACGACATCGGCATTGCGGGCAGTCGCCGTCCATGCCGACTCATGCACGATGACCGTATCTGGGCGGGCAAAGGCGCGGCGCAGCCGGTTCAGGTCCTGATGATGATGGAACGGATTGCCGCCCGCCCAGTAGACGAGCCGGATCTCGGGATAATTCAGCCGCTGCCCGTTGTAGTCGAAGGGCTCACCCGGATGCAGCAGCATGTCGGACAAGCGCGCCACCGGGATGAAATCGGCAACGCTGTTGCGGCCCTTCGGCAATGTCGGAACCGGCACGGCCAGGGCCGGCTTTCCGGTATTGGCGGTCGATCCCAGCGCGTAGGCGAAGCCGCCGCCCGCCAGCCCGATCTGGCCGAGCACGGCCGCCAACACCACCCCCATCCAAACCGGTTGCTCGCCATGCTCTGCGCGCTGCAGCGATTGCGAGCAGGTGACCAGGCTGCGCCGTCCCGCGGCCCGGCGGGCAAGCGCGGTGATCTCGTCGGCGGGGATGCCGCAAATCGCCGCTGCCCAGGCGGGGTCCTTCGGTTGGCCGTCATGGCGGCCGAGGAGGTAGTCCTCGAATACCTCCCAGCCGACGCAGAAGCGATCGAGAAACGCGCGGTCGTTCCGCCCTTCGGTCACCAGCGTGTGCGCCAGGCCCAGCATCAGCGCGACGTCGGTACCGGGGCGGATCGGATGCCAGGTTGCCTCGATCTCCGTCGGCATATCATCGCGTATTGGGCCGATGAGGTGGAATTCGATCCCCCGGTCGCGGGCCTGGCGCAACCGTTCGCGGGCAATGTGCCGGCTCGTGCCGCCGCCGCCGACATCGTTGTTCTTCAATGCCATGCCGCCAAAGGCGAGCACCAGCGCACTTTCGCTCACCAGCTCGGCCCAGCTGACAGTGTTGCCGGCCGCCGCTCCTTGGGGGCCGAGGATGTGCGGCAAGATCACGGTCGCCGCACCCGAGCTATAGCTGTTGACCGAGCGCACATAACCGCCGGCCAAATTCAGGAAGCGGTGGATCTGGCTCTGGGCGTCGTGGAAGCGCCCGGCGCTGGCCCAGCCGTAGGACCCGCCGAAGATCGCGCGGGGGCCATATCCTCCATAGCAGCGCCGCAACTCGGCAGCGACGAGATCGAGCGCCCGGGACCACGAGACCGCGACGAACTCGTCACGGCCGCGCCGCTCACCGGGTGCCGCACCCCGCTCCAGCCACCCACGCCGAACCATCGGCCGTGCGATCCGCGCCCGATGCGAGGCCGCGGCCGGGATGTTGCCGAGCAGCCCCGACGGATCGGGATCGTCCGGATGCGGCACGACCTTGATGTCGCGACCGCGCGCCAGCACCGAGAAAGCTCCCCAATGCGAGCTGTGCGGCAAGCCTCGGTCGACCATTGCCTCCACTAGTATTCGACTGGTTCGGTTGGCTTCCTGCGAAACCTAGAAGGCGCGGCCGCGCAGCTCGTTGTTGGTGCTGCGGTCGCCGGCCAGCCAGCGTGCGAGTTCGCGGTGGGCGTCGCTGCGGCGCACGGCGTCAATCTCGGCGACATCCTCCGGGTCCTGAGTGAACTCGACGATCAGCCCGTCGGGCGAATTGACATAGATCGATTTGCAATAGCCGTGATTGGTCTCGCGGTACTTCTCGCCGGCGCGCTCGAGCCGCTGCTTCAGCTCCTCATAGGTGCCGGGCTCGGCCTTGAAGGCGATGTGGTAGTGGCGGCCGATCTTCGGCGGCTTCTCGGCCTGGGTCAGCTCGTACATCTCCGGGTCGGAGAATTGGAAGAAGGCGAGGGCGCTGCCATCCGCCATGCCAAAAAAGGTGTGGCAGAACTCGATCTCCTTTTGCATCTCGGTGATGAAATTCTTCTCGCACCAGGTTGCGACCAGGGGAATGCCGAGGACGTCCTCGAAGAAGCAGCGGTTGATCTCGTGGTCGCGCACCACGAAGGCGTTGTGATGCAGGCGCGACGGCAATTTCGACAGCAGTTGAGTCGCCATTTTCCACCTCCCTCGTCCGGATGCGGGAAATGCATAACACAGACGCCAGCGGCTTGACAGCCGCAGCGGCGGGGGCATGCTGTCCACTGGTCGCCATTCCATTCGAGAACTCCTCAGATGATCAGTGCGGATCTTTCCGGCAGGGCCGTGCTCGTCACCGGCGCCGCCTCCGGCATCGGGCTCGCCACCGCCGAGATCTTTGCCCGCAACGGCGCCGCCGTGGCGCTCAACCACTTGCCCGATGACCCGCGCGGACCCGACCAGGTCGAGCGCCTCAAGGTGCAGGGCTACCGCATCATCGCTGCATCCGGCGATGTCGGCCAGCCGGGCCAGGCGGAGCGCATGGTGGCGAATGCGATCGATGCGCTCGGCCGGCTCGACTTTCTCGTCAACAATGCCGGGACGCCGGCGACGCCGACGCCAATCCCGTTCGCCGATCTCGACGCGCTGACCGAGGATTTCTGGTCGCGGATCCTGACCACCAATTTGATCGGCCCGTTCCGTTGCGCGCACGCCGCGGTCGCTGCACTCAAACTGGCGAGGGGCGCAATCTGCAACACCGCCTCGATCGCCGGGGTGATGGGGTCGGGCAGCAGCATCCCCTACGCCACGAGCAAGTCAGGGCTGATCAATCTGACGCGCAGCCTGGCGCGGACTCTGGCGCCGGAAGTGCGGGTCAACGCGGTGGCGCCGGGTCATGTCGACAGCCCGTGGCAAAAGGACTGGCCGGAGGACAGGAAGCGCGCCACGATCGAACGCACGCCGCTCAAGCGCGCCTGCACGCCCGAGGACATCGCCGAGACGATCTTCTTCTTGTGCGCCGGTGCAGCGATGATCACCGGCCAGACCGTCATCGTCGATGGCGGGCTGACCTTGTGAATGGGAGGAAACTCAAGTGAGCGAAGAGCGATCGATGAAGGGCTCGGAATGGCTCGCCCGGGCGTTGGCGGGGACCGGTATGACCCATGTCTTCTTCGTCGAGTCGGTGCTGCGCCGCACCCTGCTCGAATTGGCTGATCTGGGGGTGACCCCGATCCTCGCCCATTCCGAAAAGGCGGCGGCCTATATGGCCGACGGCTACGCCCGCGTCATGCGCCGACCCGGGGTGTGCATGGCGCAATCGGTCGGTGCCGCCAACCTCGCTTCCGGATTGCAAGATCCTTATCTCGGGCGCAGCCCGGTGATTGCCCTGACCGGCCGCAAGGAACCCTCCTTTCAGCACCGCAACGCCTACCAGGAAGTTGCCCACGCCCCGCTCTTCGCCGCCGTGACGAAGTTCTCGACGCCGGTCGATACAACCGGCGAGCTGCCGCGCCTGCTACGCCACGCCTGGCGTGCCGCCTTGGCCGACACACCGCGTCCGACCCATCTCGATTTCAGCGGGCTGCAGGGCGACGTGATCGAGCTCGGCCAGACTTCGGAGCCGCCGGTCATCGATCCCGAAGCACGGCGGATCCCGGCACACCGGCCGGTCGCCGATGCGGCCGATATCGAGCGCGCCGCCGCCGCACTGACCGCGGCGCGGCGGGTGGCGATCGTCGCCGGCGACGGGGCTGCCGCTTCCGAGGCCGGGCCGGAGGTGCTGGCACTGGCCGAGGCGCTGGCGGCGCCGGTCGCCACCACGCTCGGCGCGCGCGACATCATCCCGACCATGCATCGTCTCTCGGCCGGGGTCGCCGGCAGCTATTCCGCGCCGCCGGCGAACCGCATCGTCGACGGCGCCGAGCTCGTGTTGTTTGTCGGCTGCGACACCGGCGACCAGGTCACTCTGAATTGGACCGTGCCCGCGCGCGATACCCCCGTCGTGCAGATCGACGCCGATCCAGTGGAGATCGGGCGGAGCTATCCGAACACGATAGGCGTATTGGGCGACCCGAAGGCGAGCTTGGCCCGGCTCAACTTGCTGATTGGGCGGCCGGCGCGGGATACAGGCTTTGCCGAAGAAGCCGCGCGGATTGTCGCCGATTGGCGAGCGACGATGGCGCCGCTGCTCGAGAGCGCCTCGTCACCCTCCAGCGTCGAACGGTTGTGCGCCGAGGTCACGCGGGCATTGCCGCCAGACGGCATATTGGTGGCGGATACCGGGTATTCCGGCATTTGGACGGGAACGATGATCGAGCTCAACGGTGCGGGGCAAACCTATCTGCGCGCGGCGGGGTCGCTCGGCTGGTCGTTTCCCGCTTCGCTCGGCGCCAAATGTGCGGCGCCCGGACGCAAGGTCTTGTGTTTCACCGGGGATGGCGGGTTCTATTACCACCTCGCGGAGTTAGAGACGGCCCGCCGCTGCGGCATCGCGGTGACCGTTGTCGTCAACAATAATTCCGGCTTTGGCCAGAACCTGACCGGGGTGCGGCGGATCGCCGGCAATCGGCCGGGCAGGGGAGAGGAGCTGGTCCGTTTTGGCCCGACCGACTTCACCGCGGTCGCGAGAAGCTTTGGGGTGCGCGGGATCCGCGTCGAGCGGGTCGATGCGCTCGCGCCGGCTCTGTCCGAAGCGATACAGGCGGACGAGCCGGTCGTCGTCGATGTCGTCACCGATATCGAACCCCGCGCCCCCGCGCCGTGGGCTCCAGCGCGACCCTAAAGGGGTCAGGTGGCGACGCCGAGGTCGCGAATTTTTTCGAAGAGCGGCTGGATCTGGGCGCGGTAGGCGGCCGAAGGGGACCGCGAGAGCCAGAGCTGGTGGAAGGCGTTAGCCGGGTACTCGGGGTATTGGATGCGGAAGGTTTCGGCGGTGCGAGCGGCCTCGTCGGGGCGCCCAGCGAGGGCTTGACCGGCCGCGAGGAAGAGCTGAGTAGCGCCGTAGCTCGGGTTGCGTTGGAGCGATTGGTGGAGCAGGTCGATGGCTGTTTGAGTGCGCCCCAGCAACAGTTCGGCAAAGCCACCGAAGAAAAACCAGATGCTGTGGCGGCGTTCGGTGGGATCGAGCGCCATGGCCCGCTCGATCGCCGGAAGGGTCTCGCCGGCGCGGCCCAAAAGGGCGGCGTTGTAGCCGGCAAAACCGTGGGCGATACCGAGGCCATGATCCATCGCCAACGCCTGCTCAAAGGCGCGTGCAGCTTCTTCGAGTTGTCCGGCGGCGGAGTACAGCATGCCCTGGGTGCATTTGGCGAAAGCGTGACCCGGAGCTAAGGCTAGCGCGATCGCCACCGCCTCTCGGCCAAGGTCGGCGGCGGCGGCGGCGGCCCGCGGATCTCCCCACCATGGGTTGCTCACGAGTTGCTGGCAGGTGCGCGCCAGTCCGACCAGGGCCTCGGTGTTGCGCGGGTCCTGCGCTAGCGCGGCGAGAAACCAGCGTTGCCCCTCGGCCGTATGCTCGGCGCGATGCGCGCCGCTGAGCGCCGATTTGGCGCGCGTCAGGCACTCATTGATGCCAAGCTCGGGCCCGGTAGCGAGGGCGGCGCGGCGGCTAGCCTCCTGCAACGCCAGGACGTGCAGCTCGCGCGAAATGCGGCGGGTGATCTTGGTCTGGATCGGGGCCAGCTCTTCCGGGCGGAACTCGTGGCGGCCCGCCCATAGATACTCGGTCGTCGCCGCGTCAGTGATGCGCATGTTAACCCGCAACATGCCGGGTGTGCTGCGCTGGGCGCTGCCGGTGACGACGAATTCGAGGCCGTTTTCCGGCTCACGTGGCAGACCGCCCGAGACGCCGCGTGCATTGGTGATGGGCTTGAGCGAAAGCCCGCGGCTGTGTCGCAAAAGGTCGGTGACGAGGTCGTCGGTGAAGGCCTCGACCAGATATTGCTGCTCGGGATCGCCGGTCAGGTTGCGCAATGGCGCCACGGCTACGGCGATATTTGACAATAGGCACGGCCAGGCCAGCCGCATGGTTCCCGGGCTCGGCGCAGCCGGTGGCCCGATGGTCGGGTGCGGTGGCTGCTCGCGCGAGCCGGCTGTCTCCGCGGGACCGTTCGCTGTGCCGCCGCGGCCCGCGCCATGGGCTTCCTCGGCACCGCCCGGACGAGCGATCTCGGCGGCCAGGGCCTGGGTCTCTGCGTCGGGCGCCACTCCGAGTTCGCGCTTGAGGATCTCTGCGCAGCTCTTATATTGGCGCAGCGCCTCGCCGCGCCGTCCGGCGCGGGCATAGGCGCGCATTAGGGCGCGTTGGCCGTATTCGGAGAGCGAGTCGAGCGCCACCAACCGGCGCCCGGACTGGATGGCGGCCTCGCTCTCGCCGGGCTCGGCTGTCGCGGTCAGCCGCTGCAAAACCTCGCAGACTAGGGCCAGCGCGCGGTCGCGTTCAGCCGCCAGCCATTCCTGAAAGGGCTCCGAATCGATGTGGAAATCGGCCAAGAATTCGCCGCGATATAAATCCGCGGCGGTTTGCAGCTCGCACCTCTGCGGTTCCCGCGCCGACCGTTCGAATCGGTCGAGATCGACCGCAACATCGCGCAGCCGACAATGGGCGAAATCGCAGACCAGATATTGCGCCGCCTCCGGCCTGAGGGCCTTGCGCAGTTCCAACAGGCAGTTGCGCAGGCTGTGACGAGCTTGCTCGGAACCCTGATACGGCCATAGCAGATCGGCCAGCCGCTCCCGACTGACCGCCTGCCCCCCTTGCGCCGCCAGATAAGCCAACAATGCCCGGGCCTTTTTTGGGATTTTTCCCAGCCCGCTCTCCTCGCTCTCGATTACCAACGGCCCCAATAGCCCTATTGATAACCCCATGGCGATGATCCTAGGACGAAATGAAGAAGAGGCTGCTCAAGGCGTGCTTTAGGTTCGCAATTGCTCGTGGACGTATCGGGTCATTGGCGGAGGCTCTCCATCTCCGAGTTCTTCTTTGCACAGGTTCTCCTCGGAGGACCGTCGAGCAACTGGTGGTTCGTGCCCCAAAGATCAGGCAATACTCGAAATGGGCTGGGCGCGACGGCTCTCGTTTCGTAAGCATCGAGGCTCCTGCCGCTGATTCGTAATGTATCGATTTGCGTTTGTAAACCATAAAAGTGGCGGAAATGCGTCGCCACCACCGATTTGGGGGTGAAAATTGCGGAGTTCATCATATTTTTGCCACTTTGACGCACGATCAGCACCTCGTCCCTCGACATGTCGATCCCATAGGAGCCGGGGTATCGTTTCTTTGTCTAAAATCCGAGTTAAATAATGACTGCCTTTTTGACATCCGTCGCGACATGAAATTGACGACGCTTTGACAGAATACCGTTAAGATCAGACATACTGCCTGCTCCGCCGATGTGTTCCTTTTGAACCGCGGTAGGAGCGCCCTGACTGACAAGCCTCAGACTGGACGTCAGAGCAACATGGGTGCGAGAGGGAGATCAGAGACCTCGTGACGCTGATCATAAGAAATAGCGAAGTTTACACCTCTCAAGTGGATCGCCTGTATCATCAGACGCCCATGGTATTGACCGTCAATTTGGTCAATTCCACACTGGTCTCAGTTGTGCTGGCTCTATATTCAGGTGAGACACCGTGGCTGATCTTTCTTGTGCTGACGGTGGCGTTGACCGTGCTGCGCTTGATCGGATGGCGACAATACTACTCGCGCTTGCAGCCCGGCGTTTCGACAGCGAAATGGGCCTTCTTAGCGATCGCGGGATCGGGACTATCAGGAGCAATTTGGGGCGTGGGAAGTGCCATGCTTCTGCCCGGCAATCTTGTCGAAGAGACGTTCGTCGCCTTCGTTATTGGCGGGATGTGCGTCGCTTCATTGATTTCCTTCTCTTATTATTTCCCGGCCTTTTTAGCTTATGTATTTCCTGCCGTGTTGCCAATGGCCGGCCGATTCTTCTGGGACGGTTGGCCGATCCATGGCGATATGATGGTGGTGTTCGCGGTGACAATAACGCTCGCGGCGTACCACTCCGCCCGCGGCTTCGCGACCGGTTTGCACCTAAATCTCGACTTGACCGAGCGCACCAGGGAACTGACTGCAGCCAATTCCCGGCTGGAACTGGAAATGGTGCAGCGAAGAGTTGTTGAGGATCAACTGCGGCAAGCCCACAAGATGGAAGCCATCGGCCAGCTGACCGGGGGGATCGCTCACGACTTCAACAACCTGTTGACGGCGGTCATCGGCCATCTCGAAATGGCGGAAGCAAGAATTAGTCAAGATCGGGGAGTCACTGCACTGCTGCAGGCCGCTCTCCGGTCAGCAGACCGTGGGGCCACGCTGACGAGGCATCTCCTTGCGTTTGCCCGTCGTCAACACCTGGAGCCGATGCCGGTCGACGCCACCGCCGTGGTCGACAGCGTCGCAAAAATGCTGCGGCGAACGATCGGGCCGGATATCCGGCTTGCTATCCGCACCGAGCCCGGCTTGCCCCCGGCCTGGGTAGACCCGAATCAGTTGGAACTGGCAATTCTGAATCTGGCGCTGAACGCGCGTGACGCCATGCCGGACGGTGGCATACTGCGGGTCGACCTCGCTTGTACGCAAGCCTATAGCGGCGGCTCGCCACCGGACTTGGAACTCGGCGAATATGTGATCATCTCTGTGTCGGATACGGGGACCGGCATGAACCCCGAAACTTTGGCGCGCGTATTCGAGCCATTTTTTACGACCAAGGAAGCCGGTCGAGGCTCTGGCCTGGGCTTGTCGATCGTGCACGGCTTTGCCGCCCAGTCGGGTGGATCGGTGCGGATCACCAGTTCACTCGGAAAAGGCACCAAGGTCGATCTGTGGTTGCCACGCGCCACAGGGGAGGCGATCAATTACGCGGAGTGGGAACCCGATCATTGCAACACGCAGCCAGGTCAAGCGCGGATCGTGGTGTGCGACGACGACACGGATGTGCGGGCAGTTGTCGGCTCGTCTTTGCGCGACAGCGGCTATGCGGTGTGGGAGGCTGAGAGTCCAGCCCGCGCGTTCGAGATCCTGGAAAGGGAGCAGCCCATAGACCTCCTGGTGGTCGATTATGCGATGCCTGAAATGAACGGTCTGGCTGTCATCGATCGCGCGCTGGCGTGCCACCAGGGGCTGAAGGCCCTGCTGATCTCAGGACACGCGGAAATCCTACACGCGGGTGTCGCGAGCGGGGTTCCGCTCTTGGCCAAGCCGTTCAAGGTTGCTGAGTTGCGCAGGCGGATCGCGGAGTCGCTGTTTGTGTCGTCTCCTGATGCTGACCTGGGTGCGCTCAGCTCTCGGGTCTTGGCGGTCCCGGGTTGAAGGCGGCAAGTGCGGCTCTCGGTCCAACGCAGGAGCCTCGGGTCAACCGACCGATAAAACTGATCTGGCATCCCCACTCCGCACTTTACCTTTTGTTCGCGGTTGGGACGATAGCTTCGGATCGGGATCCTCGGTTCGGAGTGGCCTATGTTATCGGAAAAATCCTGGAATTCCGCGCACGAGCGCTCCTATCTAGTCGCCGATCCGACCAGACGGCCGCTGCCGCCTCTCAACTGGGCACTGTTGACCGTCTTCATCGCCCTTCAGGTTGCCGACGTTGTCACGACCAATTACGCATTGGCGGTCCCGGGCAATTGGGAGGTCAATCCCCTGATGGAGTTCGCCCAGACCCATTTAGGGTCGTCCTGGTGGATACCAAAGATCGTTGCCGCCGGTCTCGCCGCCGCGGTGGTGTCGCACATCCGGCGCCAGTGGCCGGTCGCCTGTGCCGTGTCCTATTACGTTTTGATCGTGTCGAGCAATCTGACATGTCTCTAACCTCGGCACGTCCCGGTTCCTCAGTGCTGCCCCACCAGCGGGACGGTCACCTGGCTTTTCAGATTGAAAGGCTCGAAAGGCAGCAGGCCTGGTGCAGCGAAGCCAAAGGTATGGTGGGCGCAAACGGTTATTGTGGCGGGTGTGGATGTCTGGTCCTCCCTCACCGATATTTCAATATTCGCCGCCTGATAGGAGGATAGAACCTGCTGTGCCAGCGCCGCAACGCAATTGGCGAGCGGGGTGTTCGACGGTGCCGGACACGATGGAGTTTGGCTCTGGGCACCGCAACTGGTAGGCGGCGCATCATTGCTGATCATCGCAAAGCGGCCGGCCTCCTGGATAGCGAGCAGCATTGTGTTCCCGGTCCATAACACCCGCCCGAACTCGATGCTGCCGACAATCAGCAACAACAGTGCCGAGAGGATGATGCTGGCCTCGACGGCCGCTGAACCTTGATCATTGGGATATCGCGAAGATCGAGCCTGGATCACTGCAGGCGAATCTCGGTCGTAGAACTCAAGAAATGCGGAAGCCCCAGCCAAGACATGAGCGGAGCCGCAGCCTGATGCGCGGTGATCCGCATGAAGACCCGGTTGGGGCCCTGACGACCGACCGTTGCACACGACTCGCTGCAGGCGATGGCGGTACCGTCATCGCATTCGCAGCTCTGAGGAAAGCTTGCCGGAAAAGAGAGCGGAGGATTGAAGCTCATCGAGGTCTGCATCGCGTCCTTGATGCCCGTCAAATCGGCGGAATGAAATCTTGCATATTCGGCGCCGATGCGGGTCGCGCCGGCCAATGCTGCGGACTGTTTGATCAGAGATCCGAAATCGACAGTAGCGGCGATGATGAGGAGGATGATCGGCACCGTCACCGCAAATTCTGCGGCAACGCCTCCACGGCAGCCAAGTGAGTGCCGAGCCCAGAGCCGCGGACGTCGCCCGGTCTCGCTACCTCGTCTCACGAGGATCTCATTCGACGAGGGCTGCAGTGTAGACCGCCGGCCGGCCGCTGAGCCCTGCGCCGGCGCAACCGGAGGCCGCGAAGCCGGCGGTTCCGTTGGTCCCGACCCGACCTGCTATCAGCAATGTGCAAGTTGCACCCGGATTGCCCTGGAACCGCACCTTCGTCGTCGGGAAATAGAGGAGCCCGGTCAGGTTCATGGTGGAACCTCCGGCCAAAACACTATCTGGGGTATTTCCGCCGGCAGGTATCGCCAGCGGGTCCTGGATGAAAAGCAGTCCCGAAAAGATCCCCGAACTGGGCGCACGCAATGTTACGATAGCCCCGCTGTTGATCTGAACATTCCTGACTGCCCCCACGCCGGCGCTCGTGAGGACGATCGTGACACCGTTGGTGCCGCTGCAAGTCGTGCAAGTAACCGTCGCGCCCGAGGCAATCCAAAAATTTCCTTCCGTCACGTAATATACGCCCGGCGTCAGATCGATGCCGGCGGTCGGCCCAACCGTCATCCCCCCGCTGAAGTGCCCGGGAAAGACCTTTGTGGTTCCTGTCGACCAGGTATTGACCGCCGCGATCGTCGCAGGGACCTGGCTGCTGAGAAACGCATGTGTCAGCGTGTCTGCGTAAGGGTCGGGGATCCTCGGCGCACCGATCAGCGTGCGCGGGGTCGGGCTGAATTCCGGTGGTGGTGCGGCCGGGTCGATCGGGTTTCCATGCAAGGAGATCTGACCCGGAGTCACTAGGGTTGAGGCGCTCAACAGTCCTGTCTGACTGCGGATGTCGATGGCGTTACTGCTCGTCGAGTTTGCCGCGATCGCACACCCAGTCGCATCGAGATGAGAAGCGCTGTCGACCTCTGCCCCCGTACCCGTGGTGGATAGGGCCAGTACACATACGTCGTCGAGCACGCCGAGTACCGCGACGGCCTTGCTCACAATTGTGACGGCGGGCATGAAGATTGATCCAAACACCCTTTCCGAGCGCTGCAAGAATACTGCGACCCCGTTGGGCACAATGCTGTTGCTGTAAGGATAGACGACCTGAGGAGCGGTTCCCGTATAGCCATTGCGCGCAGCGGCCTCGCTCACCGCAGGCGCCAGGTCTCCAGGGACATCAGTTTTGCCGGCAATGATTTCGTGTGCTGCAGCGATCGCGGCCGCGTCGGCGGCCGACTGACTCTGCCATTTCATCATGTACCATAGGCCGGTCTCGACTCCCAGCGTCTGAAAACCTATCAGCACGGGAAGGGCAGCGGCAACAATGGCCGCCGTGGCGCCTCGGTTGTCGCGCAGAAATCGAGTGATCGCGTCGAGCGGCGCATGGGCGCGCCGGTTTAGCTTTATGACCCAGTTCTGCTGCAATTAGGCAAGCCGATCAGGAAACCCGCCCCAACGCGTCCAAAATACGCAGCACCAGGGGCGTTCCGATGACCATCATCAGCGAAGGGAGAACGAAAATCATCAGCGGCAGTGTCAACAGGACCGGCAACCGCGCCGCACGCTCTTCGAAGCGGGCCAGCCGGTCGATGCGCATCTCCGCGGCGAGAATCTTCAGGGATTCGGTGAGAGAGGTGCCAAACTTGATCGACTGGTTCAACGTGACGACCATGCTGCGTAGGCTCGCGAGCCCCGTCCGCTCGGCCATGTTTTCCAGAGCCTGGGTGCGAACCGGCAAGACGCGCATTTCTGTCGCCGTCGCGGCAAATTCTTTGGAGACTTCGGTGTTGCAGGGGCGCAGAAACTGACCTACTTGCTCGATCGCGTGATCGAGGCTAAGGCCGGCCTGGGTGCAGATGACGAGAAGATCGAATGCATCGGGCATGCCGTTTTCGAGGCGAATGCGACGGCGCGTGGCCAGCCGCGAGAGGACGACCTCGGGGCAATGCCAGCCGAGAATACCGGCACCGGCGAGAACGATTAATTTTACTGTGAGCGCGTCGGCGTATGACTGCCGCCACTCCAGCAGCATCCAACAGAGCGGAACGAGCGCGGCTGCAGAGCAGAACTTGGCCGTGATCAGGGCGGCAAGATGGCCATGCCCCTTGATACCGGCGGCGACAAGGGCGGATAGCAGGCCCTCCTGCTTGGCGGTACCGACGATCTTCGTTACTGCAATCTCGGCTCCAAGCCGCTGGTACCAGGGAGTGCGCGGAATCCGGGCCGTTTCCCTCCCATGGTGCAGATATCTGCGTACCGCCCCCAAAAGGCGCTTTTCTCGGTCCTCGCGCGTTCCGATCCGCCAGAGGTTGAGCGCTGAAACGAGAGCTGCGGCAAGCGACAGGATAACGATGCTCGTATCGAGCGACCCAAATTGCATCTCGCCGAGGCGCAAGGTGAGATATGTCTCGATCGGGGCGCCCGGCGCTGTGATGTCCAAAGCGGCGAACATTGTTAGCGCAGGCTCCTGCTGATCATCGCCTTCATCACAGCGATACCCAAAAGCAGGCTAACCACCGCGATTCCCAACATGAAACGGCCACGAGGGTCGACGAACAGGGCCGACATCACCTGCGGGTTGATGACGAACAGCCCGAGCCCCGCCACAAAGGGCATCGTCGCCACGATCCCAGTCGATGCCTTCGTCTCGGCAGTAAGGGCCCGGGCCTTTATGCGCACCGCTCTGCGCTGCCGAATAATGGTGCTGAGATTGGCAAGCGTCTCGGCAATGCCGCCGCCCGTCCGCCGCTGTATGAGAAGGCTAGCGACGAAGAAACGAAAGTCGGGCACGCGAATCCGCTCGGCGGCGTCCTGCAGCGCGTCTTCGAGCTCGACGCCAATGCGGGTCTCACCCAGCATCCGTTCGAATTCGGTGCTCACGGCGCCGCGAACATCACTCGCCGCAGCCTCGATCGCCTCGAGGATCGGCAAGCCGGCCCTGACTGCGCGGACGATGAGATCGAGCGCGTCCGGGAAAGAGTCTAGGAACTGACGCTGGTATCGACGTTGCACGAAGCGCACCAGAAGGAAGGGAGCATACAGCGCGGCTGCGCCCGCCAGAACTATCGAGAGACCCGCCGGAGTTCGCATTATGCCGGCAACGCAACCGACTATCGCCGCCGCGAGGCTTCCAGCCGCGACAAGGTGAGCCAACCCGATCCGACCCCCAGTCCCTGCAAGTGCGACATCTAGGCGCGCCAGCAGCACCGCAGGCAGCGCTTTGCGGCCCAGCCGGGGTCTGCGTAGGGAAACGATAGCCGGGTCGGGGCTGGATCTCGGTTCTGCGATCGCCCTCAATCGCGGTTCGAGGATTGCCTTGCGGCGCTCGGCGCGCAGCACCCAGAACAGCGCCGCACCGAGCAGAATCGTCGAGCCAAGGGCAGCGAAGAAAATCTGCTCGTGCAATTTAGGCGGCTCCGATGTCGAGTGCCGCCAGCAAGCTGCGGCTGAACCCGTATCGTGCGGCGCGTCCTACAAAATCTGGCCGCATCCGGGTCGACACGAAGTCGCCTTCGATAGTGTTGTCGTTCGGCTCGCCGCGGTAGTGGAAGGCGAACAACGCGCGGGTGGTGATGACGTCGCCTTCCATGCCGGCAATCTCGGCGACGTTCTGGACGCGCCGGATGCCGTCGCGCATGCGCTCGATGTGCACGATGAGGTTGAGCGCGCTGGCAATCTGCATTCGGATCGCCCGCAACGGTATGCTGAGGTTGGCCATCATCACCATATTTTCGAGGCGAAAGAGCGCGTCGCGCGGCGAGTTGGCGTGGATCGTCGACATCGAGCCGTCATGCCCGGTGTTCATCGCCTGCAGCATGTCGAAGGCTTCGGCGCCGCGCACCTCGCCGACGATGATGCGGTCGGGCCGCATGCGCAGCGCATTGCGGACGAGCTCGCGCTGCGGGATGTGGCCGGCCCCTTCGATATTGGGCGGCCGCGTCTCCATCTGCACGACATGCGGCTGCTGCAGGCGCAGCTCGACCGCGTCTTCGATCGTGACCACCCGTTCGTCTCGGTCGATGTGTTGCGAGATCGCGTTCAGCAATGTCGTCTTGCCGGAGCCGGTGCCGCCTGAGATCAATATGTTGAGCCGCGAGCGCGCGGCAATCTGCAGCACCCTCGCCATCTCGGTCGACAAATTGCCCTGCCCCACCATTGCGTCGAGAGTGAGAGGCTCCTTCGGGAACTTCCGGATCGAGATGGTGCCGCCGTTGAGCACCAGCGGCGGCAGCACGATATTGACGCGGCTGCCGTCGGGGAGCCGCGCATCGACCATCGGGCTGGCCTCGTCGATGCGTCGGCCGACCGCGCCGGCGATCCGCTGCGCGATATTGACGAGATGCTGGGCATCACGAAACCGTGCGGCAGTTTTTTCGAGCTTGCCGCGGCGCTCGACGTAGACGTCAAACGGTCCGTTCGCCAGGATGTCGGTAACCTCGTCGTCATCGAGGAATGGCTCAAGCGGCCCCAGCCCGATCATGTCGTCGCTGAGGTCGGCGGCAAGCGTCGCTTCCTCGAGCTTATTGAGCTGCGCCCGATCCTCGGTAGCTATTTCGCTGACCAGCTGCGCGACTTCCCCGCGAAGACGCGCGCGCGGAATGCGGCCCGCTACTGACGGGTCTATCCTGGTCATCAAAACCGCCCGGATCCGCTCTTTCAGTTCGCCGAGCAACGCAATATCGGCGGACGGGGGAGGAGGCCCGACCGGGGTAGATGTTACGAGCGTCAGACCCAGACGTCGCGTTCCACTCACGGGAGGTTCGCTTTCGGTTGTCACGATCAGTCCAGCCTCACCATGGAGTGTACTTCGCCGGCTCTACTAAGGCTGCTTTACCGCTGCAGATTTACTACCGCGAATCACCTCCACCGACGGCCGCTCGGCGGTTACCGCCCGGTCTGGGCGCGCCGCGTCGATAAGCGCCGGCGAAACGTCTCCAGCCCAGGTAGACCTGACGCCCGCCGTCCTGCTCGACGCAGGAGGGAAGGCTGCCCCACTGGCGTCGGCGGTGATGATGCTGCGCAATGTCAGGGACAACTTGCCCAGCTCCACAGCTACATTGATCTTCTCCGCTTGTTCCTGCGTCACTTCCAATGTCACCGTTCGACCGAAACCGTTACCTGCTCCGGTGAGCTTTGGGTCGATCGCGTCGACTGCCAGAACCCGCAGGCTCTGGACGACCGTCTCGCTGACGGACCGACGGGCGAGCAACGAGTCGTTCTTGAAACTTTGGGTCAGTACGACGTCGACGCGATCACCCGGGTACAACAGACCGGTGCTCGCTCCCCCAGTAGTCACCGGGATTGCGATCGCCCGTGCTCCAGGGGAGAGCACAACCTGCAGAAAGTCGCGATCGCCTGGCTTAACTATCCCGTCGCGTCTGATCGATTCCCCGGTCGCTAGGCCGAAGCGCAGAGCCGCGCCGTAGACTTCTGTGCGGAGTTGCTGATCCATCTCGAGGGTGGTGTTGCCAAGCCCACCCGCGGCGCGAAAGATTTGGGCAGGCTCAGGACCATTTGTCGGCTGCCAGTTGAGGTCTTTGGCACGAAGGAGCGTGCCGGCGGGAAGCGTCGCAGCCGCGACGAGGATCTCGGTCCGCGCGCCCACAGTATCGGCGTTGACCCGTTGGGGCAAAGCGTGCAGCGAAACGATGGCTATCACGCCTAACGAGATCAGAAACAGAAGCGTTAAAATGGTCTTGGCAGGCATGGTCAGTCACTCGCCATTGCGGCATTCACAACACAGGTCTCAGGATCAACATGACAACGGCGGCGCTGGCGACCGCGACGCCGTAGGGGACGGTCGGGCGCATCGGCGGCCCGCTGCAGCCCGCTATTGTCCCCTGTGCGCTGTGCCGGCGGTGCAGGCGGAGCCGGTCCCGAGTAATAATCGCCAACGCCAGCACTCCGCCGCACAGACTCATGAGCAAGAGAAAGTCGAACATGTTATGAAAGCCAATAAGCATTATCGTTGCGCTGATGAGCTTCGCGTCGCCACCACCAAAAACACCCCGCCAGAAGAGCAGGAATGTGACTGCGAACACCGCTGCACTCGCTACCAGGGTATGACCGGCCGCTACTGGATCATCAGCGAGTAACATTCGCGCCAAGCCGAGTATGGCGATGGCAGCCGCGAGGGCATTGGGGATGCGCCGCGTCCGCACATCGCCATAGGCGATGGTGATGAGCATCCCAATTGCGACAGCCACGACTATTGTCTGCACCGGATTAACCGGAACCAGATTCACCCTGGGACGGCGCGTGGGATCCAGGATATCGCCTCACGACCCGCGGCTCGCGGCGCTTACGGGTTGGGGATTATGACGTTTGTGTTGAGGGTGGTCGCGATGTTATTGAGGAGGTTGCTGAGGCCACCACCAAGCGCTTGTGCGCCAACGGCGATCGCGAGGGCGATAAAGACCACGAGCATAGCGTATTCCGTAGCCGTGGCACCGCTTTCGTGCCGGTAAAAGCGCTTGACCAGAGGGAACATATTCCTTCTCCTCTAAGGGGTGCAGTGAGGCCTTGTGGCCAGTGCGCATGATTTCGGTATTGCCACTTGCCATCGCCGTTTTAACCATGATCGCATCAACGCGCTGTCCAGTGCGTCGTCAGAAAACCGTCCCTTCCAAAAGATTTGATTAGATTTTGACGCTATTGTGCATGAATTTTCGTGCTGCCGGACCGCCCTGTCTGACTGGCCGCGTCGGCCGGGACAATCAATCTGCTATTACGGGAGTTCGGCGAATAAGCGCCTATCACGCAGCAGCAGCGGTTGCGGTCGGAAGCGAAACAGGATCGTGGTTTGCAACGGGCCGCGGTCAGATGCCGGACCAGCGCGCGCGCTCGGCAACCCGCTCCTGGTAGGCGTCGATTCTGTCCTCGAGTACTCGACAAAGCGCACTCAGACCGCGCGCCCGCAAAGGCGGCAGTAGATCCTTGTATCGGATTGCGCGGTCACCAATCGGCTGGGGGACGGCCTGATCCCATAATTCGACCGGGGTCAGGCTGGCTCCGAACGCCGTCGTCTCCTCCACGCCGGCGGCCAACAGTTCGAGGCGGGTCCGCAAGCACTTCTCGCAGTGCCCGCAATTGGGTCGATCACCGATATTGTCGGGGCAGACGCGCAAAGCGGCGAGCGCTGTCGGCCATTGGGCAAGCTCGCGCACCTTCTCGAGGCGAGAGAACCGCGAGCCGTCGTGGATCACCGTTACGCGCTGGCTTGAAAACAGGCCGTCGACGGCGGGATGCGATCCGACCGGTACAGGATGGGATACGTGGTAGGTACCGCCGATGAAGAGAAACGCAGGGCCGAGCGTCGCTGCGTGACCGACAGCGGCTAGGGCCGCACCGTTGTGCCGATTGGCCCAGAAACCCGGTTTTGAGGGCAGATGACGCAAGTTGGTTCGGCATCGAATGAGCCGCAACCCGGTTTCGGCCGCCACGGGCTCAAGCCGCGCGAGCGCCATTCGAAAATGCTCGTTCTCGGGCCTGCGTGCCCGCTTTCCGATATCAAAGCCGTGGACGAAGAGTGCCTCGCGAATATAGGCAGGATCACTCGGGCGATAGAGCTGCCGGTTGCGCAGCAGCATATGGAGCCCGTCCACGCCGCCCGATAAGCAGGCGACGGCGCGGCGCGGCGTCGTCAGATCAATGGCTCGTCCGCCTGAGAGACTCTCGATCACGGGTGCCTGGGGAGGCATCCCGCCCCAGCTCGCCCACCAGGCATGAGCAGTGCGCAGTCCCTCCACCAGCATCGGGCATGGATGCCCTTCGATCCGTACCCTCGCTTCTCCGTGTAATGCAGCGAGCGGAAAACACCCGGCGAGGAACGCGTCCGCACAGGGTTCATCAAATTCGCATGGTTTGGTTGTGTTGCCGTCATCGACTTCGAATGAAAGGACTTGTTCGGGGTAAGCCCGATCCTCCCACTCGATTGTAGCGGAGATGATCCGCGCGTTCGCGACAGCTATGGCAAGATCGCGAATTATCATGAAGGTTCGTCCATTAGCCGACACAATTTTGCCCTAATATGGTTAATTACGCTTACATGCGTCAAAAAAGTGTCCAATCTGGGTCATATGGAATTGGATTGGCACACTTGGCGGATGATTCGGTTGACAGGACGCGCGTTGGCAATACGCGCGAGCCCCTTGCCACACGACCAAGTGCAGCGGCTCAAACGGATGATTCAGGACACAGCCGCAACGGCAACGGGCAATGGCGATCCTGGTGTGCTAAGACAGCATTGTCTAATTGACAATCATGGCAGCCTATGATATCGATCAGACATCCAGCCATTATCAAACATAGGGCGGAAACTGGATCCACCAGGTAGTGCTATATTAGCAATTATTGCCGCTGTATCACAAAACAACGGAAAACAGCGGCAGAACAGCGGGCGGTCTCGCTGTTTTTCAGATCGCCGAGGCGGCGGCGCCCCAGGATTTCCGCGGAGAACGAGATGTCGATCGCTGATAATTTATGGGAAAACAGCAAAAACAGCGGGAACCGTCGCGCGGCCGCCTATTTTGTGCATCTTATGAATGCGTCTGAGCACTAGCGCCGTATGCCTTCCACCGAGTTCTCGCGATGATCCGACACGCATTCATGAGGAAGCGTCATGAGCGATGAACTCCCGACCGCCGCCCGCGTGTCGGATCCCGGCATTCGCGCGCTCTACCGGCTCGAAACCCGTTGGCAGGCTTGGCTCGACGTAGAGACGGCGCTGGCTAAGGCCCAGGCGGAGCTTGGCATCATCCCGCGGCCTGCGGCCGACGCGATCGCGCGCGCGGCTCGTCTGGAGCTCTTGGACCGGGCGCGAATCGACGAGGGTTTCGCGCGCACGGGGCACACCATCGTGCCGTTGGTCTGGGAACTCAGCCGCGTCGTCGGCGAGCCCCATGGCGGGTGGGTGCATTGGGGCGCCACAACGCAGAACATCACGCAGACGGGCGACCTTCTGGTGCTGCGCCGGGCCCACCACATCTTCCTTCGTCTGATTGCTGAGGCGCTTGCGGCGATGGCCGATCTGGCCGAGCGGGGCGCTGAG